>Ga0207701_10007256_pt1 | contig 11033 bp, 8 predicted proteins | sample KBSSwiSSwithPhiX_FD_184294 | JGI IMG/M metagenome (GOLD analysis project Ga0207701, IMG submission 184294) | Switchgrass rhizosphere bulk soil microbial communities from Kellogg Biological Station, Michigan, USA, with PhiX - S5 (SPAdes) (version 2) | ecosystem: Environmental > Terrestrial > Soil...
CAGTCCGCGTCCGCAATCGGGCGAACGGTCGTGCCGCCAGCGGTGCCCGAATGCTCGGGCAGCGGCGTCGCGTTGCCACGCGCCAACCGGTGATAGCCCCAGGTCTCCTCGAAACCCAGCGCGCGATAGAGCGGTCGGCCGGCCGGTGTGGCATCGAGCACGGGCACGAGGTCTTGTTCGCGAAGGGCGTCGATGCAGCGCTTGAGCAGCCGGGTGCCGAGGTTGCGGCGCCGTTGCTCGCCCGCGACGAGCACCATGCTGATCCAGGCGAATTGGCCGTAGGGCAGTATCGCGGCGGTCGCGACCACGCGATTGCCTGCACGAGCCGCGAAGACGGTGCCGAGTGCGCGGAATATCTCCCAGTCGGCCGCCACCTGGTTCCAGCCGGCTTCGCGCACCAGCGCTTCGGCGTCAGACAATTCTGCCGCAGCCAGCGCCGCGCAGATGACGGGCTCAGAAGGCGCCATCGCGTGTATCGAAATGGGTGTCCTTGCCGAGGCTTGGCATGCCGCGCGCAACCCAGTCGGCGGTCCAGTCGATCATGCGTGCCAGCGGCACGCGAGGTTGCCCGAGCAGCCGGATCGATTCCGAGACGTTGATCAACCAGGCGTCGGGTGCCTCCGCGCCCTTGAAGACGGGCTTGTTGCCGAAGCGCTGGCCGAACTGGTCGGCGAGCCAGCGGACACTGCTCGGTGGGCCGCTGACGTTGAGGGGGCTCGACGGCACAGTGCAATGATTGAGCGCACGCAGGACGAATTCGTTGGCATCGCCCTGCCAGATCACGTTGACGTGGCCCATCGTCAGATTGAGCGGAGCGCCGGTGTGCACTCGCGTGGCGATGTCGAACAACACGCCGTAGCGCATGTCGATCGCGTAGTTGAGGCGGATGATGCGGCCCGGCGTTCCATGCCGCCGCGAAAAATGCTGAAACATCGCCTCGCGGGCGACGCACGAGTAGGCGTAGATGCCGGACGGCGGAACGGTCGGGGTTGCCTCGGTGGCGCCGCCCTGCTTGACGTCGACGTAGGGGTACACACAGCCCGACGAGTAGGCGACGATACGCGAGCCCGCGTATGCCTCGGCGACCAGCGCCGGAACGTGCGCGTTCATCGCCCAGGTCAGGTCTTCGGCGCCGGCGGAGCCGAACTTGCGGCCGGCCATGAACACCACGTTGGGCAGCTTGGGCAGCTTCTCCACCTGTGCTCTGTCGAGCAAGTCAGCCTCGATGCACTCCACGCCCCCGCCGATCAGCTTGTCGCGAAGGCCAACCTCGCTGAAACGCGCGACGCCGACGACCCGCTTGTTCGGCGCCGCACGCTTGGCCAATCGCGCCAGCGTCGGGCCGATCTTGCCGCCGACGCCCAGGATGATGAGATCACCGGACAGTTTTGCCATGTCGGCGACGAGCGCCCCCGACGGCGCAGTCATCACGTCTTCGAGGTGATCGACGTCGCGAAAACGATCCGGCAGCGCCGCGTCGTCGGGAATTGTTGCGGCGGCGGTCATCGGGCGTCCTCGGTGCGCGGCTGGCCGCGCATTCGCGTCAAAGCTATAAGTGACCATGGGATATCAATAGCCCGCTTTGCGCGCAACAAGGGGACCACTGCCGATGGCCGCCGCACCTCGCATCAAGACCACCGTGGTCGGCTCGTACCCGGTGCCGGATTGGCTGTTGGCTCTGCCCTCGGAGCAGGCCTTGATCGACGCGACGCGCGTTGTGATCCATACCCAGGAGCAGGCCGGGATCGATCTCGTGTGCGACGGCGAATTTTCGCGCTTCGATGTCAATCATCCCGAGACCAACGGGATGATCGAATACTTCGTACGGCCGATGGCAGGGATGCGCACCGCCGTCACGTTCGACGAACTGGTTGCCTACCGTTCGCAGCGCGGCATGGGCTTTCGCACCCGGCCGCCGGCGGTGGTGGACGGCGCGATCGGCCCGGGTACGCTCGACCTGCCGCAAGCCTGCGCACGCGGCCGGCGGCTCGCGTCGAAGCCATTCAAGTTCACGCTGACCGGGCCGCATATGCTGGCGAAAAGCGTGATCGACAAGCATTACGGCAACGGGCCCGACCTCGCGATGGCGATCGCTGACGCGCTGGCCGCGCAGGTCAAGCATCTTGATGCGGACGTCGTGCAGATCGACGAAGCAAACATTCCGGGCAGCCCCGACGAATGGCGTTGGGCCGCGGCCGCCATGAACCGGGTGTTGGATGCGGTCAAGACCACGCCCGCGGTGCATCTGTGTTTTGGCAACTACGGCGGCCAGACAATCCAGAAGGGCGAATGGGCAAAGCTGATCGACTATCTGAATGCCCTTCACGTTGATCATATTGTCATGGAAACCGCGCACCGGCCGCCCGACGAACTCTCAGCCTTCCGCGACCTGCGGCCGGAGATTGGCTTCGGCCTGGGTGTCATCGACGTCAAGTCGACCGTCATCGAAACCGCAGAGGTGATCGCCCGCAATATCGAGCGCGCCGAAAACCTGATCGGCTTGGGCCGCATCCGCTATGTCCATCCCGATTGCGGGTTCTGGATGCTCAAGCGCGGTATCGCCGATGGCAAAATGCGCGCGTTGGTCGCGGGGCGCAATCTTCACGAAGGGCGCTAGCCAGAAAGCCACCATATGCGCTGCGATTGGCGGGGAGGCAAAAATCACGCTGCGTCTGCGTGAAGTGGCTGCTACGGTTGCACTCGGAGGATCTATGAATAGACGCTCGCTTCTGGCTGTGGTTCCGGGACTTGCTTCAGTCGCGGTCACGTCGTCGGGGCTATTCGCCCAAGCTTATCCATCCCGCCCGATCCGTCTGATCGTTCCGTCATCTCCGGGTGGCGCGCACGACATCATTGCTAGGCTTTGGACGGAGAGAATGCGTCAGTTCGGAGCGTTCGTGGTCGAAAATCGCAGCGGTGCCGGTACCATTATTGGAACCGTTGAGGTCGCGCGCGGAACGCCGGATGGCTATCTTCTATTGCTTGGCAGCACCAACACGCACGTTCTGCAGCCGCTCACGGCCAGCACGCGGAGCTATGATCCGCTCGCCGATTTTGCGCCGATCTCCATTCTTGGTACGACCGCGACGGCGATTGCGGTCACGCCCGGCTTGCCGGCGAGCTCGCTCCAGGAGCTCATCGCCTATGCGCGCGGAAATCCCGGCAAGATCGCGCTTGGCCACAGTGGCCCCGGGACGAACACTTTTCTTTCCGGCGAGATGTTCAAGCTGCTGGCGGGCGGCCTGGATATCGTCAGCGTTCCTTACAAGGGAGCAGGGCCTTCGTTTGCCGATCTCCTCAGCGGTCAGATCCAGATGATCGTCGTCAACGTGACAAACCAGATCACCGACTTTCACGCGGCGGGCAAGATACGGCTGTTGGCAGTGAATTCGACTTCGCGACTCCGATCTGCGCCGGACATCCCGACCACCGCGGAAGCCGGTCTGCCCGGCATGATCTCCCAGACCTTCTACGCGACGTTCGCCCCGGCTCGAACGCCCGACGACATCCTGATGCAGATCGACCGCGCGACCCAGGACGTCATGCATGATGCCGAGTTCCAGGGCCGGCTCAGCAAAGCGGGCTTCGATCCAGTGCTTGGACTGGGTCCGCGGGAAGCGGTCCGATACATCGCCGAGGAATACGCTCGGTGGGAGCCGATCGTGAAGAAGCTCGCCACATAGTACTGGCGTCGGGTACAGTTGTCCGTGATCGCGATAGTGAGTGCCATGACACGGACGCGCCCGCTCAGGTTGAGCGCATTTTTGGTTTTCCTTCTGTTCAATGCCGTTGGAGATGCCAACGCGCTGGACTACCCCAAGCAGATCATCAAGGTGGTGGTCCCGTTCGCGGCAGCCGGCGTAACCGACATCGTCGCTCGCGTCGTGTTCGATCGCATCGCGCGGACCACAGGCCAGACCATCGTCATCGACAACCGCCCTGGTGCCGGCGGCACCATCGCGGTCGAGCAGGTCACAAACGCGCCGCCGGACGGCTATACGCTGGTGATGGCCGATCCGTCCGGCTCGCTGCCGGCCAATGTCACGCTCTATCCCAACCTCAAGTATCATCCGGTCCGCGATCTCACGCCGGTCGCGATCTTCGGCAACACCGGGGCCGTTCTCCTGGTGAACAATGACCTGCCGGTGAAAAGTGCCCAGGATTTGGTGGCACTCGGCAAGAGCAAGCCCGGCGAACTGACATTTGCCTCGACCGGTGTCGGCACGCCAGGTCATCTCAACGGCGAGTTGTTCAGCCGGCTCGCAGGCCTGAAAGCGGTGCACGTGCCCTATCGGGTGGTCGGGCAGGCGGTGACCGATTTCGTTGCCGGCCGCATCGCATTCTGGATCGCGCCTATACCGACGATGCTGCAGAACGTGCGGCAGGGTCAGCTCAAGCCGCTGGCCGTGGCGGGCGGCCAGCGCTCGGCCGATCTTCCCGGCATCCCGACCGTTCAGGAAACCGGCATCGGCAATTTCGATGCATCAACAACCTATGCCCTGTTTGCGCCGCCGGGAACGCCGAGGGACATTGTCGACTGGGTTCACAGTCAGATCGGGCGCGCGCTTGAGGACGAGACGGTGCAGCAGAAACTACGCGCCGCCGGCGTCACGCCGAAGATCGGCGCGCCCGAGGAGGTCACCAAGATGCTGGAGTGGCGCATTCCGGAATGGGCTGAGGTGATCAAGAGTGCGGGAATCAAAATCAACTAGCGCCCGCGGAATGACAGGAAAATATTTTGGCTTACGTCATCGCCATTGATATCGGCGGCACCTTCACCGACCTCGTCGCATGCGACGTTGCGACCGGCGCGGTCGCCTACACCAAAAGCCCGACCACCTATGATCGGTTGGGCGAGGCGATCTTCGACTGTATCCGCAAGGCGAAGATCGACGCGCGTGAAGCGAGCTTCGTCAAGCACGGCACCACGCTCGTCATCAACGCGCTGCTTCAGCGCGTCGGCGCCAAGACGGCGCTGCTCGCAACAAAGGGCTTCCGTGACCTGTTGGAGATCGGCCGCGGCAATCGCACCCGGCCGTTCGATCTGCGCTTCCATCGCGAGCCGCCGCTCGTCCAGCGCGAGTTGCGCTTCGATGTGACCGAGCGGATTCGCGGGTCCGGGGAGGTGCAGACGCCGCTCGCCACTGGTGAGCTTGAGAATTTGGCTGAGAAAATGCGGGACGCGGGCGTCGAGGCGCTCGCCATCAGCTTCCTCAACTCATACCTGACGCCGGACCATGAGCAGGCCGCGGCGACGGAAATGCGCCGGATGTTGCCCGGGGTCTTCGTCACCACCGGCACGGAGCTCACCCGCGAATGGCATGAGTTCGAGCGCACCGCGACGGCGGCGGCGAACGCCTATGTCGGGCCGCAGGTCAGCAAGTACATCGCCGAATTCGATTCTGAGCTGCGGCAGGGCGGCTTCAAAGGCTCGCTGTTTCTGATGGGTTCGCACGGTGGCGTGATTTCCGCCGAGCGCGGTTGCCGCGAGCCGATCACGCTCGTGGAATCCGGTCCGGTCGGCGGCTGCATCGGCGCGGCAAGCTACGGCCATCTGCTCGGCGTCGACAATCTCGTCGCCTTCGACATGGGCGGCACCACGGCGAAATGCGCGATGATCGAGCGCGGCCGCTATGCCGTGGAATCGATCTATCATATCGGCGGGCCTGATGCGGGCTTCCCGATCCGCGGCAACGTGATCGACATTCTCGAAGTCGGGGTCGGCGGCGGCTCGCTCGCCTGGCTCGACGACCAGCGCCGCCTCAATGTCGGGCCGCGCAGCGCAGGCTCGATGCCTGGGCCGGCCTGCTACGGGCGCGGCGGCGCCGAACCGGCCGTCACCGACGCCAACCTCGTGTTGGGCCGGCTCGATCCCGGAAACTTCCTCGGCGGCGAGATGCGGCTCGACGCCGGCAAGGCGCGCGAGGTTCTTGATCGGCGCATCGCCGGACCACTCGGCTATCGTGGCGAGGACTCGATCACCCGCGCGGCGAAGGGTGTGCTTACCATTGCCAATCTGACGATGTCGTCGATCATCAAGAAGGTATCGATCGCGCGCGGCTATGACCCGCGCGACTTTGCGCTGTTCTGCTACGGCGGCGGTGGGCCGCTGCACGGCATCGAGCTTGCGCGCGCGCTGAAGATTCCGCGCGTGATCGTTCCGCCGGAACCGGGCAATTTCTCGGCCGTGGGAATGCTGCTGGCGGATCCGCGGCTTGATACGGCGCAAACATTTGTCGTTCGGCTCAATCCGGACAATCTCGCCAAAGTTATGGGGGTATACGCCGAGCTCGAGACGCAAGGGCGGACGGCGCTGCGCCGCGAGTTCGGTGACGGCACGATCACGATCGAGCGCGAAGCCGAGATGCGTTACAAGGGCCAGCATCATTCGATCAAGATTCCGCTCGCGGAAACCGACGATGCCGAAAAGCTGCGCGCGCGTTTCGACCAGGAATACGAGCGGCGCTACGGTCACGCCAATTCGGCCGCGGAGGTCGAACTGGTCGTGTTGCATTCGCTTGCGACCTTGCACATGAACCGGCCCGACGTCGCCCGTCTGGCCCGGCCGGTCAGTGGGCGGCATACGGCGGAGCTGGAGACGCGGCCGATCTTTTTTCTCGAAGAGGACCGGTTCCTGCCGACCCAGGTGTATGACCGCTATGCGCTGAAGCCGGGCTTCAACGGGCCGGGCCCAGCCCTTATTGTCGAGTACGGATCGAGCACGATCATCGGTCCGCGCGACACGTTCACCATCGGCAAGCTCGGAGAGATCGACATTGTCTGCAACCATTGACGCCAAAATTGGCGCAAAGCCGGCATCGGCCACGCCGCCGGCCACAGCGATCGATCCGGTCACCGTCGAGGTGATCCGCCGCCGTCTCGTCGCCATTTCCGACGAGGTCGACGTCAACATCACGCGGACGGCGTTCAGCCCCTACATCTACGAGTACAAGGACTACGCGGTCGGCATCGTCGACGCAAACGGCGACCTGATCTGCCAGTGCACGGCGGGAATGCCGGTGTTCGTCGCCGATGTCATGCGCGCCGCTGCGCAGGACGGGCTGAAACTTTACGGCGCCGAAAACCTGCACGAAGGCGACGTCATCTTCACCAACTACGCCGGTACGATCGGGCAGCATCTGAACAACGTCACCATGTACACGCCGATCTACGCGCCGCAAAAACCGGTGCTGATCGGCTTCATGGTGGTGGTGATGCACTGGATCGACGTCGGCGGCCGCGACATCGGCTCGCTGTCGAAGTTCGCCACCGACATCTTCCAGGAAGGCATCCAGTTCCGCACCGTGAAGCTGCGTTCGCGGGGCGAGCCGGTGCTCGAAATGTACCGGATGATCGAGCACAACACGCGGTTCCCGGTCGAGATGATGGGCGACATCAATTCGCAGATTGGCGGCTGCCTGATGGGCCGCGACAGCGTCGCAGAGCTGGTCGGCCGCTACGGCATCGAGACATTCCGCGACGCGCTCGACACCATCTGGAAGCAGTCCGAAGCCGAGGCGCGCGCCGCGATCCGCGCCATTCCCGACGGGACCTATACGGCCGAGGCGACGCTCGACAACGACGGGCTCAATCCCGGATCGCTGCCGTGCAAGGTGACGGTGACCGTCAAGGACGACGAGATGACCATTGACCTCTCGGAACTGCCGAAGGAGGTCAACGCCCCAATGAACTCAGGACGCAGCGGCGGCGGCGAGACGGTCGCGCGGTTGGCGTTCCGCTATCTGCTGTTGCCGGAGGGCGACGCCAATGAAGGCACGTTCCGGCCGCTGAAGCTTGTTCTACCAGAAGGCACCATCGTCAGCGCCGGGCCAACGTCGCCCATGGGCGCCTATAATTCGGCACTGCCCATGCTGATCGATCTTGTCATTCGTGCGCTCGGCCCGGCGATGCCCGACCGGGCGGCAGCGGCGCACTACGGCACATTCTGCACGCTCGCCTATGCGGGCCGGCATCCCGACACGGGTTTGCTCTGGCAATGCCACGACAGCGGTTTCGGCGGTTGGGGCGCGCTTCACGACATGGATGGTCCCGGGCCGTTTCGCACCAACTGTCACGGCGACACCCGGCTCATTCCGATCGAGACCCATGAAACAACGTATCCGTTCATGGTCGAAAGCTTCGGGTTGCGGACCGATTCCGGCGGCGCCGGGCAATTCCGCGGCGGCCTCGGGCTGGAGCGACGCTATCTGATGCTGGCGCCGTGCCGCATCTCGACGCGCTTCGAACGGACCATTTCGCCGGCTTGGGGCATCAACGGCGGCGGCGAGGGCCAGTCGGGTCATGTGTTGATCGAGCATGCCGACGGCACGACGCAGGTGGCGCTCAAGGAGACGCTGATGCTCAAGGCCGGCGACCGGGTGCGCATCTGGACCGGCGGCGGCGGCGGCTACGGCGATCCGAAGCGTCGCGATCGTGAGCGCGTCCGCACCGACGTCATGCGCGGCTATGTTTCGCCCGAAGCGGCGCGTGAGGTTTACGGTCTCGATACGGCGAAACCTTAGTTTTCACAGCCAGCCGGGAGCGAGCATGCCGAAGCTTCGTCACATTGCACTTGCCGCGGAAGATCCGTTTGCCGCGGCCGAGTTCTACAAGCAGGCGTTCGATTTCACCGAGGTCAGCAGAATCGAAAAGAGCGACGATCCGAAAAAATCCTACGGCGTGTTCCTCAGCGACGGGACCTTGAGCCTCGCGGTGCTGCATTTCGGCTGGGATCAGGGTCCGGGGCTCGACTTCCGCGGCATCCACCATTTCGGCGTACTGGTCGAGGACGTCGACAAGGTGGCCGGCAAGATCGAGAAGCTTGGCGCCACGTGTTTCGCCAAGCGCCCCGAGGGGCACAAGGGCTTCTATGAAACCAAGTTCCACGGCCCGGACAAGGTGATCTTCGACATCGCGGATCACCCTTGGCGGGGCAGTGCCCCGCTTGAAAGCAAGTAAGGTCGGCTCACTCGATCGTGACGCCAGCCTTTTCGACCACCGCGCGCCATCGCCCGATATCTTCCCTCAGATACTTGGCGAAATGCTCCGGCGAGTCGCCAACCGGCGTTGCGCCGACCGCTTTGAATTTCTCGGCAACGTCCGGCATCCGGACGGCGCGTTGAACGGCGGCGGAAATCTTCTCGACGATCGCAGGCGGCGTCTTCGCCGGCGCCATCAGGCCCGCCCATGAGCTTGCATCGAAACCCGGAAGCGTCTCCGCGATCGCGGGGACGCCGGGCGCCAGCGGATCGCGTTCGGCTCCGGTGACGCCAAGCGCCCGCAATTGGCCCTGAGTGACGTAAGGCCAGGAGCTTGCCAGGTTGTCGAACATCACTTTGACGTGGCCGGCCAGCAGGTCGGCGACGGCGGGCGCGCTTCCTTTGTAGGGGACGTGAACCATCTCTACGCCGGCCATCTGTTTGAACAACTCGCCCGACAAATGGATGCTGCTGCCGGCCCCGGAGCTCGCGAAATTGTAGTCCTTGGGATGAGCCTTCAGGAGCGCGATGAACTCCGCGACGTTCTGCGCCGGCACGGAAGGGTGGACCACCAGGATGTTCGGCGTGACGAAGAAATTCGACACCGCCGCAAAATCCCGGAGCGTATCGAACGGCAGATTCTTCTTCACCGCGGGGAATACGGAGTTCACCGATCCGGTGCCCATGAGCAGCGTGTAGCCGTCAGGATTGGCCTTTGCCACATACTCCGCCGCAATCGCGCCGGTGGCGCCGGGCTTGTTCTCGATGATGACCGTGGCGCCCCATTCATCGGCCATTTTTTGGCCGATGATGCGTGCCGTGACGTCAGTCGCGCCGCCGGCCGCGAAAGGAACAACGATGCGCACGGGCTGGCTTGGGTAGCCGGCGGTCGTACTCTGGGCCGCGGCAAAGGTGCTGCACCATATTGTCGCTGATAAACCGCTGATGATGACGCCAAGCAACGAGACCGTTCGCATGCCGAGCTTCATCTGTCGCTTTGGTGAGGGCATGTGGAACCTTTGCGGAGCGATTTTCAGCAGGCTGTGTCGTGTACCGGTGAATGTTGCCTGAATTGGTCCGAGGCACGCAATACGCCGATCACTGGTAATCCTGGAAATGCCGGGTAACATCCGGCCAACCTCGCGGATTTCACCAACACGTCGCATTGCAAGGACCAGCACGCCATGAAGGCTGTTTACATTGAACAATTTGGCGGACCGGAGGTTGTGAAATACGGCGAGCTTCCCGATCCGACCGCTGGAGCAGGTCAGATTGTGGTCGACGCGTTTGCCGCCAGCGTCAACGGCGCCGATTGGAAGGTGCGCGCCGGCCACCACGGCCCGCAGAAGTTTCCCCTGGTCCTGGGCCGCGATTTCTCCGGCGTGGTGAGCGCGGTGGGCGAAGGCGTTGCGGATCTGCGCATCGGCGATGAAGTGTTCGGTGTCCTGGAGTTAGGCCGGGAAGGGGCCTATGCCGAAAAAGTTTTCATTGCGGCATCACTCGTCGCGAAGAAGCCAAGCGGCCTGTCGCATGTCGACGCCGCGGCTCTGGCGCTCACCGGTCTCACCGCGCTCCGTTCGGTGGAGGACTCGTTGAAGCTGAAATCCGGCGAGACGATCCTGATCCAGGGCGGCGCGGGCGGGGTCGCCGGCTTCGCCATCCAGTTGGCCAAGCATCTGGGCGCCCACGTCATCACCACCGCGAGCGCAGCCAACCTGTCCTATCTGCGCGACCTCGGCGCCGATCAGGTCATCGATTACAACACCACCGACTTCACCAAGGTCGTCAGCAACTGCGATGCGGTGTTCGATACCGTGGGCGGCGACGTGGCGATGCGCTCCTTCGCAGTTCTCAAGCCGGGCGGCCGCGCCGCCTTCATTGCGTCCGGGGCGAAGGCGCCAACGCCCGAGAGGAGCGACGTGACGGCGTTGCGGCCGGCAGTCGGCCGCGACCGGCCGCATCTCGAGCGCATTGCCGCACTCTACCAGGCCGGCGTGATCCGCAAGCCCGCGGTCACGCTCTATAAATTGTCCGACGCCGTCGAAGCCACACGGC
>Ga0207701_10007259_pt1 | contig 11031 bp, 9 predicted proteins | sample KBSSwiSSwithPhiX_FD_184294 | JGI IMG/M metagenome (GOLD analysis project Ga0207701, IMG submission 184294) | Switchgrass rhizosphere bulk soil microbial communities from Kellogg Biological Station, Michigan, USA, with PhiX - S5 (SPAdes) (version 2) | ecosystem: Environmental > Terrestrial > Soil...
CTCCCCGCCGCGCCACCAGTGATCGGGCCCGACCTCGTCGAACCAGAATGCGAGGACCCGTTCGCGCCAGTCGCTCAGGCGGCCGTACCCCCAACCGTCAGTCCATCGATCAACAAGGTTGGCTGGCCGACGCCGGCCGGCACGGACTGTCCTGCCTTGCCGCAAATACCGACACCCTCGTCGAGTTCGAGATCGTTGCCGATGCCCTTGACGCGAGTGAGCACGCTCGGGCCGTCGCCGATCAGGGTCGCGCCCTTCAGCGGCTCGGCGATCTTGCCGCCGCGGATGCGATACGCCTCGGTGCAGGTGAAGACGAACTTGCCGCTGGTGATGTCGACCTGCCCGCCGCCGAAGCTCTTGGCATAAACGCCGTCCTTGACCCGCGAGACGAGTTCGTCGGGGTCGTCCTTGCCGGCGAGCATGAAGGTGTTGGTCATACGCGGCATAGGGGCGTGGGCGAAGCTTTCGCGGCGGCCATTGCCGGTCGGCTCCATACCCATCAGCCGGGCATTCAAGCGATCCTGCATATAGCCCTTGAGGATTCCGTCCTCGATGAGGACGGTGCGGCCGGTCGGCGTGCCTTCATCGTCGATGGTCAGCGAGCCACGCCGGTTGAGAATGGCGCCGTCGTCGACGACCGTGACCCCCGGCGAAGCGACCCGCTCGCCGATACGGCCGGAGAAGGCCGACGTCCCCTTGCGATTGAAATCGCCTTCGAGGCCGTGGCCGATGGCCTCGTGCAGCAGCACGCCGGGCCAACCGGGACCGCAAACGACGGTCATCTCGCCGGCGGGCGCAGCGACGGATTCAAGGTTCACCAGCGCCTGGGCGAGAGCAATGTCGATCGCGCGGTTCCATTCCGCTTCGTCGAACAGCTTGCCATAGAGATAGCGGCCGCCGAGGCCATGGAAGCCGGCTTCGCGGCGGTCGCCGTCACGGGCCATGATCTGGACGCCAAGGCGAACCAACGGGCGGACGTCGGTGGCGGTAAAGCCGTCGGCGCGGTGAATGTCGATGACGCTCCAGCTGGCGAGCAGCGAGACGCTGACCTGTTCGACCCGCGGATCGCGGGCGCGCGCGGCGGCGTCGATCTTCTGGCAAAGCGCGACCTTGTCGGCGAAGGGCACAAGGCTGAGCGGGTCCTCGGCGCCGTACATAGCCTGGTTCGTGCGGGCGGGCGGCGGCGCGGCCTGGCCCTGGGCCGGGTCGAGCAATTTGAGGGTTGCGGCGGCGCGTTCGATCGCCGCGGCGCTGATTTCATTGGCGTGTGCGAAGGCGGTGGTTTCGCCGGACACGCCGCGCAGGCCGAAGCCCGAGGCGCTGTTATAGTCGGCGGTCTTCAGGCGGCCGTCGTCGAAGCCGAACGCCTCGCTGACCCGATACTGGAGATAGAGTTCGCCATCGTCATGGCCGGCGAGGTGGCGGCCGGCGAGGCGCTTGGCCTCGTCCGGGTCGAGGCTCCGGTAGAGGAATCCGCGCGGGTCGGCGCCAGTGGTCATTGGGGCGTCATGCGCCGGTGGCGCTGGTGTCGGCGGGTCCGCCTTCAAGCACGAAGCGGCGGTCGCAATAGCCGCAGTCGACGAAGCCGGTCTGGTCTTCGATGTGAAGGTAGACGCGCGGATGGCCGAGCGCGGCAGGCACTTCGCCCGAGCCGTCGCAGGCGACTCGGACCGACTTGACCTTGATGGTTTCAGGGGGCGGGATCATGCGCCTCAGGTAGCGCCGCCCCCCGCCCTCTTCAACTATTGGTAGTCCGCCGTCAGGTCGTAGGTCGCCGAATAGAGGCCTTCGGGCTGGTTGACGTCGATGAAGATCGTCCCGCCTACCCCGACGAAGAAGCTCTGGTTAGCCGCGATGGTGCGCATTGCCGACCCGTCCAGGTTCATGCCGATGACGGTGATCCTGTCGCCCGCCGGATTGGTGAGCTCGGTCGGCGGCGTCAGGTCAATGAACACTTTTTGGCCCGCTGAACCTGCGCCGGCGAATTGACCACGCTGGCCCTGGTCGGTGCTGACGAGCGTGATGCCCGCCGAGCCGGTGCGCGCGCCGGTCGTGGCGTTTATGGTCACGAAGCCCGCTGTCGTCGACGAGGGGATGATCGTGCCGAAGTGGATGTCCTGCACCTTGGTCAAGGTGAGGGGGATGAGAAGCAGCGCGCGCCCCGGCGGAGGCGAGGCAAGGCTGACCGGCGCCGCCGTCACGGGCGCAGCGGCGATGAAGCTGGCGGCGACCGCCAGCGCGGCATGCTTGAAATTGAACACGGGTCCACGCTCCACGGAAAATCGAGTTGGCGCGATTATCCGCTCAAGGCGCTACTCAGCGTTAAAAGGAGAAAGTTCGCGTAAAATTAACCGTGTGTATCAGGCGGTTGCGCGCGACCAACCGCCAGAAATTGCCTTCGGGACGCGCTAGAGGGTTAATGCCGGCGTTACCGTGAGAGGTAAGGTAAAGGCCGGGTTTGCCGCACACCTTTGCCGCTTGGCGAAAGCGCCGCTAGTGAGTCTCGCCATGTCAGAGACCGAGCCAGCCATCCGTATCGAATCGCTGTGCAAGACCTATGCGGCCAAGGGAGTGGAGCCCAAGCGCGCGCTCGATGATGTCAGCTTCGATGTGCCGCGCGGGCAGATTTTCGGCCTCCTCGGCCCCAATGGCGCGGGCAAGTCGACGCTGATCAATATCCTGGCTGGGTTGGTCGTGAAGACGAGCGGAAGCGCCAGTATCTGGGGCTTCGACATCGACCAGCACCCACGCAACGCCAAGCTGTCGATCGGCATCGTGCCTCAGGAGATATTGTTCGACCCCTTCTTCACGCCGCGCGAGGCGCTAGAAATCCAGGCGGGGCTCTACGGTGTGCCGAAGGACAAGCGCATCACCGACGAACTGCTGGCGGCGATGCATTTGACCGACAAGGCGAACGCTTATTCGCGGACCCTGTCGGGCGGAATGAAGCGGCGGCTGCTGGTCGCCAAGGCGATGGTCCATTCGCCGCCGATCCTGGTGCTCGACGAGCCGACGGCGGGCGTCGACATCGAACTTCGCCAGCAGCTCTGGGCCTATGTCCGCAACTTGAATGCCGAGGGCGTCACTGTGGTCCTGACCACCCACTATCTCGAGGAAGCCGAGGAATTGTGCGACCGCATCGCCATCATCAACCATGGCAAGTTGATCGCCAATGAGCCGACCAAGCAGCTCGTCGCCCGGGCGCAGGACAAGGCGGTGGTCGTCACCGTCGACAGGGATTTGACCCAGGCGCCGACCAATGCCTGCTTCGACCGCATCGAGGTCAAGGGTGAGCGGGTGCTGGAGATTGGCTATCGCAAGGACAAGGTGAACGCAGGCGACGTGCTGGCGGCGCTACAGAAGGAGGGCCTCGGCATCGTCGACGTTTCGACCCGAGATCCCGACCTTGAAGACGTGTTCCTCAGCCTGACGCGGGAATCATCCGATGCGTAACGCCGCACCGTTCGTATCGAGCGAAGTCGAGACGCGGACTGCCTGCGAACGCCCCTCGACCACGCTCGGGACGAACGGTTAGTGCCTGACGGCCCCCGCACATTTGACGTCCTGATCGTCGGGTCGGGCGCGGCTGGGCTGACTGCGGCGTTGAACCTGGCGACTGACAGGAAGGTCGCCGTCATCGCCAAGGGCGCTCTTGGCGACAGCGCCTCCGCCCGCGCGCAGGGCGGCATTGCCGCCGTGCTGGAGGAAGGCGACAGTTTCGAAGCGCATGTCCGCGATACGATGATCGCAGGAGCGGGCCTCAACAATTTGGAGGTCGTCGAGCATGTGGTCGCCGAGGCGCCGGCGGCGATCGCCCGGCTGGCCGAACTTGGGGTGCCGTTCAATACCGGCGACGGTCCTAATGGCTGGCATTTGACCCGCGAGGGCGGTCACAGCCACCGGCGAATCGTCCATGTCGCCGACGCCACCGGTTGGGCGATTCAGCAGGCGCTGGAAGCGGCGGCCGAAGCCAATTCGAACATCACCCTCATCCCCGACATGGCGGCGATCGACCTTGTCACCGGCCGCCATGCCCAGGAATTTTCGACAAGCGGCGCAGTGCACGGGCTTTACGCCTTCAACCGCCGTACCGGCGCGGTCGAGACGCTGACGGCGCGGGCGACGATCCTTGCGACCGGCGGGGCGGGGCGGGCCTATTTGTATTCGACCGCGCCGCGCGGGGCGACGGGCGACGGCATCGCCATGGCCTGGCGTGCGGGCTGCCGGATCTCGAACATGGAATTCATGCAATTCCACCCGACCTGCCTCTACAATTTGGAGGTCAAGAACTTCCTGATCACCGAGGCGGTGCGCGGCGAAGGCGGCATCTTGAAGCATCCGGAGACCGGCCACCGCTTCATGCCGGATTATGACGAGCGCGCCGAGCTGGCGCCGCGCGATATCGTCGCCCGCGCCATCGACGGCGAGATCAAGCGCGACGGCCTGGATTACGTCCATCTCGACATTTCGCACCGCGAGCCGGAATTCGTCGCCAAGCATTTCCCGACCATCTACGCCAGGCTGATGGAGCTCGGCATCGACATTACGAAGCAGCCGATCCCGGTGGTGCCGGCGCAGCATTACACCTGCGGCGGGGTGCTGGTGGACATCCACGGCCGCACCGACGCGCAGGGTCTCTATGCGGCGGGCGAGGTCACGCAGTCGGGGCTGCACGGCGCGAACCGGCTGGCGTCGAACAGCCTGCTTGAATGCCTGGTGTTCGGCGAGACGGCGGCGAAGCACATCCTGGAGTGCTGGGACCAATTGCCCGAGCCGCCGGCGATCCGCGGCTGGGACGAAAGCCGGGTTACCGACAGCGACGAGGAGGTCGTCATCCAGCAATGCTGGCGTGAGATCCGCCAGTTCATGTGGAATTTCGTCGGCATCGTCCGGACGACGAAAAGGCTGGAGCGCGCCAAGCACCGCATCGACCTGCTGCGGCAGGAGGTGAACGAATATTACAAGCTGTTCCGGGTGACGCCCGACCTGATCGAGCTGCGCAATCTCGTCGAAGTCGCCGACCTCATCATCCGCTCGGCGCTGTCACGGCACGAAAGCCGCGGCCTGCACTACACGCTCGACTATCCCGAAACGTCGCTCGTCCCGCACGACACGGTCCTTGTTCCCTGAGCACTTCCCGCTAACTTCCGCGGCCATGAAAAACCTAGCTCTTGCTCTACTGCTATCCGCCGCCGCGCTGCCTGTGCAGATCGCTTTTGCCCAAACGCCCGCGCCTGCGGCCCCCGCACCCACTGCCGCCGACAAGCAGTTGAAGGCGCTGTACGAAGGCTATTCCGATTGGGTCGCCAAGGAGTTCGGATACTTTCAAGACGCCAAGGGCGAGGAACAGCAGGGCGGATCTCTGGCGCATATCGACCCCGCGTCGAACATCCGCCGGGCCGCACGTGAACAGCAGCTCCTCACGCAGCTGAACGCCATTCCCGCCGCGCAATTGTCGGCGGACGAAAAGGTCAATGCCGGGGTGCTCCGCCAGATCCTGGAAAATGATGTCGCCGACGCGAAATATCGCGAATGGGAAATGCCGGCGAACAGCGACAGCAATTTCTGGACCTATCTCGACGAGCGCGACACGCTTTCCGATGCCGGCGCCTACCAGCGCTACATCGGCCGGATGCGCGACATTCCGCGCTATTTCGACGAGAATGTTGCCAACATGCGCGACGGCATGAAGCGCGGCTTCACCCCGCCTGCCGCGACGTTGGTCGGCCGTGACGGGAGCATCGCCAGCTTCGTCAAGGACAGGGCCGAGGACAGCAGCTTCTACGCGCCGTTCAAGGCGATGCCGTCGAACATCAGCGCCGCCGATGCGGCGAAGCTGCAGGCGGAGGGAAAGGCGGCGATCGAACAGTCGGTGATGCCGGCCTACAAGAAGTTGCTGGCCTTCTACCGCGAAACCTATGTGCCGGGCGCCAGGATTACGGTGTCGGCGCATGACCTGCCCGACGGCGACGCTTTCTACCGCGCGCAGATCCGCGAATATACGACCACCGACATGACGCCCGAAGTGATCCACCAGCTGGGCCTCAAGGAAGTCGCTCGCATCGATGCCGAGATGCAGAAGACGATGCGCGAGGCGGGCTTCAAGGGGACGATGGCGGAGTTCCTCAACTTCCTGAAGACCGACCCGCAGTTCATCGCCCGCACCCCGGACGAGCTGCTCGGCGTGTCGGCCTATGCAGTGAAGCGCGTTGACGGAAAGCTGGCGCAATATTTCGAGCTGCTGCCGCGCGGGCGGTTCTCGATCATCCCGGTGCCCGATGCGCTGGCGCCCTTCTACACCTCCGGCCGCGGCGGGCGCGAAAGCTGCCAGATGAACACCTACGATTTGAAGAGCCGGCCGCTCTACAACATCCCGGTGCTGACCCTGCACGAATGCGAGCCGGGGCACAGTTTCCAGGGGGCGCTGGCCGAGGAAGGCAAGCAGCTGCCGCGCTTCCGCCGCAACATATATTTCTCAGGCTATGGCGAGGGGTGGGGCCTCTACAGCGAATATCTCGGTTACGAGATGGGCATTTATCGGACGCCCTATGAGAAGTTCGGCGCCGAGAGTTACGAAATGTGGCGCGCGGCTCGGCTGGTAATCGACACCGGCATCCACCGCTACGGCTGGTCGCGGCAGCAGGCGATCGATTATCTCGCGTCGCACACCGCTCTGTCGCAGCATGAGGTGGAGACCGAGGTCGACCGCTACATCAGCTGGCCGGGGCAGGCTTTGGCCTACAAGCTGGGCGAAATTACCCTCCGCAAGATGCGTGGTGTAGCCGAAACGGAACTTGGGACGAACTTCGACATAAAGAAGTTCCACAGCATGATCCTTGGCCTGGGGTCGGTGCCGCTGCCGGAACTGGAGAACCAGGTGCGGCTGTGGATCGCACAGCAAAAGGCGGCACCTGTCCCGGCGTCCTGAGGGTCAAAATTCGGGAGGAGAATCCATGCCGGTTGAATTAAGGATCGCCGCCTTTGGCGCGGCGCTTTTGGTCGCCCACATCGTCATCGCGGGCGTATTTAAAACGGGGACATATGGCCTGAAATGGAACGTCGGTGCGCGCGATGAAGCCCCGCCGCCGCCCGGCGAGGCGACCGGCCGCCTCATCCGCGCGCAGGCCAACTTCGAAGAGACCTTCCCGATCGCGATCGTGGCATTGCTCGGCGTCGTGCTTGCCGGCAGGACGAGCGAGGCCACGGCTTTGGGCGGCTGGATTTGGCTTGGCGCGAGGATCGCCTATTTGCCGCTTTATTGGGTGGGCATCCCAGTCGTCAGGACGATCGCCTGGTTGGCCAGCATCGCCGGCCTGGTTATGGTCTTGAAGCCGCTGCTGGTCGGCTAGCGCAGCTTCGAGATCTTCAGCCCGTCCAGCTTGGCCCGCGCCTGGATGGATTCCTCGCTGCGGGTGAGCGCCTTGGACACGGCCTTCAGGGACATGCCCTTGCCCGCCAGGCGGTGGAGCTTTTGAAGCTCGTCGCTGGTCCACGGCTGCTTGTGGCGAAGGAAGCGGTCCGACACAGATAAGTCCCCTACTTTCGTTAGGCTGGCATTGGGGCAAACCCCTGCTACATCGCCAGACGGAATGTCCGACGCCCAGCCTCATCTCTACCTCGTCGACGGGTCGAGCTACATCTTTCGCGCCTATCACCGCTTGCCGCCGCTGACCAACCGGCACGGCCAGCCGGCGGGCGCGGTCTACGGCTATACGGCCATGCTGTGGAAGCTGGCGGACGGGCTCAACAAGGCCGACGGGCCGACGCACATGGCGGTAATCCTCGACGCGTCCGAGGAAACCCACCGCAACAAGATGTACGATCAGTATAAGGCAAACCGGCCGCCGCCGCCCGAGGACCTGGTACCGCAATTCCCGCTGATCCGCGTCGCCACCCGCGCTTTCTCCATTCCCTGCATCGAGCAGAACGGGCTTGAGGCCGACGACATCATCGCCTGTTACGTGGTGGCGGCGACGAAGGCCGGGTGGAAGGTGACGATCGTCAGCTCCGACAAGGACCTGATGCAGCTCATTGAGGACGGCAAGGTCGACATGCTCGACACGATGAACGACCGCCGCATCGGTCGGAAGCAGGTGCTGGAGAAGTTCGGCGTCGGGCCGGAAAAGGTCGGCGACGTGCTGGCACTGATGGGCGACAGCGTCGACAATGTCCCGGGCGTGCCGGGTATTGGCCCCAAGACCGCGAGCCAGCTGATCCAGCAATATGGCGACCTCGACACGGTGCTGGCATCGACGCACGAGATCACCAAGCCGAAGCTAAAGCAGAATTTGATCGAACATGCCGACGCGGCGCGCCTGTCCCGCGAACTGGTGCGGCTGGTCTGTGACGCACCCTTGCCGGAGCCGTTGGAAGACCTGGTACTGACGGGCATTCCGCCCGAACCGCTGAAGGAGTTCCTCGAGGACCAGGGGTTCAAGTCGCTGCTCAACCGGGTCGGCGGTGGCGGTGCGTCTTCGGGCGGAGCACGGCCAATTGACGTCATGGCGTCAAAGCCTACGGCCTCGGCATCGACGCCGCCGGAAGCGCAGGACATTACGGTCGACCGTTCCGCCTATGAGATGGTGACGACGCTGGACGCGCTCGACCGCTGGATCGCCGAGGCGACGGCCAACGGCTTCGTCGCTCTGGATACCGAGACGGACTGCATCGACTGCGTCATTGCTCGCCTGGTTGGAGTCAGCCTGGCGATCGCTCCGAACAAGGCTTGCTACATCCCGGTCGGCCACGTATCGGCCGACCTGTTGTCGGATGCGCCGAGCCAGATGCCGATGGCCGACGTGCTGGCGCGGCTGAAGCCGCTGCTTGAGGATCCGGCGGTCCTGAAGATCGGCCATAACCTGAAATACGACTGGGTGATGTTCGCCAAGCGGGACATCCATGTCGCGCCCTACGACGATACGATGGTAATGAGCTTCGACCTGGACGCCGGGCGCGGGCTTGGCGGGCACGGCCTCGACGAGCTCGCCAAAGCGATGTTCAACCATGAGTGCATCCCGTTCAAACAGGTCTGCGGAACAGGGCAAAAGGCGATCACCTTCGACAAGGTGCCGATGGCGCAGGCCACGGAATATGCCGCGGAGGATGCCGACATCTGCCTTCGGCTGTGGCAGCGGCTGAAACCCAGGCTGGCGTCGGAGAATGTGACGCGCGTCTATGAGATGGTTGACCGGCAATTGGTCGCGACCGTCGGCCGCATGGAACGGCGCGGGATCAAGGTCGACCGCGACTATCTCGCCAGCCTGTCGAGCGAGTTCTCGAAGGAGATCACCGCGCTGGAGGGGCGGGTCTACGAGGCTGCAGGCGGGCCATTCACGATTGGGTCGCCGCAACAGCTTGGGTCGGTGCTCTACGACCGGCTTGGCCTGAAGGGCGGACGCAAGGGCAAGAGCGGCACCTACTCGACCGACGTCAACGAACTGGAGCGACTCGCGGGAGAAGGCGTCAATGTTGCGACGTTGGTGCTCGACTGGCGGCAGCTGACCAAGTTGCGCTCGACCTACACCGACGCCTTGCAGGCGCAGATCAATCCCGAGACCGGGCGGGTACACACCAGCTACTCCTTGTCTGGCGCGCAGACTGGCCGCCTGTCTTCGACGGAACCGAACTTGCAGAACATCCCGATCCGTACCGAGATCGGCCGCAAGATCCGCGACGCCTTCGTCGCCGAACCCGGCTATCAATTGATGAGCGCCGATTATTCGCAGATCGAACTTCGGCTGGCGGCGCAGATGGCGGACGTGCCGCAGCTGAAGGACGCCTTTGCCGCGCACGAGGACATCCACTCGATGACCGCCGAAGAGTTGTTCGGTAGCGTCGATCGCGACACGCGCGGCAAGGCCAAGACGGTCAATTTCGCGATCCTCTACGGCATATCGTCCTGGGGACTGGCGGGGCGGCTGGGCGTGCCCAAGGAAGAGGGTGCAGCGATCATCGCCCGCTATTTCGAACGCTTCCCGGGCATCCGCAGCTATATCGACGACACGCTGGCATTTGTGCGGACCAACGGCTTCACCCGCACGTTGTTCGGACGGAAGACCCATTTTCCGAACATCCGTGCCGGCAACCCCAACCATCGCGCCGGTGCTGAGCGCGCCGCCATCAACGCGCCGATCCAGGGTACCAGCGCCGACCTCATCAAACGGGCCATGAACCGCATGGACGAAGCGCTGGAGAAGGCGGGCCTGGAAGGCGTCCGCATGCTGCTGCAGGTCCACGACGAACTGCTGTTCGAGGTACCGGACGGGCGCGAGCAGGAAGCCGCCGCGGTAGTGCGTGAGGTCATGGCCAAGGCCGCCGAGCCAGCCATGAAGCTGGACGTGCCGCTTGATGTTGAAGTCGGCTGGGGCGCCAATTGGGGCGCCGCGCATTGAGCACAGCAGCAGAACAGGGGGCGGCGGAGACGGCGGACCTCGCGGCGCTGGCGCGCGGGGGCCGGATCAATTTCTTCGGCTTCGTACTGCGCCTTGCGGCACGCCTGCCGTTCCTTTTCATCGCCGGCCGTATCTATGGCGCCGAGCAATTGGGCCGCTTTGCTTATGCGGTGCTGATCGTCGAATTCGCGGCGCAGTTGGCGACGCTTGGCCTGAAGCGCGGTCTCGCCCAGCAACTGGCGCATACCGATAAGCCGCATGTCTGCGTCGTCTGGGATTCGCTGATCGTTGCCGCCACCGGCTCGGCTATCGCGATGGCAGTCCTTATGCTCTTTCCGGCGGCGATGTTCCCGAACAGCGAAATCACCGGCCTTGAGTGGTTGCTGCCGGTCACGATCTTTGCTTTGGCCTGGTCGGACATCACGCTCGCCGCCTTGGCCTATCGCCATGACGTCGGTGCGACGGTTCGGGCGCGGGCGATTGTCGAACCGTGGACGATCAGCATCGCCGCCTTCGCCTGGTCATTCATCTCGACCCGCGACGGCCTCATCATCGCCTATGTGCTGTCGATGGTCGGCGCGCTGGTCGCCTCGCTCATCCCGTTCCTGAAGAGCTACGGCTTGCCGCGCGGCTGGAGCCC
>Ga0207701_10007260_pt1 | contig 11030 bp, 9 predicted proteins | sample KBSSwiSSwithPhiX_FD_184294 | JGI IMG/M metagenome (GOLD analysis project Ga0207701, IMG submission 184294) | Switchgrass rhizosphere bulk soil microbial communities from Kellogg Biological Station, Michigan, USA, with PhiX - S5 (SPAdes) (version 2) | ecosystem: Environmental > Terrestrial > Soil...
CCGCCGCGCGTAGCGCCGCGCGCGCGAGGGTGCGCGTCGAGTCGATCGCCGGCAGCGGCGACTGCTCCTCGGTGATGAGCAGCGGGATTTCCGTGCAGCCGAGGACGACCGCGTCACAGCCTCGCTCTTCGAGGATTTCGATGACGCGCACGCACTCCCCCCGTGAGTGCTCGGTGAACTGCCCCTGCACCAGCTCCTCGAAGATGATCGCGTTGATGCGCTCGCGGTCGGCCCGATCGGGGATCTCGCACGCGATGCCGCGATCGCCGAGCTTCGCGGGATAGACGGGCCCTTCCATCAGATAGCGGGTGCCGAGGACGCCCAGGCGGCGGAACCCCCGGCTCGCCGCCACCGCCGCGACCTCCTCCGCGATGTGCAGCCACGGAACCGGCGACTGCGCGCGGACCAGGTCCAGCCCCTGGTGGACGGTGTTGTCGGGACAGATCAGCAGTTCGGCGCCCGCCTTCGCGGCGTGCCCGGCGGATGCGAGGAGCAGCCGGCCGACCTCGTCCCAGCGATCCGCCTCGATGTGGCGCATGTACTCCGCCAGCGGATACGTGTGCATCGTCACCTGCGGATGACCGTAGCGCCCGAACAGTTCGGCGCCTTCGACGCAGATCGTCCGATAGCACAGCGCCGCCCCTTCGGCGCTGACCGCGACGATGCCGATGTGCCTGCTCATCGATCGAACGCTAGTCAGCGGCGCGCCAGCCGCCGCCGGGAACGGGAAGCCATCGGCGCCCGGCTCCGTCGAGCCACTCGCCCATTGGCTCGCCGGCGCGCAGATCCGCGCCGAACCGCAGCACGTGATCGTCCAGGTCTGTCACCTGGCACTCGCGCGAGCCCCACGGGTAGTTCGCCGGAGGGTGGCGCAGCCGCGCCCCGCGGCCCTCGAGTTCCTGATAGAGCGCATCGACGTCGCTGACGGGGATCCACAGCCAGGTCCCCGCATGTCCCTGATCCCGCTGGCACAGCATGATCGAGGTGCGATCGCGCGCCACCGACGCCATTCCATCGCTGCGCCATTGCTGGATGAATCCGAGCTGCGCCGCGTAGTAGCCGATGCTGGCGTCGAGGTCCGCGACGCGGAGAATCGGCACGACGCCGCCGATCGTGGCCGTCATTGGTCCCAACTCCGTTCCGTTGCCGCCCGAGCTCGCGATACACTCTGCCACGGGCCAGCCGGCCCTCCCAAGGAGTTTCCATGGAGACCCTGTTCCAGGACGTGAAGTTCGCGCTGCGCAGCTATCGTCGCGCGCCGGCGTTTCCCATCGCCGCGATCCTGACGCTGGCGCTCGGGATCGGCGCGACGACGGCGATCTTCAGCACGCTGAACGCGGTGCTGCTCAAGCCGCTGCCCTATCCGCAGCCCGAAGATCTCTACAACATCCGGACGACGCTGACCGACGGCCGCGTCACCACCGGGATGCTCTCCAACGGCGAGATCTCGCGGTTGAACGGCGCGACGACGACGATCGTGCGCGCCGCGGGGATGCAGGAGACGGATCTCACGCTGCTGCACGAGGACGGCACGCCGCAGCACGTCAAGATCTACGGCGTCACCGAGGGCTTCTTCGACGTGTTCGGCCTGCCGATGACGCTCGGCGGCTTCAAGCACGAGCATCACGTGCGGCCGGTGCCGCCGCAGCAGGCCGGCCCCGGCGTGGCGCAGGGACAGCAGGGGCCGCCGCCGGCGCCGCCCGTCGTCGTCATCTCCTACCGTGTCTGGCAGGATCTCTACCGCGGCGACCCGAACATCGTCGGCAAGCCGATTCGCTTCGCGGAAGTCCCGACCACCATCGTCGGCGTGGCGCCGCGCGACTTCGACACGCCGCACGGCGGCGACTTCTGGTTCTCGCAGCAGCTCGACAAGGACGACATCAATCATTTCTTCGACGGATTCATGCGGCTGCGGCCAGGCTCGACGCTGGAGCGCGCGAATGCGGAGATGCAGCCGATCATGCAGGGTCTCGGGCGTGACTTTCCGCAGGCGGATCTGAACCGCGCCTACGTCACCAAGTCGCTGGTCGCCTCCGTGGTCGGCGATCTCGGTCCGATCCTGATCATCGTGATGTCGGCCACGGCGCTGCTGCTGCTGCTCGGCTGCGTCAACGTCGCCAACCTGCTGCTCGCGCGCGGCGCGGCGCGGGCCCGCGAGATGTCGGTGCGTATCGCCATCGGGGCGCCGCGGAGCCGCATCGTCCGGCAGCTGCTGACGGAGTCGGTGCTGCTGTCGGCGCTCGGCGCGGCGCTGGGCGTGGCGCTCGCCTTCGTCGGCGTCCGCGCGCTGCTCGCGCTCGGCGCCGCGAAACTGCCGCGGCTCGACGCGGTGACCTTCGACGCGCGCGTCCTGCTGTTCTCGCTGATCGCGCTGTTTGTCAGCGGGGTGCTGGTCGGCTTCGCGCCGGCGCTGCGCCTCGCCTCGACCGACGTGCGGACGCTGATGAGCGAAGCGACACGGTCGTCCAGCGGCGGCCGCGGCACCGCGCGCTGGCTCAGCGCGATGACCGTCGTCGAGATCGCGCTGGCGATCATCCTCGTGGCCGGCGCGGGCTGGCTCGTGCGAGGCTTCGCCAACCTGCGCGGCACCGACCTCGGTTTCAGCCCGGAGAACCGGCTGATCTTCGACGTCGCCTTCCTCGGTCCCAAGTATCCGAATCCCGACGCCGTCACCACGGCAGCGAAGACGCTGATGGAACGGCTGGCGACACTTCCCGGCGTGACCGGCGTCGGCGCGACCTCGAACTTCCCATTCAAGAACACCCTCGAGGGCTCGCTGATTGCCGCGTTCCACGGCGAGAGCGTCGATCCGACGCACCCCATCGGCACACGGCAGCGCTTCGTCAGCCCCGGCTACTTCCGGGCGACCGGCACGAAGCTGCTGCAGGGGCGCGATTTCGGGCCCGACGATCGCCGCGGCACGCGCCCGGTCGCGCTCATCAACCGCGCCTTCGTGAAACGGTATCTCGGCAACCGCGATCCGATCGGGCTGCAATTCTCGGCCGGGTATCCGGCGCCCGATCCGCGCAACGAAGTCACCGTGGTCGGGGTGGTGGACGATGTGCGGCAGAAGACGGTGAAGGACGAAGCGGAGCCGGCCTTCTACGCGCCGCTCTCGCAGATCCCGCTGCGCCGCCAGACGGTGGTCGTGGCGACGTCGGGAGCCGACGTGGCCGCGCTGCAGTCGGCGATTCGCCAGCAGGTGAAGGAGCTCGATCCGCAGATCGCGGTGGAGTTCACCCTGGTGAGGGATCTCGTCGGCAGCACGCTGCGCCGACAGCAGCTCGGGATGACCCTGATGCTGATCTTCGGTGCGTCGGCGATCCTGCTCGCCGCCGTCGGCATCTACGGCGTCGTCGCCTACGCGGTCTCGCAGCGGCGCGGTGAAATGGCGACGCGGCTCGCGCTCGGGGCGACGCCCGGAAGCGTGTTCGCGCTGGTGATGCGGCAGGGGGCGCTGCTGGCCCTCGCGGGCACCGGCATCGGCGTGCTCATCGCCTACCTGTCCGGACGGATCGTCGCCAGCCAGATCTACGCGATTCGCGCGTCGGATCCGCTGATGCTGGGGGCCGCGATCGTGCTGGTCGCCGGGATCACCGCGCTGGCGACGATGATTCCGGCGTGGCGTGCGTCGCGCCTGGCGCCGTCAGGGGTGCTGCACACGGACTAGCGGAGGGTCGCATCAGCGGAGCGCGCGTTTCAGCGGCTGCGCGAGATTGCCTTTCGCGCCGATCGACATCGATTCGAGCGAGAGCCATCGGCTCATCGAACGGAGCTCCTCTGCGAGCGCCGCGGCGACACGTGGCGCCTCGAACCCGGGCTCGACGTATGCGGCGTGAACGAGGAGCGTCGAGGTCTTCCGGTCGGCCTTGAGATCGACACGGGCGACGAAACGATCGCCGAGCATGAACGGCAGAACGTAGTAGCCGTAGATGCGTTTGGGCTCCGGCACGTAGATCTCGATCTGGTAGTCGAAGCCGAAGACGGCCTTCGTCCACTTGCGTTCCCACAGCACCGGGTCGAACGGCGAGACGATGGCGCGAGCGTTGACCGACTTCGGAATCCTGGCGGCGGGCACGATGTAGGCCGGGTGCGACCAGCCGTCGACGCCAATTCGCACGAGCCGCTTCTCTTCGACCAGCTCGTCGAAGAGCACGGTCGTCTTCGCCGGCGTTCGTCGTCCGTTCACCGACAGACGATCCCACCAGGCGTCGATGTGGAAGTACTGGGCGATGTCCCGGGCCGTGCCGACGCCCATGGCCCGTGCCGCGCGTACGAGAAGCGCTTTCTTCGCCGCGTCCGCGGCAATCGCGTCGGCGCCGACGACGTGTTCGGGGAAGACGCGTTCGGGAATGTCGTAGAGGCGCTCGAAGTTGCGCCGGCCGGCGATCGCCAGGCGCCCCTGCCGGAACAGCAGCTCGAGTGCCGTCTTGCCGTTCGACCATCCCCACCACGGGCCGGTGCTCTTGCCGCCCATCGACAGCTCACCGGCGGCAATCGGACCGCGCTCGACGACCTCGCGGAACACCGCGTCCTGGAAGGTGCGCTCCTTGCGGCTCACGCCGGCCCAGCCCTCGCACTGGTTCGCCATCCGCCAGCGCATCAGCGGATACATGTCGAGCGGCATGAAGCAGGCGGCGTGCCCCCAGTACTCGAACAGCTCGCGTTTGCCGTGCGCGAGGTCGTCGAGCGCGGAGATCGGGTACGGCCCGTAACGGGAGAACGTCGGCAGGTAGTGCGCGCGCGCGAGGACGTTGACCGAGTCGATCTGGATCGCGCCGAGGCGCGCCGCCGTCTTGCGCACGTGCGCCGCCCCGGCGCGGGCCGGTTTCTTCTCCGCGAACCCGAGCGCGTGCAACGCGAGCCGCCGCGCGTCCACCGAGGAGAGATCCTTGCGTGCTGCCGAAGGCATGGTGCAGGCCGGCCTCATCGTCACCGTCGACGCAGGAGTATAGTCTCCCGATGCGGCGACTGCGATTCCTGGCGCTGATGAGCGCGCTGTGCACGATCGGCGTGGCGACGCGGGTGCCGATCCGGGCGGCCGCCGGCGCCAGCTACAACGACCTCACCGCGCTCTTCACCGAGTGGCGCGCGTTTCAGCAGCCGAGGCGGGTCAACGGGGTGCCCGACTACTCGGCCGCGGCGATGGCCGCGCAGCAGCAGGAGCTGACGCGCTTCGTTCAGCGGCTCCGCGGCATCGACCCGACGGCGTGGCCGATCCCCCAGCAGGTGGACTACTACCTCGTGCGCGCCGAGATGAACGGGCTCGACTTCGATCATCGCGTGCTGAAGCCGTGGGTGAACAACCCGGCGTTCTACGTGACGGCGTTCATGGACGAAAGCGACCAGCCGGCGCGTGAAGGGCCGCTCGCCGCCGGCGGCGTGGATCTCTGGAAGTACCCGATGCCGGTCTCGCCCGCCGACGCCGCCGCGATCGACACCGGCCTGCGGCCGATTCCCGCGCTCCTCGACCAGGCGCGCCGCAACCTGACGGGCAATCAGAAAGACCTCTGGCTGCGTGGCATCGAGGCCGTCAAGGGGCAAAGCGCGGATCTCGGGCGCTTCGCGGATGTGCTCGGATCGGCGCAGCCCGCGCTGGTCGACACGGTGCGCAAGGCGAAGAGCGCCACCGACGCCTTCTCCGCCTGGCTGGAATCGAACGCCGCATCCAGAACGGCGCCGTCCGGGATCGGCGTCGACAACTACGACTGGTACCTGAAGAACGTCCAGCTCGTACCGTATACCTGGCGCGACGAAACGACGCTGATGGAGCGCGAGCTGGCACGATCGTGGGCGTCGCTGTCGCTCGAGGAACGGAAGAACGCGAAGCTGCCGGCGCAGCCGCCAATCGAGAGCGGGCCCGAGTACGACGCGAAAGCTGCCGCCGCGCTCGCGGAGTACATGGCCTTCCTGAAGCAGAACGCGATTCTCACGGTCCGCCCCTACATGGAGCCCGGGCTGCGCGCGCATCTCGGCCGCTTCCCGCGCAGCCCGCGCGAGTTCTTCAGCGAAGTGGACGTGCGCGACCCGATGGTGATGCGCACCCACGGCTTCCACTGGTTCGACAAGGGATGGATGGCGGAGGTCGGCCACCAGAGCCCGATCCGCAAGGTGCCGCTGCTCTACAACATCTTCAATACGCGCACCGAGGGCTTCGCCACCGCGTTCGAGGAGCTGATGCTCGAGGCCGGCATGTTCGACGCGCGCCCGCGCTCGCGCGAGCTGATCTACATCCTGGTCGCGGAGCGCGCCGCCCGCGCCCTCGGCGATCTCTACATGCACGCCAACCGCTTCACGCTCGAAGAAGCGTCGCAGTTCGCCTCGGACAACACGCCGCGCGGCTGGTTGAGCATGAAGGGAAATCTCGTCCGCGGCGAGCAGCACCTCTACCTGCAGCAGCCCGCCTACGGCACGAGCTACGTGATCGGCAAGGTCGAGACCGACCGGCTGATCGCGGCGCGGCGGCGGCAACTCGGCGACGCGTTCACCATGCAGCGCTTCATGGACGAATTCACCGCTGCCGGCCTCGTGCCGATCTCGCTGCTGCGATGGGAGCTGACCGGCGAGATGCCGCCTGAAGTCAGGTGGATGCTGGCCCGCTGAGCCGCATCTCGTTGGTGATCACGAACCCCAGCCGCTCGTAGAGGCGGCGGCCGTCCGGCGAGGCGTGCAGGACGACGCGGCGGATGCCGCGGACGGCGAGCGCATCGAGGATCGCGCGCAACAGCGCTTCGCCGACGCCGCGGCGCCGCCACGCAGCCTCGACGTACACGTTGAGCACGATCGCCTCGGGCCCCAGCTCGAGGTCCTCCGTGCCCGGACGCGGCCGCGGCAGGATCGGCCGCAATTGCACGCCTGCGCCGCCGACGATCGACGGCGCGCCGGAGCCGTCTTCGGCGACCCACGCGAGATACTCTCCCCGCGCCATCGCGACCTCGAGAAACGACGCCGTCGCACGCTCGAGCGAATCGTTCAAGTGCGCAGCCAGTTGCCCCATGTCGCGGAACATCCCGGCGCGATGGCGGGCGAGAACGGGAATGTCACTCGCCTCCGCCGGACGAATGCGGTAACTGCCGGACATCGTCAGCATCGTATCCGACCTGTGAACCGTGAGACTCCAAATGAGTAATTAGACCTGGACACGATCGACATGACGCCGGCCATTCGCGCCGCGGCCGCTTCCGGCCGCGCGTCCGCCATCGACATCGCGGCGGCCGCATGCGCCGTCGCATTCGTCGCCGTCCTCGCCCTCTCCGCGTACTGGGACCGCACAATCCGCGTGCTCCACGCGTTGGAGGCGTTGCCCTACCTGGCCAGCGCGGTGCTGTGCCTGCGGCAGCGCAGGTTCGGGTACTTCCTCGGAGCGGCGAGCGGCGGCTTCTGGCTGTGGATGGCCGGGACGCTGACGACATTCGTCCGCAACGGCTTCGAGCGTGTCGGCATGCTGATCCGTACGGGGCACGTCGACAGGCCCGATGTCCTGATCGCGGCGCCGGCGGCCTGTGCCGCTGGCGGCCTGGTGATCTTCTGCCTCTGGGGCTACATCCGCCGCCGGCGGCTGTCGTGGAACGACGCCGTCCTGCTCATCGCGACGCTCGGCATGGTCGCCGGATTCTTCATCGGGATCTTCGCCGCATTCGCGCCGCAGTACCTCGGGATGTTCAAGCGCCTGCTCGGTTGAGCGCGCCGATCACTGCCTGCGCAGATCGACCTTGCGGACCGTTTCGTTGCCCGGAAGCAGCCGCGCGGTGCCGGTCAGTTGCTTCCCGTCGACAGTCAGGCGCCAGACGACCTTCGTGCGCGGCGAGGCGAACTCCACCTTCCAGCAGGCTTCCGCCTTGTCGTACTCCATGTCGAGCTCGCCCATCGGCACGCGCTTGCCGTCCACGATCTTGTCCGCGACCCAGTGGACGGTGCCAGGCTTGGGGCCGGCGCTGAACTCGTAGACGACCTGTTCGTCCTGGCACGCCGGCGCCGCGACCCGGTCGGTGCAGGTCGACGTGCCCCGCCAGAGGCCGATCACTTGCGCGGGGTCCTGTGCCGGCATTGGCGCGATGACGACGAAGAGAGCGACCAGGAGAGGCGCGTGCTTTGCTGTCATTTGATCCGGGTCCTTCATACGCGACTGCTCGTAGGATAGTGCCATGGCGCGGACGCGCAAGAGCCGTGCGTTCGACAAAGTCCGCAGCGTCGCCGCGGAACTGCCGGATGTCGAGGAAGGCACCGCCTGGGGCGTGCCCGCCTGGAAGTTGCGCGGCCGGATGCTCGCGTGCACCGCGTCGCACAAATCCGCCGAGCCCGACACGCTCGTCGTCGTCATCGACTTCGATCAGCGTGACGCGATGATCGAGGACGATCCCGCGACGTATTATCTCAAGCCGCACTACCAGAACTATCCATCCGTCCTCGTGCGGTTGGCCCGGATCGATCGCGCCGCGCTGAAAGATCTGCTTCAGGCGGCGTCGCGTTTCGTCGACGCTACGGCGTCCGCACGGCGACGCGGCCGACGACGCGGATCCAGTTGACCCGCCCGGCGTCGTCGCGGACGAACTCGATCGACTGGCCGCGGTCCGGCCCGTCGGTGACGACAACACGATCGGGGCCGTAGAAGGCGACCGGGGAGTCGCGGCCGGCGGCGGCGTTCGACCGATCCTGGACGATCAGTTTTCCGCCCTCCGCGCGCACCACGTACGAGTTGCTCGGACGCGTGTAAGTGCCGACGTAGGGCGCGGGATCGGGCTGCTTCGCGAGGGGCTCGACCGACGGCAGCGTCTCCACGAGTCCACGATGCGCGATCGCCTGGTTGGTCGCGTAGGCCGCGCCGAGATAGGACTTCAGCGCGTCGCGCTCGACATCCTGGATCACCTTCCAGCCGGTGCTGGCATTGGTCAGGATGGCGATGGCGAAGTTGCGCTCCGGGACGATTTCGAGCAGCAGGATGTGCCCGCCCAGCGTGCCGCCGTGCCCGAACGTGCGTATCGGCCCGACCTGCCGGATGTGCCACGCCAGCCCGACGTCGTCGTCCGTTCCCTGCTTGCGCAGTTGCGCCGTCCGCATCTGCTCCAGCGACTCGCGCTTCAGCACACGCTCGCCGTTCGCCGCGGTGCCGTCGCCCATGTGGAAACGCGCGTAGGCGAGGAGATCGGTCATGCACAGCCCGACGCCGCCGGCGGTCACGCTCGACGAGGGCATGAACGGCCGCTGCAGCCGCGCCTGGCCGTCGCGCGTGATGTGGCCGGACGCGAACCTCTGCACGATGAACTCGCCGGCCGTGGTCCCCGCGTGCTCCAGTCCGAGCGGACGGAAGACGAGATCGCGGATGGCCTGGTTGATCGACGATCCCGTCACCACTTCGATGACACGCCCCGCGATGCTGAAACCGGCGTTGTTGTAGCTCCACGCCTTTCCCGGCGGCGCCACCTGCATCAGGTCGGTGATCGTGGTGAGAAAGTTCTTCAGCGTGTCGGTGCCGCGATCCGGTCCCGACACCTGTCCTTCCCATCCGCCGAGATGTGTCAGCAGGTGCCAGACCGTCACGTCGCGGCTGACCGCTTCGTCGCGCACCTTGAAATCGGGGAGGTAGGTGCGGACGGGAGCCTTCAGGTCCACCTTGCCCTGCTCCACGAGCCGCATCATCGCGGTCGCGGCGAACGTCTTCGAGATCGACGCGATGGGAAACACGGTGTGCGCGGTGACCGGCAGCGGGTCCTCGAGGTTGGTCACGCCGAGCCCGCGGATCGTCGTCGAACCATCGGCGACGATGCCGAGCGCGACGCCCGGCACGCCGTACTCCTTCATCTTCGTTTCGGCGAGCGACGCCAGCGCGTCGAACTTCGGATTCGCGGCCGGCGCCTGCTGGGCGCGCGTCACGCTCCACGACAGCGCGATGGCTGCGGCGCCGAGGCAGGCAGCGAGTCGTCGGGGGATCCGGAGAGGCATGGGCGGTCGGAGGGCGGCTATTTGCGCGCCAGGCGGAACGCGGCCATCTCCTCGCCGTTGCGGACCAGCAGCACGCCGCCGGCCACGACCGGATGGTTCCATGTCTTCCCCGTGATCGCGCGCACGTGCCCGAGCTCCTTGAACTCGTCCGGCGTCGCGCTGACCAGCGCAAGGTCCCCTTCCTCCGAGATCACGAGCAGCAGATCCTGGTCCGCAAGCAGCACGAGCTGGCCGCCGCCATAGCGGCCGCCCTTCCACGTGCGCGAGCCGTCGGCCAGATCGATGCACGCCAGGATCGTCCCGTCGAAGCCGTAGGCATGTCCCTTGTGGACGACGAAGTCGTTGAACCACGGTTTCAGGCGGTTCGAGGTCCACTTCTCGTCGACCTTCCAGCGATCGGCCGCGTGCGAGACGGCCAGCCGCCGCACGCCGCTCGATTCGTTGATCGCGAGCAGGATGCCGCCGTCCGCGGTCAGCGCCGGCTGGACGATCGGGTAGCCCTTCCACTCGTACTGCCACAGCGGCTTGCCATCGGCCGGAGAGACGCTCGTGAGGCCGGTGCCGCTCAGGTGCACGATCTGTTGCACGCCGTCGATCGTCATCACCTGCGGCGAGACGTAGCTGTCGGCCTCGGCCGGTCCGGTCCAGCGCTTCTGCCCGGCCGCGGCGTCGTAAGCGACCAGCACACCGCTCGTCGCGACGACGACGAGGCCGTCGACGACCAGCGGCGATCCGGAGAACCCCCAGTCGGGCGTCTTCGCGCCCGTGTCGGCGGCGGCGTTGTGCGACCAGATCAGCGCGCCCGACGCCGCGTCGAGCGCGTTGACGATGCCGGTGGCGCCGAGCGCATAGACGCGGCCGTTGTCGATCGTCGGGGTCGCGCGCGGGCCGGGGCCGCCGTTCGACTCCCAGAACCGCGCGGGATCGTGATGGCGCCAGACCGGCTTGCCGGTCTTCACCTCGTAGGCCGCCACGATCTCCTCGTCGCCGCGCTGCTCCTGGGTGTAGAGCAGATCGCCGCGCACCGCGAACGACGACCAGCCAGGCCCGATCGGCCGCCGCCACAACTCGACCGGCGGCGTCGCCGCCCA
>Ga0207701_10007262_pt1 | contig 11029 bp, 9 predicted proteins | sample KBSSwiSSwithPhiX_FD_184294 | JGI IMG/M metagenome (GOLD analysis project Ga0207701, IMG submission 184294) | Switchgrass rhizosphere bulk soil microbial communities from Kellogg Biological Station, Michigan, USA, with PhiX - S5 (SPAdes) (version 2) | ecosystem: Environmental > Terrestrial > Soil...
CGCTCATGGGCGCGTTGCCGATCGCATTTGGCGTCGGCGCGGACGGATCATCACGGCGCCCACTCGGTCTCGTTATCGTCGGCGGCCTGGTGGTTTCCCAACTGCTCACCCTCTACATTACACCGGTAATTTATCTCTGGCTGGAATGGTTCCAGGAACATGTCCTCGATCGGGTTCCATTTCTGCGTAGCGCTCATTTTCACGAGCACGAGTTTGGCGGCAAACCACCTCACCCCGCGCCGGCGGCGGCCAGCTGACGTTCTGCCAAAATAAGCTTCGTTATTCCAGCGACTTTTGCATCATGGTGGCGGGTTTCTGCGGCTCTTTGTTGGCATTGCGCTGAGTGCAATACATCGCGCTCGCGGCCGATCATTCGCAAGATATCGCGATCATCGACCGCGCGCTCTACCGGCTATCAATCGAACCATAGCTAAGCATCCGTTTAGCCGCGCGCGCGACTGGAAATGTTTTCTACCGATGCCGCGTCGGTGTCAGGAAGATCTTTAACAGATTTAGCTATCGCCCAATCTTGAGGCCCAATCGCCTCAAAACTTAGCTCACTTACACCAGACTTTGAAAACCCGAGGATATGATCGATTAGCGTCAGGAGCCGGCGGCCACTTTCCAGAATTTGTCGGACACTCGCCTCCTGTTTCTCAGTTAGTCCCTTCCTCGATGCGAGAAGCTGAGCAAATCCCAGGATGTGATTCATTGGGGTACGTAGCTCGTGGCTGGCGCGGGAGAGAAATTCACTTTTCGCCTGAAGCGCCTTTTGCAGTTCCGCTGTGCGTTCCTCAACCCGACGTTCGAGGTCGGTGTTAGCCAGGCGCAAGCTCTGATTCAGACCGAGAATGCGCATGGCCACACGTACTCGCGCGATGAAGCGGTCGCGTTCGAATGGTTTGCTCATGAAATCGTCAACTCCTGAATTCATTGCGTCCAGATAGTTGGCGTTTCCTTCCCGCGCTGTGATCAGAATGATGTAGCTGAGCTGAGAGGTTTCCTCAGCGCGAATTCGTCGGCAGAGTTCCAGTCCATCCATACATGGCATCATCCAATCAGAGATGATCAGCTGGTGGCGCTGGCGTTTCCAAGCTTCCCAGGCATCACATCCATTCGTGGCTTCGGTGACGCTGTGTCCTAACTCGCATAGGGCGGAATTCAGCAAAAACCTGCCAATACGGTCGTCATCGGCGACGAGAATATCCATTTTCGGCCCTTGGAAGCACCCTGATCTGCACAAAGCGTACCATTCTAACGGGTTTCGCCTGTTGGGCGACAATGTCGGACCCTTCCTAATGGACGGCGTGTCCGCTGGCCCCGTAAATGCTCGCCTAGAGTCAGACTCAATTGTGAGGGCAACACACTGTGATTCGTGGGCGAGAACTGACTTTCCGTATTCTATTGGCGGAGGATAACACCGTAAACCAACAAGTCGCTCTGGGTCTGTTGGAGACACTTGGCTATGGGGCGGACGCCGTGGCCAATGGCATTGAAGTGTTGGAAACACTCAATCGCCTTCGTTACGACGTCGTCTTGATGGATTGCCAAATGCCGCGGCTGGATGGCTATGAGACGACGCGACGCATCCGGCAGCTTGAGCTACAGGGCGCAGCACCGCTCGATCGCAGGACCCCTGTCTACATCATTGCCATGACGGCCAACGCGATGGAAGGCGACCGCGAAAAATGTCTGGCCTCCGGAATGAGTGACTATCTGAGCAAGCCGGTGCGCCGAGATGAATTGAAAATGGCATTAGATCGACATGGTCAGGTCCGTCCCGCCACGGCTGCGCCTGATCAACCGTCGAGTTCAGCCGGCGAGATCTTGGTGGATATCAATCACCTGCGCGAGGTTGCTCATGATCAGGCCGATCAGTTGCAGGAGTTGATCGATCTCTATTTGGTTGAAGCCGGCCCAATGTTGGATGGTCTCGGCCAGGCGATTCGGAGTAATTCGAGCGGCGAGGTCGCGCGCATCGCTCACGAATTTGTTGGCTGCAGCCTTTTCTGCGGGGTGGAAGCGTTTACCCAACCCTTGCGCGCGTTGGAACGCCTCGGCCAGCAAGGTAACCTCTCTGGAGCGGACGCGTTGCTTGCCGATGTTCGCCACAAATTTCCGCGCGTCCAGAGCGCCTTCACCCAACTTGTACAGACACTGCAAACGTCCAATTCATAACCGATGAAAAGAGTTTTCACGCCCACTAAAAAGAAGACCATTCTGATCCTGGATGATGATCAGCCAGTCAGTGAGGGCTACCGGGAAAAACTCCAAGCGCAGGGATTCAAGGTTGAGCTCACGGCCGCCTTCGACGCTACATTACAGGTCTTCAAGAACACTGCTGTCGATCTTGCGATTCTCGACCTCTGCCTGCCCGGAATAAACGTGGTCGAACTGATCAAGAATATCCGTTCGGATTCTGGTATTCCGTCAACACCAATCATTGCCTTTTCAAATCCGTACCTCGGTACCTTCACACAGGCCGCTGTGCAAGCAGGCGCAACAAAATCCGTCCCAAAAGTCGATACTACGCCAGAACGATTGCTCGAATTCGTGCGTGAGCTCGGAGTAAGCGCGAGTCCCAAGGTCGGCGGTCGCGGCGCAGTTGAGGCGCTCGAGGCGAATCAGGAAAAGCCGCCCTCAAATCTTTTGATTAACAGGTCCGAAATAATGGCGAAGTTGCGTGCCAGTTATCAGAATTTCACCAGGGCGGAGCGGGAAGATCTGCGTCGCACGGCACTTCTCCAGATGCACCGTCACCTTCGTCTACTGGCGGGTAGCGCTAACGTTCTTGCTCTCCGCAAGGTCGTGCAGTTGAGCACAGCTTTGGAAGCGTTATTCGTTGAATTATACACCGAGCCGGCAAAGATCACGGCGTCAGTTGTACGAACGATCGCGCACTCGATTGAGACATTAGCTTCGTTATTCGATCGTCCCGCGATTTCTCAAGACGAGGTAATACCATCAAAGATCTTAGTAGTAGACGACGAGGTTATCGCGCGCCAACTGATTTGTGCCGCGGTTGGAACGGCCGACCTCGAAGCAGTCGGTCTGAATGATCCGCTCGCGGCGCAACGCCTCCTGAAGCGGGAACGTTTCGATCTCATTTTCCTCGACGTCGAGATGCCGGGGCTAACTGGCCTCGAGTTGTGCGTGAAGATCCGTGCGATGGAACCGAATCGCAGCACTCCAATCGTTTTTGTCACTTCGCATTCTGATTTCGGAAGTCGCGCGCAATCCGCCTTGAGTGGAGGAAACGACTTTATCGCGAAACCTTTCCTGCTCGTTGAAGTGGCGCTGAAAGCGATCACGTGGTTGTCTAAGGACGGTGCCCAACCACTCCCAACGGCGAGCGTGCAACCGAGCGTTTCAGCCGATGCAGGTGGTCCGGAGCCGCAGCTTGCAGCGCCGCACGGCGGGCTGGAGCTGCCGCGCACATCGTCAGCGGCATGAAAATTCTGATCGCGGAAGACGACGCTGTTGACTTACAACTCCTGCAGTTAACCCTCGAGCGCATGGGTCACGAAGTGGTCGTGACGCGCACTGGAACTGAAGCGTGGGAAACGTTCGATCGCGCTCCTGTCCGCGTTGTCGTAAGCGATTGGATGATCCCGGGGCTGGACGGCCTGGAGTTTTGTCACCGAGTGCGGACTCGTCCGAACACACCGTACATCTACTTTATTCTTCTCACCGCCTTGGGCGCGAGCGCGGAAAACTACGTCCTCGCCACTGAAGCTGGCATTGATGATTTCCTACCGAAGCCGCTGGATCCGATCACGATTCAAATGCGACTGCGCGTCGCGCACCGCATTCTTTGGTTCACGCGAGAAGTTCACCAGCTCAAGCAATTGATCCCGATCTGTGCCTATTGTCACAAAATACACACGGCAAAGGATTACTGGCAGCGCTTCGAAACCTACATCAAGCAACAAACGGGATCGGACTTCAGCCACGGTATTTGCCCGGAGTGTCTTGAAGCCGAAATGACGAAATCAAAATGCGCGAACTGATTTGTGCGACGAAGCCAGGTTGCGGCGGATTTACTTCAGCAACAATCAAAGGCTTGCAAGAGCGGCTAACTATATCGCATGATTCTGGGTGCAGGGGGTTTAGATCTTGGAAAGGCTAATAGTGTTGTGAAGACTGTCCGCATTCTTCTAGCAGACGACCATAAGGTGGTCCGCCATGGAACGCGCGCCCTTTTGTCGAAGATGCCGGAATGGGAGATCATAGGCGAAGTTGATAACGGCCGAGATGCCGTCTCGCTGACGGAGAAACTAAAGCCCGACATCGTCATCCTGGATATCGGGATGCCCCAACTGAACGGATTAGATGCGACACGCCAGATCAAAAAGATCGCACCTGAGACAGAAGTCCTGATTTTTACAGCACACGAAGCAGAAGAACTGGTTCACGATGTCTTCGACTCCGGGGCGCGCAGTTACATCATGAAAACAGACGCGGCCGATCATTTGATCGAGGCACTGAAAGCACTTTCGGAACATAAACATTTTTTCACCTCGCGAATCTCAGAGATCGTTTTCGCCCGGTATATTAATGGAAAAAAACCGCTCGAATCGGCGCCGGAAAAGAGTCGCATCACCGATCGCGAGCGGGAAATTGTGCAGCTTCTGGCCGAGGGTAAAAGTAGCAAGGAAATAGCCCCAATTCTGGGGATTAGTGTGCGCACGGTGGAAACACATCGCGCCGCAATCATGAAGAAACTGGGATTAAAGTCGTTTAGTGAATTAATCCGCTACGCTATTCGCAACAAGATCGTTGAAGCTTAATCGCACCGTTGCCGCAATCGGCCCAGGATATTTGCGGTTGGCGTAGCCATAGCATGTTCGTTTCTAACCGCCCGTAACTTAGGCGAAAGCCATTGGCTTGGATGGTAAGTGCCGCAGGCGGAATACGAATACCGCCAGGCAGGGCACGTGGGATGCTCTTTCCCGGAACGCACTGGATGTTGAACACAAAGGGTATTCCATTCTCGCCTCCTTGGCAGATTTCGGACGTGGGTAAGCCGGACCAGCCGAAAGCGACCGAGCTTGACGCATGCCGAGCTGTCGCGCGTTTCGCGCAAGTGCCTATTGTCATCGCTGAGGACGATCTTGTCTCCCGAACGCTGATTAGCAATTTGATGGAAAAATGGGGTTTCAAGGCCGTTGTCGCGCAGGATGGTCACGAAGCAATGAAAGCGTTGCGAGCAGAGCAAGGTCCCGCCCTCGCCATTCTCGATTGGATGATGCCTGGCATGGATGGCTTGCAAGCTTGTCGACGCATCCGTGAAAGCGAGAAAATGGTTTACGTGATCATGCTTACATCACTTGGTACCAAGGAAAATATCGTGGAGGGATTGCACGCGGGCGCAGACGATTACCTGATCAAGCCATTCGATAAGAACGAGCTTTTAGCGCGGATCCAGGTCGGATTTCGGATTCTCGAGCTGCATGGAGTTTTGGCAGCGCGGGTGAAGGAGTTGGAGGAGGCGGGCGTTGAAATCGGCGACCTGAAGTTAAGAATTCCGCTCTAGGTCAGTGGCTTTCGCGCTACTGCCCGCGGCCGCGTCCCCAGCGCAACCGCGGGCTGCCCCTTAATGAGCGAAGAAGCTAAGCGCGGGCGAATGTTTTTTCTTCTACCGCGCGTTCACTATTTTTGAAGATAGCTTTCCAAAAATGAGCGGATTTCGGCAAATTCGTAACTCGCCTTTTTGTATACTACAGACGCTGTCGCAAGGTTGCCGCTATTACCCAGTTCCTCCAGTTCGTTTAGAAATGGAACAATTGAATTACTCCCGCAGGTCAGGCTTGCGCCCCGAAGGCGGTGGGCGATTGAACGGACATGTTTCGCGTCATTGTTGCGAATAGCCATTTCCATGGCTGGTAAAAGTTCCGCGCCTTGCTCCAAATAGAGGTCGGCGACCGTCCGCATTGCCTCGGGAGCGTCGCCGCAAATGTCGCGGAGGCGTTGAAGGTCAACCGGCGCCTTAGGGTCGCGAACCGGCGCCCATTTTTTCAACGCTGTCTCCAACTCCGTTGCAATGATCGGTTTGGAGAGATAATCGTCCATTCCCGCGGCCAGACATTTTTCACGGTCGCCGCGCAGCGCATGCGCCGTCATGGCGATAATGCGCGGCGGCTTGTCGAATTCGCGACGGATTGTGCGCGAAGTCTCATAGCCGTCCATCTCTGGCATTTGGCAATCCATCAGGACGATGTCGTAGGCCTGACGTCTGAGCGCGGCCAGGGCCTCTTTGCCGTTTACTACCGTGTCAGCCGTGTAGCCGAGATCCTCCAATACCAGGAGCATGACGTGTCGGTTCACTTCATTGTCTTCAGCAACCAGGATGCGCGTATCATGAATCGGACGTGGGGCTGTGTCGGTCGGGGCTTGGTTGTTCGCTTTAGTCCTTTTTAAAGGTGCGGACCCCAGAACACTGACCAGACACTGATGCAGTTGTGGTTGCTTTACCGGTTTAACGAGAAAGGCGTCGATGTCCGAATTTTTGCGAGCCTTCGCATCGGAGCACAGCATGACCACTCTGATATCCTTTGCTATGAGATCACTTTTAATGGCTCGAGCCAGCTCCATTCCATTCATTCCCGGCATTTCCATGTCGATAATGGCGAGGGCGTACGGATCATCATCCGCAATTGCCTCGCACAAGAATTGAAGCGCTTCGTCGCCGCTAGCCACCGAAGTGCATCGCATTCCCAAAGCGGTCAGCTGTGCTCGAACGATCTGGCGATCAGCGGCATTGTTATCTGCCAGCAACACGCGCTTGGCCGGGAGAGGCTTCTGCTTTGTTGGCGCCGCCTTTCCAACAGCGTGTTTTCCAAAACGCGCCGTAAACCAAAATGTCGATCCTTTACCCGGTTCGCTCTCGACTCCGATCTCGCCCTGCATCATTTTCACCAGCTGCCGCGAGATCGTCAGTCCAAGTCCGGTGCCCCCGTAGCGTCGGGTAGTTGATTGATCCGCCTGACTGAAAGCTTCAAAGATTCGTCCACGTGCGGCCTCGTTCAGACCGATCCCGGTGTCTTTGACTTCGAAACGCAAAGCCGTTTTGCTGTCAGCCATGCCGTGAGATACTCCCGATGCCTCCTTTTGCGGAAGGACCCGAAGCACCACTTCGCCGTGCTCGGTAAATTTGACTGCGTTGTTAAGAAGATTTGTCAGCACCTGGCGTAATCGCCCTGGATCACCGCATAGAGTAGTGTGAGCTTCGGGATCAATCTCGCTCCGCAGCTCCAAACCTTTTGCTCGTGCTTCCGGCACAAGGACGGACAACGCACCGTCCACCACTTCATCTAAATCAAACTCCAAGTTCTCAAATTCCAGCTTGCCGGCCTCGACCTTCGAAAAATCGAGAATGTCGTTTAAGATCGAGAGCAGGGATTCCGCGCTGCTGCGAATCGTTTCCGCGTAGTCACGCTGCCTCTGGTCGAGTTCGGTATCAAGAAGAAGTCCAATCATGCCGATTACACCGTTCATCGGTGTGCGAATTTCGTGGCTCATGTTGGCAAGAAATTCTGATTTCATGCGCGCTCCCTCCAGCGCCGCATCCCGCGCCTTCGCCATCTCGGTCTCGAGGTTTTTTCGCTCCGTGACGTCTTCCGCCACACCGCATGTTCGGACGACTTTTCTGTCGTCGCCGCGTATCGCGAGACGCCGATCACGGACCCACCGGATGGAACCATTGCGATGCCGGATGCGATATTCCAAGTCGTAATTGGTACCCTGGGACAATTCCGACAGTGCTTTGGCTACGGGTGGCCGATCCTCTTCTAGGATGTTCTTAAACCACTGTTTTGGATCCTGGTAGATACTCTGGCACGGCCAGCCGGTGATTTGCTCATAGGCCGGGCCGATGTAGAACAATTCTTCACCAGTGGGTGAGGCGACCCAAAAAACTTCGCTGCTGTTTTCTGCCAGTTGACGGAAACGTAATTCGCTTTCGCGCAGTGCCGCCTCCGCCTGTTTTCGCTCGGCAATCTGATCGCGTAGTTCCTGGTTGGCCCGGGCAAGATTCTGGGTGCGCTCGGTCACGCGTGCCTCAAGGTCCTCAAGGTGATTTCGGCCGCGTCTCAATAATTCCCATTTGACGCTGAGCGCTTCCGCCATTTGTCGCACTTCAACAAGGTCGAAGGGTTTCTTCAAAATGAGCAGCCGATCAGAGTTGCCGAGACTCGTCAGCTCGTTCCAACGGCAGTCGGAGTGCCCCGTGCAGATCACAACCTGGAGGTCGGCGTCGAGCTCCCAGAGTTTTGTGATTGTTTCGATGCCATCGATGCCGGGCGGCATCTGCATATCGACGAACGCGACAGCATACGGCTCGCCTTTTTCGAGCGCTTGGTGCAATAGCTGGACGCCTTCTACGCCCTGATACGCGGACTCCATTGTGAAACCGACTGGCCGCCCATGCAGAATTTCGCGGAAGTAATTATGGATATCTCGATTGTCGTCGATGACGAGGACGCGCCGGTTCGTTTGATCTTCTGGGGGGGCGTTCACAAGTTCTCTCGTTGAAATGGTCGTTTGCGAATCCGTTAACCTGAAAACCCCCTGAGATTTTACCTACCGGATGTCTTCAACGTAGCTAGCGATTCGGTAATCGTTCGGGGGCAACAAGTCGGCGAGGGCTTTGTCATAATGAAAATGGCAATCGCCATTTTCGTAGAAGCTTTTGCACACGACCGCGCCGTACATCATAATGTTGCCTTTGCTTACGAAATCAGCACCTGGAGCATACCAGAGCGCTTCGAGGGTGGGCTTGCCGTTAGCGTCGAGATTGATCGTCTGAGTAGCTGGAGCAGTAGGGCTGACGCCATAGAACTGCACGTGCCCTGAAGCGCTCGTATTGGTCGAGGTGGTCCCGTCGATCTTGAGAAGGGCAGATCCATCTACGTTGCCGTTACTAAAGTTGGATACCTTAATATCTGCATTCCCAGTGAAGTAGATTCTGACGTTCACTCCTTGTTTTATTGTAAGATTTGTCTTGATGTCGCCGTTCACTACAATATTGACGTAGGTCTCGCGCGGAGTGGAAGCCACCGTCACTGGATTAATTGTTACGTCCTTAAGTTGACTATAAAGATACCATGGCGCATTTGCCCACGAGTCAGGTGAATTCCCGCCGCAATTAGGATTACTTAAAGGCGGGGTGATGGTGGCGGGTGACCCCGACTCATATACCCTTGAGGGCGGAGGAGTAACCGCGGGTTGGGGCGATAGCAATACCGGCACATTGTTATCAACCGTCCCATGTATATATTTGGTTGTTTTAAGGGTCGCTCCGTCGGTTGTAACGGTTCCGTAAATGTCACCGGTCAGACTGGTGAAATCTGAACTGCCGCAAATAACATTGCCATCGCGCGAATCGGAAAAGTATTGAGGCAATGGAGTTCCGCCTAATACCACGTTGGGATTGTATGGGCCGTTTTTCGAGTTAAAGCTATCGATCAAGCCCGCGGAACCGGGTCCATAGAACGAACCACTGGTCTTGATGGCACCATTAATCGTCATGACGGGAACGGCAATCACTTCCACCCGCCGGGAAATCTGGGCGATCGGTTGCCCATTGGCATCGGTCGGAACAGCAACGACGTGCTTGTTATTTCCATCACCGTCACCGTAGGTAGCGAGGAAGTGATCGAAGTTGAAGTCGATCTTGCGCACCAGACTATCACCAGCGCCCCTCGCGCCTGAGGTTCCGAAGCTCGCGCCCACACGCGCCGGCGTGTCATCCATTCCCGTGCGACGCAACCCAAATACACGGGCCGTACCCACAGTACGAATGCGATAGGCGCGGTAACCATCCGGAGTCGGCAAAGTATCGACCGTGGCCGTGGCGGAGAGGTTGCCGAGTGCGCCGATCGGGCTGGGCATGGTATACGTCCATGGTCCGGCTGTAGCGTCGGTACTGCTCCAGCCTGTGGCGGTGAATTGATTCGCCGGATTTGTAAAGGTTTTGCGCGTTTCGGCGAAGGCAATGTCAGCGCCAGCTTCGGCGGCAGCGAGAGCGTCCCTCCATGCGCTCACTTGCTTGGAAGTAACGTTGTAGCGTGTCGTGCAATTCATCAGCACGTTCGCGCCAATTATCGAGATGATCAGGATCGTGGTCATCGCGCAGACGATGGCACTTCCGTTCTGGTTCCGTACGTATATTTTCATAGATAAATGATTGCTAAGTTTGGGGGTATTCCTAGTTGCCCCGGCGCAGGTTGCGCAGATAAGCCGTGGAATACACCGTAGTACCAGCGCGTTCCATGGCCGCGTTGTTCGAGGTAAAGATAGGAAGAAAACTAACTACCGTGGATAGATAACCGCTGCTGGCCAGGTTGACATCGGTGACCTGGTCAACGAGCTGATCCGTGCTCGACGCGATAGTGGTGACCGCGCCGTCTTCGGTTCGCAAAATGGATTGGCCATTAATCGAGTAGACAACCGCCGAACTGTTGGTGCTCGTACCTCCGGGGCCATTTTGAGTCGTGTCCGGATAGTAGTTCACCTGATAACCATACCCTGTTTTTGTAATGGTAGGTGTTCGGCGGGTGTTGATATTGCCCGACGTCGCATCGGTGTCTCCGGGCTCGATCACGTATTTCGGGACCCAGCAATAGATCGTCTGCGCATTGGCGGAAATTTCTGCGATGTTAGACCGCTTTACGTCCCGGTTCAGATAATCAATGATCCGGACCTGCTGCAAATGTGTGGAGAAAAAGTTGTCCACGGCAGCGAAGGTGCGATTCAGTGAAATAGCGGCCGCGACGATAGCGCCCAGAACAATTGTTCCGAGAGCCATCCCGACCATTATCTCCACTAGTGTAAATCCCTTCTGGCGGCGCTTGTTGGTAACCTTCACTTTTTAACTCCTTGTGCGATAACAGTTGATGTTTGTGCGGCCCCCGTCCGGCTGCCGAATGTAGCTGGCCACTGGTTCGCTACATCGACCCGAAGGAGGGTGGAGCTTGAGAAATTCGCGGTCGCCGGCACCGAGCTAACGGTTCCGTTAATTGCCCGCGTG
>Ga0207701_10007264_pt1 | contig 11026 bp, 6 predicted proteins | sample KBSSwiSSwithPhiX_FD_184294 | JGI IMG/M metagenome (GOLD analysis project Ga0207701, IMG submission 184294) | Switchgrass rhizosphere bulk soil microbial communities from Kellogg Biological Station, Michigan, USA, with PhiX - S5 (SPAdes) (version 2) | ecosystem: Environmental > Terrestrial > Soil...
TTCGGCGCTCTTCACGAAGGCCACGAAGCTCACAAAGCGGCACAAAGAAAACCTTGTGAGTCTCTTCGACGGACCCTCGCCGCTGGCGGGGCCGCGCTTCGCGCGGTGGCAGGAGCGAGGGCCGGATGGATCACAAGCAGCCGGTTCTATGCTGGGCTGCTTGTGATCCATCCGGCCCTCACTCCTGCCAACACCGGCCCGCAGGCCGGCGTCCCCGCCAGCGGGAAAACCGCGATATTCAACCCCGACGTTGTGATCTTTGATCAGATGAAAGGGCCATCCCACTCGCCGGCCGGAGATAATGCGCATGCTTAAACCACGCATGCTCCGGGCTGAGAGGAGGACAGCCCATGAGTCGAGAGTATATCGGCATCGATTTGCACAAAGCGTTTTTCCAAGCGTGTTCAGTGACGAGTGGGGGCGAGCGTCTGTGGGAAGGACGGTTCGCGCGGACGGCCGACGGCATCGGGGCGTTTCAGCAGCGAGGCATCGGCGCCGAGCACGCGATTGCGGTGGAGGCGAGCGGCCCGACCTGGTCGTTTGTCGATGCGTTGCGGCCGACGGGGGCGCGGATTTGCGTGGTGGATCCGCGCAAGACGCAGCTGAAAGCCGGCGTCGCGGCCAAGACGGATCGGCTCGATGCGCGGCGCCTCGCGGATGCCTTACGGCGCGACAGCGTCGTGAGTATCTACGTGCCACCGCCCGCGATTCGCGAGCTGCGGGAGGCCTGTCGAGGCCGGCATCAGTTGGTCCGCCTGCGGACGCGCCTCGCGCAAATGATCCGCGCGCTGTTGTTGCGGTGCGACGCGGGCGAGCCGCCGGGCACGCAACTGTATGCGCCGCGCGCGCTGGCGTGGTTGGACCAGGTGACGTTGCCGCCGGAGGCGCACCAGGCGCTGCAGCGGCTGGTGACGGCCTATCGGGCGGTGCACACCGAAGCGCAGGGCGCCGATGCCGTCGCGCGGCTGCGCGCGGCCGCGGATCCGATCGCCGTCGCGCTGGATGCGATGGTCGGGATTGGTCCCGTCCTCGCGCTGACGCTGCGGGCCGAGATCGGTGACATCGCGCGGTTCGCTGGCGGGCCGGCGTTGGCCTCCTATGCCGGGGTTGTCCCGCACGTCGAGCAGAGCGCCGGCCGCGTGTTCCATGGCCGAATCACGCGTCAAGGCTCGCCGTGGTTGCGATGGGCGCTGATCGAAGCGGCCCGGCATGCCATTCGCCGGGACGATCCGACCGGCCGGTGGGCGCGGCGCCTCGTCGTTCGCAAAGGGATCGCCAAAGCGCGCGTCGCGCTGGCCCGCGCGCTCTGCAACGAGGTGGTGACACGGTGGCCGCGCACGTAAGCGTCGGACGTCCTCTCCACGGGCGGTGAGCCGGAAGCTCACATGACGGGCCCATCACCGGGTCCGTCGTTCTTTGAATGGTCCCGCCCGTGGGCCAACCTGAGCATGAGTACTCGCGTGAGTGCTCGGATAGATGTATCGCAGACGTCAGGCGCCCGGAGCACACGTGGAGGAGCAATCGGCGTCGTCGTCCCCTCGAACTCGTTCGCTGCGCCCGCCCGGATGGCTTTACAAGCCGGGCGCGCTCCGCTCACTGGACGTGTGTCTTGACTTGAACGGCCCTTTCATAGATGTGAGCTTCGTGGTTCTTGGTGTCATGCGCCGAAGGCGCCGTCGTCTCGTCGGTTGTGCCAGGTAAACCCTACTTGCTCTTGCTGACTGCGAGGTGTCAGCCATGTGAATTGCTCGTTCGACATGTAGCTCCGGCTCGGCGCGGGCGGGTAACCCAACGCGTGAAACGAGTCGGTCCAGTCCGCGGACGACTGGGCGAGTCGCTCCCAAGCGACGAGAGCGAAGGCGCGGGCCCAGCGCAAGCGAACCCAGTACGGCCTCGTGAAACCCATGGCAGCGGCCAGTCTTCCGACGGTGCTGAAGCCTGCTATCGGTGCGGAAGCAACGAGCACACGCACGCACCGAGCTGTCCGGGGTGAGTGGGGAGGGCACGCGGCGACAGAGCAGGGGAGGGTCCTGGGAGACCCGGCGTGGCGCGTCGGCGACGACGCAACGGCGTGTCGGAATCCATAACGGCACGACGGCCGCGGCCGGGAGTCGGACCGGCTCATAGTAGTGAGGAAGCGGGGTAATGCCCGTGGAGCGAAGGGGCCGGACTTCACGCACGTTTTCAGCACCGGAAGGGAGAGCCGCTTGAGCGATCGTCGCTCCATCACGGACTGGAAAGCTGACGGCTTTGTGCCGGAGGCCGACCTGCCAGAACGCGTCTCCCTGCTGCGCTGGAAACTCGGTCGCAAGGCGAAGCAAGACCTGCGGTTCCGGTTTTATACCCTGTATGACCGCATCTACCGTCCGGACGTGCTGCTCGCGGCCTGGACGCGGGTGCGGGCCAATCGTGGGGCGCCCGGGGTGGATGGCGTGTCGCTGCAGGCCATCGAAGCCGGGCCGGGCGGGGTGGCGGCGTTTCTGGACGACCTCGCGGAGGCGTTGCGGACGCGGACCTATCGCCCGCAGCCGGTGCGCCGGGTCTACATTCCGAAACCGGACGGTCGGTTGCGCCCGTTGGGAATTCCCACGGTGCGGGACCGCGTCGCGCAGATGGCGGTGCTGCTGGTGATCGAACCGATCTTCGAGGCGGATTTCGAAGGGTGCTCCTTCGGCTTCCGTCCGGGGCGGAACGCGCATCAGGCACTCGATCAGGTGCAGGCGGCGCTCAAGGCCGGGCGGACGGAGGTGTACGACGCGGACCTGGCGAGCTACTTCGACACCATTGACCACGGGCGACTGTTGCAGCAGCTGGCGCGGCGGATTGCCGACCGCTCGGTCCTGCGGCTGATTCGGCTGTGGCTGCGGTGCCCGGTGGTGGAGGAGGATGACCACGGCGGTCGACGGGTGACGCACCCGCGGCAGGGGACGCCGCAGGGCGGCGTGATCTCGCCGCTGTTGGCCAACATCTATCTCCACGATTTCGACCGCGCCTTCCACGGACCGGACGGTCCCGCCCAGTGTGCCGATGCGCGACTGGTGCGGTATGCCGACGATTTCGTGGTCCTGGCGCGGTCCATCGGGCCACGGCTTCTCGCGTGGCTCGAAGCGACGCTCGAACGGGACCTCCGGTTGACGGTCAACCGAACCAAAACCCGAGTAGTGGACGTCAAAGCGCCGAAGCAGCAGCTGGATTTTCTCGGCTTCACGCTTCGGTACTTTCGGAGTACGCGCTGGCGGAACTATCGCTATCTGACGGTGGAACCGTCGGCGCGGGCGCAAGCGCGATTGCGGGAGAAGCTCCGCCACCTGACGCGAGCCCGGACGAAACGCTCGCTCGTGGAGACGGTGGCGGCCGTGGCGACCCTGCTGCGAGGCTGGAAGGCCTACTTCCAGTATGGCTACCCGCGCCGCATCTTCCGACGACTCAACTACGACGTGCAGGTGCGATTCCGGTGCTTCTTGCGGAATCGGAGCCATCGGCGCAGCCGCCCGTTTCGGCAGGGGGAGAGTCTCTATGCGGGTCTGCAACGCTACGGACTCCGCTACCTGTGACGCCGTGCCTCACCTCCTTGCGTGGGCCTTGTGACGACGCGTGTCGGTGAGCCGGATGCTGGAAATCTGCATGTCCGGTTCGATGAGGGGGAGCAGCTCACTGCTGCTCCCTACTCGACTATCGTCGTCTCGTCCCGGCCGAAGGCCGGATAGCGCCGAAGGCGCCGTGACAGTCACCGGCTGTCGGGATATCCTTCCCCCGCAGCCATGACTACCCGCCTTCGAATGACCCACGCGTGCGTCCTCATCGTGCTCTGTTGCGCTTCGTTTCACGGACAGGAGCTCCAGTCCGATCAGAAAGAGCGTGTGGACGCCGCGATTCCGCGCCAGGCGCAGGTGAAACCCAAACAACCGCGCCGGCTGCTCGTCACGAACCTGTCGATGCGGGACGGCAAGCCTGTTCGCGGAAGCTCCGCGGCGACCGTCCCGGTCGGCAACTACGCCATCGAGCAGATGGGCAAGGTGACCGGCGCGTATCAGGCCGTCTTCAACGACGACGTCGAGATGTTCCGGCCGTCGGCGATCAAACAGTTCGACGCGATCTGTTTCAACAACTCGGTCGGCGTCCTCTTCGATGACCCCGAGTTGCGGGCCTCCCTGCTCGGCTTCATCGAAAGCGGCAAGGGGTTGGTGGGCATTCACGATGCCATCGCCACGTTCGTGCAGTATCCGAAGTACGACCAGTGGCCGGAGTTCGGCCGGATGCTCGGTGGGACCGAGAACGGCGGGCACCCCTGGAACGGCGAACTGATGACGATGAGGGTCGAGGATCCCGGCAATCCGATCAACGCCGCGTTCCAGGGCAAGGAATTTCAGATCACTGATCAGGCCTTCCAGCTGCAGGAGCCGGTGCTTCGCGATCATCTCCACGTGCTGCTCAGCATCGATGCCGGCAAGACGCCCCTCCCGCCGAATCGCAGGGTTCTTCCGGTGCGCAAAGAGGACATGGACTTTCCCATGAGCTGGATTCGCCGTCAGGGACAGGGTCGCGTGTTCTACCTTGGCCTCGGACATGGCGCGCCGGTGTTCTGGAATGCGCCGCTGCTGCAGCACCTGCTCGCAGGCATCCAGTACGCGCTGGGCGATCTTCCTGCTGACGACACACCCGACGGGGCGCGAGGCCGCGGCGCGGCGCGCGACGAGATCCCTCTGCCGCGTTGAAGTCGTTCCCGGGAAGCCTGCAGTCCTAGACGCCTGAATTCAGATCCGCGACATGCCTATTCGAGATTGCGTTGCTCCGGCGATCCTTGCCTCTTGTGTCCTGGCGGCGTCGCCGATGGCCTCCGACTACCTGACCGAAGGCAACGACCCCGGGCGGACCGGCTGGATGAAGGACGAAAAGGTGTTCAGCCTCGCCAACGTCAAGGACATGAAGTTGCTGTGGAAGGTGAAGCTCGAGAGCCAGCCCCGTGAGATGCACAACCTCTTTTCACCGCTCATCGCCGAGCGCGTGGGCACCGACCGCGGTCAGCGGGAGATTGCCATTGTCGCCGGAGTGTCGGACGACTTGTTCGGGATCGACGTCGCGAGCGGTGAGCTGATCTGGAAGAAGCGCTACGAGAAGACGTTTGCGCCGGCTACCGAGCCGGTCTATCACACGCTGTGTCTCGGCGGTCAGACGGCGGTGCCGGCAATGGAACAGGTCTCGCCGGGCAAATACACGATCTACGCGATCTCGTGGGACGGGCGCCTTCATCAGATCAATGCGGCCGACGGCACGGACGTGGTTCCTCCCGAGAAGTTCCTGCCGCCGAACGGCAAGCCATACGCCCTGAATGTCGTCAATGGCGTCGTCTACACGGCCACGGCGCAGGGCTGCGGCGGTGTCCCGAATGCCCTGTACTCATTCCATCTGGCGACACGCAAGGCGAGCACCTTTCATCCGGCCGGTGGCGGCATGTGGGGCCGCCGCGGCGCCGCGATTTCACCTGAAGGCGTCGTGTACATGGTGACCGGCGACGCGATGTTCAGTCCCGAGACCCGCAGTCTCGGCAATGCCATCGTTGGCGCGAAGCTCGACGCCAATCAGCAGCTCCAGCTGACCGACTACTTCGCGCCGCGCAACGCCAACTGGATGCGGGCCCGCGATCTGGACATGAACGTCACGCCGATGGCCTTCGACTACCGCGGGCGGAAGTTCCTCGTCGGCACCAGCAAGGAATGCCGCGTGTGGCTCCTCGATCGCGAGGCGCTCGGCGGTGAGGATCACCGTACGCCGCTCCACACCACGTCATTGCTCTGCAACGACGATCAGGCGTTCGATGCCAAAGGCGTATGGGGCGCCATGGCAGCCTGGCAGGATGCGCGCGGCGTTCAGTGGGTGCTGGTTCCATTCTGGGGCCCGGTCAGCCGCACCTTCCACGCCCCGATCGAGTACGGCCGGCCGGCGATGGGTGGCGTGGCGGCCTACAAGCTCGAAGAGGCGAGCCCCGGGCAATGGCGTCTGAACCCCGCGTGGCTCTCGCGTGACATGGACATGGCCGAAGAGGTCGTCGTGGCCAACGGCGTCGTGTTCGCGTATGGATCCGGCGAGGACACCACACAGACGCTGCCCGACCTTGCGTGGAACGAGCCGAAGGGCCCATGGGTCGGCGGCGGCCTCAATCCGTATTCCGAGCGCCGCATTCCCAATTCACGGCACGCGACCCTCTACGCCCTTGACGGCCAGACTGGCAAGGAGCTGTGGTCGAGCGGCACGCAGATCACGTCGTTCAATCACTGGAGCGGGCTGACCGTTGCCAACGGCCGCGCATACCTGGGAACGTTCGACGGCATGTTGTACAGCTTCGGCGTCCAGGCCGCGTCTGCCGGAAAGTGAGTCGAACGAGCATGCGACTGCACACCGCGTCGACCACCGCGATCGTGGCGCTTCTGGCGTTCGGGGACGTCTGGAGCCAGGTCCGAGGCAATCCGACGGAGTGGCCGACCGCTTATGGCGACGCGCAACATACGTCCTGGATACGGAACGACGCGCACATCTCCGTCGAGAGCATGGGCCAGCCGGGTTTCGAGCTGCAGTGGAAGTCGACGCTCGAGAGTCCGGTTCGGCAGGGCATCTCGCTCGGCCCGGGCGTGGTGACCTCGGGAGTGAACCTGTTCACGCCGCTCTCGACGATCGCTGCGCCCTCGAACCAGATTTTCGCCGTTGATAACGACACCGGAAACCTGTTCTGGACGCGGCATTTCGACGGGACGCTGCCGGCGGGTACAGCGGCATGCCCTGGAGGCATCTCCGGGTCAGTGACGCGGATGACGAACCTGACGATTTCTCCGGCACCCGCGCGTGGCGGGGGAGGACGCGGGCGCGGCTCTTACAGCAGCGCCGTGGGCGAGCCCGGTGCCGGTGTGCCGATTCCGAGCCGGGGCGGCGGCCCCGGACGAGGCGCCGCGCCCGCAGCGCCGCCGGCAGCCGCCGGCTCGACAGCTCCGGCGGCTCCCGCTCCAGCGCCGCCGCCCCCACTGCCTCCCTCGCCGTTCCCGACCAACGCGCGCGCACAGGGATCAGGCGGAGGGCTGTTCCGTCCTTCCGGTGTGGTGCATGCGGTGAGCGCCGACGGGATGTTCAGAACGCTCGGGTTGGTGTCGGGCAAGGATGTGCAGCAGCCGGCGCGGTTCATCCCAGCCGGCGCTCGCTTCTCCGATCTGATCGCGGTCAACGAGATGGTCTACACCGCCACGAGCCAGGGATGCGGCGGCGCGGCCAATGGCGTCTGGGCCATCAACACGTCGGACGACAAGAAGGTTCTCTCCTGGAAGACGAACGGTGGCAGCCCAATCGGGTCGGTTGCATTCGCACCCAGCGGCACGGCCATCGTCGCAGTCGGCCCGGGCACCGTGACCGGGGGCGGGCACGCCAACGCCATCGTCGCGCTCGATCCGCAGACACTCACCGCGAAGGACTGGTTCACGCAGCCTGGCGTCGAGTTCATCGCACCGCCTGTCCTGTTTCACGAGAGCGGCAAGGACATCGTCGCCGTCACGACCAGGGATGGGCGCATTCTCCTGCTCGACGCCGCCTCGCTCGGTGGCGCGAATCACGCCACGCCGTTGCTCGCATCGCCCTCCCTCACGGATGGGGCCGCCATCTTCGCGGCGCAGGCACCGGCGATGTGGCAGGAGCGTGTGACGCCGCCCGCGACCGATGATGGCACACGCTGGCTGCTCGTTCCGGTATCGGGCCGGCTGCCGGCGAGCGCGGGCGCGACAGCGAACGGCGCGGTGTCCAGCGGCGCGATTCTCGCGGTCAGGATTGGCTACCAGGGCGGAACCTTTTCGGTCCAACCCGCCTGGATGTCACAGAACGTCGCGGCTCCGCTGACGCCGATCGTGGTCAATGGCGTCGTCTTCGCGGCTTCGGCTTCGGCAAACGCACCGGCAGCGCTCTACGCACTCAACGGCAGGACCGGGGCGACGCTGTGGCAGAGCGGCGAGACGATCACATCCCCGCTGTCGGGAAGAAGCCTGTGGGTCGGGTCAGGCCACGTGTTCGTCGGAACGCGGGACGGCACGGTCTACGCCTTCGGGTTTGCGATGGAGAGGCACTGACTGCGGCTAAGAGGGTGTCGACAAGGCAGAAGGCAGAAGGCAAAACTACACCGCCGCATCGACGGCTACGGCGCCGAGGACTCGCGTCAGCTCTGCCGGCGCAATCTTCACCAGCAGCCCGCGGCGCCCACCATTGATATAAACGGCCTCCAGGTCGAGCACCGATCGTTCCACGAACACCGGCAGCTGTTTGTGCGTGCCGAACGGTGAGGTCCCGCCGACCATGTAGCCGGTGTGCCGGAGTGCGACCTGCGGCTCGCATGGCCGGATCGACTTCCGTCCGATCGCACGCGCGAGCTGTTTCGTCGAGACTTCACGGTCGCCGTGCATCAGCACGATCAAGGGCTGGCGCGCTTCGTCCTCCATCACCAGCGTCTTCACGACCGTGTGCTCGTCGACATCGAGCTGCATGGCCGCGGTCCGTGTGCCGCCATGCTCTTCATAGCGATACTCGTGCTCGGTGAAACGCACGCCGTGCTTTCGCAGATCGCGGAGGGCGGTGGTGACTGACATCGCCTGCTATCTGCTCCGGACGACAATCGCGGCGACTGCGTAAGGCTGACGGTCATCCAGTTGCGGTGCCAGTCGTGTCGCGAGGCCGCGCCAATCGTACTCGGTGGCGTCGACAGGTGTCATCCTGGCCGCACGCAGCGGACGGTCTCCGAACGCGGCGGCCCATTCCGGCCGCGGCCGCCCTTCGCTGTCCAGCGCCCGAACCTCGAACCGCGGACCTTCTTTGTAGATCGCGACGATCCCTCGACCCGTCTCACCAGGGAACCGGACTTCCAGGCGCGCCACGCGACCTTTCGGATCGTCCTCGAAGTGCGCCAGCAGCCCTTCGACGAGCGGATGTCCTGATGAGAAGAAATCGATGGTCTCGTCGGCGACTGCGAACTCCCGGTCGAACGTGCCGACCACCGAGGTCCCGGCGGGTACGCCTGGCAGGCTGTCGACCAGTGCCTCGTTGCCGAACTCGATCGCGTAGGCGCGCGGCCCGCGGACCTGTTCGATGCGGAATCCCAGATGCGAAGCGGCGTTGACGACGACGCGTTCGATGAGCGCGTCGAGGTCCGGTGGAACGCGGGCGAGGATGGAAGGTCCGAGCTCGGGGCGATACGGGTCGCGGTGCAGTTGACGGTAGGCTGCTTCATGGACGCGCGTCCGCGCCGCCTCCGCGTCTGCGATGAGCGCCGCAAGCCGCGTGTCGGACAGCGAGGAGCCGGCATCCAGCGCGAGGTCCTCGATCGCACGCTCGATGTGCGCCAGCTGCGGCTCGAGGCCGGCCATCGGTTCGCGGAAGAGTCCCAGCGATTCGAACAGCCGCACGACGTCCGCCCCAATCCCGGAGGGCGGCTGGAAGTAGACGATCTGCACCGGCATCCGGCGCCCGATCCGGTCGAGGCGTCCGATGCGCTGCTCGACCGTGGACGGCTTCCACGGCAGGTCGTAGAGCACCAGGCGATGGCAGAACTCGAAGTTCCGTCCTTCACCACCCGCCTCTGTCGAGATCAGGAGGCTCGGCCCATCGCCGGCATGGAATCGCGCGACTTCGATGTCACGCCGCGCGACAGAGAGCTCCTCGTGAAAGACACCGCTCGCCAGCTGCGCGTGCCGGCTGATCGCGTCGCGCAGCATCTCGAGCGTCTCGCGGTGAGCGACGAAAATCAGGGTCTTCTCATTCGCGCGCCGCCAGCGCTGCGCGTGGGTCGCCAGCCATTGGAGCCGCGGATCGGCCCCATCCATCGCGTCGGCCTGCTGCCGCAGGTCTGTTTCAGCCGGTCCGAGGACTGCTTTCAGTGCTGCGCCGGATGCCAGCGTCCGCCGGATCCGATCGAGTGCCCGTCGTTCCACGACGGTGTAGCTTCCGGCTTTAGCCGGAAGGCTGCGTGCGTCGTCCGAGTGATGAGCAATTTCAGCGGCAGCCACGGCCTTCCGGCTGAAGCCGGAAGCCACCCGGGAATCAGGAGCCTCCGCCAGATCCACCCGCATCGGGACGCGCGGGGGCAGGCCCCCGATGTCGACGCGGCGCGTGGAACTGGTACACGGCGGCAGCTCCACTCCTGACGCCAGCCGTGCCTCGAAGTCGACGTCCGCCGGGAATTCGTCCGGACGCAGCAGTTGCAGCAGCCGGAAGAAGCCATGCGCATCGTCCTCCAGCGGCGTCGCGCTGAGGAGCAGGACGTGCCGGCCCAGCGCGGCGATCGGTGCGATGGCCCGGTAACCGGGCTCGCCGGGATGTCCCGGCGGACGCCGCAGCCGTTGCGCCTCGTCCACCACCAGGAGGTCGATCCCCGCCTCCACGGCCTGCGTCGTCAGCTCCGGCTGTTCCACCAGCTTTTCAAGGGCGATTACGGCTCGCCGATGAACGTCGAACGGATTGAAACCCGCACCGAAGTCCCGCTCGACGTCGGCCAGCCGCGGACCGTCGAGCAGGGTGAAGACCTGGTGATATTTGCGCCACAGCTCGCCCAGCCACTGAACCGTCAGCGCCTCGGGCGCGACGACGAGGCAGCGCTCGATCTTCTGTGTGTGCAGCAGCCGGTTCATGATGAGCGCCGCCTCGATGGTCTTGCCGAGCCCGACCTCGTCCGCCAGCAGCCACCGGACCGGCAGCCTGATCGTCGCGCGCTCGGCCACGTGGAGCTGATGCGGGAACAGGTGCACGCGTCCGCCGAGGAAAGAGCCGAGGCCGTCGGCCTCGCGGCTCGCCAGCAGGTGGAGGATCTCGAGGCGGGTCAGGAAGTGGTCGGTTTCGTCGCTCTCGCCGGCCGCGAGTCGCTCGAGCGGTGAGAGCTCGTTGTGTGCCGTTCCCTCAGCTTCCGGAATCAGGGCTTCGCTGCCGGCTGCAAACCGCAGCGTCGCGTTTGGAAACTGCACGACGATGACGCGCCCTTCGATGGCGGTGACGCGCCCGGTGCCGAGTTCGG
>Ga0207701_10007265_pt1 | contig 11026 bp, 8 predicted proteins | sample KBSSwiSSwithPhiX_FD_184294 | JGI IMG/M metagenome (GOLD analysis project Ga0207701, IMG submission 184294) | Switchgrass rhizosphere bulk soil microbial communities from Kellogg Biological Station, Michigan, USA, with PhiX - S5 (SPAdes) (version 2) | ecosystem: Environmental > Terrestrial > Soil...
GTAAAGATAAGTTCCCGGACGGTATTTGGATTTTGCGGATCTAGCTTTGCAACCCGCTCGTACTCTTCGAGCGCTTGTTTCCATTTACCCTGCCTGCGTTTGATTGCGGCAATCAACCGCACAATATCACCGTCGCTCGGCGATAAACGGCTAGCGATATCGAATTGTTCAAGAGCGCGCTCGTAGTCCTGGTCCATCCAGTAGATGCACTGACCGAGGGCAAGGTGTGCTTCTGCCAGGTCGGGTTGGAGACGCAGAGCGATTTGCGCTTCGGTGAGAGCTTTGGTTTTCCAATCCTCAGTCGGCTCGTAATAATGGAAAATCTCGGCACAAACAGACGCAAGCCGTGCGTGGGCAAGCGCAAAGTTCGGGTCGAGCGCAATCGCCTGCATGTAAAGTTGCTCCGCGGCTTTGTAATCCTCCAGCAGTGTGTCGGGGTTTCGCGAGAGTTGATTGGCCCGTAAATAAAACACATATGCATCCGGATTCTGCGTGGGCTTGGTTGTTACTCGTGCTTGCTCATCCGTGCTCAACGTGGCGCGCAGAGCATCGGCGATTTCACTGGCCAACTCGCCTTGCAATCCCAGCGAGTCAGCCAGAGTACGGTCGTAGCGGTTGGCCCAGATCTGCCGGGCAGTCTGCGCATCGACCAATTGCACATTGACCACGACCCGGTCCCCTTCCCGCCGCACACTACCCTCGAGGACATTTGCCACGCCAAGCGCTTTGCCGATCTGCCGCAGGTTCTGCTCTGCGACGTCGCGAAACTTCATCACAGACGAACGGCTGGTGACCCTGAGGTCTTTGATTTTTGCCAGGCTGGTGAGGATGTCGTCCTGAACGCCGTCTGCGAAAAATGCATTGTCCTTGTCTGGGCTAAAATTTTGGAACGGCAATACCGCAATCGTTTTCTCCGGACCTGGCGATGTGACTGCCGCTTGTTTGAAATAGAGCCAAACACCGAAGCTGGCGATGGCGATCAAGAGAACAGCGCCGGCGATTAACACATGTTTGCGTGGGGGCGTCGATGACTGATCTACCGCCTGCGCGGCTTGCTCCGATTGCCATTGTTTGAACTTCTCCGGCAATTGCGCGTTGCCAATTTCATCCGTGTAGAGATTCACAAGAAAGATAGGAACACCGTGCTTTACGGCGCACTCGCCCAGATCATGCAGATATCCGCGCCATTGACGAGAGTGCGCCAGGTCTTCGGCGACCCGCTTTGAAAGAAGGATGTGTCCTGCATCGCCACAATCCATCACCCGCTGTGCCATGTTAATTCCAGCGCCTGCAACATTTGCTCGATCATTGACATCCCGAACTTCATTGACAGGCCCACTGTGAATCCCCATCCGGAGCTTCAACTGAGGATATTGCTTTAGCCGTTCACTGATCTGGATCGCGCACCTCACCGGCGCCTCGGGACTACTGAAAAAAACCAGCGCCATCCCATCCCCAACAGGAAGACGAATCAGTTTATCTGCCGCTTCCGCAGCGCGGACTTGCTCGGTGTCGCGGACGATTTCAGTGAGGCGTTGTAACTGCTCGCGCTGCTCGTCCAGGAGTAACTTGGAATAGCCGACCAAGTCCATGAACAAGACATGGCCAATTTCCAGCCGATGGCCGGCCTCAACGCCAGTGGACATATCGTTTCAGCCTGCCCAGCAGCTTGTGAAATTCATAACCGCTTCTGTCTGCCGTTCTACTATGCATCACGCCGTTGCCAATGCCGACACAAATTATCATATTGGACCAAAGCATGATAACGCGCCGTCAGTCTTTGAAGTGATATCGATCTCGACGGTTACGACGCACTTCCAGAGGATCACAAGAAATGGTTAAGGGAGCCTATACAAGTCCAGTTACGCCTTCCGCGACAAAATGGATACGGATGGCGTGAACCACTATAAGCGCGCGTTTGACATTACTGACGGTCTGATTCGCCGGAGCTATTCTGATCCAGACATCGAACTGATCCTCGGCGGGAATTTCCGCAGAGCCCTGGGACAAATCTGGACCACTTAAAGCTCATCGCCGCCAGGCAGGCACTGGGAATTATCAGCAGTCGCTGCTAGATTGTTTAATGCCGTTTCAGCTCGAATCGAACTACAAACCGCGGGGCGACCAGGCCCAGGCGATCGCCAAGCTGATTAAGGCCGTTGAAGCTGGTAACCGTCACCAGACGCTGATGGGCGTCACCGGTTCGGGCAAAACTTTCACGGTCGCAAACGTGATCCGCGAGCTGGATCGACCTACCCTCGTCATCTCGCACAATAAAACCCTGGCCGCGCAGCTTTACTCCGAATTCAAGCAATTCTTCCCGCGGAATGCTGTCGAGTATTTCGTCAGTTATTTCGATTATTACCAGCCCGAGGCTTATATCCCCCGCTCCGACACCTACATTGAGAAAGATTCCTCCATCAACGAAGAGATCGAGCGGTTGCGACTTGCGGCGACAAGCGCGCTGCTTTCGCGCCGCGACACCATTGTGGTAGCCAGTGTTTCGTGCATCTACGGCGTCACGTCGCCGGAAGACTATTTGCAGATGCTGCTGACGGTAAAACGCGGGCAGCACATTTCACGGGAAGCGGTGCTCGGACGCTTGATCGATATGTTGTACGAACGCAACGACGTTAACTTCGCACGCGGCAGATTTCGCGTCCGAGGTGACGTGGTCGAGGTTTATCCCGCTTCCGCTGATGAAGAAGGCATCCGGATCGAGTTCTTCGGCGACGAAATTGAGGCGATCACGCGGTTTGATCCTCTGACCGGGCACTCGCACGAGTCGCTGTCCGTCATTACCTTTTTTCCGGCCAAACAATTCGTGACGCCGGCGGACAAACTCAATCGCGCATTGCGCACGATCCGCGAAGAGCTGGAAGATCGAATCAAAGAATTGGAGTCGCAAAGCAAGCTTCTGGAAGCGCAACGGCTACGGATGCGCACGGAATACGATCTGGAAATGTTACAGGAAATGGGGTTCTGCAACGGAATCGAAAATTACTCCCGCCATTTGTCCGGACGCCCGCCGGGCTCCAAGCCCTACACGATTATCGACTTTTTTCCGAAAGATTTTCTGGTCGTCATCGATGAATCGCACGCCACCATTCCGCAGATCGGCGGAATGTACGAAGGCGACCGCTCGCGCAAGAGCGTCCTTGTAAATTACGGGTTTCGCCTTCCCAGTGCCCTCGATAATCGGCCGCTCAATTTCGACGAGTTCATGAAGATGACCAACCAGGCGATCTACGTCAGTGCAACGCCGGCAGAATTTGAAATCCAAAACAGCGTGGCTGGAAACAAAGGGTATATTCCGCACCGGCGACAAAGGATCGGTGAAACTGAACTTGTGCCGTTTGCTGTAGCCGGCGAAAAACGCTTGACACTCAATTCTGGGAAATCGCGAGCTGGCGCCCAACACTCAAGGTCCAATTCAGAAGTTCGGGTTTCGCGTACGGACGAGCCTCCGGAAAAATTCGACGCGCATACGCCGGGTGCGCAGCTCGTTGTCGAGCAGATCATCCGTCCGACTGGACTTCTCGATCCGAAAATCACGCTTAAGCCGCTCAAGAATCAGATCGACGAGACGATTGAGCTCTGCCGTCAGCGCGTGGAAAAGGGCGAGCGAGTTCTGGTGACAACCCTGACCAAGCGGACAGCGGAAGATTTGGCTGATTATCTACGCGATGTCGGATTGAAAGTCCGGTATCTGCATAGTGATATCGATGCAATCGAGAGAGTGGAAATTTTGCGCGGATTGCGCGCAGCGGATTTCGACATTCTCGTGGGTATCAATTTGCTCCGAGAAGGTCTCGATCTTCCCGAAGTTTCGCTGGTATGCATTTTGGACGCCGACAAGGAAGGTTTTTTGCGCAGCGAGACTTCTCTTATTCAAACCGCAGGTCGCGCGGCACGACATGTGAACGGTGAAGTAGTGCTCTTCGCGGATCAGGTGACCCGAAGCATGGAAGGGCTCATGTCGATTTCGGAATACCGGCGCGCGAAACAGCTGGAATACAACGAGAAGCACGGCATCACTCCGCAAACGGTTCGGCGGGCCGTGCAGGAGAGCCTGCACACCATTCTTCGCGGGCGAGAAATCGCCGCCTCCATCATTCAGGAGGCCGGCGGCGACTTCAATGTGACCGAATTGCTGCGCGAATTGGAAGACGAGATGCAGGAAGCCTCGGCAAATCTCGAATTCGAGCGCGCCGCGCTTTTGCGCGACCAGATCATGGAAGTAAAGAGCGGCACCGGCATTTCGAAAATCGAACCCAAACGAAGGCCAGTGAAATATTCGCGCAACTCTGGGCGCCGCCGCTCGCGGGTTTAGAACCCATCTGATAAATAGGGAATGAGTGCGCCAAGTGCTGGCGGGCGGCTGGCGAGGCGCGACGAAGGAGCATAGCCAATGCGCTCTGTGACTGAGGAGTAACGCCGCCAGCCGCCGGCCAGCGCTTAGCCCGCAGGGTTGCGGATCCTTGCTGCAGCGTCAAATCTCCAGCAACGCACCCGTTCCCTATTTATCAGACGGGTTCTAAATCAGAACGTTTCGCACGCGCACGTCCATAGTTCCGGATCGAGCGCTGCTTTGGCGCGGTTCGCCACAGAATCCGCGTCTGCATTTGAGCGCATCACGGCAAACAGTGTCGAGCCGGAACCAGACATGAGCGCAGCGCCGACTTCCGGTCGACTTAACATCCACATTTTCAATTGCGCGAGAAAGACGAACTTTTCCACGACGGGGCGTTCGAGATCGTTCACAAAAGTCTGACCGGCGAATTCCTGCGCTTCGTATCGAATCCCCGGAATTTCTCGAGAATCTCGCCAGCGCGAATATGCCCACGCTGTTGAGACAGCAAACGCTGGTTTCAGCAACAGGATCGAAAACTGTGTGTCCAATTTCAGCGGCGAGACCATTTCGCCATGTCCCTTGCACAGCGCTGCGGATTGAAAGAGAAAAAATGGAATGTCCGATCCAATCGGCTCCGCGATCTCAGTGAGCGCTTCTCGTGACAATTGCGCTTCGAAGAGTTCATTGAGCGCCAGCAACACGGAAGCGGCGTCGCTGCTTCCGCCCCCCAGTCCTGCGCCATGCGGAATTTTCTTTTTGAGCTCGATGGAAATCGCAGGGTCGATCTTAGTTGTCTCAAAAAACGCCTTCGCCGCGCGAACAGCCAGGTTGTCGTCATCTTGTGGGACTGATGGATCGTCGCAGCGAAACTTGATTCCGTTTCCCGAACGCTTTTTATCGATCGTGAGTTCATCGTATAGCGAAATCGGCGCGATGAGCGTCTCGAGTTCGTGGAAACCGTCGTCCCGCCGGCCAAGGATTTTCAGCGACAGATTGATCTTCGCAGGAGCGAAAACTTGCATATCGTCATGTCGAGCGTAGTCGAGACATCCCGGCATTCCAGCCAAAGGTGATGTCACCGATTGCTATGTTAATAGCCCCAGTGCTATTAACGTAGCGAGCGGCTTATGGGCATGAGCCTTCGGCCCTCGATTTCGTCGGAATGACAAAAGCAGCTGAAAAAATCATCGTCGCACTGGATGTGCCGACAAAAACGGAAGCGCTCGAGATCGTTGAGAAGCTGCGCGGCCAAATCTCGTTTTTCAAAATCGGGCTGCAACTTTATACCGCGGAAGGTCCGGAAATCGTGCGCGCTGTTTCGTCAACCGGCTCCAAGGTTTTTCTCGATCTCAAGCTGCACGATATTCCAAACACGGTCGCCCGAGCTGTCGAATCCGCCGGACGCCTTGGCGTGCAGATGCTCACCATTCACTTGGGCGGCGGCAGTGAGATGATCCGTGCCGCGATTGCGGCACGAACAAACAATACCTTACTCCTGGGCGTGACAGTTCTAACGAGTTCGACAGAGGAGACACTGCGCGAAATTGGAGTTCAGGACAAAGTCGACGATCAGGTGTTGCGCCTGGCGAAACTGGGTGTTGATGCAGGAATCGATGGAGTTGTAGCCAGTCCACACGAACTCAAACCTCTTCGTCGTGACTTCGATGATAGGATCAAAATCGTTGTCCCGGGGATTCGACCGAGCGGAGCAGAGGCGAACGATCAAAAACGTACGATGTCCCCACGCGATGCCCTGGACGCAGGCGCGGATTATCTGGTAATCGGACGACCGATTACTGCCCATCGAAATCCACACGAGGCTACGAAAAGAATTTTGGAGGATATCGCGGATTGAACAATAGCCGTTGCAGGGCAGGCGCTGCGCCTGCCGAGCTTGCGACCCGGCAACCGAAGCGGTTGCCTTACGACCCAGGTGAGACGCTTTTTGCCGCACTCCACGTTTATCACGATGCCGCGCCGCACTCGGCGGCGATGAACATGGCGATCGATGAAGCGATCCTCGAATTCGTCACGATTCCACTAATTCGTTTTTATCGCTGGCAGTTGCCCGCTCTCTCATTTGGATACTTTGGCCGATTTACCGATGTCGCCGGTTACCAGTGCGAGCGCGATTTGGTTCGGCGTTGGACCGGCGGTGGAATTGTGTTTCATGGAGAAGATCTGACGTATTCTCTCGTGATTCCCGCCAGCGACACGGCTTTTGGTGAATCATCGATATCGATTTATGAGAAGATTCACCTGGCTTTGTGCGATGCGTTGAGTGAAACAGGACAACCTGCAGTTGTCGTCGCGGACGCTGACCGCGGCCCAGGCAGCGCGACAGTGGCCACTCGAACGGGCATCAGCGACGCCGGTTACAACTGTTTTGCAAACCCCGTGCGCGCGGATGTGATGATTGATGGTCGCAAAATTGCTGGCGCAGCTCAACGCCGCACACGCCGCGGATTGCTCCAACAAGGAAGCATCCAGGGAATCGACTTTGGAAACAGCCTGACCGAGCAATTCCCGCAAGCGTTGTCCACCAACTGCCGCGAGCGAAAAGTCGACGAAGAAATCTTGAGTCGGGCTAGCGAGCTCGCTGAACAAAAGTACGGTACCGAAAGTTGGCTGCGAAAACGCTGAGGGTTGTAGGACGTCTGTGTCAGCTCCGAAGGCTTCACGGATGACGATCTCCCTGGCTACGTGCCGCCCACGAATTCGGAGTTTACAGAATGGAGTCGGCGGGCGCCGAGGCGACATAGACCGGAAGGCCGAAAGGGTGAGCGAGCTGGCGCGAGCGAATCAAACGCTCTACAAAATTTGCGTGTTGCTTTGACAACACACGTCTCGCCCCGCTATCCTCGCCTCGTGGAACTCTTCACGCGTTCACGGCCGAGCCTGACTGGGACTGCGGCCGCCACTTCTTCTGCCGGTTCGCTGGCCAAGGTGGCGGCGTTGGTTCAGCCGCATCTTGAAAAAGTCGAGGCCCGCATTGCGCAGCAAGCGGCGGCGTTCGATCCGGCAATCGAAGGCTACGTTATGTACGCGCTGGGCAGCCGAGGTAAACGTTTGCGGCCGCTGCTGACACTTCTGGCTGGGGGCGCAACCGGAAAGATCAACTCGGGACACATTGATCTTGCCGTCATTGTCGAGCTGATTCATATCGCCACGCTGATGCACGACGACGTGATGGACGAAGCAGAGCGCCGTCGCGCGCAGCCAACTGCGAACGCGCGCTGGGGAAATTCGTTAAGCGTTTTGTTGGGTGATTGCCTCTTCGCACATGCACTCACGTTATCGACAAATTTTGAAAACGCCGACATTGGACGTGCGATTGCGCGCACGGCTGCAACAGTCTGCTCCGGCGAAATGATCCAGACGCAGCGCAAATTCGATCTCAACCTGGGCGTTCAAGATTACTTGCGAATTGTAGAAATGAAGACGGGTTCCCTGTTCTCAGTAGCGGCGGAGCTGGCTGCCGTAATCAGCGAGGCGGACTCGGGTGTGATTGAACGATTCAAGAATTTCGGGTTTCAAATTGGGACAGCTTATCAGATTTATGACGATTGTGTTGATCTTGCCGGGAACGAAGGAGCAACCGGCAAGACGCTCGGGACCGACCTTCGCAAAGGCAAGTTCACGCTGCCGGTCCTGATCTTCCTGCGCTCGGCAACGGAGTTTGAACGGGAGCGCTGTTGCCAGCTTGTGCTCGAAGAGCGAGTCGAGGAAATGATTGAACTCTTGAAGAATGGCGCGACTAACGGCGCGCTAAATGAATCAATTGTAGCCGGCAGCGATTTGATTCGAGAGGCGCAAGGCGGGCTGGATGGAACGGGATCCAATCCTTACGCCGAGGCGCTGTTCTTCCTCGGTGATGCGCTGTGTGAGATGTTTGATCAACTTCGCGTCTGATGCCTTGATGGAGGGTCGAGCTCCTGCTTGCCACGCCGTAGCCGAGCGAAGGCGGGCGAGACCTTAGATCGGCGTCGTTGGAACTCGGCCCTCCAAATCCTGACTTATGGTGCAGCTCAAGATCCACGAGATCCCTAAGGATGAACGACCACGTGAAAAACTGGCAGCGCACGGCGCGCGTGCTCTCACCGATGCGGAGTTGATTGCGATTTTGCTGCGCACAGGCGTATCGGGCGCAAACGCTGTGGAGGTAGCGCGCCAACTATTGGAAAAATACGGTTCGCTCACTGGGTTGAGTCGTTGCTCCGTGGATGAATTGTCGAAGATCAAGGGGATCAAATTCACAAAGGCAGTTCAACTCGTCGCTGCTTTCGGGCTGGGTGACCGCTTAGCACGAGAAAAATGGGTGAAAGAAAAAATCGACTCGCCCGAACTGGCGAACGAGCTCGTGGGTCCAGAGATGCGCCGACTGCGCAAGGAGTCGTTGCGCGTAATTCTGCTCGACACACGTTACCATTTGATTCGCGTTGAAGAAATTTCCCTGGGAAGCATCAACGAAAGCATCGCGCACCCACGAGATGTGTTTCGACCCGCAGTCATTTCTTCAGCTTACGCGGTCATCGTCGTGCACAATCATCCCTCCGGCGATGCTTCACCCAGCCAGACCGATCACAGCCTAACAATACGCCTGGCTGAAGCTGCGGAACTATTGCAAATCAAATTGCTCGATCACATCATCATCGGCGCGCCATCGGAAGGAAATCCCGGTTACTTTAGCTTCAAGGAAGCCGGCGTGTTATGAAAGTGGTATGCAGAAATCGCCTCTCCCCTTGCCTAAGGAGAGAGGATAAAGGTGAGGGGTTCCAACAAATCTGTCCTGGATCAACCCTCACCCTCCCCCTTCGAAAAGGAGAGGCGACCCAATACGCCCGGGTTCACTCAAAAATTTCCTCGCAAGTATGAGCGAAACCAAGATTCATCCAACAGCCATTATCGATCCGGCGGCGCAAATCGGTGCGAATGTGGAGATTGGCCCGTTTTCAATCGTCGGACCGCAGGTGACAATCGGTGAAAAAACGATCGTGCAATCGCACGTCGTCATGGAAGGAGAAGTCACGATCGGCTCTGGCAATCTCATCGGCCACGGCGCAGTGATCGGCACGCCGCCGCAGGATGTCTCGTTTTCGCCGGACCGAAAAACGAAGGTTGTCATCGGAAACAACAACATCATTCGCGAATACTGTACCATTCATCGTGGGACCGCCGAGGACAGCGCCACAAAAATCGGTGATAAAAATTTTCTGATGGCCGGAGTGCACATCGGTCACAATTGCGAGATCGGAAACAATGTCATTATCGCAAACAATTGTTTGCTTGCCGGTTACGTTCGGGTCGATGACGGCGCGTTTCTCGGCGGTGGCTCGACATTCCACCAATTCATTCACATCGGTCGACTCGTCATGGTTCAAGGGATGTCCGGTTTTGGCAAAGATATTCCGCCGTTTGTGGTCGCAGCCGAACACAATTCTGTGTTTGGCCTGAATGTGATCGGTCTGCGCCGCGCCGGTTTCAGCGCAAAGGATCGAGAAGAAATCAAAGCGGCATTCAAGCTCGTTTATCTGAGCGGGCTAAATGTCTCACAGACGATTGAAAAAGCGGCGACGATGAAATTGAGCGCGCTCGCGCGCGAATTCCTGGACTTCGTTGCGAACGCAAAGAAGCGCGGCGTTTGCCCACTCAAACGTGGGAGCGGAAAGGACGCGGCAACATAACGAGATAGAGCTGAGCCACCGCTTGCGGCGGCGAGCTTTGCTTTCACTTCATCCTTCATAAATCATCCTTCAACTTTTCAGTACACCGGCCAGCGGTTGGCTCCAGCGATTGGTTAGACAGGTTTGAGTCTGTGGCCGCAGTGCGGACAATGAAACGTGTGTGCGAAGATGTTGCGATTTCGCGACCCGCGCCCGCACGCCGGACAAAAATACGTCGTAGCGATGGTGAACCACGCAATGAGCACTCCGGTCGGAACGAACATGACAAAGAACATTACCGCGCCGAACGAGTCGCCTGACGCAAGAGCAAAAGGCGCTCCAGCTTGCGAGGACGAGCACGACAAGCGCGATCATGGAGCGGCGGAACCATATGGTTTTCGATGCAGCGACGGGTTGCGAGCGGATGAGCCACCACGAGCCAATCGCAAGCGCGAGCCACAGGATGAAATAACGAGAGGCTGTGCCCAACCTGGCTGCATGATGTCTAACGAGAATAAGATCAGCTACCGCTGATGACAGCGAGACGGCTTGAAATGAACGCGTGTTAGTCATCGGAAGGTGACGCCGTACGCGGTGAAGCGGTTGGCTGCATCGCCTGGTTAGGCCTTGCCAGAACTCGCCGCCAGCAAAAATGCACCCCCCGCAGCGGTGAATACCGAGAAGTCCAGTGGTGCTTTCACCCCGAGCGCCGATGTCATCGTGATGGCAAAAGACAATAATAGAAGGCCAGCAGCAAGTGCAAACCATCGCAACTGCCAGCCAATGAGCAAGCCAATAGCGAGAATCACCTCCGCCACAGTTGATGTCCAGGCGAGAATAGGGATAGAAGCTGGGGGAGCGAACCAATTAAGCTTGGCAACGTAATCGATAAAGGGCTGCCAGGCGCCCCACGCAACATTGGGCGCTCCGGCAGGACCCCAAAGGCCAAATCGATCTGCCACGGCCGAGAGGAAGCCGGCCGCCAACGCTACCCGAAGAAACCATTGCG
>Ga0207701_10007266_pt1 | contig 11025 bp, 11 predicted proteins | sample KBSSwiSSwithPhiX_FD_184294 | JGI IMG/M metagenome (GOLD analysis project Ga0207701, IMG submission 184294) | Switchgrass rhizosphere bulk soil microbial communities from Kellogg Biological Station, Michigan, USA, with PhiX - S5 (SPAdes) (version 2) | ecosystem: Environmental > Terrestrial >...
CTCCGTTCTTCCACCGGCGTTGATCGATCTGTTCCGCACCGGCACCGATCTGGAGATCTCGTGGTTGACGACGCTCGCCGCGCGGACGAAGAAGTTCAAGGCGAAGATCCCGTCCTGACGGAAGGAGGATGCGTCCCGTGCTGTGGTGGGCTGTGCTTGCGGGCTTCGTGGTGCTGGTGCATACGGCACCGTTCCGGTTCGTGCTCGACCACGAACCAGCGTCCGTCTGGCACATGCCGACCACCGGCATACCAACCGTCTACCTGACGTTCGACGATGGCCCGAATCCTACAGCGACGCCGGCGCTGCTCGACACCCTCGCCGTGCACGATGTCAAGGCGACCTTCTTCATCATCGATCGCCATGTGACCGAGACGACCGCGCCGATCGTCCGGCGAGCCTTCGACGAAGGCCACGCGGTCGCGCTGCACTCGCACACGCGCTGGCTGATGTTGAAGTCCCCCCGCGGTTTCGTCGAGACGCTCGACGCGGCGGCCGCCCGCATGGAGGCGCTCACGGGCTATGCGCCCTGTCGCGCCTTCCGGCCGCATGGTGGCAACCGCAGCATTCCGATGCTGATTGGCGCCTCGCGCGCAGGCTATCGCGTCGTCGGCTGGGGATGGATGTTGTGGGACGTCAATCCGTTCGGCCGGCGCACCGCCGACGCAATCGTCCCGCGGATTCTCGAGCGCGTGTCCGACGGCGACATCATCGTGATTCACGACGGACACCACGCAGATCCTCGCGCCGATCGGCGCTATGCGATCGACACCGTCGATCGACTGATCCCGGCACTTCGTGCGAAGGGCTATCGCTTCGGGACCGTCTGCCCGAGGGGGTGACGTGAGCGCGAGCTGCTGCGCGCCCTACACCGCCTGGCGTCTCAGCGCCAGTCCTCTGGCGGCCGCATCGGCGCTGTCGTCCGGCCGTGTATTGAAGGCAATTGCCGCGCCCGGGGCCGCCGTGCGAACAGCATTGATGATGACTTCGAGCAGCGGCAGGTTGCGGGGCGGCAGGCGTACGCCGGCTCCGATGACCACGCAGTCGTAGTTCGTCGAGCGTAACTGCCGTTCGACGGCGAGTCCGGCGGTTCCGTCGCCGAGGATGTAACCCACGTCCGACTCCCATCCGCGCTCGGTGAACTGCTTCACCGCGACCGCGATGCCTGCACGCACCTTGTCGGCATTCATGCCGGGTGGGAGTGCAGGGTCAGAATAATCGACCGTGTCGGGATCGAGGCCGACCAGCAGGATTCGTGTCATAAGGGGGTGCCTCAGTGAAAAGTGCCGCGACTATACACCTCTCATGACGACGGAGGAAAAGCCGATTAGGAGGCAGCACGGTCGTGTAGTATGCCGACCTTCAGGAGAAAACATGTCTGGACTGACCGGCGGGCCCGCCAACGGGGACCTGCAGTTCGATCGTGTGTCGCGCCCGGGCGCAGGCGTCCTCACGAGCGGTTCTTCCGCAATCTGCACCGCGTGTCACAAGCCGATTGACGACGCCTACTACGACGTCAACGGCCATACGGTCTGTGCCAGCTGCCGCATGGTCGTGGAGTCGGCGGCGGAGACGCCTGCCGGAATCGGCCCGCTGCTCAAGGCCGGCCTGTTTGGATTCGGCGCCGCTGTCGCCGGAGCGATCGTCTACTACGGCGTGATGGCGCTTCTGAACCTGGAAATCGGAATCGTCGCCATCCTGACTGGCTATATGGTCGGTTATGCGGTGAGGAGGGGAACTGGCAATCGCGGTGGCCGGCGCTTCCAGATCATGGCCGTCGGATTGACCTACCTCTCGATCGCAATGGCCTACACGCCCCTGGCGATAAAAGGCGCACTGGACAGCGACCAGAAGGCGAAAAGTGCGGTCGTTGCCGACACGAACGATCGCAGCGTCGCCGTTCCGAGTAGTCCAAACAATACTGATAAGGCCGACGAGAAGCCGACCCCCGGCGGTTTCGTCGTCGCCATTGCGCTCTTGCTCGGTCTGTGCGCCGCGCTGCCGGTTATCGTCATCTTTACCTCGATGCCGGGCGGTCTCCTCAGCGCCGCCATCATGTTCTTCGGGATGCAACAAGCGTGGAAGATGACCGGTATCCCGTCCCTGGTCGTGAACGGTCCCTATCGGGTGGGCAGCGCGACCACGCCGGGCGTGTGACAACGTTCGCGTGCGCTCAGTGCAGCACCGAGCTGCCGCCGGACGCGCGAGCGTGTCCTGCCTGTGGCGCGCTCATTCATGCGGATACCCTGAAGCGGCTGGCCGCGCAAGCTGACGATGCCACCCGCCACGGTGATCTGATCGCGGCACGCACCCATTGGCAGCAGGCCCTCGCGCTGCTGCCGCCGCAGGCGGAACAGTACGTGGTCGTGCAGCGGCGCGTCGCGGAGCTGACGCGTCAGATCGGCTCGACCGGTGTCACTGCGCCCGAAGCATCCGGTGGAGCGAAAGAGTGGTGGGGGCGCGCCGGCGGCGTTGGTGCGATGGCGCTGCTCCTGGCGTCGAAGCTCAAGTTTCTGCTGCTCGGACTCACCAAAGCCAGCACGTTCATCTCGATGTTTGCGTTCTTCGGGGTGTATTGGTCGATTTACGGATGGCCGCTGGCGCTCGGGCTGGTGATCGGCATCTACATTCACGAGATGGGGCACGTGGCGATGCTGCGCCGTCTCGGGATCGGGGCAGGGGCTCCGCTTTTCATCCCGGGAGTCGGTGCCCTAGTGATGCTGAAAGAGCGTGTGACCGACCCACTGACCGACGCCATGATCGGATTGGCCGGTCCCGTCTGGGGACTCGGTGCGGCGCTGACGGCGCTGGTCATGTACTTCGTCACCGGTCGTGACGTCTGGTTTGCGATTGCGCAGCTGACCGGTCTGCTCAATCTGTTCAACCTGATCCCGATCTGGCAGCTCGATGGATCGCGCGGCATGCACGTCCTGGCGCGCGGCGAGCGCTGGTTCCTCGTCGCTGCGATTGCCGGCGCGCTGTATCTGACCGGGCAGCCGATGCTGTTCATCGTTGGTGCGGTCGCCTTCTGGCGGGCGTGGCAGGGCGAAGACGGTCCCGGAGACCGCCGCGTGCTCGCGACGTACGTCACGCTCGTGATGGCGTTGTCGCTGCTCTCGCGTGGCGTGAATTAAGCACATCCTCTGTGATATGACGGGACCTGCCAGCGATCGCAGAGAGGACATGATGAAGCGCCAGCTGATGTTCGCCGGATGTGTAGCGGTCATGACTGTCGCGGCATGGATAGCCGGAGCCGCGCAGGCACGCGTCGCCGATTTCTCCATCACCGTCGATGCCCCGGTGGGCGAGCTGAAAGTGACCTGCTCGAAGGGATGTGATTGGCCCGGGGAGGCGAGTGCTCCGCCCGGATCGATCGCCTACCGCTGTGCGTCGCAGCCGTGCCGGCTGATGTTCGACGGCCGCGGACGCATTCTGGTCGGGCAGCCGCTGGCGGGCTCGCAACGATGAGCGGGCGGCGGCACGTCTCTACTCGGACAGGAGGCGCCAGCCGGTGGCCCAGTTCTGCGCCTGCAGCTGGTCACTCCAGCGGAGTGCGCCCGACCAGTCGCTGAACTCCCGGTATCCGAGCGGACGGTCGTTGAGGAACCAGACGACCACGGCCCCATCCGGACGGGGCCCGATCACCGCGTGAGAGAGCCCGCCATCCGCGCGGCGCATTCTCCACATGACGGTCGGCTCGTCGTACACCAGTCGCGTTGCATTTTCTGGCACGCGTCACGAGAGGCAAGCGTGATACCAGCGCGAAGCCGGCGTTTCTTCTGCTGAAGCCGCCCGACGGCCATTCCGAAGTTCGCGAATCGGGAGACTAATGGGTCAGTCCACTACCGCACGCACCCCATTCGACGCGATCCGCACCGTCGCAGCCGCGGACCTGATGGCGCTCCGATAGGCGGCCTCGCTCATCGGCTCGCCCATCGCATCGCGTGGCGAGACGACAGTGACGGGACGTGGCGCCATCGCGTTGAGCAGCGCGGGCGTGTCGTAGCGCGTCAGCAGGCCCGGGGCCAGCACTTCGGGCACCAGCCGATGCACCGGCTGCTCGACGACCAGGCGATACGAGGCCAGCACGTCTTCGAGCACCAGCTTCGACAGGCGCGTATCCAGAACGCCCGCGTGCAGGAGTGCCATGCCGGCCGGCCCGGCGCCGTATCCGGTGATCGCCCGGCGATCGACGTCCTTCGATGCGGTCAACACCTCCACCGCACGGATCGCATCGTCCACGCGCAGCCCGAGCAGCGTGCGTCCAACCAGGAATGCCCGCATGCCGAGAAGATTGAACGGACCGAGATACGGCGACTTGATGCTTTCCGTACCGGCCGGCGTCGGGCGCGGCTGCAGCGCGAGCACGACCCGGTTTGCGGCGACTAGCGCTTCGATGTCGCTCGTGGCGGGCGGCTGCGCAGACATGATGAGCACCGCCGGCTTGGCACCGCCGCGATCGGGTACCGCGAGGATCCCGGGCACCTCGGTGGCGCCGTCGCTGTGCAGCGCAACCGTCTGGAACCGGTAACCCGCACGCTGTTCGCGCGACCTGATCGCCAACGCCGACGCAACAGGCCGGGCGGAAGGGACAGCGATGGCGCCGGTGACGAGACGGATCGCCTTCTCGAGATCCGCACGCTTCAGCGTATCCGCCGACGCCGGCATCAGGCTGTTCGCGCGCTTCCGATTGATGGAGTACACCGTCTCGCCGCCGATCGAGGTCGAGACCTGGCCGGTGGGCGTCACGATCATGCGCGCCGTGTCGGGCGCGCGCACCGCCGTGAACGGTGGATTCGGCTCGGCGCCCTTGAGGTGCCTGGTGAAGAACGAGAGGATCTGCGGCGAGATCGGTCCGAGATTGCCGTGGCCGCCAGGACCGGTAATCCATTCGACGCGGTCGGCTCCGCCAAGCAGTCCGTAGAAGCGCTTCGCTTCGTCGACCGTCGTCCGTGCACCGGCAAACGGAAACATGTCACTCTCCGTCGAGACGACGGCGTACGGTTTGGGCGCGAAGGCTTCGACCCAGTCTGGGAAGTCGAGCCCTTGTTCGATGAAGTGAGGAATCGATTGCTCGGCATCCTGCGCGCCCTGGTTCGAGGCGAGGAGCTCGGTGAACGACGTGATGTAGCAGGCGACAGCGGCCGCGGCGACGCGATCGTCCAGCGCGGCGAAGTAGGCCGTCATCGTTCCGCCGCCGGAGCATCCGAAGGCGCCGATGCGACGGGCATCCACGTCGGCGCGGGCGGAGAGGTAATCGACGCCGCGCATGGCGTCGTTCACCATGTAGCGCGCAATCGTCTCGCCGACGAGCAGCGGGCCGACGTTGGCCTCGCCATGCTCGCCGGTAGGATTGCCGACGAAGGAGGCCTTCCTGTCTGCATCGTAGTACTGCAGCCGCTCACCCTGGCCGATCGGATCGTAGGCGAGCGCAATGATGCCGTTGCGTGCGAAGTTGGCGCCCCAGCTCCAGTTCTCGGTCTTGCCTCCAGCGCCGTGGCCCGGGGCCAGCACGATCGCCGGGAAGGGGCCCTGGCCAGACGACGGGCGATACACGTCGGCCGTGACCCAGAAGCCGGGCAGGCTCTCGTACGCGATCTTTTCGACCAGGAAGCCCTCGGCGGCGACGGAGCCGAACTCTTTCACCGCCACGCGGCCGGAGTGTTCGGGCAATCCGCCGATCAGTCGACGCAGTTTCTCGCGCGTCGCGGCCTGGCGGCGCTCGGCATCCTGTCGCGTGCTGATCCTGGCGATCGCCGCCGTACGCGCGGTGATGTCCGCGTGCGCGAGGCCGTCGATGAACTGATGCAGCTGGTTGCGCGCGCCGTTGTCGGGCGGAGGATTCTGGGCGACGAGTCCGACACCGGCTCCGATGAGAAGGATCCCGAGGCCTGCATGGAGACGACGTCGCATGCGGCGGATTATACCGGCGGGCCCGTTGTGGGGTCCGCCTGAAGGCGGACACTACTGCCGCCACGGTCCGCGCTGCTCAGAGCGGGAGCGCTAGTACACTGTGCGCTTCGCGGAGGAAGATGCCGAATCGTCGAACGTTTCTGTGTGGCGCGGGGGCCGGCCTCCTCGCCCTTCCCTGGTCGGCGGCGCACGCCGCGTTTGCGGACCAGACGGCACAGCCGTCAGCGCGGGAGCGGACGCCGCGCCGGCCGATGCTCAACGTGCGAGACTTCGGCGCGGCAGGCGATGGCACCACCAGAGATACCGTCGCGATGCAGCAGGCGCTCGACCGGTGCGGCGTGCTCGGCGGCGGCGACGTGCTGGTGCCGCCGGGAACGTATCTGACCGGCGCGCTCGCCCTTCGATCCAACACGACGCTGCGCCTCGAGCGCGGCACGACGATTACCGGGACCCCCGACTTCGCCGACTACCCGATCACGCAGGTGCGGTGGGAAGGCAAGTGGATCCGGGGCCACGTCGGCCTCCTCTATGCGATCGACGCACGGCACATCGGCGTCGTCGGTCCGGGAAAGATCGTCGGCAACCCGGCGCTCGGCGGCAGGCCCACCGCGCAGAATCCGCTCCGTCATCCGGCTCTCATCGAGCCGATCGGCTGCGACGACGTGCGGCTGGAGGGGTTCCAGGCCGAGTACCGGTTGATGTGGTGCATCCATCCCGCCAACTGCGACAACGTCGCCATCTCGAACCTGGTCATCCGCACGACCGGCGGCAACGGCGACGGCATCGACATCGATTCGTGCCGTCACGTCCGGATCGATGGCTGCGACATCGCGTCCGGCGACGACTGCATCGCCATCAAGTCGGGCCGGGGCAGCGAAGGCTACACCCTGATGCGCACGACAGAGGATGTGCACATCTCGAATTGCACGCTGGCGGATTCGATCTTCGCCTGCATCGGCATCGGCAGCGAGACCTCCGGCGGCATCCGCAACGTCCGGATCGAGAAGTGCCGGTTCGTCGGCGCGCAGACGTTCGCCCTCTACATCAAGACGCGCGTCGGCCGTGGCGCGTTCATCGAAGACGTCTCGGCCACCGACCTCGATGTCTCTGGCGTCGTTGGCGGATTCCTCCGCATCAACGCGCTCACCAGCGGCCTGCAGGACGAAGCGCCGGTTGCCGGCGACGAGGGCATTCCGGCGCTCCGGAACTTCCGCTTCTCGAACGTCCGCGTCGTCGATTGCCCCGTGCTGGTGGATGCCACCGCCATTCATGCGGCGAAGCCGCTCGACGGCTTCACGCTCAGTGACGTCACCGGGACATGCCGGAAGGGGATTTCGCTCGCCAACATCCGCGGTGCGGTGATTCGTGATGTGAAGGTGACCGGCATCGAGGGGCCGCTCCTCAGCGTCCATAACGTGACCGGTCGAGGCCTGGGCGGCGCTGCGACGCTGCCGCCACCGCGGCTGCCGGATCCCGTCCCGCCAGGCCAGGCGCCGTACGAGCTGCGCTGATTCGTCTGATCGCAACTCTCTCAGCAGGCGGACCTGCCGGCCGCCGCCCGCCGGGGCCGGCGCACGGCTCTGATCTTTCCGCTCTTGCCTCCTCCGCAGAAGAAGCGCTCGCCACCATCGGACTCGAGCCCCGACACGCCGGCGCCTGACGGCATCTCGAGGGTGTCGAGCACTTCTCCGGTTCGAGGGTCGATGCGCCTCACGTCACTCTTGTCGCCTTCCCAGGTGCCGTGCCAGAGCTCTCCGTCGACCCAGGTCACGCCGGTGACGAAGCGGTTCGACTCGATGGTGCGAATGATCGACCCCGTCTCCGGATCGATCTGGTGAATCTTCCGGTCGCGATATTGACCGACCCAGAGCGTCCCTTCCGCCCACGCCAGTCCCGAGTCGCCGCCGCCGCCCGGCGCCGGGATGGTGGCCACCACGCGACCGCTCTTCGGATCGATCTTCTGAATGCGATCCTCGGCGAGCTGAAACAGGTACTGGCCGTCGAACGCGGTGCCGGCATGCGCGGTCACGTCGATCGAGCGCAGGATCTTTCCCGTGGCGGGATCGAAGGCGTTCAGCGTGTCACCGGCAGCAAACCAGACCGCTCGGCCATCGTAGGTGACGCCATGAATGTGATCGATGCCGGGAAAGGGGCCGTACTCGCGAACGATTTCGGCGTCGGCTTTGCGCATGCCCTTCAGCTTAGTCATCGGGGAAGGGAGCCGGGAGTAACAACGCTGTCGTGAATCCCGGGACGGGCGGCGTCGTCCAGCGACGCGAACGCCCGCGTCCGAACGACTGCACCTTGCCCGCGGCGGCCAGTGCGTCGAGCGCGCGCTGCACCGTACGCTGGCTGGTGCCCAGCGCGACCGCCAATGCGGAGCTCGACCACGATTCGCCGTCGACGAGGAACGCGAGCACCGATGCGTGCTCCTCGTCGACGGGCCGTGCCAGCACGACGACCTTGACCGAACGGCGCGGCGACAGGACGAAGCCCCGCTTCGTCGCGCTCACCTCCGCGAGCCCGTGCAGCATCCGGCGAAGGCGCCCCACTTCGACGCGCAGCCGCGCGCGATGGGATTCGTCTGCCTGCTTCGCGGCGAACGCCCGTGCGACGAGCGTGTCCCGCGACACGTCTCCGGGCCACGCTTCAGCGAGCGCGCGCGCGAGAGCGAACAGCACCGGACGTCCGGCCAGCGGGACCACGGTGCGTCGGTCACGCACGGCGTGACGGCAGGCATCGACGACGAGCGCCTTCGACGACAGCAACGCTTCGACATCTTCGAGCAGGAGGCGTCGCTCGGCTCCCTCTGCGACGAGGCGCGCCGCGGGCGCGTGCAGCACCAGCCATGCGCTCTCGACTTCGGCGGTCAGGGCCGGAATGCCGGCCGCACGCGCGGCGGTGCGCGCCCGAACGAGCGCGGCACGCGCCGGCGTGGCTCGCAGGCGTCGTATCGCAACCCCCGCCACCACGAGCTCGTGGACGGTTCGCGATGCCGCCGGCAGCGTCGAGGGATCGAGCGCTGCGAGCAGACGCTCGGCCTCGTCGAGGCGTCCGATCAGCAGGAGACGGCGGGCGCCGAGATATCGCGCATGCGCGGCATTGACGCGGTCGCCATGCGCGTCGAGTGTGGCACGCGCCCCCTCGAGCGACTTCGCCGGCCAGCCCAGATCGCGTGAGGCGAGCGCGATCTCGGCTTCGGCGACGATGCACCGCGCCCGGGACACGGCTTCTTTCGCGCCGAAGGCGCGTGCCGCCTGCCGCACGAGCGTCCGCGCGCGCGCGAAATCGCCGAGTTGCGCCAGGGCAATGCCGCGCAGCGCCAGCGCCGACGCATCGCCGCGCAGCGCCACCCGCTTCAGTGCACCGAGCGGATCACCCGCGGCGAGCGCCCGCGCCGCGGCGGTGATCAGCGAGTCCATCCGAATCCCGACACACTTGTCACTCCCACCTCGTCGACCCCTGGCGCTAAATCTATCTCACGACGATCGACATCACTCGAGCTGATGACGGCACGAGCGATGAAGGCGACCGATGAAGGGAGACGAAGTGATGACTACACAAACCAGACACGCCACAGGAACACGGGAGGACTGGCTGGCCGCGCGCCTCGAGCTGCTCGATGTGGAAAAGGATCTGACGCGGCGGAGCGATGAGGTGGCCCGCCGCCGTCAGGCGTTGCCGTGGGTGCGAATCGACAAGGACTACCGCTTCGAAACGGACGAGGGGAAAGCCTCGCTGATCGATCTCTTCCGGGGAAACTCGCAGCTCCTCGTTTACCACTTCATGTTCGGGCCCGACTACACCGCCGGCTGTCCGTCCTGCTCGGCGATCGCGGACGGGTTCGCCGGCTCGGTCGTGCATCTTGCCAACCACGACGTGACGCTCTCGGCCGTGTCGCGCGCGCCGATCGCGAAGCTGCAGGCGTTCAAGCGCCGTATGGGCTGGACGTTCCCGTGGGCCTCCTCCCTCAGCACCGACTTCAACACCGACTTCGACGTGCAGTTCACGGAGGAGCAGCAGCGCACAGGCAGCATCGACTACAACTACCGGCGCGAGCAGGCGTGGCGGTTGCGCAATGACGATTCGCCCGTGGCTCGCATTGCGGCGATGACCGGAACCGATGTCGCCACCTACACACGCGAACGGCCAGGCATGAGCGCGTTCGTGCTCGACGACGGTGTCGTCTATCACACTTATTCCGCCTACGCGCGCGGCGTGGATGGACTCTGGGGCATGTATCAGTGGCTCGATCGCGCGCCGCTCGGGCGTAACGAACAGGGCGTGTGGTGGCGGCATCACGACAGGTACGAGTAGCGAGGCGTGGCTCAGACGGCCGCGCTGGTCTCAATGTCGTTTGCCCCGCTCCGCGAGGCGAGGCGTCCTGTCCAAGGAGCACCTGATTCATATGCGTGGATTCCAGCCGGTCAAGACGGCTCGCGGTTTTCCCGTGGTCGCGGCGCTGCTCTTCGCGGCAAGCGTCGCGCTCACGGTCTTCTGGTGCAGGTCGATGTCGGCGATGGGCGGGATGAGGATGCCCGGCGGCTGGACGATGTCGATGGCGTGGATGCGGATGCCGGGCCAGAGCTGGCCGGACGCCGCGACGTCGTTCGCCGGGATGTGGGCAGTGATGATGGTGGCGATGATGCTGCCATCGCTCGTGCCGGCGCTGCGGCGCTACCGCCACGCCGACGGAGCACGCACCGCGCACATGGATCGTCTGACGGTGTTGGTGGCCGCTGGCTACCTCCTCGTCTGGATCCTGTTCGGACTGGCAGTGTTTCCCGTGGGTGTGACGCTGGCGGCGCTCGCCATGCAGCAGCCGGCGCTTTCACGCGCCGTTCCGATTCTGTCGGGCGTCGCCGTCGCGATTGCGGGCCTGTTCCAGTTCACCACGTGGAAGGCGCGTCAGCTGGCCTGTTGCCGCGAGGCGGGCGGACGCGCCGACACGCGGCCAGGTGACAGCCGCACCGCCTGGCGAGAGGGCGTCCGTCTCGGACTGCTCTGTGTTCGCTGCTGCGCCAATCTCATGGCGATTCTGCTCGTCGCCGGCGTCATGGACCTTCGCGTGATGGTGGTGGTGACGGCAGCGATCACGGCAGAGCGTGTGGC
>Ga0207701_10007267_pt1 | contig 11025 bp, 7 predicted proteins | sample KBSSwiSSwithPhiX_FD_184294 | JGI IMG/M metagenome (GOLD analysis project Ga0207701, IMG submission 184294) | Switchgrass rhizosphere bulk soil microbial communities from Kellogg Biological Station, Michigan, USA, with PhiX - S5 (SPAdes) (version 2) | ecosystem: Environmental > Terrestrial > Soil...
CGAGCACTTCAGCATGCAGTCTCCCCGGTGTCCCCCCAAAGTAGGTCGGCAGATTGGAATCAAGTTCCGCTATTGCTTTGCCAAGCGGTGTTGCCAGAGTCTCGGCACGCTGGCCGGGATGTGGACGAACAACGATCGTGACGAATTGTGGTGCGGGTGTGCTTCCGAGCAGTGGAATATAAAAACCGCTGTTATCGGTTTGCGTATTGAACGGGCCTTGCATCAGCGTGTCGGGAACGACGCCGACAATTGTTCGCCAGGGACGCGGTTGAGCTGGGTCGAAGATCCGCACCCGACGCCCAATTGCACTTTCGCGGCCGAAATATTTGCGCGCGAAACTGGCGTTCACGATGGCAACTGGCCGTTTCTCGTCATTGTCGTCGACGGTGAAGTCGCGTCCCTCCAACATTTTCAAACCAAGGGTGGTGAAGTAATTGTCCGACACTGCTTCCGAATTCCCCTGGGGTCGGTCTCGCTCGGTTACATAATTCTGCCCATCTACTTCGTATTTCCCGAAGTTAGCAAAGGTCATGCGAAAGCGATCGCTCATCGCCGCGCTCTCGAAGGCCGGATTGGCATGGAGTGAACGTAAAGCGCGCTTGAAAAATTCCACTCGCGCCTTTGGCGTCGGATAATCCCCTTCCATCAGGCCCATGCGGGCGCAGTAAACGCCGTTTTCATCGTAGCCGTAATTTAGCGTCACCTGATTGCGAATGGATTTGACTTGAAGCGACGCCGCGATGAGGAGGGCGGCGGTTAAGGCAATTTGGCCCACGACCAGAACACGCGTGATCACATTTACCAAACGGCTGCTGTTGCCCCGGCCACCTTCCTTCATCATGGCCGCTGCATTCGTCCGGGAGCTAACGAGGGCTGGCACCAGACCCGAGACAAGTGTCGCGACTAAAACAATCAACACCGTGAACACGAGAACGGGGGCATCGATTTTAAACACAACCCAATAGGCCGGCGGCGGTGACAACGTTTTTGTCGCGCGCGCGAGCATATCGACTCCCCAGAACGCCATCAATACTCCGGCGATTGCACCTAGGACGGCGACAACAAAGCTTTCAGTCAACATTTGCCGCACCAGCCTCCAACGGGTCGCACCGAGTGCGCCGCGTATGGCCATTTCCCTTCCTCGCAATGCCGCGCGGCCGAATTGCATGTTCATCACGTTGACGCACGCGATCAGCAAAACCACCAGGACCGCACCCAGCATGGCGATAACCGTCTGGCGTAGTTGCGGACCGGTGAAGGCATTGAGGAGCGGCTGAACATTGGCCGAAACCAATTGCTTGTTCGTCTTCGGATTTTCCGCCGCCATTCGTTTCGCCAGCCCGACAAACTCGGCGCTCGCTTGATCGATACTTATGCCGGGCTTTAAACGCCCCATTACTTGAGGCCCCACTGCGTTGGGATCACCGCGTGGTTTGACCGGGAATTCATTATAAAGAGGAACCCAGAGCTCTTCGTTATTAGGGAATTCAAAGCTCGGCGGCATTACTCCGATGATGGTGGCGGAACGCCCATTGATTCGAATCGCCTGGCCCACGATTTTCGGATCACTACCAAAATCGCGCTGCCAGATTTTGTGACCCAAAATGGCCACCTTCTCCGCGCCCGGTTTGTTATCTTCTGCGGTGAAATCGCGGCCCAGAACAGGTGATACCGCGATGATCTTGAAAAAGTCTTCCGTCACATAAGCGCCGGCGTAGCGTTGCGGATTGCCGCGATAACTCACGTTAATGGTCGAGCCATTGAGATAACCGGCCATCAACGCGAACGATTGCTGGGCCGCACGCATGTCCTCGTAATCTTGGGAGGACGGGATGTTGCCGATGCCGAAATTATTGTTTTGCTCACTCGCCTGGGGATCGATCAATCCCACGCTCATTAATTGTTCCGGATGCGGGAAAGAAAATCCGCGTAACACCAGGGCGTTTACGACCGTGAACTGCGTGGTAACACCGCAAATGCCGAGCGCGAGAACGAGGACGGCGAGGAAACAAAACGATTTTTCCTTGATCAAAACGCGGAATGCAATCCGGATGTCTTGCAGGAAGGATTCAAACATGACTCTTCTCTTGAGATGCACCGATTCCCCCGATCAGATTCAAACTCGCGCGAAAAAATTATCCGAACTGCTATCAACCTCTGCGCGGCCCCTCACAGCGTGCCAGCGGTATTTGAAAGGGTGATATTCTCAATAATCACCGCGGGCGGCTGATTGATCGCGAAAGCCACGGCATCGGCGACATCGACAGCGGACATCATTTGCTCGCGTGGCCATTCACCGGTAACAGCATTCCAGATATCGGTGTCGGTCGCCGCTGGGTAGATGTTAAGCATTCGCACCTTGCGTGAACGAAGTTCTTCGCGAATCGCAGTGGACAATCCTTCCAGGGCAAACTTGCTGCCGCAATACGCGCTCCAGTTTGGATAAGCGGTTTTCGCCGCGATGGACAAAATATTGACGATGCTCGAGCCCGGCGGCATCCGCGGCGCAAAATGTTGAATCAGGAAAAAAGGCGCGGTTACGTTTACGCCGATGGTTTGCTCCCATTCCTGACGCGTGATTTCGGCAAATGGTTTTACCACGGCAATGCCGGCGTTGTTGACCAACAGATCAATCGGTTTATGCCCAACCTCGGCGACCAGGTCGTCGATGCCGCGAAAGTTGGCGAGATCGTGAATCAATTTTGCCGTTTTTCCGCCGCTCTTTTCCACCGCCCGGCAGGTTTCGGCCAGCGCAATGGTGTCGCGCCCATGCAGCAATAGCATCACGTCAGGCGATGCCAGCTTCGTTGCGATGGCGCGGCCGATGCCGCGGCTGGCACCAGTGATGAGGTAACGTTTCATCTCTTGGGGAGCGGGCGAAGCCAGGAAATTACTTAAAAAGCTTCGTCTTTGAAGTGCCGCTGGCCTTTCATGGCCTTGGCGTACTCATCCTTACTCAGGATGTTTTCATCCAGCTGCCTATCGATTCGGCAAAAATTCTTGAACCATGCTTCGATCCGTTCTTTGCTCTGCATCACTTCGTCGGTGAGATAGTTTGCATCGATGTTGATGCAAATCGCGCCGACAACACCGAATTCTTTCCGCACAATTGGGATGGTCGTGCATTTGAATTTTCGGCCCCCGATGTTGAGCTCGTAGTTGAGTTTGTCTTCGTTTGCCAGCTGCCGCTTTTTCAAGTCAATCAACAAATTCGTCGTGCCATCGCGCAAATGGCGCCCGGTGACATTATTTTCGAGCACAATAAGTGAGTGCGATGGATCAGCCAGATTGTGCAATAGGATCTCGATCCCGGTGTTCGGAAAAGATTTCCCAATCAGTCTAACGATTCGCACGTAATTTTCGAGATACTCATTCGTATCGTCGACGATTCGTTTGCCGTCGTACTTCTCGAACAAGCGGGCATATTCTTTTTGCTCAGTAGGCTCGAGCTTTTCACGCACGTTGTTCTGTTCGCCAATGAAGATAAGCTGACGCGCCGCGGTATAGTCGTTGTTCTTCAGAAAGTAATGCATGCCGAGGCGAAAATTGTTCAGATTGAACTCGCCGAAGTTTTCGCGCGTCACGCTGTAAGGATAGAAGTCGTACTCCTCGAGCTTGCGGCCGAACTTGCGTCGTTCCTTATATTTCCCCCAGAGAAAACCGGCGGTGAGCAGGACGAGCGAGGCGATGATCGACGCGATGACATTAACCGTAACGTCGCCGCTGAGTCCTTTGATCATATGCCTTCAGAAGGTAGAGCGAGCTTAGCTCTGTTGAAAGCCCTTAGCGCAGGGGTAGGCCGGGGTATAGACCTTTTAGCTGCCATCTTGGCTGTGGGGCCAACTTATACGGAGGGACGCACTTCTGTGCATCCAGGACATGCAGAAGCATGTCCCTCCACAGCGGTCCTACATTCTGCGCAAGGTAAAACGATTGTTGGCCGTTTCCCATAATCGCAATCGCAAGAGGCGCTGTTGAAGCGCGGTGTCGATTTTCGACCAAAGCGCACGCACAATATTCTCGCCGGTGGACGGCTGATCGCGAAATTCGTCGGTTTCAAGATCGAGGTGTTTGTCGCGCCAAGGGGCGAGCGCCCGTCCCAGAGCGTCGCGCAGTTCCTCAAAATTCGCCAGCGCGCCCGAACGTTCGTCGTATTCGCCGCTAATTGTCGCCTCCGCAACGTAACGATGGCCATGTCCCCGCGGATTGTTGCATTTACCAAATAGTTCAGCGTTCTGCGCATCGGAAAAGGACGCCACATGCAAACGGTGCGCCGCGCTAAATGCTTCACGCATTCCCAAGAACATTCCGCCATCATTCCAAGCTTCCGCAAAAAAATCATCGCGTTCATGCAGGCGAACCCGGGATAACGGCACTTTGCCCGGCCCGCTTTGAAGAATGAAGCGAGCCAATGACTCGGTCGTAATCGGTTTCCCGCGCAATACATCGACATCACGATTCAAGTTTTTGTGATCGAGTTGGGTTCGGAATAGGCGAATCAATGCGGAAATTTCCTCCTCCGTCCCAAGGGCTGGTTCTGGTGGAATCGAGTTGGCGCGAAGAGTAAGTCGCGCCCGATAATTGTGACCGTGCTCGCCGGTGGAAATACCGAAGAGTGTTTCGTTCTCCGATGCGCTTAGATGCGGAGAAATCGTTTGGCGCGCCGCCGAGAAATCGAACCAGTAATTTGCTTCAATCGCGCCCTCAGTATAAGCGGTTGCGCTGCGCTCCGGAGTTTCCCGCAGGTGCACCGCGACAAGCCTCGCCGGATCGCCGCCAAAAAGCGGTGCGACATCATCAAGAAGCTGCCGACAAATATTCTCGGCTGTCGGCACCTTATCCCGAAAGGCGGGATTATCTTCGTTCAAAAAGCGATGATCGTAGCGATCGTGAATGATTTGACCAGCGCGTTCCTTAATTTCGCTGATGTTGATCAGCATTCCAGTAGTAGGATCGGGCTGACCGCTAAATACAAAATAGGCCACAAAGTTGCGGCCGGTGCCGTAAGGCGCGGCGCTTTCTTCACCGAAAAGCTTGCGGTTTTCTTCCGCGGAAAACTTCGGGGAAAACAATCGGCGCGAAGCGGAGAATTCGACGCGTTTGCTGACAGTAAGGAGCATAAAAGAGCAAACATGCTGCCGGTGATCGTGCAAGGATCGGTGTCGGAACACAGGCATTCTTGCCTGTGCGCCCAGCGGAGATTTTCTCCGCTGCGTCGTAGTTCAGATTTCGCTGTTCGCTTAGACTCAGCGGAGTGCAACTCCGCTGGGCGCACAGACTTGGAAGTCTATGTTCCGACCAGCAGCGAGAGGAATTCGGAACGTGTGCGCGCGTCCTCTTTGAAAGTGCCGAGCAAGCAGGACGTTTTCATAACGGAGTTTTGCTTCTCGACGCCGCGCATCATCATGCAAAGATGCTTCGCCTCGACGACTACGCCGACTCCAGCAGGACGCAGCGTTTTCATCAAGGCATCGGCGATTTGCACGGTAAGATTCTCCTGAATTTGCAGACGCCGCGCGAACACATCCACCAACCGCGCGACTTTGGATAGACCAATTACCTTGCCGTTCGGAATGTAGGCGACATGAGCGCGTCCTATGAACGGCAAGAGATGATGTTCGCACATCGAGTAAAGCTCGATGTCTTTGACAAGAATGATCTCGCTCGCATCGGACTCGAAGATCGCGCCATTAACCACATCATCGAGGCTTTGGCGATAACCATTCGTCAAAAACTCGAAGGCGTTCGCTGCGCGAGTCGGCGTCCTTAGTAATCCCTCCCGGTTCGGATCTTCGCCAATAGCCTGAAGCAATTCCAGAAACGATTGCTCCATGCTCGCTCGCTTGGCGGCGCCGCAACGTGGAATATTGCGAATGCGGCGCTCAGCTGCTTCCAGCTCAGTCTCGTGGTTATGCACAATAACTAATCGAGCCAGCTCAGCGGATATTTCTCATCATCAAGCGCGACGGCCGCCTCGGTCAGCTCGAGCGTATGCTGCGTATCGAACATAACCGCAAGCTCCTCGGTACGCTGTGCGTTCTTACTCGCCATGATCGTGCCCGGATGCGGTCCGTGCGGAATTCCCCGCGGATGGAGTGTGATCGAGGCAGGCTCGATCCCGCGCCGCGACCCGAAATTACCGCGCACGTAAAATAAAACTTCGTCGGCTTCGACGTTATCGTGGACCCACGGAATTTTGACGGCCTCGGGGTGCGTATCGAGCAAGCGCGGCGCGAAAGTACAGACGACGTAGCCGCGGATTTCAAATGTTTGGTGAATCGGCGGCGGTTGATGCACTGTTCCGGTAATCGGCTCAAAGTCCTGAGCGTTAAAAGTGAAGGGGTAGACGTAGCCGTCCCAACCAACCACGTCGAACGGATGATGCGCCATGGTCACACACGTCCAGCGGGGTCCATCTTTCACCAGAATCTCGGTGTCCCCTTCCTGGTCGATTGGATTCAGTTGGGTCGGTCCGTGAAAGTCGCGTTCGGAATAAGGCGAGCCCATTTTAATCTGACCTTCGCTGTTCAGATAGCGTTTCGGAATCCGGACCGGTCCGGATGATTCGAGAATAAGATAATCCTCCTCTTCAACCTTATCCGGCACCAGGCGGTATGTGATTCCCCGAGGAACGACGATGTAATCTTCCGCGCGATAACGTTGTTTGCCGAAAACCGTCTCGAGCGTGCCGCCACCTTTGAAAACGAAAATGATTTCGTCGGCACCGCCATTTTTGTAATACTCGAATTTTCCGTACAGCTTTTCCGGCCGGGCCCGCCACGCTGTCATGTCCTGGTTGAACAGAATCGGGATGCGTCCGCTGTAGAGATCGCCGCGACGCGGAATGTTCGCGGTCTTTAAATGGTGATGACGCAGCGGACTGTCCGCCGCTTTCTTCAGCTCTTCACATTTCAGGAGTTTAACGCTCCGCACACGCGTAGGCGGACGCAGATGATACATAATGGAATAGGCTTCGTTAAATCCCTCCGTCGTGATGACGTGTTCGTAGGCGATGCCTTCGTTCTTGTAGGTCGGCGCGGCGCCGTTGCGATGAAACCAAATGTGATGTTTTCGCGGAATCTGACCGAGTCTTTGATAAAATGGCATAAGTCTGACTAGAAGTAGGAATCAATGGGACTGACAAGAAGCAGATTACCCTCACCCCAACCCTCTCCCAAAGGGAGAGGTGGTTCCTTCTCCCTCGGGGAGAAGGTTAGGATGAGGGCCGTCTCGAAGTTCATTTAGAGTTTTTTACAAATTGCCTCGCCGCTCCTGTTCTTTCTCAAGCGCCTCGAACAGGGCTTTGAAATTGCCTTTGCCGAAACTCTTCGCGCCCTTGCGCTGAATGATTTCAAAGAAGAGCGTCGGCCGATCCTCCACTGGCTTGGTAAATATTTGCAGCAGATACCCCTCATCGTCGCGATCGACCAAAATGCCGAGTCGCTTTAACGGCTCCAGGTCTTCATCGATGTGGCCTACGCGGGCCGGCAACTCGTCGTAGTAGGTTGAGGGAATATTCAAGAACTCGATCCCGCGTTTCTGAATTTCGGTCACGGTTTTGACGATGTCCTTGGTCGCGATGGCCACGTGTTGCACGCCTTCCCCGTTGTAAAAATCCAGATATTCCTCCACCTGCGATTTCTTTTTGCCCTCGGCCGGCTCATTGATCGGAAATTTCACGAAACCATTTCCGTTACTCATCACTTTGCTCATCAGCGCCGAGTATTCGGTCGAGATATCCTTGTCGTCGAAGGTCAGGATATTTCGGAATCCCATCACATCCTCATAAAATTTCACCCATGGATTCATTTGATTCCAACCGACGTTGCCCACGCAGTGATCGCAATAAAGCAATCCTGTTTCAGAGGGATTGTAATTCGATTCCCATTTCTCGAAGCCGGGCATGAAAACGCCGCTGTAATCCTTGCGCTCGATGAAAAGATGAACGGTGTCGCCGTAGGTGTGAATGCCGCTCATGACCAATTGCCCGTCGCCATCGGTCAAAGTCATCGGTTCGAGAAAGCTCTTGCCGCCGCGGCTGGTTGTTTCCTCCCAGGCAGAGGTGGCGTCTTCCACTTTCAATGCGATCGCTTTCACCCCGTCACCATGTTTGGCAACGTGGTCCGCGATGGGATTGTCGAGGCGCAGCGGTGTAGTTAAAACGAACGTTAGTTGGTTTTGCCGGATGGCATAACTGGCGCGGTCCTTGGTGCCGGTTTCAGGGCCGGAATAAGCCAGGCTTTGAAAACCAAAAGCGGTTTTGTAAAAATGCGCCGCTTGTTTGGCGTTGCCGACGTAAAACTCGATGTAATCGGTACCCTGCAGGGGTAGGAAATCTGTTTCTGCGGCAGGCGCTTTCTTGGGGGCGGCAATAGTGCTTGGCATGCGAATCCTTCGGTTAATTGATCAAAATAAAATATAAGATCGACAATGGCGCGCCGCAAGGATGGGACAGCGGAGAAGCGCAACCGTAGCGGCAGGCGTCTCGCTTGCGAAACCGATAACTGCGGCCGACACGGCTGCCTTCACAGGTCTATTTCAGCGCCTCCGAGGCGACGAGCTTTTGGAAACGCGGATCATTCCGGAGCGGATCGAACATGGGATCGAGCCGGAGGAGCGCAGGAGTGAGCGGCACGTTCGAAGCGAATGGGCTTTCATACGGTGTCGAGAGCACTTTCTGTAATGCGGCAATAGAACGGTCGGCTTCGCTCAGTCTTGCGCACACGCGGGCAAGAGTTTCAGTCGGACCTGGCCCATCCATCGCATCTTTTTCGATCGGGACCGCGGCCATCGCCTTCTCGACGAACGCCAACGCCGCAGCCTTTTCTCCAAGACCCATACTGGCCAGCGCGAGAGCGGCATTCAAACTCACATTTTCTGGCTGTTCTTTGAGGAAAGGTTCCAGTTCGTTGCGAGCCTGCCGCCAAGTCTCCTGGGCGGTGGCATGGTCGCCAGCAACTTCCTGAGCCCAGCCTAACCAAAAGCGCAATTCGCCATTAATGTAACCCAACGCTGGGTCAGGCTTGGCCAGTATTTGCTGTAACCGAGTGATCATTGGTGCAGGGTGGCGCTCCAGAATCGCTTGGTAAACTTGTGTTTCCAACGCAGTGGTATCGTCGGCGGCCGGGTGGAGCGGGGCAAGGAGCGTCGCGGCGCGCGGCAGGTCGCCTTCAGCTTGTGCGATAGCGGCCTTATACGCGATCGTATCCACGTCATCCGCTGTGATATTGAGAACTTGATCAAGCTTTCGGAGTGCTTCTGGGAAACGACGAAGGGAAATATACGAGAGCGCGCGCTGGGTGAGCATGGGAGCGTTGCGCGGGTCGAGCCGCTCGGCTTCGTTGAAGTAGGTCTCGCTCCGGTCCCACTGGCCTCGCCTCCGCTCGAGATAAGCCAGCACTTCAGGAATCCGGCTGCTATTGGGGAGGAGCTGACGGGCTTGGTCAAAGTAACGCACTGCGGTGTCGTAATCCCTTAAACAGAAGTAGTGGTAAGATCCCTTGGCCAATATGGCCTCGCCGAGATTGGGCTGAAGAGTGAGCGCCGTTTCCGTCGCCTGCCGCGTCTCTTCGCGTAGGGCGACCGTGGGTTGAAGGGCCGCTGTTCGGTAGCCGAGTGCATCCGTGTATGAGAGTAGCGCCCAAGCAAGGGCGAACTTCGGGTCCAGCCGCACCGCTTCTTTGAGATATTTCTGTGCGCCGAGGACGTTGGCAGTTGTGGCTGTAGCCTTTAGCGTAAAAGCTAACCCGCGCAAATAGGCATCGTATGCTTCAGGATTGTCGGTCGGTTTGGCGGCGATGACTTGTTCTTCCTGACCAGTGAGTTTTGCTCGCAACTGCTCGGCGATGGCTTTGGACACCTCGCTTTCAACCGAAAAGATATCCGTTAGTTTGCGATCAAAGGTGTCCGCCCAAATATGGGAATCGTTCACGGCTTTGATTAGCTGCACGTTCACCCGCACAGAGTCGGCGCTCTTTTGGACGCTGCCTTCAAGGATGTGGGCCACGCCAAGTTGCTTGGCGATCTCGGAAAGATTGCCCGGCTTACTCTGATATTGTTGCGTGGACGTGCGCGAGACCACTTTTAGATCAGCGATCTTGGATAGCCGAGTCAGAATCTCGTCCTGGATGCCATCGGCAAAGTAGGCATTGTCTGCATCGCGGCTTAAGTTCTCGAAGGGAAGCACCGCGATGCTCTTTTCGGGAATACCTGAAATGCTCGCGGCCCGACTGGCGACCGACGTAGAGTGGCGGAACAGCAGAAATCCGCCTAATGCAAGCGCGCCGACAATTATCAGGGCGGCGGCGATAATCCAGCTTCGGCCGCGGCTTCGCTTCTCACCGAATGCCGGCATCGCTGCTTTCTGACGCGCTTGCCGAAACTTCTGCGGCACTTCGGGATTGCCGAGTTCCTCGGTGTAAAGATTGACCACCGACACATGTGCGCCGTGTTTCACCTCAGTGTCACCAAGGTCGTGCAGATGCCTCTTCCAGTGGCCGAGTTGTTCCAGGTCTTCCGCCACGTGCTTGGAGAGCAGAATGTGGCCAGTATCGCCGCAATCCATTACCCGCTGCGCAACATTAATTCCGGCCCCGGCAATGTTGGCCCGACCGCTTACATCCACCACGCCGCTGACCGCGCCACTATGCACACCCATGCGCAGTTTGAGTTCGGGATGTTCCTTTAGCGCGCGGCTGATTTCGAGCGCGCATTCAACCGGCGCTTCGGGTGTATTGTAAAATACCAGGGCCATCCCGTCGCCCGTAGGAATCGTGATCAGCCGATTATTGGCTTCCGCTTTGTGAAACTGCTCAGTGCCGCGTACAATCTCGTTGAGTACTTCGAGCAACCGGCGCTGCTGATCGACCAGCAGCTTGGAGTAACCGACAATGTCGATGAAGAGCACATAGGCAATCTCAAGCTCGATCTCTTTCTTAACCTCCGTTGACACCGTTGGAGATAGTAACCGTTCGCGAGCGAACCCACTACCTCATTCTTTCGGCGCGAGCGAGGCGACGATTTTCT
>Ga0207701_10007268_pt1 | contig 11024 bp, 12 predicted proteins | sample KBSSwiSSwithPhiX_FD_184294 | JGI IMG/M metagenome (GOLD analysis project Ga0207701, IMG submission 184294) | Switchgrass rhizosphere bulk soil microbial communities from Kellogg Biological Station, Michigan, USA, with PhiX - S5 (SPAdes) (version 2) | ecosystem: Environmental > Terrestrial >...
TTTTCCCGCGGCGACAGGCCGGACAGCCAGGCCTTGCGCGCATGCACGATCAAAGCGTCGGTGCCGGCCTTAACGACCGTCGCGGCGAACGCCGTCAGCGCCTGTTCCGGGTCCTGGTCGTCGATGCCGATCCGGCATTTCACCGTGACCGGGATCGCGACCGCGGCCTTCATGGCGGCGACGCAATCGCCGACCAGCGCCGGCTCCGCCATCAGGCAAGCGCCGAAGCGGCCCTCCTGCACGCGCTCCGACGGACAGCCGATGTTGAGATTGATCTCGTCGTAGCCGAAATCCGCGCCGATCCGCGCGCATTCCGCAAGCGCTGCCGGATCGGAGCCGCCGAGTTGCAGCGCGACCGGATGTTCGGCCGGATCGAAACCGATCAGCCGTTCGCGGTCGCCGCGGAGCACCGCGCCGGTGGTCACCATCTCGGTATAAATCAGCGCGCGGTGCGTCAGCAGGCGATGGAAGAACCGGCAGTGCCGGTCGGTCCATTCCATCATGGGTGCAATGGAAAAACGCCAACGGGCTTGATCTCTCGATTTTTCGGCGCGCACATCTCTTCTCATGACGCGGGCATTTTTTACTCGGCGGCCTTCAAGGCGGGTTGAAGACTATCCAAGGCATTGCGAATATGGGCTCGCATCGTCTTTTCGGCACGGTCCGGGTCGCGAGCCTGCAACGCCTCGAAAATGGCCTGATGCTCTTGAAAAGCTGTTTCGGCGCGACCGGGCTGCGTACTGGCCTGGAAGCGATAGAGACACAATTGGTAGTAGAGCTGTTCCATCAAAAGATGCTCCAGCCGTTCGTTGTGCGAGCAGCGAACGATTTGGAAATGGAAATCCTCGTTCTGAGATCGTTGATAATAGCCCGTGGGGCTGAGCACGGTTGGATCCGCGCCATGACCGTCCAACAGGCGCTTCAAGGAAGCCAACTCGTCGTCCGTGATTCGCTCGGCGGCTAAACGACATGCCATCCCCTCCAAAGCCTCGCGAACCTCGAATAGCTCGGCGAGGTCCTTCTCGGTCAACTGGATGACGCTCACACCCACCCGAGGCGTCCGCGTGACGAGACGGTTCTCAAGACGGCCCAGCGCTTCCCTGAGAGGTCCGCGGCTGATCCCCAGTTGCCGAGCAATCTCAGCCTCTGAGATCCGTTCACCGGGCTTGAACTCACCAGTGACGATCGCCTCGATGATCTTGCTCAGCGCTTCGCCGGCGATCGTCGATGGATGGGTAATGGGTTCGAGCACGGGCGTGTATGGACCAGGTTGTCTTATTGACGTGAGTATCTTGTCGATCGGAGCATCTTGTTGACCGAGTAGTTTGTCGATCAGACCGTCTTGGTCTTAGCGGCCGCCGACTTGGCCCGCCGCTGGACAATGTGGTCGTATATAACCCCGATGCTCTTGGTCATAAAAAGCTCCATCAGGTGATCGGGATAAGCCGGACTTTCGCCGGTGGCAATATGGATCCGATCCTCGTACGCAACCTCAGCCATGGCCGAATCACGGGAAAGCCCACGGTCGATGCATTTCTCAACCTGATGAACGAGCTCTTCCATCTGCTGCCGAAAGGTGCGCGCCTCGGCAATGGTGCAGACCTTGCCGTGCCCAGGCATGATATAGCGGATATCCATCGACTCGATGGTTCGGATGGTCTCAATCCATTCGAATGTGTCGGCATCAATGAATGCGGGAAGACCTGCCTCGCAGACTAAGTCTCCGGTAAACGCGATCTTTTGCTGCGGGAGGTAGACCAGGGAACTGTTCAGCGTGTGGCCCAGGAAGTGGGTGAGCTGAAACTCGAGCCCTCCGAGTCTCAGCACCATACTCTTGGAATAGGTGATGGTCGGCAGCCGCTGAGTGTATTCGTCGAGATACATCTTGCCGACAGGATCGATCACATCCAGCAGGTCGTCGATGTATTGTCGGGAGGGCGGACTGTTGAGGAGCTTGTCCCGGGTCCCTTCGTGAGAGACGATTTCGCCCGGCAGGAAGTTGTTGCACATCGTGTGATCGATGTGGTGGTCGGTGTTGATCAGATAACGGATCGGTCCGTTGCTTTCGGCAACCCGCCGCCATTTGATGGCGTCTGAGGGACGGTGCGGCGCATCGATCAACACTACGCCGTCGCGCGTACAAACGATCGCATTGTTCGAGCCGAGGTGCTCGGTCTCGATGATGATGTTCTTGTCGATTTCGATCATTGACACTCGTCCTAGAAAATCTTGCCGAGGAAGCCGATGAGGTTCTGAATCCGTCCTGGCGAAAACGTTTCGAGAAACACCGCTTCGCCGGCAATGCTCCGGAAGCAATGCGGCACGCCTGCCGGGATCACACAGACCTGATCGGCTCCGAGGCGGACGGTCTCGTTGTCGATTACAACGTCCATCTCGCCCGAGAGCATCAGAACCGTCTGCTCCTCCTCGGCGTGATGATGAACCGGCGTTTCGCTCGGGTGACACAGACGGATCTTGTTGACGCTACCTTTCATTCCCGAGGCGGAGCGTCTGAAGTTGCCCCTGAGAATTTCGACCTCGGGCAAATCACTCCATTTGGCGACATACGGCATCGTTTTCCCTCGCGCTGCGTACAAACCTAACGGCGACCTGTTGTCTGTCAACAGTTGAAAGAAGGCTGTCGCTTCGTTAAACCCTGGGCACACAGTGGGGGAGCCAAAGTGGACGTTCCGCACACCGACTTGGAAAATTGGATCGAGCAAATATTGACCGCGTGCGGTGTATCGAAGAACGAAGCCCGAACCACAGCCAACGTGCTTACCGTCACCAATCTGCGGGGAATCGACACCCACGGCGTGGCGCGGATTCCCTCTTACGTAGACCTGCTCCAGCGCGGCGCCGTGAACGCGACCCCGCGGATGACTTGCGAACAGCGCGCCGGGGTGCTGCATTTCGACGGCGACCGCGGTCTTGGACAGGTGTGCGGCCTGAAGGCCGTGCAATACGGAATCGACGCCGCGCGAACGCAAGGGTGTGTCACCGTCGTAATGCATCACGTTGGACACTTGGGCGCGCTCGGCCATTTCACTCGAAAAGCAGCCGAAGCGAGCATGATCGCACTGATGATGCAGAACGGACCGCCCATCATGGCGCTCGTGGGCGCCAAGCAGCCGGCGATTGGCAACAATCCCATGTCTTTCGCTGCTCCGAGGCCGGACGGCGCGCCGCTGGTGTTCGACATGGCGGCAAGCGAAACGGCGTTCGGGAGAATCGTCGCTGCCGTAAACGCAGGCACCGAGCTTCCGGACGGCTGGGCTCTCGACCGCGAGGGCCAGCCGACCCGAAACGCGGCCGCCGCGCTGGACGGCATGCTGCTTCCATCGGGCGGCCACAAAGGCATGGGCCTCGCCATGTTCGTCGAGGTGCTCGCCGGAAGCTTGACAGGAAATCAGCCGGGCAAGCTGGGCAGCGGCAAAATGATGCCGCCGGAGTTTGGAGGATTTCTGCTGATCCTCAATCCCGAACTGATCGCGGGAGCAGAGTACGCACCCCACATCGCTGACTGGATCGGTGTCTATTTGGCCGCGAGCGACCAGATGCGCTTGCCAGGGGCGCGCGCCGACCAATCCGAGCAAGAACGCATAAAGTCCGGGATACCGATCGCGCCAGGACTTCTCGCCGATTTATCGCGCGTAGCAGACAAGCTCGGCGTCCCGCGTCTGAATTCGTAACCATTCTGCCGGCCCGCGTTAAAGCGCGGCGCGATAATCCTGAGGCGCAATTTCGCCCAGTTGAAGAAATGCGCATCATGGCGTAGCGCGTCGAGCGCCGCCGTCGACCGTGATGAGTTGCCCTGTGATGTAGCGAGCTTTCGGCGAGCTGAGAAACACAACCAGGATGGCGAGATCTTCTGGCTCGCCGATGTAACCAACGGGAATGTTCGCGGCTACCCATCGCTGTCTGGCTTCCTCATCGGGCAACAAACGCGTGTCGATCTGCTCGGAACGGATGCGGCCCGGCGAAATGCAGTTCACCGTAACACCGTCGCCGCCAACCACGCGGGACAAGGCCTTCGCCCAAAGCTGCACGGCTCCGTTCGGCGGCACGCCGGCGTTCAAGTGCGCCGGGGGCTCAGTGCTGCCGGTTAAATTGAAGATGCGTCCGAACCTGCGTTCGCGCATGCCGTCAAGAAACGCGTGAGTAAGTTCGCGGCCAGCATGAAAATTGAGGTTCATACCCGCATTCCATTCCTCGCGCGTGCCGTAACCCGTGAACGGTCGCGAGCCACCGGCGTTATTCACGAGAATATCGAGGTGACCGAACCGACCGATCACCGCGGTCTTGATGCGCTCGGCGGCGCTCTGTTCAGTGATATCCTGAAGAAGAGCCAGAGGACGTTCGTGGCCGTGAGCCGCAATCTCGTCGGAAACCGATTCCAGAGGCTCTTTCCTGCGCGCGACGATCGCGAGCTTGCAGCCTTCGTCGGCGAGCATCTTGGCGATACCGCGACCGATTCCCATGCTGGCACCTGTCACGAGCGCGACCTTGCCGGCGAGTTGCAGGTCCATTGGCTTGCCCTAGATCTGAGAAGTGAAAGGTTGGCGGTACAGGTAGCGGCCGTGCCCGACCGCGTCGTCCAGCAACGCGCCGTCGCGCAACACCCAGCGACCGCGCACCGCCGTGTGGACGATCTCGCCCTTGAATTTCCAGCCGTCGTAAATTGAGTATCCAGCACTGGACGCGGTATCGCTGCCCTTGAGCGTCCATGTCTTGTTCAGGTCTACAAACGTGAGATCGGCGTCGAAGCCTGGCTCGATCGCGCCCTTGCGGTCGCCGAGCCCCATCAAGTGAGCGGGATTGCGCGCGACCAGATCGGCAACCCGGGACAGCGGAAGTCCCCGCTTGTGGTGGCCTTCGCTGAGAACAACGGGCAGCAGGGTTTCGAGTCCGGGGCAGCCCGGCGAAGCCTTCCAGATGCCGCCCTCCTTCGAGCCGGCGTCGCGGTGAACGTGATCGGTGGCGACCGTGTCGATGTGACCGTCGAGCACGCCCTTCCAAAGCGCCTCCACGTCGGCCGCCTCACGGAGTGGCGGATTGATCTTGGCGATATCGCCACCCTTCCAGGTGACGTCGTGCGTGAGGTAGTGCGGGCAGGTTTCCAGGGCGATGCGCGAACCGGAGCGGCGTCGGTGTAACCCGGCCTCGAGCGCCTCGTGGGACGAAACATGGACCATATACATTCTCGCGCCGGCAACGCCCGCGACATACGCAGCATGTTGGACCGCATCGGCCTCGACAAACGGCGGACGGCTGCCATTCCAGACCGCCAGCCCGCCCTTGCCGTCCGGATCCTTGGCCATCAGACGGTCGCGCAACGGCCATGACATTTCGATCGTTTCCGGATGTGGACAGACCTGCCCGCCGCTAGCAGCCGCGGCTTCACAGAGGCGCAGGAGGAATCCATCGTCAATATCCGGCAGGCCAAGCCGCTTGCCCTCGCCGCCGCGGATGTTCATGAAAATCTTGAAGGTGGAAACGCCGAGATCCTTCACGTATTTCGGCACGTTGGCGAGCTGCTCCTCGGTCGAGATCACAAAGTGATAGGCGAAGTCGATGCGGGCGCCGGCATGGCTCACGTCGAGGATGTTTGGAAAAATCTTGTCGAACGGTTCCGTCGCCATCACGTAAGGAATGAACGACGTAATGCCGCCGCGCGCAGCCGCGGCGGTTTCCTGGTTGGCGTCGAGAGGAACGCGCGGCTGCGCGATGTCACGACCGTGGCCCAGGTGAAGATGCGCATCGACCACGCCGGGGAACACCACCAGACCGCTTGCTGACACTTCTTCCTTGGCCGGGCACGCAGCACCGGGAGCGATGATCGCCGCGATTCGGCCGTCCTTGATGGCGATGTCGCATGTGGTAAGCCCGCGCGACGGAAGAATGACATCCCCGCCGCGGACCACCCAATCGCAACTCACCATGTTCTCACTCCTGTTTCGACGACGCGCAGTGGACGCTCAAGCAACGACTTGATCCACGACGGGGCTCGTTCGAGCGGAGCATGGAACTCTAGTCGATCAGGAGTTGATCGCACGCAGCTTTTGCGCGCACTCCTCCGTGGTCATGACATCGGCGTACTTCTCCGACATGTCGAACAAATTGACCGCATGCGACGCGGCGCTGCGGTCGTAGACGGCGTCGCTCGGAACCGAGACACGGAAATTATAGGCGAAGGCGTCGACGACCGATCCGCGTACGCAGCCGCTGGTCGTGCATCCGGTCACAACGACGGTGTCAGCGCGCAGATTGATGAGATAGCTAGCGAGTGGCGTGCCAAAGAACGCGCTAGGATGCTTCTTGGGCAGCAAGACGTCGTTCGGACGCGGAGCGACCTCGGCGACAAACTCATATCCTTTCGTCTCGATGTTCATGATCGCCGGAACCTTGTCGGACAGCCGCCCGGAATCGAATGTGGTCTTCGGCGAGACGTAAGGGTAGAGGACGGGCCAGTTGCGCTCGCGGAACAACGCAAGCAGCGTCTGGATCTTGTCGACGGCGCGCCAGGCGACTTCTCCGCAAGACGTCGGAAATTCCTTGATCGATTCCCAGAACGGGCGCGACACGGTGCCGGTCGTCCGATACTGGACGTCGATGATGAGCAGCGCCGGGTTCGTACCGAGCCCGGTCGGCCGGCCGAAGCCCGCCGCGCGGTACGCCCGCTGCTCGTCTTCGGAAATGATTCCGTCCCATGGTTTTGTCATTTGTCCGCCGCCGTCGATCCGTTGGTGTGAAAGGTTTCAAACCGGTCGTAGCCGTCAAACGCTTGCCTGACATGCCGGCTCTATTTGCTTACCTGTCTAGACCGGACTATTTTCGGTCGTCTGATGGCTGTCAACAGGCCCTGCAAAGCTGTTGCCTGAAACCTTGTCAACAAATTCGTCAGTTTGGAGAGATCGTCTTATGGCTCTCGCCCTGCGAATCCCAGTGCTGACTGTGCTTCTTACCCTGTTGTTTCCGGGCTGGCAGGCATCCGCCCAAACCTACCCGTCCCGCACTGTGCGCATCATTGTGCCATTCGGCCCAGGCGGCCCGGCGGATACCGCGGCGCGCGTGCTGGCGCAGCATCTGAGCGAAGCGCTCAAACAGTCCTTTGTTGTCGAAAACCGTACGGGGGCCGGTTCGATCATCGGGACCGGCGAGGCCGCAAAAGCGGCGCCCGACGGCTACACACTGCTGGTGATATCAGACACCCACACCACCAACGAGTCGCTGCAACCCAACAAGCCGTACCAGCTCATGCGCGATTTCGTGGCGGTCACTCCCGTAAACTATACAGACCTGATGCTGGTCGTAACGCCTTCCGTAGCGGCCAAGAACCTGAAGGAATTTATCGCACTCGCCAAGCAGAACCCGGGCAAGTTCAGCTACGCGTCGTCCGGAACAGGCACCGCCTATCACATGGCTGCAGAATTGTTCAAAGCCAAGACCGGCACAGACATCGTGCACGTCCCGCATCGCGCGGCTGGAGAAATGCGGTCCAGCGTCATGGGCGGGCACGTGCAAGTCATGTTCGACGCCATCTCGATTTCAGCGCCGAATGTGTTTGGCGGCAAGCTGGCCGCGTTAGGCGTCACGGGCAGAGCGCGCTCGCCGATACTTCCGGATGTGCCTACGATGGGCGAAGCAGGACTGAGCGGGTTCGAGACCGCAGGCATCTGGGGCGGGGTTGTGGCGCCGGCAGGAACACCGACGGAAATCGTGAACCTGCTCAACATCGAGATCAACAAGATCATCGCCAAGCCGGAGGTAAGGGAGGGATGGGCAACTCAGGGAGCGGTGCCAATGGTGATGACAGCGTCCGAATTCGACGCAATGCTGCGCAAAGACATCCAAGAGCGGACAGAACTGGTCCGGACTTCGGGTCTAAAACCACAGTAGCTGCGAGCCCCTGGTACCAATGGGAGACACAATTTGTGATTCCCTTGAGATTTCCGTTCAACGACTCGCCGAGTACATCGCCGCTTGCTCACTTTCCTCACGGATGAGGGCCAGCACCTCGCGGCGCAGCGCGTTGAACTCCGGCGACGTCGTCACCTCGATGGCACGCGGCCGTGGGATTCGCACATCGATGTTCTTCTTGATACGGCCGGGCCGAGCAGTCATGACGCAGACGCGATCGGCGAGCAGCAGCGCTTCCTCGATGTCGTGCGTGATGAAGAGCACTGTTTGATGGTGCTGTTCCCAGACCTGGAGTAGCAGTTCCTGCATCAACATGCGGGTTTGCGCATCGAGGCTGCCAAACGGCTCATCCATCAGCAGCACCTGCGGCTGCATGATGAGCACTCGCGCGATCCCGACACGTTGGCGCATGCCGCCGGATAGCTCCGCCGGATAGCTGCCTTCGAAGCCGCGCAGCCCCACCTGCTCAAGGATCTGCTCGGCGCGGGGGTGATATCCGGCGGCCTTCTGCCCCTGCGTCTTCGGCCCGAACACCACGTTTTCCATCACCGAGAACCAGGGAAACAGGGCTGGCTCCTGGAACACGACGCCGCGCTGGGGCGATGGCTCGGCAATCTCCTTTCCATCCACTCGCACGATGCCGCGCGTCGGACTATCGAAGCCGGCGACCATGTTGAGCAGCGTCGACTTACCACAGCCGGAGGGACCGAGAATCGCGACGAATTCCCGCTCGGCGACGTTGAGGCTGAAATCCTCAATCGCGAGTACGCGTCGCTCGCCCTTGGCGAATTCCTTCATGACGCCCTTGATCTCAATCATGCATGCGCCTCAAGCGTGCGCCAGCGCAGCACGAGCCGACCGATCCCAACGATGACTTGATCGGAGAGGAACCCGAGCAGCCCGACCGAGAACATCGTCGCGACGCAGATGTCCATGCGCCCCACGTAGTAAGCGTCCCACAGCACGTAGCCGAGGCCGGACTTCACTGCGATCATCTCGGCCACGATCACTGCAGTCCAGGCGACCCCGATGCCGAGCCGCAGCCCGGTGAAGATCGACGGCAGCGCCGACGGGAAAACGACTTTGGCGAGCACCGTGATGGGGCCGGCGCCGAGCATGCGGGCGGCACGAAGCAGCAACAGGTTGGTGTCACGCACCCCGTGTGTGGTGTTCACCACGATCGGATAGAAGGCGCCGAGCCCGATCAGGAACAGCGCGCTCGCGTCATAGATGCCGAACACCGCGATAGCGAACGGCAGCCAGGCCGTGATCGGCACCGGGCGAAAAAGCTGCACAGTCGGATCGATCATCCGCGCCGCCAGCCGGCTCCAGCCGATCATCAGGCCGAGCGGGATCGCCACCAGTGCGGCAAGGCCAAACCCTTGCAGCACGCGCCGGCTCGAATAGGTGACATTGTCGAGCCAGGTGCCGGAATAAGGCGAGAGCATCATCCCGCCGCCGCGGCCGAAGATCCAGGTGTGCCAGGAGCGCACCACCTGCTCGGGCGATGGAATGATGCCCGCCGCCACCCACTGCCGAGCCACCGTAAAGTGCCACAGCGCGAGCAGCAGGAGCGGCAGGATAACAAACCAGGGCGCTCGAAACCGTAACTTCGCCACGCTACTGCTTCAGGCCGAGTTGTTCTGGCGACTTGCCGGTCGTCTTCGCCAGGAAATCGTAATCGTAGTTGTCGGCGACCTCGCCAGACACGTCGCGCGTGATCACGCCGTTGTCGGAGAGGAACTTCGAGATGCGCTTGATGGTTTCGAGCGGCAGCGTGGCATCGAGCTGGGTGGTGCGGATCGCCTCCGCCGCGACGGGCTCCGGCAACCCCGCCTTCTCGGCGTAGATGCGCGCCCAGCGCGCCGTGTCCTTGCGCGCCAGTTCGAGCGAGTCGATGTAGGAGACCACGAGACGCTGCACGGCGTCACGATTTCTCTCCATGAACGGGCGGTTCACGGCCAACACCGCGATCTGGCCGCCGACCGTCTTGGTGTGGTTGTGGTCGAGCGTGGCATAGGCGCCGTAGCCATCGACGATCGCCTGGGCGCAGAACGGCTGCCACACCACGGCCATGTCGATTTCCTTTCTTTGCAGGGCGGCGAGATAGTTGCCGCCGCCGCCGACGATGTTGACGATCTTCAAAGCGTTGTACTGCAGCGCGTTCTCCTGGACCCCGGCCGCGAATTTCAGCCACGAGATCGAGCCGGCGCCGATGCCGATGCGCTTGTCGGCCATGTCCTTCCAGTCCTTGACGTCCTCGCCCTTGCGCACGAGCAGGCAATCGTTGCCCTGGCCAAGGCCCGCGACGCCGACCAAGGATTTCGCTCCCTGCCCGAGCGCGAGCGAGATGTCCTGCGGCCCGAACGCGGTGAGCTGGAGGTCGCCCGAGACGAGCGCGGTGCGCGTGTCGGAGAAGCGCTGGAACATTACCATTTCGATCTGGATGTTGTACTTGGCCGCCTCCTCGGGCAGTAGCCAGAGCGGCGACAGCGCCGGCACGTTGAGCATGCCCAGTTTGACCTTGAGCGGTTGCGGCAACGGCGCGCGCAAGTCGGCTTGTGCCAAGGCGTCTCCAGCGGCAAGAGCCGCGACAAACGCAAACATGAGGCTGCGTAGAACTTTCATGACAATCTCCCCGATTAGCGCCTACCAGTTTCCACAATCGTTCGATGATAGTCCCCAGCTTTTTGCACCGCAACGGGCGGCACTGGTGCGGGTATGACCGTTGGCGCCAACCATCCGGGCAGCATGCAGACATTGCTGAAATCGGCTATTTCGGAATACCGCACTTTCGCGATGCATAGTTTTGCATCACTCCGGGAGATTCGAATGCCCCACCTCACCACCGATGATGGCGTGAAGCTCTATTATGAAGAAGTCGGGGCGGGCGCTCCGATCGTGTTCGTTCATGAGTTCGCCGGCGACTGTAGTTCCTGGGAGCATCAGCTTCGCTAGGGCGACGCTACCGGTGCATTGCATACAACGTCGCTTGCCGCCCTTTATCGGAGTCCGCACTTCCCTTCTCATCACGCACCTTCGCTAAGCGCGCGTCCAGGTCAGCGTCTGCTAGATGCCCTGACCGATCCTTATGCCACAATTTA
>Ga0207701_10007272_pt1 | contig 11020 bp, 10 predicted proteins | sample KBSSwiSSwithPhiX_FD_184294 | JGI IMG/M metagenome (GOLD analysis project Ga0207701, IMG submission 184294) | Switchgrass rhizosphere bulk soil microbial communities from Kellogg Biological Station, Michigan, USA, with PhiX - S5 (SPAdes) (version 2) | ecosystem: Environmental > Terrestrial >...
CGCGAATAAGCCGCCGAGTGCGCCTACACTGAGGCGTAATCCCGATGCTCAACCAACACCGACGCCCCAGCCTTAGTCCGGCTGGATAGTCACCAAAACGAAAGGCTCTTCAGCTTTGGCTGAAGAGCCTTTTTGCTTGTGGTGCGCACGCCTCTGGCGTGCTGCTGAGGTTATGCACTCCGAAGTGTGCGTATGAGAGACCTGCTCTCCCTCACGGTCGGGCTTCTGACACGGCTGCCTCTGCCGGTTTTCCCCGGCGAACCTTGCTGGTGAAGAAGGCCCGAAAATATCCGTACATCGAAAACATTGCCGAGACCACAACCACCCACAGCAAAGCGCGCCCGGCCGTATAAAGCAGGACCTGCCAATCGTTCCAGGTTGTAGCCACGGGTCCCGTAAGGTGTGACCAGGCGGTGGCCAGCTCAGGCACCGTCCAGAACTTTATGGCCGGAAACGGCTTGCCGAAATTTGAGACGTGCGGCGAACCCGGCGAGATTGAAAGAATCAACAACCCCACAGTCACCACCTGGGCGACCATCTTGAATTTGCCCATCTTCGAGGCTGAAATGATCACGCCTTCAGTCGCAGCGATGGATCGCAAACCTGTTACGGCGAACTCTCTGCCGACGATAATTACGACGGCCCAGGCCGGAGCGAGATGGTTCTCAACCAGTGAAATCAACGCAGCTGAAATCAGGAGCTTATCCGCGATGGGATCGAGCAACTTGCCCAGCGTTGAGACCTGTTTCCAGCTGCGCGCCAATTTTCCATCGAAGTAATCCGTCAGCGCGGCCGCGATAAAAATCGAAACACCCAGAAGATATCTGGGCACTCCCAGCCAGTTTTCGGACACGGGTGTGAGCAGCACCACGACCAGCAGCGGCACAATGAAGATTCGGGAAAGGGTTAGCGCATTAGGAATGTTCACTTCTCACCCAGAAAAGCATCGACACTGGCAGTCTAGGTTTCGCGATTTTGGGTGTCAAGTTTGATGTCCGAAGAGAGCGCCGGGCGGTACGCACGCCTCCGGCGTGCCTGCGTTGGCGTTGATCGGTTTTTTGAATAGCACGCCGGAGGCGTGCGTACCGGCCAACGAGAGATCGTTGCTTGCCCGGCCGCAACTCCTCAGCTAAGATACTCGGTTCTGCGAAGCGGCAAATTCTCCACTATGCGCTGCGCACTGTGACCAAGGGTTATGACAATCGATCGAATTACAGTTCGCGGAGCTCGCCAGCACAACCTCAAAAATATCGACGTCGATATCCCTCGTGACAAATTGACGGTCATCACGGGCCTTTCCGGCTCCGGAAAATCATCCCTGGCGTTCGACACGATCTATGCTGAGGGGCAGCGCCGTTATGTCGAATCATTGTCGGCCTATGCCCGCCAATTCCTGGATCAATTGGAAAAGCCTGATGTTGATTCGGTCGAAGGTCTTTCACCGGCAATCTCGATCGAGCAGAAAACCGTCGCGCGCAGCCCGCGCTCGACCGTCGGCACCGTCACGGAGATTTACGACTATCTGCGGCTGTTGTTTTCTTCAATCGGGCAACCTCATTGTCCCCAGTGCGGCCAGACAATCACCCGGCAGAGTGTGGACCAAATCCTCCAGAGCGTGCTGGCGCTTCCCGAAGGCGAGCGCGTGATGATCCTGGCGCCGATTGTGCGGGGCCGGAAAGGCGAGTTCAAAAAAGAACTGGCCAAGCTGGCGCGAGATGGGTTTATCAGGGCCCGGGTTGACGGCGAGTTGCGTTCGCTCGACGAAGAGATCCGCCTCGACAAGCGTCGCAATCACTCGATCGAAGCGGTCATCGATCGGCTGTTGATAAAGCCGGGTATTAACGAGCGTCTCGGCGAATCAATTCGCACCGCGTTGAAGCTGACAAATGGCGCGGTCCTGGTTTCGGTAATCGACGGGGAAGAGAAGCTGTATTCCGAAAAGATGGCCTGTGTGAATTGCGGTATTAACGTGCCGCCGCTCGAGCCGCGCTCGTTTTCTTTCAATTCAGCCTACGGCGCCTGCCGTCATTGTCATGGATTGGGCACAGTACTCGAGATTGATCCCGCCAAGCTAATTCTTAATCCGGACTTGAATGCCAACGAACAGCCCTTCATCGGACAGGCGGACAAGGCCGGATCAGCTTACTTGCGAAGCGCTCTGCTGGCAGTCATCGCGCACCTCAAGGCGGACGCTCAGACTGCTTTCAAAGATCTGCCGGACGAAGTTCGCGAGGCCTTTTTCAGCGGCCTGACCGTGCAGTTGAAGTTCAAGCAGGGCATTTATGCTTACAAGAGTCCCTGGCGCGGCGCGCTGGCCTGGCTGCGTGAACGTTTGAATGAAGCGCCGTCTGAAAAAGTTCGTCTGGCGATCGAAGAAATGGTTTCGCCGGCGATCTGCGCAATCTGCGATGGGCGTCGCTTGCGCACCGATTCTTTGGCGGTGCGCGTGGGCGGACGTGGAATTGCAGATTACACGTCGATGACAATCGCGGACGCAATCAAGGCCGGCGATCAGATTGTGCTCGATAAAAGAGAAGAACAGATTGCCGGCTTGATTCTGCGCGAGATTAGATCGCGTCTGCGATTTCTCGATGGGGTCGGGTTAGGCTACCTCACGCTCGACCGTCCCTCGGCAACTCTGTCGGGCGGAGAGGGACAGCGCATTCGACTGGCGACGCAAATTGGATCGCAGTTGCGCGGGGTGTTGTATGTTCTGGATGAACCTTCGATTGGGCTTCATCCGCGGGACAATCGCCGGTTGCTCGATACTTTGTCGGCGTTGCGGGACATCGGGAACACGGTCCTGGTGGTCGAACATGATGAAGAGACAATTCGGCGCGCTGATTTCGTGGTCGATTTAGGGCCGGGCGCGGGAACGCACGGCGGCGCGCTGGTGGCCCTGGGCCCGCCGGAAGCAATTGCGGCGAACCCGGAATCGATCACCGGGCTCTATATCAGCGGCGCGCGAAAAATTCCGGTGCCCTCAGAACGGCGGCCGCAAAACGGAAAGGCAATCACCATCCGCGGCGCGCATCATCACAATCTCAAGGGGATCGATGCCTCGTTTCCGCTGGGACTCCTTTCGGTAGTTACCGGAGTGTCGGGATCCGGCAAATCGACCCTGGTTGCTGACATTTTGTATCGCGCGCTGGCGCGAAATCTCTACGGCTCGCTCGAAGAACCGGGAGCGCACCAATCGATCGAGGGGCTGGAATACATCGATAAAGTAATCGAGATCGATCAGTCGCCGATTGGCCGCACTCCTCGTTCAAACCCCGCGACCTACACCGGACTGTTTACTCCGATCCGCGAGCTTTTTGCGATGCTCCCCGAGTCGCGCGAGCGTGGTTACAAACCCGGACGCTTCTCGTTCAACGTCAAGGGCGGGCGTTGTGAAGCCTGCGAAGGCGAAGGCATGAAGCGCATCGAGATGAACTTCCTGCCGGATGTTTATGTGCTTTGCGACGTCTGTCGCGGCGCCCGCTACAACCGCGAGACGCTCTCGGTCATGTACAAGGGCAAGTCGATCGCCGATTTGCTGGACACGACCGTGGAAGAAGCTTTGCCGTTGCTCGAAAATATTCCCCAGATCAAGCCCAAGCTGGAGACGCTTTTTGATGTCGGATTGGGCTATATCAAGCTGGGCCAGTCGGCGACCACTCTCTCTGGCGGTGAAGCGCAGCGAATAAAACTGGCGAAAGAACTTTCCAAGCGCGCGACCGGGCGAACGATCTACATTCTCGATGAGCCAACCACCGGGCTTCATTTCGCGGATGTGCACAAACTGCTGGATGTGCTGCAACGTCTGGTCAGCGTTGGTAACACCGTCATTGTGATCGAGCACAACCTCGACGTGATCAAGAATGCCGATTTCATAATCGACCTTGGTCCGGAAGGCGGCGCCCAGGGAGGACGCATCGTCGCCAGCGGCACGCCTGAAGAGGTTGCGGCAGTCAAACGATCACATACGGGCAATTCGTTAAAGCCGCTGCTGAATGGGAACGGTAAGCGGAATGGCGCGCGCAACGATAAATTTGACTGACTTTTGCGTAGCCCAGGCGTTTACGCCCGGGGAATGAAATGCGATAGTTCTTAAAAGCCCCATTAGTGGGGCTTTATTGTTATCCGCTGTTTTTCACCCATGTGTAAACGCCTGGGCCAGAGAAAACGTTACGATGAAATTAGGACGTGACTACCCGGGTAACGGTTCAAGAGCTGGCGATGAATTGGCGTGATATACTCCGCCCTCGTTCTGGCCATGTCCATTTACAAAGATCTAAAACCGATCACCCTGGATGAAGTTAAGACTTATCCGCTCGCATCGCGTCCCAGCAAAGTAACCGTCAAAGACTTTGCTAAACCCATAACTGAAGAGTCTTCACTGCGTGATTATCTGGCTTCACTGCCAAACATTCTCGCGGCGCAGAGCGTGCGTGAGCTGGCGGCGCGCATCCGGCGCGCGAAATCGCTAAACAAACCAATCATCTGGGGCATCGGCGGACATGTGATCAAGACCGGGCTCACGCCGATCATCATCGACTTGATGAACAGAGGTTTTGTGAATGCGATTGCCGGCAATGGGTCGGTCCTGGTGCACGACGCTGAAATAGCAATGGCCGGGTCAACTTCTGAGGACGTCGATGCGACTTTGGGCGAAGGCGTCTTTGGCGGCGCCGAAGAAACGGGGAATCTCTTGAATGATGCAGCCCGCAACGGTGGGAAAGAAAGTCTGGGGTTGGGCGAGGCCGTGGCCTCGGCCCTGTTGGCACTCAAGCCAAAGCACCAGGATGTTTCGCTCTTGTGCGCCAGCTACGAAGCGCGCGTGCCATTCACGATTCATCTGACCATCGGCGGCGACATTGCGCATTTCCATCCCGGTACAGAGGGCGGAGCGCTGGGAGCGACCTCCCACACTGACTTTCGTCTGTTGGCAGAAATTGTGCGCCGAATGAACGGCGGCGGAGTCTATCTCAATATTGGATCAGCGGTGACTTTGCCGGAAGTATTCTTGAAGTGCGTAACGCTGGTGCGCAACCTGGGTCACGAACTCGAAGACATCACTACCGCGAACTTTGATTTCATACAATCATACCGGCCGTTGACCAATGTCGTGCGCCGGCCCACAGCGGATGGCGCCGGTCGCGGCTTTGCCATCACCGGCCATCACGAACTCACGATTCCTTTGCTGGCGGCTGAGCTCATCTGTGGAGCAAAGGCCGGTACGCACGCCTCCGGCGTGCTTTGAGAGGGAGCCGCGCACCGTGTGGTGTGCTTTGAGAAGGAGCACGCGGGACGCGCGCGTACCGGATGGCGTGCGTACCGCAATTGCCGCGGGGTATAATCGCCGTCCCGGTAAAATTCACAATCTCAAAGGAATACGTGCCCAGGAACCGTCATCATCCTATGAACGCGAACAGGCTGGAACATTTCAAGCAGCTCTTGTTGAGCGATTTGCAGCTTCATGCGCGGCATGTTGACGAAGAGCAGGCCCGAGCGCTCGAGATCGACAATGATGACGCCAAGAGTTCTGATCAGGCGATCCGGGACGTGATTCAGGAACTCGCGTTGAAATTAGGTGATCGTGAATCCACAGCCGTCGCGGAAATAGATCAGGCGCTGATGCGTATGAAAGAAGGCTCGTACGGCCTCTGCGTTCGCTGCGGCAAGGCCATCGAAGAGCGCCGGCTCGAGGCTGTGCCTACGGCTCGATACGATGCCGCCTGCCAGACCGAAATTGAAAACGCCAAGGGTAACAGCGCCGGACCGTCACTCTGATTCGGTACGCACGCCTCCGGCGTGCTTTCAGGAGCAGCACGCCGCGGGCGTGGGTACCCTCGATGACGAACTACCTAACTTTGCCAATCGGTGACGGCGCGCCTGCAGAAATAAACGCGGTCATTGAAATTCCTCGCGGCCAAACCAACAAGTACGAGTACGACAAGCAGTTAAATGTTTTCCGTCTCGATCGGAATCTGTATTCTCCGGTCCACTATCCTGGCGATTATGGTTTTGTGCCCAGCACCCTGAGTGCTGATGGCGATCCTCTCGATGTCCTCGTGCTGGTTGACGCGCCCAGCTTTACCGGCTGTGTGATGACCGTTCGCCCGCTGGGCGTGCTGAAAATGATCGATCAGGGAAGCGAGGACGAAAAGATTCTCGCGGTGGGACTGAATAACCCGGTCTTTAAGGGGATCAAGAATTACACAGAGCTTTATCCACACCTGCTACTGGAAATCGAGCACTTCTTCACGGTGTACAAAGAGCTCGAGGCCAAAGCGACCCGAATTCTGGGATGGCACGACGCTGCGACGGCGCGTGAAATCGTGACTGAATGCCAGGAGCGTTACGCCATAAAGAATGAGAGCTGATCGCCAGACGGTCAGCACCCCATTACTTGCCGTCTTTGGAATACTCGAATCTTCTTACTGATCGCAGTAGGAGTGTTAGCAGTGACTTTATGTTTTATGAGGACGCGGGAGTTCTTGGTTTGCAATTGCTCCTTAACCTCTTCAACGGATGGCATATTGTCAATTTCAGCGTTCCGCCTGTGGCTCCGAACGAAGTCGGCCGATCAAGTAGACTATTCTTTATCTGCACGAAACACGCTAACTTTTATCCAGAATCTTCCTTACTGTTAAGCTGGCGTTGCTCCTGGCAGTAGCATTGACGGGCCTAAATCCGGGGCCTGTAGGGTTATTTTTCTCCCCTCTGTCACATTTCCCCGGTTTCATTCGTCACTACTATGACGGATTGCCACGAAAAGATGTGACGGCTTAAGGAAGGCAGAAAATTCTCTGAAACTGTTAGAGGCAGAAAAGTTGTTACTTATCAAAATGGAGAACAACCTCCCCACCAAACGAACTAGCGGAGTACGTCCGAGATGCAGCTACCTTCCCGATCTTTAGGTCGGGTAAATTCATCCAATACGGAAAAATGATCTGTTGTTGGATAGTCGGAGAAAATTACATGAAACGAACCTTCGTGCTTATTCTCGCCGCAGTAGCTGCCGTCGCGGTGTTCGGATGGCTTGTGCATATGGTACTGGTAGCCGCGCACCTTTCCGAGCCGGCCCCTACCACGGTTTACGGCATGACTCCCCGGCGAGTATGGGCCACCGTAGTCGCTGTGTTAGCGCTGATCGCCGTGGTCATTGGTGCGCTGGCTCTCCGCCAATCCGCCGGTCGTGTGGGTAACGGTAAAGGGATAGTGGCCATCGTGGCTATGATCGCGGGGCTGATCGCGGCGGTCAACGGCGGCCTGAATCTGGCCCTCGCAAAAGGTGGTCCCGGCTCCGGTAACGGAGTAATCGGTGGCGCAGCGGCCCTGGTGCTGGGGCTGATTGCGATGACCCTTGGTGGGCTCGCTCTGACGCGCCCGCGCCGAAGGGTAGGTGCCGCCAACGTTGGCGATTAAAGGACACACGATGAGAACGAGAGACTCACGGGCTGAAGTTAACGATGCTGATCGCGACGCGTCGGCGTTCAACTCGCCTACCAGACTGATCTGAAACAGGGGCGAATTTCCCGAAGCGCAGAGGCGACATCTTGAGCGAAGCTAAGGACCTGACAAAGCTGTTTGAATCGTACCGAAGTCATCTGCACGCAGTAGCCTATCGCATGCTTGGCTCGGCCAATGAAGCTGATGATGCGGTGCAGGAAGCATGGTTGCGACTGAACAGCATCACCAGTGAGGTTGATAACTTTGGCGGCTGGCTGACGACAGTTGTCTCGCGCGTGTGTTTGGACATGCTGCGTTCGCGGCGGTCGCGAGGCGAGGAAGCTCTCGATGCAAAGGTCGTCGAGCCGATCGCCGCCTCTAAGACTGATCCCGAAAAGGAGGCGCTGCTGGCAGATTCGGTAGGCGTCGCTTTACTGGTTGTGCTCGATAGGCTTTCACCAGCCGAACGCGTCGCGTTTGTGCTGCACGATGTATTTGATCTGCCGTTCGAGGAGATTGCTCCCATCATAGATCGCACACCAGACGCGGCGAGGCAGCTTGCCAGTCGCGGGCGCAGACGAGTGCGCCGCGGCGAGACAACCAATGCTGATCTCCAGAGCCAGCGAATTGCCGTTGATGCTTTCCTGGCGGCGTTGCGTGCGGGTGATTTTGAGGGATTACTCGCAGTGCTCGATCCCGACCTTGTGGTGCGAATGGATGTCCCCCATGTCGCTAGTGGCGCTCATAGTGGCGCAGAAGGTTGGGCGCGTATGGTGACGGCCGCTTTCCCGCGCTATGCGCGATTCGTGCAGCCGGCGCTCGTCAACGGATCGGTGGGATTGGTGATGGCGCCGGGCGGTAAGCTGTCGCGGGCGGTCCGCTTCACTGTCGCAAACGGAAAGTTTACCCAGGTTGAAATCATTATGGATCGTGATCGTCTCAAGCAGCTCGATTTGTCGCTCCTCGACGAGTGACGCGATTTGCTTAGAGAAGAAAGGAAATGCAGGGAGATGACGCGGCCCAAACCGCGAACGTGCCCTAATGAGAAACGAAATGAAGCTCACACTTACCGGCGAAGACGTGGATGTTCAGGACAGGACGGTTGAAGTCGTCGACGAAGCCATCGCCCTCGATCGAAGAAAGTTTATCAAGGGAGTGGGCTTCGCAGTTTTGACGGCGCAGTGTCTGTCTTTGATCGCGTGTGCTTCCGGAAATTCGCCAAGTGACGGCAACAAGGCCGTTGATAACCTGATTATCCATTCGAGTGCCGGCACTCTTTCGCATGTGCATGATCTCCTGATTCCTTACGCGGTTCTAAATGCGCCGCCGGTCCAGGGCATTGAGCTCAAGACAACCAAAGCCATGTTTCACATGCACCAGATGGTGCTGACCCAGGAACAGCTCATCATCATGAAACAGGGAGGAACGGTTAACCAAAAAGCGGGCAGCCACCTCTTCGTGATCGCGTTGGCCAAGCGACAGGAGCATATTTGAGGCGGGATCAGGAAATCAGAGCCGGGGGAGTGAGCTCCATTAAGCGCGACAGACGCACCCGAAGGCCGTTGCAAACTGCGGCGTTCGAGATTGAGGCGGATTCCGCATCTCGAGGCATTTATAAAGATGGGTTGTAGGTATTCTGATTTGCTTGAAGGCGGGAGTCCCCAAACCTTACCCATGCGTTCGTTTGCGATAATCCTCGCCTTCAATTTCCACTGTCTTGCACATCTCGTAGAGGCGCGATCTGAGGGGGACGCCAATCCTTTCTTCCAAGAGCTCGCTCGTGTCTTTCTCGCTGGTTCGCTTGTCTGAATAATTCGTAGTGAAAATCGTCAGGCGCTTATCGTTGTATCTGGTGTTGATGATTTGCATCATCGTGTCCCGCACCCAGTCGGTTGGCTTTGACGCTCCCAGTTCGTCGAGGACCAGGACGTCGGCGTCGAACACTGGTTGCAGTACCGCAAGCTCAGATGTCTGAGAGATCGGATTGTACGAGTCCTGAATTCTCCGCAGCAGGGCCCCGAATTGATAGAAGAGTCCCGGTACCTGGTAGCGTTCGATCAGTTCGCGCAGAATCGCCACGGCCAGGTGTGTCTTGCCGACCCCGACGGGCCCGAGCAGGAGCAGGCCACGGCCTTCGATTACCAGGAAGTCATCCAAAACAATTTGAGCTTCGCGCTTGGCGATCCACATTGACTCGGAATCGCCGGCGTCGTAGTTCCCCAGAGTGCAATGCCGGTAGCGCGCAGGTATCCGGGCGTTTTGGAACAGGCGCTCGTGATGATCGATGGTTTGACAATCGCAACGCCGCGCTCCCTCGCCGGGCACAACTTCCATCCCCGTTCCAAAGCATCGAGGACAAACCGGGTCCGCAGCTTTGGCGTCATGACCAGGGTTTGGTTGCTTTGGCTGATCGCTTTCAGCGGGACCCTTGAGAATTCGCAAACCTTTGTTTCTGGATTTTTCGCCTGGCGCCATAGTTACAGTCCTGTTGAAAAGCGCCGATTATATCATTGCGTTATCCGCAACCCGATGAAAGCAGAACTCAACCATGTTATTTCTGGTGATGAGAAGCCGGCTTGTCGCTCTCAATTCTTTAGTTTGAAGCGGGTGAGGAATCGATTAGCCAACCTCTGGCGGTCAAGAACCATCTGAACAGTTGAGGGTTATTTTAGAAGTGCCGCGCGATCGAACTGGCGACGTAGCGACACGCAATAACACTCGATACCTCCTGTGATTCACCCGCTCGGCGTGGGATCCGCCGAGCGGGTTTTTTTGCGCGCCAAGTGCACCCCTACGCATGATTAATCGGAAATAGAATGCTGCTCGTCAATTTCGAATTTCTCATTTGATGGATTCTTCTGTTAAAGTACAGGTTTTGTTTTGGCCGGATAACTTCTGTCTATGAGTGCTATGAAAGAAATCATCGTCACTGACCAGGCGCCGAGTGCCATTGGTCCGTATTCTCAGGCTGTCCGCGCCGGTAACCTTATTTTCGCATCCGGCCAAATTCCCATCGATCCGGCCACGGGACAATTCGTGCCCGGGGGAATCGCGGAACAGACTGAGCAAGTCCTGAAAAACCTTACGGGGCTGTTGGCTGCCGCCGGGGTTGGGCTCGATCAAGTGGTAAAGACGACGGTTTTTCTGGCGGATATGGAAGACTTTACGGCAATGAATGAAGTCTATGGCCGGTTCTTTAGCAACGCTGCGCCGGCGCGGGCCACCGTTCAGGCCGCACGTCTGCCGCGAGATGCGAAGGTCGAAATTGAAGCTATCGCGGTGTCAGTGCCGTAAGGCGCCCGGAACGCACGCCTCGGGCGTGCTTTCGCGAACCAAGTCAGCACGCTAGAGGCGTGCGTACCTACTTTAAGCCGCTTTAGCGACTTTCCCGGCTTTGATACAGCTGGTGCAGACTTTCATTCGTTTGTTACTGCCCGTAGGCAATTTCACCCGAATGGATTGCAGGTTTGGATTGAAAACTCGTGGTGTTCGATTATTCGCGTGCGAAACATTATTGCCAAACTGGGGGCCTTTGCCGCAAACTTCACAACGTTTTGCCATAATTACTAATCTCCTGTGGGCG
>Ga0207701_10007273_pt1 | contig 11020 bp, 11 predicted proteins | sample KBSSwiSSwithPhiX_FD_184294 | JGI IMG/M metagenome (GOLD analysis project Ga0207701, IMG submission 184294) | Switchgrass rhizosphere bulk soil microbial communities from Kellogg Biological Station, Michigan, USA, with PhiX - S5 (SPAdes) (version 2) | ecosystem: Environmental > Terrestrial >...
TGATCGACATACGACCATGATCCCGTTTGAGATCGGACATCAGATCGAGGATCTGGGCCTGGATGGTGACGTCAAGCGCGGTGGTCGGCTCATCAGCGATCAGCAGCTCCGGATTGCACGCCACCATCATGGCGATTCAGACCCTCTCGGGTTCACAGCATCGCGGCCACCTCCTCGGCGATGTGCCAGCCCTGTTCATCGCGGTCGCGGTTCTGGGCACACTGACACCTCGGCGAGCGGCTCCAGAAACTCCGGTCGTGGCTGGGTCACCTTTAGTTGCAGCGAAGTAGCGAACCCGATGCTCGGTGACGACCGCACTAGCAAGCGCGCCATCTTCGTCCTCGCCACTCTAACGCTCCTTGCGGGGTGCGGACGCGAGCGTGCGCCCGCAGGCATCGTTGCTGCCGATCCCGCGTTCTGTTCGCAGGTACACACCACGGGCGCGAAGCTCTCCGAGCACCTCGCGCCCCTGGCGCCGCTGATGCGAACCAGCACTGGCGTCTACCCGCTCGAAGAGGGGGACGCGTCGATGGTGTCGCGCGCATGGCTCGCCGAAGCCGCCGAGCACACGATCGACGTCCAGTACTTCATCTTCACCGCGGACAACGTCGGGTTGATCGCGGTGGACTACCTCCTGCGCGCCGCCGACCGCGGCGTTCACGTGCGGCTCCTCGTGGACGACTTCATGCTCGAGGTGGGCGGCGCGGATCTGCTCGCGCTCGATACACACCCGAACATCGAGATTCGTCTGTACAACCCAACCGCCAACATCGGCAAGAATCTCCCCACCAAGATCTTCAACCTCACCACCGATTTCCGCGGCTTCAATCAGCGGATGCACAACAAGACGTTCATCGTGGATGGACAGGTCGCCATTACGGGCGGCCGGAACATCGCCGACGAGTACTTCGACTACGATCACGAGTTCAACTTTCGCGATCGCGATGTCCTGCTGCTCGGTGGTGCATCGGTCGATGTGCAACGATCGTTCGATCAGTTCTGGAACAATCGGCTCAGCGTGCCTATCCGGTCGTTGGTTCGGACTACCGCCGCGCCGGACACGGCGGCCACGTTTCGCTACCTGCACGAGTATGCCTGCGACCCGCGCAACTTCTGGCCACAGGTCCGCGAACGCATCAAGTCCGTGCCGGTCGCGTTCACTCGCATTCGCGAATCAGGAGCATTGGTGTGGTCGGACAGCGTCACGTTCGTCACCGATGTCCCCGGCAAGAACGCTGGAACGAGCGGAACTGGTGGCGGCGGCGCGAGCACCGACGAGCTGATCCGCCTCATCAAGGGCGCAAGGAAGTCGGTGACGATCGAATCTCCGTACCTCGTGACGACGCCATTGAGCCAGGGTCTGTTCCGCGAGGCCATCGCGCGCGGCGTGCGCGTGCGGATCCTCACCAATAGCCTCGCGTCCACCGACAACCTCGAGGCGTTCAGCGGCTATCAGCGCGAGCGCGACGCGCTGCTGGCGATAGGCGTCGAGATCTACGAGTTCAAACCCGACGCTCAGGTGCGGCGTCAGGTGATGACCGGTGCATTGCAAGCCACGCTCGACTACGCGCCAACGTTCGGACTCCATGCGAAATCCATGGTCGTGGACGACCACATCGCGGTCATCGGGACCTTCAACCTGGACCCTCGGAGCGCGAACCTGAACACCGAGTGCTTCGCGGTCATTCGGAACGCGCGAATCGCGCACGATCTCCGACATGCCATGGACGTCGATACGCAACCCGAAAATGCCTGGCACACGAATGCCGAGTTCAATCCCGACGGCGCCGTCAGTGCTGGCAAACGCATCAAGGTCTGGCTCAGGCGGGTGGTGCCGAAAGCGGTGTTGTAAGTGAGCCATTGGCTCACCGGACCATCTTCTGCAACGTGGTAGCGATTCTTGCCTCCAGGGGTGGCGCAGGGAATTGCTCTCGTAGGCTGGGTCTTTCTTCTCGCGCCAGTGTGAGTGGATCTGCCGCGACCAGCCGCTGCAGCGTCAGGTGGCAGCACGACTCCGACCTTCGACCGGGACCCCGACAGGAGCAGCGTGCCGCAGCTACCTCTCACCGTCTGGCTCGCCGTGGTGGGTTCGGCCCTGCTCCTCCTCGGATGCTGTGCCGCGACCGCGCACGCGGTCCTGCGCGCAAGCGCGCGGCGGCGTGTCGCACGGTGGCCGGCCGCGAGCCTGCTCGGGCTCGCGGGCGCTGCGGTGCTGCCATGGCTCGTCGTCTGGCTAGCGCCGATTCGCATCGCGCTCAGCATTCATGGCCTGGGGCCGTTGCTCGGCTGGGCGCTGCTGGCACTCCTGGCGTTTGCGCTCCTGGTGCTGCTCCCGCTGGCGACGATCCTGTGCGCCGTGGTCTGGGGGATCGCGCACGGGCGTCGCGGCCGCACGTCCCACCAGCCAACGGACGAACGGTGATGCTGAAAGGCGATCATCGGAATTGCGACGGCTGCGCCTCCGCTTCTTATTGGACTGGCCCGCAGCTCAGCTGAAGCGTTAGCCAACGACATTCATCGGTCACCATCGAAGGGACCCGATGATCGGTCCACAGAGCGTCGACAGTCATCCTCGGGTCGCGTACCTCACCGAAGCGGCGCCTGGCACCGCAGCCCTGCGACTGGCCGCAGCCGTCGTGTTGCGCGGGCTGCCCACGTCGGCGGCCGTGCGCGGCGGCGGTGGGCCCCTGGGCTGGTTTCGCCGTGTGCGGCTCCGACTCTGGCTGCGTTTCGGGCCGCTGGGTTTCGACGTGTCCGTCGCCGGGCGCCCGCTGTTCGGCGGAACCTGGGGCGCGCCGCGGAGCGTCAGTAGCGTGGGGGCGGGGCCGTCAGGCGAACCGCTCGCGTACTACGACGACGACGCCCGCGTATTGCGGGTGCTCGGGCGCGTTGTCCCCGCGCCATCCGAAGGCACTTTCGTCGCACTGGTCGATGCGACCGGTCCGCGCGCCGCCACCCCGCGAGTTGTCCTCCGGGTCGTGCCGACACCAGAGATTCCACTCTCACTCCCTGCCGAGTTCCCGTTGGATGGCGCAGCGGTGGTGAGCCACTTCATCGGTGGAGAGCAACCGGTGTGGGAAGCGGCACTGCGCGCCGATCGCGTCGTTCGCTCCTTCCTGGACTCCGACGGCACGAGCTGACGGCGCCCGCTGGCTGAGGAATCACTGCGCGGTGCCGCGCGTAGCTCGCGCTCCACCCCACCGGCGCTGCCCCGTCGGTGTTCGCTAGCGTCTAGCTCGTCAGGACTCGGACGAGTCTATTTGCAGCATCAGCGTACGGACTTCGACAATCTTGCAAGGGAATGCGTGAGGACTCTGCTCCTGATTGTCGCGGCCGTGGTCGTCGGCGCCTCGCAGCAGCGCGACACGCTGGTAGGCGTGTGGCGCTTCGTGGAGGAAGTCGACCATCGTGCGGACGGATCGCTCGTCACGACCGGTCCCGCCGCCGGCTACCATGGTCTCCTGATCTTCACCGCGAACGGCTACATGTCGTCCACGATCATGCCGAGAGGACGCACGTGGAAGCGCGACACGGTGACCCCGGCCGAGCTGCGCGCCACGTTCGAGGGGGCGAGCGCGCATGCGGGGCGTTACGAGGCCGACTCCGCGAAGCACACGGTCAGGATGGAGAACATGATGTCCCTGGATCCGGCCGACGAGGGACACTGGGACGTCGTGCGGTACCGCGTGCAGCGCGACACCCTCGAGCTCTCGGGGCCATGGACGTACAACGGCGAGAAGCTCACGTTTACGATCCGTCTGGCGCGCTTGAAGTAACACGAGCCGCCGTAACCCGATGCGTCGGTCACCCGAGTGAACGCCGGCCGCCCCAGCCGCACCGCGCACCTCGTCGCCATCGGCCGCGCCATGGCCGACGCCGGCCTGTCGCACGTCCCCGACTTCCACGACCCGACGGCGCGCGTCTTCCTCGACGCGAAAGGGAAGCGCAGTCTCGCCGACATCGAGCGCGCCCTGCGTGCGGGCAAGCGCGGCATGCGGATCGAGATGGCGCGCGGGTTGGCCGACACCATGGCACTCCGCACCGCGGCCATCGACGCAGCGGTTCGCGACGCGATCGCCGGCGGCGCGACACAGCTCGTCATCCTCGGCGCCGGCTACGACGGACGCGCCTGGCGCATGCCGGAGCTCGCCGGTGTGACGGTCTACGAGGTGGATCATCCCGCCACGCAGGGCGACAAGCGCACGCATCTCGCCGAGCTGCCGGCGACCACGGCGATCGTGCGCTTCGTCCCGGTCGACTTCGAGCGCGACTCGCTCGACGCCGCCCTCGACCGCGCGGGCCACGATCGCTCGTCACCGACCTGCTGGATCTGGGAGGGCGTGGTCATGTACCTCACGCGCGATGCGATGCGCGCGACCCTCGCAGCCATCGTGGGGCGCAGCGCGCCCGCATCGACCCTGATCGTGAACTACCACACCGCTCGCAGTGGACTGTGGGCGCGGCTGGTGCTCCGGCTGATCGGCGAGCCGCAGATCAGCACGTGGACGAAAGAGGAGATGGCCGCCGACCTCGCTTCGGTCGGGTTCGTCGTCCGCGAGGATTCGGGGATGGCGGACTGGAACGTGCGATTCGCGCAGGGCAAGGCGAGGGTCGAACGCGCGCTCTACATGCGAATCGTGATCGGCAGGAAGTAGCGGTGTGATCGAGGAGTGCCATGGACGTCACCTCGAACGACTCAGCGCTTGCACTCGTCGCACGGCTCGACGCCGCGATGAACCGGCACGACCTTGCCGCATTCGTCGCCTGCTTCGATCCGGATTACGAGAGCGAGCAGCCCGCCCACCCCGATCGGCGGTTCCGCGGCGTCGCACAGGTGGAGCGGAACTGGGCCGCGATGTTCGCGGGATTGCCCGACTTCCAGGCGACACTCGTCCAGAGCGCGGTCGCCGGCGAGAGCGTGTGGGTGGAATGGCGGTGGTCCGGGACACGCGCGGATGGCAGCCGGCTGGAGATGTGTGGAGTCTGCATCTTCGCCGTGCGCGACGGCCGGATCACGTCGGGACGCCTCTATATGGAGGACGTCGACGTGGGCAGCGGTATCGATGCCGCGGTCGCGTCGCTCGCGCTCGGCGAGGCGGCAAGCGACACTGACCCCGGGCGGCGTCACCGAAACGAGAGCGATCACGACCGGTGACCGCTTCCATCCAACAGGGACGACGTCCAATGTGAAGTGCTCCTGGATGGGTGCCCGACACCCGATCAGCTGACACCAGCTCGCCCCGCCTTCCGAGGATCTTCGTCATGGAACGCAAGACCGCGCACGACTTCGATCAGGATCTCCTCATCCTCTTCGACGCCTACGTCCACGGCATCATCGACCGCCGCTCCTTCCTCGACCAGGCGAGCAAATGGGCCGTTGGCGGTGTCACCGCAGCGATGCTCCTTGACCAGCTCAGCCCGAAGTTCGCCGAAGCGCAACAGGTGCCGCGCGACGACGCCCGCATCGCCGGCGAGTACGTCGAGTACGACTCCCCGAACGGCTACGGGAAGATGCGCGGGTACTTCGTGCGTCCCGAGAAGGCCACGGGGAAGCTCCCCGCCGTCCTCGTCATCCACGAGAACCGCGGCCTCAACCCGCACATCGAGGACGTCGCGCGCCGCTTCGCCCTCGAGAACTTCGTCGCCTTCGCCCCCGACGCGCTCTTTCCGCTCGGCGGATATCCGGGCGACGAGGACAAGGCGCGTGAGCTGTTCCCCAAGCTCGACCAGGCGAAGACGCGCGAGGACTTCGTCGCCGCGGTCGAGTTCCTGAAGAAGCGCCCGGAGACGACCGGCAAGGTCGGCGCGGTCGGCTTCTGCTACGGCGGCGGCATGGTCAACTACCTCGCGACGCGCCTGCCGGATCTCGGCGCCGGCGTCGCCTTCTACGGCTCCGCGCCCAACGTCGAGGACGTTCCGAAGATCAAGGCGCCGCTGATGATCCAGTCGGCCGAAGTGGACGAACGCATCAACGCGAGCTGGCCGGCGTTCGAGCAGGCGCTCAAGGCGGCCAACATCAAGTACGAGCGCTACCAGTATCCGGGCACGCAGCACGGCTTCCACAACGACACGACGCCGCGCTACAACAAGGAGGCGGCCAAGCTGGCGTGGGAGCGCACGGTCGCGTTCTTCAACAAGAACCTCCGGTAGTCGCGCGGCCAGCAGCTCCCATGTTGCGCCCGTCGCTGCTGGCCGCTTCGCTGCTCTTCACCACCGTCGCCGTGACCGTCGCCGAATCGCAACCAGTGGGGCACCGTGTTCCGGTGCACGGCATGCAGCTGTACTACGAGGTCTCCGGCGCCGGCGACCCGATCGTCGTGCTGCACGGCTCGTACATGAACATCCCGACGATGGGCGGGATCATCCCGAAGCTCGCGCAGACGCGTCGCGTCTACGCCCTCGAGCTGCAGGGACACGGCCGCACCACCGACATCGATCGGCCGATCACGCCGGAGAACCTCGCCGACGACGTCGCGGCGTTCATGGACTCCGTCGGCCTCGCGAAGGCGGACGTCTTCGGCTACTCGCTCGGTGCCATGACGGGACTGCAGCTCGCCATCCGCCATCCGGCAAAGGTGAACAAGCTGATCATGGCCGCCGGCGCGTACGACGAGCGCGGGCGGCAGCCGGAGTTCCAGGCGATGATCCCGAAGATGACGGTCGAGATGTTCGTCGACATGCCGTTCGCCGCCGAGTACAGGAAGCTCGCCCCCGACCCGAACGGCTTCCCCGAGCTCGTGCGGAAGATGATCGACGGGCTGAAGGAACCGATGGCGTGGGAGGAGGACGTGAAGAAGGTGAAGACGCCGGTGCTCGTCATCGCCGGCGACGCCGACGGCTTCACGCTCGAGCATCAGGTGGCGCTCTTCCGGCTCCTCGGCGGCGGCGCGATGGGCGATCAGGGCAAGCCGCTTCCCGCATCGAGGCTGGCCATCCTGCCGGCCACGGCACACACGGCGGTGATCACCCAGGTGGATCTGCTGAGCGCGATCATCGAGCCCTTCCTCGAGGGCGAGACGCCGAAGGGGATGTTCCAGTGAGATTCGTCCCTGCGGCTCTGCTCCTTCTCGCCGCGTGCGCACGTTCGTCCGCTCCCATCCGGTCGGCGGAATCCGCTGTGCCGGCCAGCACCGCCGCTTCGGCGCCCGCGCCCGCCGCCACGGTGCGGCTCGGCGTGGAGACCTTCCTCGCCGACGTGCCTCAGCGCCTCCGCGGCAAGCGGGTGGCGCTCATCACCAACAGCTCGGCGATCGACCGAACCGGAAAGTCGGTGATCGATCTCGTCGCCGCGCACGAGGATCTGAAGCTCGTCGCGCTCCTCGCTCCCGAGCACGGCATACGCGGCACCGTCATGGACGGCGTGGAGATCAAGGACGAGACCGACCCGAAGACGGGCGTCCCGATCTACTCGCTCTATCTGTCCGAGGATCGCGGTCCCACACCGAAGATGCTCGAGAACGTGGAGGTCCTGCTCTACGATCTGCAGGAGGTCGGCGGTCGCACCTGGACCTACGTCTCCACGATGGCGCTGGCGATGCAGGCGGCGAAGCGGAAGGGAATCCCGTTCGTGGTGTTCGACCGGCCAAATCCGATCGGCGGCGAGATCGTCGAGGGCGCGCTGCTCGACACCGCTTTCAAGTCGTTCGTCGGCATGTACCCGATCCCCGCTCGGCACGGGCTCACGGTGGGCGAGCTGGCCACGCTGTTCAACACGAAGTTCGGCATCGGCGCGGACCTCGTCGTCGCGCGCGTGCAGAACTGGAAGCGCTCGCAGTGGATGGACGACGCTGGGCTGCCGTGGGTGAACCCGTCGCCGAACCTGCGCTCGCTCGCCGCGCTCACGAGCTATCCCGGCTCGGTGTACTTCGAGGGCACGACGCTCACCGAAGGACGCGGCACGGACCGCCCATTCGAGCAGATCGGCGCGCCGTGGCTGAACGCCGCCGAGGTGGCGCGCGTGATGAACGAGCGCCGGTTGCCCGGCATCCGCTTCGAGGCCATCACGATGCCGGTGCTGCCGACGGCGGCGAAGCACCCCGGGAAGACGATCCCCGCGATCCGCTTCGTCGTCACGGACCGGCGCGCGTACCGGCCGGTCCGCACGTCGCTGCTGCTCATCGACGAGATTCGCCGCCGCCACCTCGCCGACTTCGGCTGGACGGGGACGATCGACCGGCTCACCGGCTCGGACAGGGTGAAGAAGGCGATCGAGGGCGGAACGCTGCCCGCGCTCCTCGAGGAGTGGGACCGCGAGGCGGCCGAGTTCAAGGTGAGCAGCGCGCCGTATCGCCTCTACCCCTGATCCGAGCGCGCCCACCATGGAACGCCGCGATTTCCTGCTCGACCTCTCCCGCTACGCCGCGCTATGCGCCGTGGTGCCGAACGTCTGGCGCGTGACGACGCGTCCGCGCCTCGCCGACGATCCGTTCATGCTCGGCGTAGCATCGGGCGATCCGACTCCATCGGGTGGCATCCTGTGGACGAAGCTCGCGCCACGTCCGCTCGAGCCCGACGGCGGCATGGACGGGCAGCGCGTCGTCGTCACGTGGGAGCTCGCCGACGACGAGCCCTTCACGAAGATCGTGAAGAAGGGAAGCGCCACCGCCGCGCCGGAGCTGGGCTACTCGGTCCACGCCGACGTCGATGGCCTCTCACCCGACCGCTGGTACTTCTACCGATTCTCCACCGGCGGCGCGACGAGCAAGGTCGGGCGATTCCGCACGAGCCCCGCTCGCACCGCGACGACGCCGCTCCGTCTCGCCGTCGCCTCCTGCCAGCACTACGAGCAGGGCCTGTACACGGCTTACACCCACATGGCGCGCGAGGAGCTCGATCTCGTGGCGCATCTCGGCGACTACATCTACGAGTACGGCGCGATCCCCGGTCGCGTGCGCAGCCACAACGCCTTCGAGGTCCGCACGCTCGACGACTATCGCCGCCGCTACGCGCTGTACAAGTCGGATCCGGCGCTCCAGGCCGCGCACGCGCGCTGTCCCTGGATCGTCACGTGGGACGACCACGAGGTCGACAACAACTACGCCGGCACGATCGGCGAGAACCTCATGGAGTCCGAGGAGCAGATGCGCGCCCGTCGCGCCGCCGGCTATCAGGCGTGGTGGGAGAACCAGCCGGTCCGCGTGCCTCGCGTGCGCTCGTGGAGCGATCTGAACGTCACGCGCACGCTCGACTGGGGCGCGCTCGCGCGCGTCTTCATGATGGACTGTCGCCAGTACCGCAGCGATCAGGCGTGCGACGACGGCAATCGCGTCGTACCCTGCGGCGATTGGGCCGACGCGTCGCGCACGATGCTCGGTGAGGCCCAGGAGCGTTGGATCACCAGCGGGCTCCGGACGTCCACCGCGAGATGGCAGGTGCTGGCCAACCCGGTGATGCTCGCGCCCTACGACAGTCTGGCGGGGGATCAGCAGCGCGTGTCGATGGACCAGTGGAGCGGCTATCCCGCCGCCCGCGCGCGCCTGCTGAACGCGATCGCGCAGAGCGCGCCCAATCGCACCGTCGTGCTCACGGGCGACATCCACACGAACTGGGTGAACGAGCTGCGAACCGACTTCCGCCGCGCGGAGCGTCCGTCCATCGCCGCGGAGTTCGTCGGCACGAGCATCAGCTCCGGCGGTGACGGCTCCGACACCACGACGCTGTCCACCGCCGAGCTCCGCGCCGAGAATCCGCACGTGAAGTGGCAGCAGAACCGCCGAGGCTACATGCGCTGCACCGTCGACGCCGACGCCTGGACGACGGAGTACCGTACGGTGGCGTACGTCTCGAAGCCCGACGCACCGGTGGAGACGCCGACCCGGTGGCGCGTGACGCGGGGGAGGGCCGGCATCGAGCGCATGTAGGCGATTCGGCCTCGGGGAATCCCCGTCCTCGCTCTACTTCGTCTTCGCCACGACGCCGTCCAGCCACGCGGCGAGCGTCTGCGCCGCCTGCGCTTCCTCGCCGCCGAGCATGTGGCCGGCATTCTGGATCATGGCGGTCGTCACGCTGCTCGGCCCCATCGGGTGGCGCTTCACCGTGGTCTCGAGCAGCGTCAGATCGGCGGCGGTGCCGATGTCCGTCTCCTTCGTCCCGAACCAGGCGAGGATCGGACAGCGTATCCGCGTCATCGGCGGGTTCGGCGTCTGAACGCCGAAGAAGTCCGTCAGCATCGTCCCCATGCTGGCAAGATCGAGCAGCGTCGCGGCGCTCGTGACGGACGGTCGCGGCGCGTTCGGATTCTGGGGCGCGTCCTCGCCGCGTCCATCGGCGACGAGCCGCGCCGCTTCCTTCATGCGCACCGAATCCACCGGTCCGGAGCTCGGGCGGAATCGTCCGGACGCGAGCACGAGCCCGGCGACGCGAGGGTCCTGTCGCTGCGCCTGGTACATCTGCACCGCCGTCGTACCGGCGCTGTGACCCGCGAGGACGACGCGCGCGAACCCGCGCCGCTGCGCGAAGTCGATCCAGCCGGCCAGGTCGCGCACCTGCTCGCTCGTCACGCCCCAGTAGCTGCCTCCGCGAATCCTCGTCTCCCCGCGAAATCCTTCGACGTTGCCGAGATCGTGCATCCGCGTGTTCACCGTGATCGTCGCGACTCCGCGCTTCGCCAGCTCGCGAGCGATGGTCACGTAGGTCGGTGAGTAGAAGTTGACGCCGGTGCCGTGCACCCAGATGACGGCGATCGGACCGGGAGGGCGGTTCGCCGGCGTGAACATCGCGCCGCCGTTCGCGATGCCGTCGTCCGCTCGTGCCTCGACGAGCTCCTCGGTCACGGCTCGCGGGGAGCTCGACTGGGCGGACAGCGTTCGTGGTCCGGCCGGGACCCCGGACAGGACCGCCGCGACGGCGAGACAGCGGACGAGTGTGCGCATGCCCGTGCGACACCGCGCACGGCCGTAACGGTTGCAGCCTAGCCGCGCGGAGGAATTGTGCGCTGGAGCACAAATCGCGGGCGTTACGCCCCGGGTAGCAGAGCACCGGCCCGGCCCGTAGTGTCAATCAGTTCGTCTTCGGCTTCGGC
>Ga0207701_10007275_pt1 | contig 11019 bp, 8 predicted proteins | sample KBSSwiSSwithPhiX_FD_184294 | JGI IMG/M metagenome (GOLD analysis project Ga0207701, IMG submission 184294) | Switchgrass rhizosphere bulk soil microbial communities from Kellogg Biological Station, Michigan, USA, with PhiX - S5 (SPAdes) (version 2) | ecosystem: Environmental > Terrestrial > Soil...
CGGCAAGCTCAACTATGCGTCCTCCGGCCCGGGCACGCCGTATCACATGGCAGGCGAGCTCTTCAAGTCGATGGCCGGCGTGGACATCGTGCACGTGCCGTACAAGGAAAGCTCGGCCGCGCGCACGGGCGTCATCGGCGGCCAGGTGGAGATGATGTTCGACGCGGTGACGACCATGAACGAGCAGGCCAAGGGCGGCAAGGTGCGCGCGCTCGCTACCAGCGGCAAGACACGCTCGCCGGTCACGCCCAACCTGCCGACCGTCTCCGAGGCTGGCGTGCCGGGTTACGAGGCGGTGATCTGGCTCGGCGTGATGGCGCCCAAGGGAACGCCGCCGGCGATCGTAAGCAAGCTCAACGCCGAGATCGCGAAGGTCGTCAACCGGCCGGAGACGCGCGAGGAGTGGGCGAAGCAAGGCGCATCGGCCATGGCGATGCCGCCCGACGACTTCTCGAAGTACGTCGCAGCCGACATCGCGAAGTGGGAGAAAGTGATCAAGGTCTCGGGCGCCAAGCCGGACCAGTAGCCGCCGATTTGATCGCGCGTCGCGCGCGCGTTAGAGTGCCGTACATTTGTACGGTATCCCACCATGCGCTTTCGCGTCCTCCGCCTGCGTCACCGCGGCCGTCCGTTGCCCCGGCGCGAATGGCAGGCGCGCGAGCCGCACCTCGGCGACCTTCGCGTGGAGCAGCTCTACGACGAGGACCTGCTGCGTCATCTGCGTCTCGCCCGGCTCGTGGACATCCGGCGTTCGGCCGGTCCCGACGCGCTCCCCGCGCTCTACGACCCGGTGCTGGTGGCGATGAGCCCGCAAGCGTTCACGCTCATGGGATTCGAGCGCATCGAAGGCGTCGACTATGCGCAGTCGTGGCTGGTGGCGCTGCCGTGACGTGGCCTCAATGCGCGAGCGCGCGCGCGAGGTCGTCGGAGCTCACCGGCTTGACGAGATGGGCGTCGAACCCCGCATCGCGCGTCTGCCGGCGGTCGTCTTCCTGGCCCCAGCCCGTCAGTGCGATGAGGCGCGGCTGGTGCACCTGCTTGTTCGCGCGAACGCGGCGCGCGACTTCGTAGCCGTCGATGCCGGGCATGCCGAGGTCGAGGAAGACGAAGTCGAGATCGTTTGCGTAGATCGTCTCCAGCGCTTCGGCGCCGCCGTGCACGACGAACGTGCGATGTCCCATTTCGTTCAGCACCATCTCGAGGGCCGCGGCGGCATCGCGATTGTCGTCGACGAGCAGCACGCGCTGCGGCGCGATGGGCTTGAGCGGCGCGGGCGCCGATTGCACCGCGTGCTGCGGCTGCGCAACGGGCAATCGCACGATGAACTCCGAACCCTTGCCGGCGCCTTCGCTGGTCACGTCGACGGAACCGCCGTGGAGCTCGACGATCTTTTGCGACAGCGCGAGTCCCACACCGAGCCCGCTGCCCGTGTCGGACTTGCCGTGCTTGCCGCGCACGAACATGTCGAATATGCGTTCCTTGAGCTCGGGCTCGATGCCGCGTCCGTTGTCGCGCACGCGAAGCGTGACGGACGTGTCGTCGCGGTCCATCGCGATGCCGATCTCGCCGCCGGACGGCGTGTAGCGCACCGCGTTGCTCAGGAGATTGACGAGGACCTGCGTAATGCGATGCGCATCGCCGGTGATCACGATGCCCGCCGCCCGGCGCTCGACCGTCAAGCGATGCTTGCGCTCGTCGATCTGCGGCTGCAGCGTCTCGATGGCGGTGTCGAGCATGCGGTCGAGGTCCACCGCCACGCGCTCGATCGCGATCACGCCCTTCGTGATGCGCGCCATGTCGAGGATGTCGTCGACGATGCGGGTGAGCTGTCCGGTCTGCCGCTCGATCATCTCGCGCATCGCGGCTTGCGACGGATGGTCCGCGGGAAGCCGCGCCATGAGCTGCGCGGCGTTGCGAATCGGCGCGAGCGGATTGCGAAGCTCGTGGGCAAGAACGGCGATGAAGTCGCCTACGTTGCGCGCGGCCTGCTCGAGCGACTGGATGTGACGGCGATCGGAGAGGTCCTGCGTGATCTGGGCGAATCCGCGCACGCGCTGGTCACGCTCCAGCAGCGGGGTGATCACGATCCTCGCCCAGAAGCGCTCCCCGCTCTTGCGCACGCGCCAGCCTTCCGTCTCGAGACGGCCGACGCGGCGCGCAACCGCAAGCTCTTCCCAGGGAAGCGTGCCCCGATGCTCCTCCGGATAGAAGCGCGAAAAGTGCGCGCCGAGGACCTCGTCGCGCGCGTGACCGGTCATTCGCTGCGCGCCGCCGCTCCAGCTGGTCACGACGCCGTCCACGTCGAGCATGCACACGGCATAGTCGGTCACGCTCTCGACGAGAAACCGGAAGCGTTCCTCGCTTTGCCGCAACGCTTCCTCGTGCATGCGGCGACCGGTGAGGTCGCGGGTGATCTTCGAGTAACCGATGAGCTTGCCGTCGTCGTCGCGCAAGGCGGTGATGACGACGTTCGCCCAGAACCGCGAGCCGTCCTTGCGCACGCGCCAGCCTTCGTCCTCGAAGCGTCCCTCGGCCGAGGCCATCTGCAACTCGCGTGCCGGCCAATCGCGTGCGACGTCTTCGGCCGCATAGAAGGTGCTGAAGTGCCTGCCGATGATGTCCTGCGGACGGTAACCCTTGAGCCGCTCCGCGCCGACGTTCCAGGTTCTCACGTGCCCGGTCGAATCGAGCGCAAAGACCGCGTAATCCTTGGTTTGCTCGACGAGCAGGCGATAGATGTCCCCGCCGGGGAACTGCGCGGCGTCGGACGTCATGCGTGCGAAGGTCGGGGACGAGACACAGGTCGGGGACGAGACACAGCCTCGCCCGGGAACGGAGATGAACAATGGTGCATTGGCGACCGCGAGCCGTCTGTAAGCCGTTGTCCTACTTGGATTACAGCCTCGATCTATTTGGGTTATCGGGCATCCCGCGGCGCCTGCCGGTAGCCGCTACGTTATAATATTGGGCTTCGCGGAGAGTTGGCAGAGTGGTCGAATGCGCCTGACTCGAAATCAGGTTTAGGGCAACCTAACGGGGGTTCGAATCCCTCACTCTCCGCCATTACCATGCGCGTAACTACTTGATTTATCCGCGATTTCCCGCGGTTCGCGCGATAATTCCTTATCGTTACCCGGTGGGTTACCCAAAGCGCACGCTTGCGACCGCATGACGCGTTCGGCCGGTGCGAGCGCGATCACATGCGCATGTGGTCCAGTCGCTAGCTCACCGAACCGCTCGCGAGGGCGACATTCACAATGTGGGGCGTAGCTGCGCAGCCGGCAGCGAGTTACCCCCACACCTACCCCCGGAATGCGGGCGTTATCGCTTCCAACCTCCGGCCGTCACGGACGTGGTGAAACAGGCGGGCTGCCCCTTCCATTTGCGCGTACGACTGCCGCCTAGCGCAGTGCCGGACATATCGCCGAGAAACGGCACATTCCGCGACGTCCATCGCGCGAGGATGCCCGTACTTGCGCCGCCCGCTAGCAGGGAAACGGCGTAGCGGAAGAGCTTCCCGGAAAATTCGACTTAACGACGACGCGGCGCGCCCCTGTAGACGGGGAACGCGCGGGCATAGACTTCGCTTGACGTGTGCAAGGCAAACAATAAGAGAGCCGATCCGTGCAGCGACCCCGATCCCTGTCTTCGAACGTCCCCGACCACGTTAATGCAGCCCTCGACCGCCTCCTGACGGCGCATCAGGCCCTTATCGACTTGTACCCGCTTTCGCGGGAGTCGACAGTTGACCAGACAGACTGGCGCGTTGCCCTGATCGAGGAACACGGCGCACACATTGATTTCCTCGACTCCCTGCAGTTGAGTGCCGAGGCCTGGGTCCAGCGCTCCTCGCCTTGGTCACGCAAGTCGACTTCCTAACGTTCTCTGAGTACCTGGACAGCGGATTATCTCGCCGAATACCTTGAAGGACGGATGCGGGATATGCGCGTCCGGCGTCCACTTCGACTCACAGAAGCTCAGCAGCCCGCTAACGTTGCTTGCACCTTTAGGGAGTTGCGGCTGCTTGCCGGGGAATTGTCGCAGTGAAAGTGGTTCCCATATCCGCGCCCGACTTGACGGAGAGTGAGCCGCCATGCGCTACCGCAATCTCACGTGCGATGAACAGTCCGAGCCCAAGGTGACCACGATGATGGCGGTCGTCGGCTGCCGCGCGAATGAACGGGTTAAAGATCGTGTCCATTTGTTCGGCGGGTATGGGCGGGCCCTCGTTATGCACCGCGATGTCGATGCTGTCCGCCCTCCCCACTACCGTTACAGTAATTCTGGTCGATGGCGAACCGTGCTGCACCGCATTTGCCACCAAGTTTGATGCCATCTGCTCAATGCGGAGGGGGTCGACGAAACCACGGGTATTGCCGAGGCGCGCGGTCTCAATGTGGGGATGAATTCCCACCAGTTCCAAAGCCATAGCGTTGCAGAGCTCAAACACGTCGCACTCGCTCCGGTGAATCGCGTTCAGGCCACCCATCCGTGAGCGCCCAAAATCCGCTAAGTCGTCCAATAGCCTCCCCTGACGGGACACCGCTTCCTCCACCTTCGCCAGGGTTCTCCGGTCTTCGACGGACAATCGCTCTGACATTGAGAGCGATTGAACAGCCAAGGACACCATGTTGAGAGGATTGCGGAGGTCGTGGCCGATCGCTGACGCGAAAAGCTCGCTCGTGCGTTCCTGCTTCGCGATGAAGTGCGAAATGGATTCCGCCAACAGCTGGTCGATCGCTTCACTGAAACGTATGAGCTGGCGGGCTTCATCCACTGCGGCGTTCGGCCGATCCAGCCACATTTCAGTCACGCTTGCGCGTAACGCCCGGAACTCGGAAGCGAGCTCGTCGAGCGTGAATCGATCTACCGCGCGCGTCAAGCCGTGGTCGTGTGCGCCGGTTGGCCGGGCACTGGGATGATCGCCAAGCGCTGTCGACTTGGCGAACCGTTGCAACCTGCTTTGCTCGGTCTCGATGTCCGCTGCCACGAAGCGGAGCATCTCTTCGGCGTGGTCGCGAAGCGCGCCTATCGTCATGCAGCGGCCGGGCAGCAACGAACGCGCGTGATCCTCCCACGCCTGTAGGATTCGCTCGAGGTCATGAATAATGAAGACCGAGAGTCGCATTGGTCGTCAGTTCGCCTACCTGATACGGCCCGACGCCGCACCGCGCCGAGGATTAACTTTATTACCCGGCGTTGACGCTTGTCCACTCCTACTCCGGTAGGGAAAGACGTATTCCGGGCGACCAGGACGTAAGTGTGGCAGCCGCGGTGCCCGTTTTGCAGGTTAGCTCGCAACGGTCGGCCCCAGGATTCGACTTCGCGCAGCGAGCCGCTGGGTACTTGCGGTCGGTTTGACGCTCGCCGGGGGTTGCGCAGTCGACGCGTGTCAAGACGGAAACGCTCGGTCAAACGGCTGACGCGTGACAACCCCGTCAGCTAGCGCTATAAATTGTCGCTAGCAGGGCATGTGGGGTCCTGCGCCACGTTTGCTCCGGGAGAAGTCGTGGAGAGCGTACGCCTGCACTTAAACGGCAAGGCGGTGTCGGTGCTTTGCAAGTGCCGAGCGTGCGGCGCCGTGCAACAGTACTCCGTTGCCGATGCGATCGCGGGACCCGTTGCCTGCACACATTGCGCACGCCAAATGAATATTAAGGGCGCCGTCATTGAGGCCGTTGACAGAATGCCGGGCGCCCACTCCGCCAACGTAGCTGCTGATGACACGGATAGCGTGCAGTCAAGCAACGAATTCTTGGATGGCGTGTCAAGAAAGGCGGGGAAATGACACAGCACGCTAGCGAACCTGATCGCGAAGTACTAGAAGCTTTGGACGTAGCATAGGCGACGCTGCCGCCAATACGCCGTACCGCCTCTGATCTACGTCGGCCATCTCCTCGTCGGCAATATCCAACAGCTCCTTGGCGTGCTGCAGCGTTTCCTAAGTACCTCGCCGACGGCGCCAGCGGCGACCATGTCCTCTGCTTCATCGCACACCTTCATGGCTTCGCGTAAGGCCCATGCGGCGTCGTCCTGGGGAATCACACATGGACGTCGGCGGACAGCTAAGCAAATCGCCGACGGCTCGGCCCCCCAAGTGACCACCGAAGATTCGGGGATCAGACACCGTCGCCGTAGCAACGGATTCGGGATGGAGCCGCTGAAAAGGAGTAGCGCACAGTCTGCGGCCAAACAAAATGTGCGTCTGGCTATTTTCACCGACTGTCGGGCTTCCATGCACGCGGGCTGACCGTAGTCATACTCGGTTCCCTTTCAAATGCGCGATTGCATGTGCCTACCATCTACCTCGTATTGTTGCTGGCGGTGCTCCTAGTCGCAGGGTATGCGCTATGGCCCGCTTGGCTGTCGTGCAAAAGGAGACAGCGGCACACTAGGTCGCAACGCCGACCGCGATCAGCAGCGGAAGACGTTTACTCAGCGCCAATCGACTTGCCGCCCTTGGATCACTTGCATTCCGATACACGTCAAACAAATCAGCCCGCGTCCCATAAGTCCCGCCATTCGTAGTCCGGTTCGGCCGAACGCCAGGATCGCGCTGACGGCCAGTCGCCGCAAGACCGCCGATCACACCCTGTGGGTCACAGCGCTGGGCTTCTCGACGCCTGCAACATCGACGCGGGCCATACCGTTGCCAGGATCGTTCTCCACGTAGGGCGCTCGTATAGCACGCAATGCGTGGTTGCGATTCGGCCCGGGCGTGCGCCCAGTCGCGGCGCATACACTGTCACTCGCGACGCCGCCTGAGCTGCGACAAGCGCGAGGCCGGGGCGGTCGAAGGTATAAAGCTGACCGGCGCTAAGGATATGGTCGATGAAGCTGCCGTCTTCGGTAATCCACACTTCGCCGTGGTCGATCCTGATCGTCGTGGCTTCGCCGTCGAGCACAGACAGCGTTTCTCCCGGTGTCAGCCGTGCGACGGTGACCGCGCCAAAGCCTCGCGATCGTCCTTCCTTGATGTTGCTCATGTTGCGCTCCTCGCGATTTCCGCTAGCGCCGTCAATATGTTTCATTGCGTCTCCTTGAGATAACGCGGAGCGTCCGCGATGAAACACATTGTCGTGACCGCCGGCCCAACGCGCATGAGACACAGGTCCCATCAAACGCTTTGAATGAGCGCAGCGGATGGGACTGATGTCCCGCACTTATAGCCACCGACACCGGGAGAATGGGCGGAAATACTGGCCGCTCAGAGGAAGAGCGATGGTCGTGATGCCACTCAGGGACTCGCGATGGATTGAGCGGGCGTGCGTCGGTTCGATAGCGCATATACGACGATGCCCAGCGTTGCGAGTGTCCACACGATGACGGGTGCGCTGGGCAGGTCGAGCAGTGTCGAACGACGAGGCCGATGGCGTAGCCCACGGCCCCCGGCGTCCAGGCAGCCGGGATGCGAAATGTGCGGCTCCTGCCCAAGGCAACGGCCGCTTCGGTCGTGAGCCGAGATACGTCTGTGTCGGGCAACAACCGGCCAGAAGCGGACGTCTCCCAAAACGCCCGCAAAGCAGTCGTTCGTTGTCGAGTGCCCGGCGTTGACAATCAGGGCGAGCCTCGTCCGGCCGGGCTGCGTGCAGTCGCGTCGTTTTGGCCCATACTTGAACACATCCAGCGAGAAAGTCGCACTGACCGATGCTGTGCCCCAACTGTAACGCGGAGAGTCCCGTCGGACAGCGTTTTTGCGGCGACTGTGGCACCGCGTTGAATGCTGCGAACACCGTCGTGCCCGGAATGCGCGCACCGAGTTCCTCTGCCGTCGGGCAGGAGCGCCGTCGATCTGACGCGCCCTCAGCCGAGCGTCGTCAGCTCACCGTGATGTTTTGCGACCTGGTTGGATCAACTGCACTCTCAGAGCGGCTCGACCCAGAAGACACGCGTGACATTATCAGCGCGTATTTTCGCTGCGTCGCTGAAACAGTCACTTGTTTCGACGGATTCGTCGCGCAATACGTAGGCGACGGCGCGCTCGTTTACTTTGGATACCCCCAAGCGCATGAAGACGATGCGGAGCAGGCGGTTCGTGCTGCCCTCGCCGTCGTCGAGGCAATCGAACGCGGTAACACGGGAGAACCGTTACAGGTGCGGATAGGCATTGCGACAGGGATGTCTGTTGTTGGCGATCTCGTAGGCTCGGGGCCATCGCGCGGACACGCGGCGGTGGGTGACAGCCCGAACCTCGCCGCTCGGCTGCAAACGCTGGCGCAGCCCGGAACTGTCTTGATCTGCCAGAGCACGCGCCGGCTTGCGGCGGGGCATTTCCACTACAGTGATCTCGGCACCCTCGCCCTCAAAGGGTTTGCGCAACCAGTGCCTGTTTACCAAGTCCTTCAAAGCAGCGACATCGAGAGCCGCTTCGATGCGACGCACAGAACGACGCTGCCGTCGCTGTTTGGGCGTGATGAAGAGATGGCGTTGCTTCTGGGTAAGTGGCGACGCGCTGCCTTGGCTGAAGGCCAAGTGGTGATGCTGATGGGCGACGCCGGAATCGGCAAGTCGAATATTGCGCTCGCGCTCGACCAGCGCCTTAAAGATCAGCCACACATCACGTTGCGTTATTTCTGCTCTGCCCATCATACGAATAGCGCGCTATTTCCGTTCATCTCGCAGCTTCGCCGGGCCGCCGGATTTGAACACACCGACAAGCCGGAGGAAAGGCGTTCGAAGCTCGACGCCCTGATTGCACAATCTCACGGTGATCCCGAGCATGTTGCAGTTCTGGCCGATCTTCTTGCGTTGCCGATCGGCGATGGCCACCCTTTGCAGGAGTTGAGTCCGGAAGAGCGAAAGGAGAGGACGTTTGCGGCGTTGTCGGCTCAGCTCAGCGCGTTCGCGGAGCAGCAGACAGTATTCATCGTGTTTGAGGATGTTCACTGGATCGACCCGACCTCCTTGGATTTGCTCACGTCCACAGTGAAGCGGTTGCCGCAGTGTCGCGCCCTGCTGCTCATCACGGCCAGAGCCGAGTTCACTCCATCCTGGCCGAACGAACCGCACATCACCACGGTTCCGCTGACCCACCTTGGGCCGTCATCTAGTGCGCGATTGGTGGAGTCGGTAGCCGAAGGCAGGACGCTCCCCAAGGAGTTGATCGACGCTATTCTCGCTCGTACCGACGGGGTGCCACTGTTCATTGAAGAACTGACAAAGACGGTGCTGGAAAGCAAGTTGGTGCGGCAGCACGACGGCAATTACCTGTTCGACGGCGCTTGGGAATCGTCGGCAATACCGACAACGTTGCAGGCGTCGCTGATGGCGCGTCTTGACCGGTTCGCCGCGGTAAAGGAGGTCGCGCAAATCGGCGCGGTTGCCGGACGTGAATTCCATTTCGAAATGTTGCATGCCGTCGCAGGCCTACCCAAAAACAGTCTTGAAGAAGCGCTTCAGCAGCTCGAGCGGTCGGGGTTGGTGTTTCGTCGGGGCGATATCCCACATGCGATCTATACGTTCAAGCACACGCTGGTACGGGATGCAGCCTATACCAGCCTCTTGAAGAGTCGGCGCGCAGAGTTGCACGCCGCCATTGCGAACACGCTCGAGAAGAAATTTCTCGAAATTGTGCAAACGCAGCCCGAAACCCTGGCACGCCATCTGACGGACGCCGGGTTGGCTGAAAGAGCCATCGAATACTGGTTACGGGCGGGGAAGAACGCGGCACTGCGTTCTGCCAACCTCGAGGCAATCGAACACCTGAAGCGCGGCATCGAGTTGACGCGGGACTTGCCAGGCGGCGCCGCCAAGGATAAGTCCGAGCTTGGACTGCAACTGCTTCTCGGTCCCTCTCTTGTCGCCACTCAGGGACCGGCCGCCGGCAGCGCCCTCGCCACGTTCGCCCGCGCACGCGAGCTATGCGAGCGGCTTGGCCAGCCCCCGGAATATCTTCAGGTGATGTTCTGGCTGGCGACTGCTAGTGTCGTGCGCGGTGAGTTGCCCCAAGCGCTGGAGGCTATTGCGGGTTTGCCGAGTGCCGCCGAGGCGCGCGGAAATCAAGCCGCTTTGCTAAACGGCATTCGAGGCCAAGGCATGATCCTGATGTTCATGGGACGCATCACCGAAGCTCGGGATACCCTCAAGCGAGCAATCGAGGTGTTCGGCGCCAGCGCTGAGGCCGACAGGGTTGCGGCCCGGACAGCCGGCCAGGACGCGGGAGTTTCTAGCTTGGTCCTTCTGGCGTGGGTGTCTTGGATTGCCGGGCAGGCGGACGAGGCGATGTCGCACATGTGTACTGCGCTCGAGCGAGCTGATGCGATTCAGCACGCTCATACGCGTGCTTACGCGTGGTATTACGCGTCTGTTCTCCACGGTCTGCGCGGTGAACCCGCGGTAGCGCAGGATTATGCGGAGCGTTGTCTCGCCCTGTCGGAGCAGCAGGGATTTCGTCATTGGCTTGGATTGTCGCGCTCGCTGCGAGGCATCTGCGTCGCTTTTTTGGATGCCTCCGACGACCGTCTGCACGAGGTGAAAGCTGCGCTCGCAGCATATCGGCGGGGCGGCTATCAGCTCGGCCTCACCGTTCAGTTCGTACTGCTGTGCCCGGTCTTGCTGCTTCGAAACCAGCCCGACCTGGCGCTGGAAGTCATCGATGACGGGCTGGCTATCGTGAGCCACAACACCGAGCGGTTTTTCGAGGCTGAACTTTACCGGCTGAAGGCCTGCGCGTTGCGCATGCAGGGCGCCGCGGACATCGAGCCGGAGTCTTTGCTCCACCAGGCGCTGCAGACGGCGCGTGACCAACGGGCCCGCTCACTCGAACTGCGCGCGGCGACCGACCTCGCGAGGCTCTGGATGCATCAAGGCAAGCGTCACGCAGCGTTCGACCTCCTCTCACCCGTCTATGGTGGCTTTGACGAAGGCTTCGACACCCGTGATCTCAAGGAAGCCAAGGGCGTGCTGGCCGACATCGGCTGATCTTCTGGCCGCACCATCTCGGGTGTCGATGGCCGGCCAGCTCCGCACCTGGGGAGCGGCCGAGGCCAACGAGAGCGGCACCGGCATGGCATGGATGGG
>Ga0207701_10007277_pt1 | contig 11018 bp, 8 predicted proteins | sample KBSSwiSSwithPhiX_FD_184294 | JGI IMG/M metagenome (GOLD analysis project Ga0207701, IMG submission 184294) | Switchgrass rhizosphere bulk soil microbial communities from Kellogg Biological Station, Michigan, USA, with PhiX - S5 (SPAdes) (version 2) | ecosystem: Environmental > Terrestrial > Soil...
GGGTGGCGGTGGCAGCGGCGGCACGGGCGGCGCGCCGCAGTGCTACTCCGTGGCGTTCACCGCGCCGACGAACGGCACGACCCTGACCGTCGCCGACGACACCAACACGACCTGCGCCGACGGCTTCCAGTACACGGTGCGCATCAACACGGGCGCGCCCGACGGCACGTCGGTGCAGCTGTTCAACAACGGCAACACGCTGCTCGGCACCACGACGGTCGCGGGCGGCGCGGCCAGCTTCCCGGTGCAGCTCGCGTCGCAGGGACAGAGCGCGCTGTCGATCCAGTTCCCCACCACGGCGCCGTGCACCGATGCGACGACTCAGTCGACGGTGACGGTCAACTGCCCGAACACGCCGCCGACCTGCAACATCTCGCAGCCGACGATCAGCGGGACGCACATCGCGCTGAACGGCGTCCTCGCGCCCGCGGGCGATCGCGCCAGCCAGATCGGCTCGCCGTACCAGGTCACGTTCAACGTGACGACCAACGCCGAGGACGGCCAGCCCGTCACTCTCTCCTTCAATAACGTTGCGTCGCCCAGCGTCGTGATGACGCTGAACGCGACCGTGAGCGCCGGCAGCGCGACCTTCGGCGTGCCGCTGTCGCCCGACGGCACCTACCAGGTGACCGCGACCTGCAAGAACATGAACAACGTGACCGGCATGTCGCCGGCCACCAACTTCCCGGTCGACACGACGGCGCCGAACCTGTCGGTGACCGCGCCCGTCGACAACCAGTTCTTTGGCCCGACGGATCTCGACAGCCAGGGGCGCTTCAACGTCTGCGGCCGCACGACATCCGCCGACGCCGCCGGTCTGCCCGCCTCGCTGGGCGGCGGGGTGAACAACCTCTGTGTCGCGCTGGGCGGCTCCGCGAGCTGCGTCGGCACCGCGGCCGTCACCGCGGTCAACACCGACGCGTGCGTCGCGGTGACCTGTCCGGGCGGCGCGCCGTTCAACATCACCGTCACGCTGAAGGACGGCGCGGGCAACCCGACGTCGACGACCATCCAGGGTGTCTCGTGCGCGTCGACGCTGCCGTCGGTACAGGTGATCACGCCGGTCTCCGACGCGCCTGCATTCAATGATCCCTCGAAGCACATCCTGTCGGCGACCGCGCCGGTCGGCGTGCGCGACCTCGATCCGAACACGGCGGGCGCGCAGGCGGACGTCGTCGCGTGCACCGATCGCAGCGGCAGCGCGACGCTGGAGCACGGCCTCAGCGGCGGGAATCTGACCCTGCTGGCCGGCCCGATCAACACCGTGGCCGCGGTCGCGACCGACAACTGCCCCTCGGGCCTCGGGTTCGTGGCGCGCTTCCCCGGCGTGACCCTGCGCGAGAGCATCGAGAACACGAACGGCACGCTGGCGACGCCGACCGAGCTGCGCGTGCGCGTCGCCGACGCGGTCAACCCCGTCAGCATCGGCACCAGCGTCCCCGTCGACCTGTGGGTCGATTCGCTGCCGCCCGCGCTGAGCCTGCAGACGCCGGCGAACCTCTGCGGCAGCTTCCACCAGTCGCCGGCGACGTTCGTGCAGGCGGTGTCATTCGGCGCCGAGACCTCCGGCGTCGTCCTGCAAGTGACCAACGGCTCGACGACCGATACGTACACGAACCCGACCTTCGCCAGCGGCGTCGCGACGTTCGCAGCCGTGGACTTCGATCTCGGCCAGAACAACGTGACCGCGACCGAGACCGATCCGGCGGGTAACCGGACCACGTTCGCCACCGTGCCGTGCAGCGTGATCATCGGGTCGGCCCCGGTCGTCACGTTCACCACGCCGACGTCGGGCCAGGTCCTCTGCCCGAACGGATCTACCGCAAGTTGCGTGAAGGACGTCGATGCTGCGATGACGGATTGGCAGGGTGCGATCACTGTCCACGTCACGGGCGACGGTCAGTCGCTCACCAGCGGCGACGTCACTTTCACGTACACCGTCGGCGCGGGCACGCCGGTCACGCTCGGCACCGGCGCGGTCGCGCTCGATTCGAGCGGCAACGCGTCGCTGCCTCTCGTGACCCTGCCGGAAGGCGCGATCACGCTCACCGCGACGACTAACAACATCACGAACCGCGGCGTCGGCACCGGGACGGCGACGGTCACGGTGGACCTGACCGCGCCCACCGCGCCTGCCTCGCTGACGGCGACGATCAGCGACCGCCGCAAGACCTCGATCCAGCTTGCCTGGCCGGCTGGGACCGACAACGGCTCTGGCGTCGTGAGCTACGTAGTCCGTTACGCGAAGACGCAGATCACCGACGACGCCGGGTTCAACGCCGCGACGCCCGTGACATACAGCGGTCAGCCACCCCTGCCCCAGAACGACGGGATCCTCGTCGACAACCTCTACATCGAGAACGGCTACTTCTTCGCCGTGAAGGCACGCGACGCCGGCGGCAACCTGAGCCCGCTGGTCGGGACGACGACCGCGGTGACGGCGCACTTCAACGTCACGCTGGTTCCGTCGCCGACCGGGACGAACCAGCTGTTCGGCGCGCAGATCGACGGGTCGTTCGACGTCAACGGCGACACGTTCTCCGACATGCTCGTCACCACCGTCAGTGACCGCCACGCCTATCTGTTCCTGGGCGGCAGCACCATCGCCACCGCGCCGAGCGTGACCTTCACGGGCACCAACGTCGCGTTCGGCGGCACGGCGCGCATGATTGGCGACATCGATAACGATGGTTTGCAGGATCTCGCAATTTCCGACCAGACCGCACGGGTGATCCGGATCTACAAGGGACGCTCGGTGTGGCCGGCGACGCTGGACGACACGCAGGCGGACTACACCATCTCCAGCGACGCGACGTGGGCGGCCAGCGCCTTCGGCGCCACGCTCGCTCCGCTCGGTGACTTCGATGGGGACGGCGTCGACGACTTCGTCATCGGCGCGCCGGGCTTCAGCGCGCTGACGGGCCGTGTCGCGGTCGTCTACGGCCGCGCGGGCTTCACCAGCTTCGGCCTGCCCGATACCACCCGTTCGCTCGAGATCGGTGGCAATCCCGCCCTCAACCGAACGCAGTTCGGTCTGGCGGTGGTTGGTCTCGGCCACTTCTACTCGGGCAGCGGGACGACGCTGGTCGTTTCGGCGCCGGGTCTCGGCTCTGCGACGAGCACGAGCAGCAATGAAGGCCGCATCTACTCGTTCAGCGGACGCGGGCCTGGCGCGGCGATCGACGCGACCGCCGCCACCAACGTGAAGGTCGGCCCGGGCAAGCCTGCAAAGATTGGCCAGACGCTGACCAACCTCGGACCGGTCGTGAACACGCTCGCGTCCGTCGGCGTCGGCAACAGCGCCGATACGGTCAGCGTTTCAGGCGTCAACGGCACCAGCTTCGTGCTGTCCGGTACGACGGCGCTCGGGCCGCTGGCGAATTCGTTGATCCTGTATCAGCAGGGCGCCAATTCGATCGGTCAGGTGATCTTTGGCGGCGGATTCTCCGGTCGCGACACCACCGTGTCGCTCATCGGCGATTCGAAGGCGGACGTCGCCATGACGAGCCTGCAGAATGGAAACAGCGTCGACCTCGTCGACGGGAACAGGGTTGCTGGCCTGTCGAGCCCCTCGGATACCCGGAGCACGGCGGACGTTCACGTGCCTTTGCCGTCGGGATGGAGCGCCACCGCCCTGGGCGTCGGCGATCTGCTCCGCGACATCAATGGAGACGGCTTCGCCGACTTCGCCCTGGGCGATCAGTTCGGTGTCGTCCCCGGTCGCGTCGCGGTCTTCTGGTAAGCCAACGTCCGTCGGCGCCCGACAAAAAAAAGCCGCCACCCTTTTTCCGTGGATGACTAAGATGCGAGTCCACGGAGGGCTGGCTGTGCATTCATCGCGTTGGGTTCCCTGGGCATTAGTGGCGATCCTGGTGGTCGTTGGCGGTGGTTGCAGCTCCGACGCCAAGCCGAAACCGGACGCAAGCGGCGGCCATGGCGGTGGTGGAGGCGGTGGTGGAGCCGCGGTCGATGGCGCTCCTCCCGACGGAGGGCCCGGGGACGGGTCGCCGAGCAACGAGAAACCGGGCGATGGCTCGCCGGGCGACGTTGCCTCGGGCGACGCGCCCGCCGATGTGCCAGCCGACGCGCCCGTCGATGTACCGGCGGACGCACCCGCCGATGTGCCAGCCGACGCGCCGACGGACAGCGGCGTGAAGGATTCGGGCGTCGACCTGAACGTGCCGCCTCCGACGATGCTCACGGCGACGGTCGCGGATCGTCGCGCCGGGACCTTTCAGCTGCTGTGGACGGCGCCGTCCAACAACGGTCAGGCCGTGAAGGGCTATCAGATCCGCTACGCGAAGGTGCCGATCACGGCGACGAACTTCGACGATACGGCGGTCACGAAGGTGATCACCTACACCGGCACGCCGTCCCAGCCCGGCGCTACGGACGGGATGCTGGTGACCCTCTACATCGAGAACGCGTACTACTTCGCGGTCATCGCGACGGACATGGCGGGCTCGCAGGTGGGCGCGCTCATGACGACGACTGCGGCCGTGGCGGCGCATTTCAACGTCACGCTCCTGAGCTCGCCCAGCGGGACCAATCAGCTGTTCGGCGCGATGATCGACGGTTCAGCGGACGTCAACGGAGACGGCATCTCGGATCTGCTGGTGGGGACCGTCAGCGACGGGCACGGCTACCTGTTCCTCGGCGCGGCGACGTTCGCTCCGACGGCCCCCACGACGACGTTCTCCAGCACCGCCACCAATTTCGGAGGCACCATCCGCGCCATCGGCGACATCGACGGCGACGGGAGAGGCGACGTCGCGATCGCCGACCAGACAGGCGTTCGCGTCCTGGTGTACAAGGGGCGCGCGACGTGGCCGGCGACGCTGACGGACGCGCAGGCCGACTACGTCATCAGCACCGACGCGACCTGGGCGTCGAGCGCCTTCGGCACCTCGATCGCGCCGCTCGGCGATTTCAACGGTGACGGCGTGGCGGACTTCTCGATCGGCGCGCCTGGTTTCGGAACGCTCGTCGGTCGTGTTGCGGTGATCTACGGCCGGACCGGGTTCACCAGTTTCATGCTGCCCGATACCACGCGTTCGCTGGAGATCTCGGCGGACCCCGCCTTGAACCGGTCGCAGCTCGGCCTGGCGACGGTCGGTCTGGGGCATTTCTACGCCGGCACGGGCACGACACTCGTCGTCGCGGCGCCCGGCCTCGGCTCCGCCACGAGCACCAGCTCGAACGAAGGTCGGCTGTACGCGTTCCGCGGCCGCGGTCCCGGCGCGGCGATCGTCGCGACCGCTGCCGACAATGTCCTCGTCGGGCCCGGAAAGGGGGCGCGGATCGGTCAGACGCTGGTGAACGCCGGGCCGGTCGTGAACACGTCGCCGTCCCTCGGCGTCGGGAACAGCGCCGATACGTTGAGCATCCCGGGAACGAACGGGTCTTCTTTCGTGATGTCCGGTAACGCCACCACGGGGCCCTTCGCGAGCACGTTGATCTTCTTCCAGATGGGCGCGAACGGCGTCGGCCAGGTCATCTTTGGCGGCGGGTTCTCCGGCCTGGACACGACGGTCTCCATGATCGGCGACGGCAAGCCGGACGTCGCGCTCACCAGCGTGCAGAACGTCGGGACGGTCGACATCGTCGACGGCGCCAAGATCGGCGCGGTGACCAGCCCGGCGAACACGCTCACGATCGCCGACGTCCACGTGCCGCTGCCAAGCGGCTGGATGGCCACCGCGAGCGGCGTCGGAAGCCTGATCCGCGACATCAACGGCGACGGACATCCGGACTTCGCCCTCGGCGATCAGTTCGGCGCCGTCCCCGGGCGCGTCGCCGTATTCTGGTAGTTTCCTGATAGCTTCGCCTCGATGTTCCACATCGCGGGCGTCGCGGCCTGGAACCCGGATGTCGAGCGCCGGCTGATCGAGGAAGGTCTGCCGCGCGCGCTCGCCGACGCGCGTGGCGCCAATGTCCGCAGCGAGCGCCTCCCCGGCGCGTGTCTCGGCGTCGTCGCTTACGGCACGCGCGGGGACCTCGTCGGCGAACACGTCGCGACCGACGAGGCGGCTCGCATCGCGGTCGCCGGATCGTGGCGTCTGGACAACCTCGACGAGGTGAAGGCACTCCTCCGTCCGCGCGAAGGCGTGGCCACCGCCGAGGTGCTGATCGAGGCATACCGACGCTGGGGTGATTCATTTCCCGCACAGCTCAAGGGCGACTTCGCCGGTGTGCTCTGGGATTGGGAGCGGCGTCGGGTGCTGGCGTTTCGCGATCAGCTCGGGGTGCTTCCGTTGTTCTACGCGACGGTGGCGGGCGGCGTTGCGGTGGCGTCGGACGTCGGTTTGTTGCGGACGATCGTCGGCGACGGCGGGGCGCCGGACGACCAGATGATCGTCGAGCATCTCTCCTGGCAGTTCCAATCCGTGGACCGGACGTTCTGGAGTCGCCTTCGCCGTCTGCCCGGGGGGCACGTGCTGGACGCGGCGGCCGGCGGGGCGACGTCGCGCCCGTACTGGCATCCGCCGCCGGTCGCTCCGACCAATCGAGCGGTCGTGCACGAGCGCTTCCGGGAGCTGTTGTTCCAGAGCGTGCGGCGGCGGCTCGATGCCGATCGACCCACGCTCGCCCATCTGAGCGGCGGGATCGACTCTTCATCGATTGTCTGCGTCGCCGGCCAGATCTGCCGGACCGAACCCGAACGCTTCCCGGTTCGGACGCTGGCCGCCCGATACCCCGGCCTGGAAGCGGATGAAGGCGAATATATCGACGCGGTTACGCGGGCTGTTTCATTGCCCGCCGAGAGCTGGGACGGACGGAACCGACCCATCGACGATCTCTCGGATCCTTCGATCGCGGGTCCTGGGTTCAAGAGCCACCGGTCGGACGGAACGCTGGATGAGTTCGCGATCGCCGCACGATGGGGCGCGGGCGCGATCCTGAGCGGCCTCGGCGGCGATCAGCTGGGGTCCTCGTCCGGGTTGCCCGAACACCTCAGCCGCGCCACGCCGTTTCAGATTGCGTGGCGGATCGCGTCGCGTCGGGGCATGCCCCTTTCCGAACGCGCGGCCCGGACGCGGTACCTGCTGCGCGCGATCGCACCCGATCCCGTGAATCGTTTGTGGGCCCGACACCGAGGCCGTCGCGGTTCTCCGAACTGGCTCCACGCGCGGTGGCGCGGCGTCGTCGGAGACATCAGCGCCAGTCGAAGCTGGGGCGGTGCCGGCTCGTTCGATTCCCGCGTCCAGGAGGCGCACTGGCGCGACCTGATGGGCGGCGCGATGGCGCACGCGCTCGACGCGGACCATCGCGTCGCGACCCGGCACGCCGTCGAGATGCGGTATCCGTTCCTGGATCGCGACCTGGTGAGCTTCATCCTCTCCCTGCCTCCGGAAAGCTGGCCCAGCCTGGAGCCGTACGGGCGGCTGCAGCGGATCGCGCTGTCCGATCTCCTGCCGGCGGCGGTCCTCGGCCGGACCGCCAAGGCGGCGTTCTCGACGGTCGTCGCGGGGCGCGTCAGACAGGCAGCGCCGCAGCTTCGGACCTTGCTGTTCGACGGGCCCTGGGCATCCGAGCGTTGGGTCTCCCGCGGAGGGGCGCAGGCTCTGTTCGACCGCGCCATATCCTCGACGTCCGATGACGAGTGGGGTGACTGGCAGGCCCTGCGCGCAATGGCCACGTTGGAGGCTTGGCTACGCCGGGTTTTTGGGTATGATACCGGCGCACCTGGACGGCGGCCCGGAGGAGATCATGAAGACGGTTCCCCAGACGAACGAAGCACCTGAAGCCCAGGCTGCGCGGCCCTATGTCGCCCCGCAGCTGACGCTGGTGGGAAACCTGAACGATCTCCTGGCTGGAACGGGCACCGGGAACACGGACCAGCAGGAGGCCTGCACGGCCGGGTCCGCGTTCACCAATCCCATGTGCGAGTAGATTTGCCGGATCGGCTGCAGTTCTTCTTCGAGGCGGTCCGCGCCGGGTTGGCGCTGCCGCAGGTCGAATGGGGCCGCCACTGTGAGGGGCCCCGGTCGCTGGTCGGTAAGCTGCGCGGGCAAGGTCGTCGCGAGCAGCGCCGTGGCCCGGAAGCCCGGGCCCGCCTGCAGCGCGTGATCGCGCTCTGGGATCGCGTCCTTCCGGGGCAGCCGAGCTGCTACCGGCGCGCCCTGCTGGAGATCCGGCTGGACGCGGGCGCCGCCGAAGAGCAGCTGCACATGGGTCTGCGTGTTCCGGGCGGTCCTCGCTCGGGCCACGCGTGGCTGGGCGCCGCCGCCCCGTCCGAGACCTACGACGTCCAGCTGGACATGTAGCGCGCAGCGGCCGGCCCCAGCGCCGTGATGCCGAGCGGCGCGGTCGCCTCGAAGAGCTTCACCGCCGACGACAGCGCGGACGCGCTCGCGATGAACTGACGCCACGCCTCGCGCGACGCGTCGCCCAGAAAGTCGTTCGCGATCAGGGCCAGGAGACCCTCGACCTCGTTCAGACGGCGCGCTTCGAACTCCGCGCGCGCCCGGCGCGCGACGTCGAGAAACAAGATCTCGCCCAGCGGCAGCCCGGGCCCTTCGCTCATCGTCGCCAGCTCCGTGGAGGCGACGCGCGGCGCGCCGGCGGCCAGCTGGTCGGCCGCCTGTTTCGCCCAGGCGTGCGCGCGCGCCTCGCCACCCATCGCGACGGTGGGGGCTGGTGCATCGGGTTTGAGGACCAGCAAGTCCTCGGTCACCGGTTGTGCGCCCTGCTGCACGAAGGCGCGCACGGTGGTCGTCTTTCCCGCGCCGCTCTGCCCGGCGAATGCGATCAGCGCTCCGTTCACGGCGCACGACGCCGCATGGAGGACCGACAGACCACGCGTGAACATGATCTTCGGCGCCACCGCGCGCACGTAGAACTCCAGCAGGGGACTGCCTTCGACGCCCGCTTCCGGCGCGACGCTGACGTCGTGGTCCGGCGGCGTCACCACGAGCACGCGCTTCCCCGCGTGCCACAGGCCGTAGCCGTCGCCGCTCGCGTCGGGATGGAAGTGGTATGGCCCCGTCGGCGTGCCGCGCACCGGCGCCGAATCGAGCGCGGCGCAGGTGTCGGCGACGAATCTCTGCGCGTGCTCGGGCGTGACCTGCAGGCGCTGCGCGACCGTGCGCGCGGCCGCCGCGGCGTCGCCGTCGACGAGCGCCGCGCATGCGATCGCCGCGCTCAGGTCGACCTGGAAGTAATTGCCCGTCTTGAGATCGACGACCACGCCACCGGAGGCGAACGCCCTCACCACGTAACGCTCGCTGAAAGCGCCGCCGGAGATCACCGGATCGCTCCGTCGTTGCCCGCCTGGAGCGTCGCCAGCCCTTCGTTCAGCAGGGAGCGGACGAAGCTGACGACGTCTGCGCGCAACGTGTCCGCAGGGACCGCGTAACCCGCGCCCACGGCATCAACCGTCTCGCCGACCGATCTGCCCGCGGCGATCTGTTGCCAGATCGCGAATCCGACGGCGTTCAGCTCCCAGCACTTCCCGCTGCGCGTGTCGACGATGACGCCCCTGTCGTCGAGCGCGCGCACCTCCACGTTCGTCGGCACGAGGCGGGAGTCGTTCGACACCTCCATCAGCGCAGGATAGCCGACGGGCTGACGACTGCGAAAGCGCCGGCCGTGTCTTCAGCGAACGGCGATCGCGGCCGGTCGAGCGCGATCGGCCGCCGCGGGCTTCGGATCCGTTCGCACCAGCGATTCGAAGAAGGCCAGCGCCGTCTTCAACGCCTCGTTGCGCGTGTAGTCCGCGTTGCTGGCGAGGCCGCTGGGCACGGCGACCGCGACGGCGTCGATGCCCGCCCGCTCGGCCAGGTAGATGCTGCGCGACGCGTTCACGTCCTGCGTGCAGATCACGGCGTCCGTGATGTCGAAGACGTCGGCGGCGCGGTTCATCGTCTCGCGCGTGCGCGAGCCGCCCGCGTCGACGAGGATGTCGGCCGGATCGACGCCCCGCTCGCGAAGCCACGCGCTCATGGTGGTGGTCTCGGGCGCCACGGTCGTCTCGTTGCCCGACACGAGGATCTTCTTCACGCGCCCGCCCCGGTACAGCATGAGCGCGGTCTCGAGGCGCCCGCGGAGCTGCGAGAGCGGCTTGCCCGCGACAACGCGCGAGCCGGGCACGATCGCCACGCTGCGCGACGGAACCTCGTCGACCGACGCGTAGGCGCGTCCGTTGCTCGCGTGCGCGACCCAGGCGTTCGCGCCCAGGACCACCGCGAGCGCCAGCGCCGAAAGGCCGCCCGCGACCAGCGTCGCGCGGAGCAACTTGCGGCGGGTGGCGGCGCCCATCTCCGATCGAAATCGGGAGGCCGTCGCGCGCGCTTGAGCGCGGCCGGGCGCGCGTCAATGCTTTGGCGTGTAGTACGTGCGCGCGGGGGCGGGCGGGGCCTTGGGCGGGCCGTCGTAGGCCTTCAGGAGGCGCTTCTGTTCGGGGGTGCGGAACAGGGCCAGGTTGCGCAGGCGCTCCAGCTTGCGCTTGGTGGTCTGGAAGGTGCCGTTCTTCGCCATCAGGTCGGTGACGACGGCGGGCCCGAAGAGGGCGCCGGCCACGGCAAACACCACCACGAACAGGATCACGGCCAACTTGAACAGCCGCAACCGCACGCCGACCGGCATGCCCATACCTTATCGGAGATTCGGGGCGCCTTCTTGAGGTAGAGTTTTCCCCTCCCTTCCCCCCAGGAGTTCGCAGCATGAATAGCTTCCGCGCCTCGCTTCTCGCCGTCGGGTCCGTCTGCGTTTTGCTCTCCGCCTGCTCCGGCAGCTCCGGCTCGACGGGCACCGCAGGCACTTCCGGTAGCGGCACCGCCGGCACGACCGGGAGCGCGGGCACGACGGGCAGCGCCGGCACGTCGGGCAGCGCCGGCACGTCGGGAGACGCGGGCACGACGGGCACCGGCGGGTCCAGCGCGACCGGCACCGCCGGCACCAGCGGCAGCGCGGGTACGACGGGCAGCGCGGGCACGACCGGCAGCGCGGGCACGACCGGCAGCGCCGGAACCAGCGGCAGCGCGGGTACGACGGGCAGCGCCGGCACCGGCGGCGCG
>Ga0207701_10007281_pt1 | contig 11014 bp, 4 predicted proteins | sample KBSSwiSSwithPhiX_FD_184294 | JGI IMG/M metagenome (GOLD analysis project Ga0207701, IMG submission 184294) | Switchgrass rhizosphere bulk soil microbial communities from Kellogg Biological Station, Michigan, USA, with PhiX - S5 (SPAdes) (version 2) | ecosystem: Environmental > Terrestrial > Soil...
GCGGGCTAGTCGCGTCGGCGGGGCTCACCTGGTTGACGTCGGCGCCGGCTTCGACGAGGGCCTTCACCGTCTGCAGCGCACCCTGGCGCGCGGCGAAATGCAGCGCCGAGAGCCCGCCCTGTTTGCCGATCAGCTCGTTGTAGGTGTACGCGCGCGTGACGCCGGCGGTCTCGTTCGCGGCCGGCGTACCGCGCGACACGGCACGCGTCTGGCCGCCGCCCGCCGACGCCGTGCCGCTGCCGCCGGCTTTCGCCGACTTCTCGTTCTGCGCGTCGCGGATCTCCTGCTGCAGCTTGTCTTCAGGGGCGATGACGCCGGCCAGATCGACGACCTTCGAGGTCACCGCCGGCTGGGCGCCGTGCTCCAGCAGCAGGCGCACTGCGTCGGCGCGATCGGCGGCGGCGCCGAACATCAGCGCCGTCTCGCCGTTGGCCGACTCGGCGGCGTTCGGGTCGGCGCCGCGGTCGAGCAGTCCCTGCAGCGCGTCGGTATTCCCGGAGCTCGCCGCCAGCATCAGCGGCGTCGCACCGGTCGTGGCGCGAGCGTTGACGTCGGCGCCGCGCCCGGCCAGCACGTCGACGACGGCGCGGGTGCCGGTCTGGCTGGCGAGGTGGAGCGGCGTGTAGCCGCCGAGGCGGGTCGTCGCGCGCGCGTTGCCGCCGGCGTAGAGCAGCGTCTCGGCCAGCGCCGCATCGCCGTGCATCGCCGCCCAGTGCAGCGCCGTCATGCCGTCGCCTTGCGCGCCGTTGACGTCGCCGCCCTGTTTCAGCAGGCGGCGCACGCCGTCGGCGTCGCCGGCCATCGCGGCCTCGGCGATCGCCGCGGGCCCTTCCGCGGCGGCATAGACGAGCGTGGACAGCAGCAGTGCCGCAATTGCCCCGTAAGCCGTGGTTCGCATATGTGTCGCCCCGGCGGCGGCCCTAAAGGGCCGCCCTACCCCTAGCATCTAGCAACCAGCATCTAGCAACCAGCATCTAGCCACCAGCCCTAGCCACCAGCCCCTAGCTCCCAGCCGCGTTCAGGTCGAGCGTGGCACTGCTGTCGCCGAAGCTCTCCACCTCGCAGCCGAGCGTGTTGAGCACCGACAGCATCGCGTTCGCCATCGGCGTCCCGTCGGGCGCCTTCAGGTGCATGTTGCCCTTGATCCCGCCGCCGCCGTGTCCCGCGATGAGCAGCGGGCACCGCTTGTGGTTGTGGACGTTCGAATTGCCCATCGGCGAGCCGTAGATGATCGCCGTGTTGTCGAGCACCGACCCCTGGCTGTCGGGCGTGTTCTTCAGCTTCTCGAGGAAGTACGGCATCAGGCTGACGTGATACGCGTTGATCTTCGCGAAGTCGAGGATCCGGTCCTCGCGGTCGGCATGGTGCGACGCGATGTGGAACCCGGTGGTCACACCGGTCGACGGGTAGACGCGGTTGCTGACGTCGCGGCTCAACTTGAATGCGAACACCCGGGTCACGTCGGCGGCGAGCGCCGCGGCCTGCAGGTCGAACATCAGCTTGACGTGCTCGTCGTACGAATCGGGGACGCCGTTGGGCGCCGTCGGCAGCTCGCGCGTCTCACCGCTCTGATTGAGCTCTTCGACCTTCTGGATGCGGCGCTCGATCTCGCGGACGTCCGTCAGGTAGTCGTCGAGCCGCGCGCGATCGGCGGTGCCGATCGACGTCTTCAGCTGGTTCACCGATTCGCTGACCCAGTCGAGGATGCTTTGATCGCGCTTGCGTCGTTGCGCCCGCGCCGCTGGCGTCGCGCCGACGCCGAACAGCTGATCGAACACCGCGCGCGGGTCGCGGATCATTGGCAGCGGCTCGGACGGTGAGGCCCAGCTGATCGAGTCGGTGTAGGCGCACGAGTAGCCGTAGAAGCAGCCGCCGGCCTGGTCGACGTTCTCGATGCACAGCTGCATTGACGGGATCGGCGTGTCCTGGCCGAACCGCTTCGCGTAGATCTGATCGATCGAGATGCCGGCCTGCAGGTCCGACCCCTGGGTCTGGTGCGGATGCGACTGGGTCAGGAACACCGCGGCCGAGCGGAAGTGATCGCCGCCGATTTCCGGCGGTACGAACGCCTCCGCGTTGCGGACGTCGGTGTTGCTGACAATCGTCAGGTAGTCGCGATACGGCTCGAGCGACGCCAGCGACGTGGCGCTCAGATCGAAATGCGCCCCGGTCTCGGCCGGCGACCAGAGGTTCTTCTTCAGCCCGAACGCGGTGCTCCCGGCCGAGCCGTGCACCATCTCCATCGCGACCAGGCGCAGCTTGCGCGCCGAGGCGGTGTCCTGTGCCCACGCCGTGGCGGCAGGCGACATCGCGTCGAGGAACGGCAGCGCGATGGTCGCGCCCAGTCCCTTCAGTACGGTGCGGCGGTGCAGATGCTTTTTGCTGATGAACATCAGGGTCCCTATCACGGTCCGGCTGAAGCCGGACACTACATCCGGTCCGGCTGAGGCGGACGATACATACGGTGCCGTGAGGCGCCGCTGAAACGGCGCCCTACGTACAGAACACTAGTGTCTCTGCGCGGTCTCTGTCTCTCTGTGCGCCTCGGCCCGCGTCATCTGGAATGCACCGCTGTTGACGATGCCCAGGATGAACGCCGACATGTGGTTGTCGTTCTTGCCGGCGGCCCGCGCAATCGCACGGATGGCCGGCATGTCGTAGTACTCCACGCGCCGTCCGAGCGCGTAGGTCATCAGGTTCTCGGTGAACGTCTCGAGGAACACGTCCTGGTGGCTCAGGAGCGCGGCGCGCAGGCTCCCCGGACCATCGAGCTTGGTGCCGTCGTACATGACCCCGGTCGCATCGACCGGCTTGCCCGCTTCCTTGATCCGCCAGCGGCCGGTGACGTCGAAGTTGTCGAGCGCCAGGCCGAGCGGATCGATCACCCGGTGGCACGACGCGCACGCCGGGTTCTTGCGGTGCTCCTCCATGCGTTCGCGCGTCGAGAGAATCTTGCCGCCGACGTTCGCGTCGGTTTGCTCGAGCGCCGGCACGTCCGGCGGCGGTGGGGGAGGCGGCGAGCCGAGCAGCACTTCCATGACCCACTTGCCGCGCATCACCGGCGAGGTGCGATCGGCCACCGAGGTGAGCAGCAGCATGCTGCCATGGCCGAGCAGCCCGCGGCGGTACTCGGGCACCGGCACGCGCTGGAACGTGGTGCCGCTGACGTTGGCGATGCCGTAGTGCTTCGCCACCCGCTCGTTCACGAACGTGTAGTCGGCGGTCAACAGATCGAGGACGCTGCGATCGTCGCGGACGATGCTGTCGAAGAACAGCTGCGTCTCGCGGATCAGCGAATCGCCGAGCGTGCGATCGAAGTAGGGATAGAGGATCGCATCCGGCAGGATGTGATCGACGTCGTTGAGGCGGAGCCACTGCGTCGCGAACCGCGTCGACAGCGTTTCCGAACGCGGGTCCGCGAGCATCCGCCTGGCCTGTTTCTCGAGCGTCGCTGGCGCGCTCAGCCGCCCCTGCGAGGCAGCCGTCATCAGCTCGCTGTCCGGCGCCGTGCCCCAGAGGAAGAAGGAGAGGCGCGAGGCGAGATCGAGATCGGTAATCCGCACCGACTTGCCGGCGGTGCGCCGCGGCTCCGCTGCCTCGAGCCGGAAGAGGAACTGCGGGCTCACCAGCATCGCCTCGACCGCCGCGCCGACGCCGTGCTCGAAATCGCCCTGCTTCCGCTCATCGTCGTAGAAGCGCATCAGCCCCTGCAGGTCGCGATCGGTGACCGGCCGGCGGAAGGCCTGCGTTGCCAGCGCCTTGACGATCTGCGTCGCGCACGGCCGCTCTTCGCTGGCCGCGGTCGGACGGCAGGTGAAGATCTTGCGGCGGCTCGCGGTCGCCGACACGCCGGTCACACTTTGCGGCCCGACGACGCTGAGGTCCTTGAGGTGGGGAAGCGTGGTGATGCCGTAGGCCACGCCGATCTGCGTGTCGGCCAGCGTGTGATCGATCGGCGCGATCAGATCGTTCACCGGGCCGTCGAAGCGCTGGATGAACGCGGCGGTCACCCGCTGCGCGCCCGCCGCCACCGAAATCGGCGGCGTCTTCAGCGCCAGCCCGGTCGTCACGTCGGCCATGCGCGGGTCGATGTCGACGAGCGCCTTGCGGACGCCGTTGATCGACAGCTCGATCTGCTCGCCCGAGGCCGGCCCGCCGAACAGGAACCCATCGGCGTTGCCGTGCAGCTCCATGCGGAAGACGTACTCGCCGTCGGCGGGGAACGTGTGCATGACCGATACGCCGCCGCGCGTGCCGAACGGCGCGCCTTCGACGCGCTTCAGCTGCGACGCGGTCTTCGGCACGCGATAGCGCGCCTCGCTCGGCTCGGCGTCGGTGTCGCCGACCGCGAGATCGGTCACCCGGCTCGCCGCGCGCAGGTAGCCCTCCATCAACGACGGCGAGAACGCCTGCACGTCGGCGACGTTGTCGAACCCGGCGCTGATCGTGTCGGGCGGCAGGAACGCGTTGACGTCGACGTCGAGCGCGAGCAGATCCTTGATCGCGTGCTGATACTCCGCGCGGTTGAGACGCTGGAACGGCCGCCAGCCCGGGTTGGGGTTGATCTGCGCCGCCTTGTCGATCCGTGTCTCGAGCGTCTCGGCGAGCGAGGCGAGCGCGGTGTCGGCCGGACGCCTGGCGCCGGGCGGCGGCATCATGCCCGTGCGGATCTTGCGGATCATCTTCTCCGAGATCGGCGCGTGCTCGACCGCCTGCGCGACGTCGAAGCCGGCGAGCGAGAGGCCGCCCGCTTTGCCGCGTTCGCTATGACACCCGCTGCAGTATTGCTTCACGAGGGCGGTCTGCGCGGCCGGACCAGTCGAGTCAGCGGCCGGCGCGGCGACCTGCGCCGCGGGCGAAGCAGGCGCGGACGCACGCGGCGCCGCTGCCTGGTCGAGCGTCCACGCTGAGACACACAAACCCAAAAAGCCGAAGACCGTAGCCCCCGCGGCCAATTTCCTCATGGACTTACAAGTATACGGTCTTGACCTGAGTGCAGTTGCCACGTATTGTCGCCGGCACCCCCACTATTTCCGAGTGAGTGAACGACCTATTGAAGGAGACATATGGTTACTTTTAGACGGCTTCTGCTCAGCGGGCTGTGCCTGCTCGGGGCCGCGTCGGCTTACGCGCAAGTACAGACCGGATCGATCACGGGCACGGTGAGTGACTCCAGCAACGCGGTGTTGCCGGGCGCAACCGTTACGCTCAGCGGCGACCGCCTCATCGGTGGCGACCAGTCGGTGGTCACCGACGCCTCAGGCACGTACCGCTTCGACCGTCTCGTACCCGGCACGTACGCCGTGAAGTTCGAGTTGCAGGGCTTCAAGTCGATCACGCAGGCGGACATCCGCATCAACGCGGCGTTTGTCGCGACGGTCAACGGCAAGCTCGAGGTCGGCAGCGTCAGCGAATCGATCACCGTCACCGGCGAGTCGCCGACGATCGACACCAAGTCCAACGTGCAGCAGACGGTCATGAACCAGGAGATTCTCGAGGGCGTGCCGACCGGCCGCGATCCCTGGTCGCTCGCGAAGCTGATTCCCGGCGTGCAGGTTGCGACCTATGACGTCGGCGGCACGCAGTCGATTCAGCAGAGCAACCTGTCGTCGCACGGTTCGAACACCAACGACGTCAGCTTCAACATCGACGGCGCGACGGTGAACTGGCCGGGCGGCGGCGGCGGCGCGACGATGCTGTATTACGACCAGGGCATGTTCGAAGAAGTCAACTACATGACGTCGGCGATTCCGGCCGAAGTCATGGCGGGCGGCGTCTCGATCAACATGGTCACCAAGGACGGCGGCAACAAGTGGCGCGGCAACATGCGCTACTCATTCGCCAACGACAGTCTCCAGGCCGAGAACCACGAGGGCGACGATCTGCAGTTCCTGCCGAGCGGGGCCCGCACCAACTTCCTCGGCAACCCGACGCAGAAGACCTACGACGCCAACCTGTCGGGCGGCGGCGCGCTGATCCAGAACAAGCTGTGGGTGAACGGCACCATCCGCCGCTGGGTCGTCAACAAGCTCACCAACGCGAAGAACGCGGACGGCTCGCAGGCGCTCGACGACAACACGTTGAAGAACTACTCGGGCAAAGCGGTCGCGGCGTTCGACGCCAACAACCGCCTGTCGGTCTCCTACCTCTGGAACAACAAGATCCGCGGCCACCGCCGCGACACGCCGCCGGACAACGTCCCCGACATCGCCGCGCTCGTCCAGACCAACCCGGCGCAGACGACGCAGGCGAAGTACACCGGCATCCGCAACCGGCTGGTGTTCGAGTCGAACTTCAGCGTCATGGACGGCCAGACCAACTACGGCTACCAGCCAGGCACGCCGCTCGACGCCATCCGCGTCCAGGACGGCACGCTGTCGTCGGCGAACAACGCGGCGTCGCGCAACGAGGAACAGCCGAACTCGCGCCACCAGTTCGACAACATCGTCTCCTACAGCAAGAGCGCGCACGGCGAACACCTCTTCAAGGCCGGGATCCAGTGGGCGCGGCTGTACTACGAGTCGCGCTACACCGTGCAGGGCGACTACCACCTGATTTACAACAACGGCGTCCCGACTTCGGTGCGCATCTTCAACACGCCGGCGAACCCGAAGAACATCGATCGCATGCTCGGCTTCTTCTTCCAGGACGCGTGGTCCGTCGCCAGCCGCCTGACGCTGAACCTCGGTGTGCGTTACGACCGCAACAAGGGCATCCTGCCGGAGCAGTCGAACCCGGGTGGCACGTTCATCGCCGCGCGCAGCGTTCCCGAAACCACCGTCGTCGACCAGGGGCTCGCGGTGTGGCGCGCCGGCGCATCGTACGACATGACCGGAAACGGCCGCACCGCCCTCAAGGGCAGCTACAGCCGCTACGGCCTCCAGGTCGGCATCGACCGCGTCACGCGCGTCAACCCGCTGTCGAACTCGTCGCAGGACTGCGCCTGGACCGACCCGAACCGCGACGGCAAGTTCCAGTCGTCCGAGCTCGGTACGTGCCCGGGCTTCGCCAGCATCTCGACCTTCTATCCGGACGCCGACGGTCCGGGCTGGCCGTACTCCGACGAAGTGACCGCCGGCGTCGAGCACCAGGTGATGCGCGACATGCGCGTCGGCGCGATGTACTACTACCGCACCAACCGCGACCAGCTCGGCGTGCGCAACCTCGCCGTGCCGACCAGCGCCTACACGCCGTTCAATGCGACGATCCCTGGCGGCCCGAACGGCGCCACGACGCTGACCGTCTACAACCTCAACCCGGCGTTCAACGGCCTGCAGAACAACATCCTCGACAACGATCCGTACCTCGACACCAAGTACACCGGCATCGAGTTCACGGCGAACAAGCGCTTCTCGAGGAACTGGCAGATGGTCGCGGGGCTGACCATCGGCAAGAACACCGGCGGGCTCAACTCTGGTGGCACCAATCCCGGCCAGACCGATTCGGCGACGCTGGCCGGCTTCTCCGGCGGCGACCTGAACGATCCGAACAACACCCGCTTCTCGAACGGCATCATCGGCAACGACTCGGAGGTCGCCTTCCGCCTCTCGGGCAGCTATCGCCTGCCGTGGTCGATCGACCTTGCGGGCTCGCTGATTTCGAACTCGGGCTACCCGTACGTGTCGACTTACTCGCTGAGCCGGGCGGCCGCGGCGCCGACGGTGAACCTGACGCGCGCCAGCCAGACGGTGTTCCTCAGCGAACGCGGTGAAGAGCGGTATCCGTCGGTGACGATGGTCGACCTGCGGATCTCACGGCCGATCAAGTTCGGGACGCGGCAGTTCAATCCGCAGCTCGACATCTTCAACATCGGCAACGCGGCGACCGTTGTCCGTTACAACCCGTCGGTCGGGTCGACCTACCTGGCGCCGGGCGAGATTCTCGCGCCGCGCATCATCCGGGTGGGATTTAGCATCGATTTCTAAGTTCGCGTAGGGTCGAAAGGCTGGAGGCCGGAAGGCGGAAAGGGAAGAAAGGCGGGAAGGTCGAAAGGCCTTCAGCCTTCCGGCCTTCAGCCTTCCGGCCTTTGACCTTCCGGCCTTTTCGCCTTCCCGCCTTCCGGCCTTCCTGCATCACGCGAACGGCTTGTCGATCGCCTCGCTCGGAGTCGTGAAGAATTTCGCGCCGTTCTCCGTGATGTACAGACAGTCTTCCAGCCTGATTCCAAACTCCCCGTAAATCGCGATCATCGGCTCATCGCTGAAGCACATCCCCGGCTGCAGCGGCGTCTTGTTGCCGCGCACGAAGTTGGTCCACTCGTGGATGTCGAGGCCGATGCCGTGGCCGGTGCGGTGGGGGAGGCCGGGCACCTTGTAGTCGGGGCCGAAGCCGGCGTCGGTGATCACCTTGCGCGCGGCGGCGTCGACGGCTTCGCACGGGACGCCCGGCTTGGCGGCGTCGAAGGCGGCCTGCTGTGCGCGGCGCTCCAGGTTCCACACGTCGATCTGGCGCTTGGTCGGCTTGCCGAAGACCACCGTGCGCGTGATGTCGGAGCAATAGCCGTCCACCGTGCAGCCATCATCGATCTGGACGACGTCGCCTTCCTTCAGGCGCTGGGGCGTGACGCTGCCGTGGGGGAACGCGGTGTACTCGCCGAAGCTGACCGCCACGTCCGGATTGCGGGCGCCGATCGCGTCGTAGGCGGCAATGATGTTGTCGCGCAGGTCGCCCTGCGTCATCCCTTCCTTGAGCGTCGCCAGACCGGCCTTGTAGGCGGCGAGGGTCATGTCGTTCGCCTTTTGCATCAGCGCGATCTCGGCCGGCGACTTGATCATCCGGCACCCGGCCGTGACCGGATCGGCGCTGGCGTAGTCGAGTGCCGGCGCCTCGGTTCTGACGCCGTTCATGATGAAGAAGCGCAGCCGCTCCTCGACGCCGATGCGGCCGGTGGCGATGCCGCGGTCCTTGAAGATCTGCGCGACCGCGCGGTAGGGGCTCTCGTCTTCCTGCCAGGTGCGGATGTCGTCGCCGAACTTGATCAGCTCGCGCGCGCGCGCCTCCTCGAAGCCCGGGCAGACCCACGCGAACTCGCCCCTGGCCGGGATGACGGCGACAAACGGGCGCTCGCTCTGGCCCCAGCGGACGCCGGTGAAATAGAACAGGCTCGTGCCCCCCTCGACCATGATCGCGTCGAGGCGGTTGGCGGCCATCAGCCGCCGCGCCTTCTCGATGCGCGCGCGCCGCTCGTCGAGCGTGATCGGCACGATGCCGTCGGTCATCGGCTTGAGCGCGCGAATCGGCGCCGGGACCGATGATTCGGCCTGCGCCTCGGCGGCCGTGCTGGCGCCGCCGCTGCCGCACGCGGCAGCGCCCGCGGCGAGGCCGGCGGCGGCGGAGTGCTTCAGAAACCGTCGACGATTGATGGTCATGTGGTTATCCAGCGGGGTTGGACCCGCCTTTTGGGTCCGACCCCTTATCACCCGCCGGTTGAGGAGATCTCTCGCCGCAACCAGCTAATAGGGGTCGGACCCACAAAACGGGTCCAACCCCGCTATCCGTGGTCCACGGTTACCACTAACGTTCACGTGGAGACCCGGTTCCGGCCTTGGACGCCGGTGGGACGACTGACAGCACGCGCGTCTCCGGGAGGCGCGCGCGGTCGACGGCGCGTCCGTCCTTGAAGACCATGTCGACCTTGCGGATGTTCTTGATGTCAGCCAGCGGGTCGGCGGAGAGCAGCACCAGATCGGCGATCTTGCCCGGCTCGATCGTTCCGAAGTCGGCGAGCCGGCGCGACGCGGTCGCGCCGTTCCTGGTCCCGGCGACGATCGCCTGCGACGGCGTCATCCCCAGCTCGACCAGCCCTTCGATCGCCATGATCGTCCCGATGCCGTGGTCCTGCTCCTCGAACTTCGGCGTCCGCGTCAGCTCCGGCGCTGCCGCCCAGTAGCTGTCGGTGCCTGGCGTGACCAGCGCGCCGGCGCGAATCAGTTTGTGCGCGTTCTTGCGCCGCGACTCGAGCCCGGCGCCGGTGTCCGCATCTTCCTTGCGCCGCTCGGCGGTCGTCTTCTCGCGCGGCGGCACGCGGCCAGCCTTCTCCACTTCCTCGCGTTTTTTCACCGCCTCGTCGCGGCTCTTGAGATGGCGCTGCCATGCCGGGCCGGTGATCGTGCTGGTCAGCATCGAGCAGACGATCCCGCGATCGCGCACCTGTGCGACGAGATCGTCGGGCAGCTCGCGCCCGTCGAGCAGTTCCGGATGCTGGATGCCCTCGATGCCCGCCTCGAGCGCGACCCGCAGCCCTTCGACACTGGTGGCATGGATCTCGACGAAGCGGCCGCGCCGCTTCGACTCCTCGACCAGCACCTTCTGCGCCTCGGAAGAAAAGCCGATGAAGGTCGGCTCGGCGAAGTGGCTGGTGGCGCCGTACTTGATGAAGTCGGGTCCCTTGTCGATGTACGTGTTCAGCGCGCGGCGCAGCTCGTCGGGCGTCATCGCCATCAGCTCCTCGCCGGCGTCCTGCGCGATGTAGTCGTTCATCTGCTCTTGGAAGAGCGTGAGCGGCGCGGTGACGCGGCTGAAGGAGAACGAATACGGGCCGCTCCAGCCGAGGATGTTGCCGGCGGCGAGGATCCGGGCGCCGATCTTCTCGCCGCGGTTGATCGCGTCGCGCACCTCGGTGAGCGGAATCAACGCGCCGTAGCTGTCGCGCACGGTGGTGACGCCGTAGCTCAGATCGATCTGCGCCGCCTCGAGGACGATGTCGCGCTGCCGCGGCTGATAGCGGACCAGCGACTCGTAGCGATCGTTCTGCCCGCCGTAGAGCGACAAGTGGACGTTGGTGTCGATGAAGCCGGGGACGATCCACCGGCCGCGTGCATCGACCTCGGTCGCGCCGGCCGGGATCGGGACGCTGCGCCGCGGGCCGGCCGCGACGATCCGCGAGCCCGACAGGACGACCACGGCGTCCGCGATCGCCGCGCCGCCGGTGCCATCGACCAGCGTCGCGCCGACGATCGCTGTTGCCGGCGCCGTCTGCGCAGACAACCGCAGACATATCACCGCCGCGACCGCG
>Ga0207701_10007282_pt1 | contig 11014 bp, 10 predicted proteins | sample KBSSwiSSwithPhiX_FD_184294 | JGI IMG/M metagenome (GOLD analysis project Ga0207701, IMG submission 184294) | Switchgrass rhizosphere bulk soil microbial communities from Kellogg Biological Station, Michigan, USA, with PhiX - S5 (SPAdes) (version 2) | ecosystem: Environmental > Terrestrial >...
CAATTGCGGTCGTGTGTCTCTCGGTGATCATGATTGGTGGGCTTTGGTGGGAAGGACAGCAGTCGCCCTGGTCGCCTAACTTCGAGGCTCAGCCGCTCACTGAGAAAGTGGTAGGAGCTACAAGCGGTCCGGTCTTCAAAGGTGGTCAATTGTTTCACGACAAAGGATGCCTGAACTGCCACCTCATTCAGGGTTTCGGGGGCCGGCGCGGACCCGATCTAACCTACATCGCGGATACGCTAACGCGTGACAACCTGGTTATCCGCATCGTCAATGGCGGGACCAATATGCCGGCGTTCGGCAGCTCGCTTAAGCCGCAGGAGCTGGATGCTCTGGTTGCTTTCTTAGAATCGCGCAAACGTCCGATTCGACCGCAAGATCAATCGCCGGTGGCAATCCAGTAAATCTTCAAGCGATCGTCTTCGATCTCTTGGTGTTGACCTTTGTTGCTAATGACACCGGAAATTCGCTGTCGTCCGATTGGCTATTACGCGATTCGCAACGACCTGGAATTCCAACAGCTTCTTGTGGGCACAGAACAAATCGGGCTTAACAAATAGGGAGCGAATGAGTCGACCCCTGCCGGAGGCTTCTCAGCTTCCGTACTTAAAGGAGACCAGCACTCGCGCGCGGTAGGCTGCCACCTTGCCATTCTCAACTGTCATATCCTGTTTCACGATCTCGGCAACGCGCAGGTCACGCAGGCTTCCAGCAGCGGTCTCCACCGCATTCTTCGCCGCATCCTCCCATGACTTCGAGCTCGTGCCGACCAGCTCCACCACTTTATAAACTGAATCTGCTGATGATTTCTTGGCCATAAAGTTTCCTTTCTGTTTGCTTGGTCCAATCAACTGTTCTGCAAGAGTTTTTGTCAAACCATTATAATCGGCTTTTCAGGCCCGACGTGGGCTTTCGGGGTGAGACAATCAAGCGCGTGAGCGTGTTTCTCTCCCGTGCACGATGTGCAAACCGACCAGGTGCCCGACCAGCGAAATCAGCAAAGCCAAATGTCGCCAGCGATATTCCCGTGCGGGCATTAGCAGCTAAGTACAACTCCTCTTCACGAACTCAGCGGCAGAAAGCTACCGGGCTGTGGCACGGGTTTGTTGCCATTGAGACTGAGATAAGTGTATTCCTGCAGAAGCCGCTCGTAATCGGAAAGTAGCTTCATCGCGTCATTCGGTTTCATCCGATCGGTTTTAATCGCGGCATCGACTTGTGTTTTGAGGAGACGCATCAGCTCAACCTTGTCCCACTGTGTCATGGCGAGAACTTCGCCGATAGTGCTGCCTTCGATTACTTCCTCGATGTACCAGCCGGATTCTTCGTCCGGGTCGAGAAAGACATGCACTTCGGTAACGCGTCCGAACAAGTTGTGCAGGTCGCCCATAATATCCTGATAAGCGCCAACCATGAAGACGCCGAGATAATAGATTTCGCCGGGATTAATTCGATGAAGGGGCAGGGTATCTCGAACATCCAGCAGGTCGATGAACTTGGAAACCTTGCCATCAGAATCGCACGTGATGTCCACAATGGTGCCGTTGCGCTCGGGCGCCTCGGTCAGGCGATGAATTGGCATGATGGGAAAGAGCTGGCCGAGGGCCCAGTGATCGAGGAGCGATTGAAAGACGGAGAAATTGCAGATGTATTGATCGCCCAGTGAAGTTTCGAGCTCCTTTACTTCGTCCGGGATAAATCGCAGACCGCGATGCATGCCGACGATCTGGGTGGCCAATTGCCAGTAAACGCTATCGATCTTTGCTTTTGACTCGAGGTCGAGCAACCCAAGGTCGAAAGTTTGCTGGGCTTCCTCTTTGATTTGCTGGATGTCGTGCAAGCTTTCCAGCCGGTTGCCACGTTTGAGCCGCTGCTTCACTTCCAGAATGTCGCCTACCAGCTTATGGTCCTTTTCGGTCGCGCCGATCTTTGCTTTCCCGGCTGTCTTCTCGATCGAGCCGAATGCCTCCATTACCAAGACCGAATGATGGGCGACAATGGCACGCCCGCCTTCACTAACGATTGCTGGATGCGCCACGCCTTCCGAATCGCACACATCCATGATGTTCCAGACAACATCGTTGGTGTATTCCTGAAGCGAATAGTTCGTTGAGCTATCGAAAGTAGAACGCGAACCATCGTAATCTACGCCGAGACCGCCGCCGACGTCGAGGTATTCCAGTTCGTGACCGAGTTTCGCGATCTTGGAGTAATAGCGGGCCGCTTCGCGCACGGCACGTTTGATCGTCGAGATGTCGGGAACCTGTGAGCCAACGTGGAAGTGGATCAGCTTTAGGCAATGCGCCAGTCCTTCGCTTTTCAACATGTCGCTCGCGGCAAGGAGATTGACGGTATCGAGTCCAAACTTCGCGTTCTCGCCTCCACTGGTGGTCCATTTGCCCGCGCCTTTGCTGGTCAAACGGACACGAATGCCAATGAGCGGTTCAACCCCAACTTCCTTGGAGGTCCGAATGGTCTGCTCCAGTTCTTCCAGCTTCTCAACTACGATGATGACCTGTTTGTCCAGTTTGCGCCCCAGCAGCGCGATCCGAATAAAAGCCGGATCCTTATAGCCATTGCAAATAACCAAACTCTCCGCGTCCTTGTGCATGGCCAGGGCAGCGACTAATTCCGGCTTGCTTCCCGCCTCCAGGCCAAAGTGAAACGCCTGGCCGGCATCGACGATTTCTTCGATCACTTCGCGCAGTTGATTGACTTTGATCGGAAAAACGCCGCGGTATTTTCCCCGATAGTTGAATTCCGTGATCGCGTTTTCGAATGCGCGGTTCACAGATTCGACGCGGTGGCGGAGCAAATCCTGAAAGCGGATGACAAGGGGAAAGGGGAGCCCGCGTGAACGCGCTTCGTTAACAACTTCAAGAATGGGAATGGCGCCACCATTCTCCTGAAGCGGCTTGGCCACGACATTGCCATCAGCATTGATGGAAAAGTAACCGGTTCCCCAACCCTCGACGTTATAGGTGGCGTTTGCCGCCTCCAGGTCCCAATCGTTTTTCGTCATTTCGTCAGCGGCTGCAAAGCGGACAATTGTTGATCCGGCGAAACATGCAAGGTCGATTCAAAAAAAACCAACAGCAGATCTCTGGCCGGTCGGTGCAACAAATTGGGATCGGGGGGAGGCGTGGGTCACGCTCGCTCCCCGGAAACAACCATTTCTGCTCTCGCCGCTAAAAGATGTACGCGCAGCTGGGAGCAGCTTGTTTTTCGTCCTTCCATCAGTACCGTCAACACGGTGAACAAAACGGTCATTGAGGTACATGTTCGTGCTGTGCTCCCCACCAGCGGCGGCTGCGCGGTTTTTGTCGGGAATAGCGACAAAGTCTTTATTGTTTACGTCGATCAAACAGTCGGGAGCGCGATCACGATGTTCATGCGCGAGATGTCGAAAGAACGACCTTTGACACATGATTTGATGGCGCATTTGATGACGGCGGTAGGCGCGCACGTCGAGCGGGTGATCATCAACGATTTGAAAAACGCGACTTATTATGCGCGCATGATCATTGCCGCGGAGAATGAGCTGCAGCAGAAAAAAATCATCGAACTCGATGCCCGGCCAAGTGATTGCATCGCGATGGCGACGCAACAAAAGGCGCCCATTTATGTGAGCCAGGAAGTCTGGGATGAGGTCGAGGACATGAGCGATGTCCTGCGCAAAATGGAAGAGGAAGGGCTGAAGCCGGAAATCGATCCGGAATCGGAAGCGACGGAGGAGGAGTAGTCGTCGGCTAGCCCAGCAATTCGCCGTAGCGTTCGCGCGCGAGTTGCAGAGAGCGCTCCAGAATTGCGGCGGGCGAATCGAGCAAAAGCGCTTCCTCCACTAATTTTTCACACTCTTCGCGCGAGACATTGCGAATAGCCGATTTCACTCGCGGTACCAACGCCGGACTGACACTCAATTCGTCCACTCCGAGCCCGAGCAAAAGGGGCGTCAGCTCGATGTCGCCCGCCATTTCGCCACAAATACCGAACCAGATCTTATGTTGGCGAGCCGCATCGGCCACCATCTTGATCAAACGCAGCACAGCTGGATGCGATGGTTCATAAAGATGCGCAATGCGCTCGTTCACACGATCAACGGCAATGGCGTATTGAATCAAATCGTTCGTCCCGATGCTGAAGAAATCGACTTCGGGTGCGAGTGATTCCGAGCAAATCGCCGCGCTCGGGATCTCGATCATGGCACCGATTTGCATTTCAGCATTGAACGGGATCTTGGCCGACGCCAGCTCGCTTTTGCATTCGTCCACTAGCTCGAGAGCGCGAACCAACTCCGCTTTTCCGGAAATCATCGGAAACATCAGTTTAACGTTGCCGAGCTCGCTCGCGCGCAGGATGGCGCGCAGCTGGGGCTTAAAGACTTCAAGATGTTCGAGGCAAAAACGGATGGCGCGCCAGCCCAAAAAAGGATTGAGCTCGTCGCTCACATCGATTCCGCCGGCGATTTTGTCGCCGCCAAGATCGAACGTTCGGATGATAACCGGATGTGGTCGGACGGATTCGGCGACACGCCGATATGTCTGATATTGCTCTTCCTCGCCGGGCAGGGAATCGCGATCGAGATAAAGAAATTCAGTACGATACAGCCCGATTCCCTCCGCGCCGTTGGCCGAGACGCTGGTGACGTCATCCGGCAACTCAATGTTTGCCGACAAAACAATGTGATCGCCATCCCGGGTCGTAGCCGATCGCTCGCGCAATACTGCGAGCTCTTTCGAAACTTCCGATTGCCGGACTTCGACCTTGCCATAATAGGCCAGTGTTTCCGTCGATGGATTGACGATGAGCAATCCGGTGTAGCCGTCCAGTAACGCCGCCGCTCCGCTCTCAACCTTTTCGGTCACATCATGCAAGCCGACGGTGGCGGGAATGGCGAGTGAGCGCGCCATGATTGCGGTGTGAGAAGTGCGGCTGCCGAGATCGGTTGCGATGCCGAGGACCCGGTGCGGATCCATCGAGGCCGTGTCCGAGGGGGTGAGATTATGGGCGACCAGAATGTGGGCTTCGCCCGGCAGGGGCATCATTTTGGGGGCCTTGCCCTGCAAATTGCGAACGACACGTCGCATCACATCCTGGATGTCAAGGGCGCGCTCGCGCAAATAAGGATCATCGATTTGCCCGAGAGTTTCGGCGTACTTCGCCGCGACGTCATGAAAGATCGCTTCGACGTTAAGGTGATCGCATTCCAGTTTGCGCAAGACCTCGTCGATCAAAGTGCGATCTTCCACCACCAGGAGATGGGCATCGAAAATTCCCGCGTCTTTCGTCCCGATTGCTTCCGCGATCTTTTGCTGCATTTCGAGAATCTGAATGCGCGTCTGCACCAGCGCCGATTCGAAGCGGGCGATCTCGGCCGAGACCTGCGACGGCGCAATTGAGTAACGGTCGATTTCCTCGAGCTCATCACGCATGACTTGAATGTCGCCGCGGGCAATCCCGGGCGACACACCCACACCGTGGAAACGGGTTTCGGCCGATTCGTCAGTCATCGCAGGGAGATTAGCCCGAATGTCAACAAAGGAACACAGGCTTTCTAACCTGTGCCCCAAACAGGCGTTCCTGCCTGTTTCACCGGCCAATCGCAGCGGGCTAAAAGCCGCACTGGGCGCACAGGCAAAAATGCTTGTGTTCGGCGATAGCCGTCATTCCCGAATGAAAATCAACGGCTGCCGTAGTAAAACCTTAGGGTAAAGTCCACAGGATTTCTCGATTCCCAGCCGGATTGGTGTTTCGCTCGCGGTCGACCGCGTGGGGATCAATCTTCGTTGAAGCGTCCCTTGATGAGTTCTTCGATTTCTTCGAGCGCGCGCTCGGCATCGGGTCCTTCACAACGAATTTGCAATTTCGATCCCTGTCCCGCCGCCAGCATCATTAGGCCCATGATGCTCTTGCCATTTACCTCTTCACTCTCCTTTTTCACCCACACCTCGGCCCGAAAACGACTCGCCACCTTGACGAAAAGGGCGGCAGGTCGGGCATGCAAACCGAGCCGGTTCACGACTGTGATTTCCTTTTCGGCTTTCTGCGCGGAGGCGCCGGCACCAGTTTTTCGATTAAGCAATCCCATCGGGATTTTTCTTTTCCATTAAATTGAGCAGCTTTGTATTGAATTCCAACGCCGCATTACTGCCGAGGCTCTTCAATTTTTGGTCCATTGCCGCGACTTCGATCAAGCGCGCCAGATCGCGGCCCGGCCGCACTGGAATGGTGACGTGCGGCACTTTGATATCCAGAATTTCATAAAGCTCGCGATCGAGCCCGGTGCGGTCGACGTCCTCCATTTCATTCCAATCCTTTAACGTCACCACCATATCGAGCCGTTTCTCCACCCGGATAGCGCCAATACCAAAGACCGAGGCAACATTGATGATTCCGATCCCACGCACTTCCATGTGATAACGCGTCATTTCCGGCGCCGTGGCCATCAATTCTCGCCCCTCCAGCGAAGTGATCCGCGTCACATCGTCCGCCACCAGGCTGTATCCGCGTTCGATCAATTGCAGCACACTCTCGCTTTTGCCGATGCCGCTGACCCCGCGAATGAGAACGCCGACTCCAAGAATGTCCACCATACTGCCGAACTCGGTCACAGTCGGAGAAAAATCGACTTCCAGTGCGATGGTAGCGGCGTTGATGAACTTCATCGTGATCATCGGCGTGCGAAAAATGGCAATCTCATCATCCGCTGCCACCGCCATCAAGGCATCGTCGAGATGTGCGCCCCGCGAGATCACCACGCACGGAATTTTTTGTTCGCACAAGGCGCGGAAGCGTTTCACCCGCAATTTGGGCGAAAGACTTTTGAGATAAGTATTCTCGGCGGCACCCAGCACCTGAACACGTTTCTCGGCGAAATAACTGAAGAATCCACTTAAGGCGAGGCCAGGTCGATTAATCGTTGGCTCACGGATTTTCCGGTAAAAACCGACGCGCGGCCCTTCTAGTCGTAGAGCCAGCTTCTCCGCATGAGTGTTGAAAAAACTTTCCACTGTTACAACGGGCACGCTTTTGCGTTGATCGCTTGCAGAAGTGATGGTTTGCGTGCTTGGGCCGTCGGGCATTACGGAATCAACGTTTACCTTGTCGCGGCGGGAATAACAAGGAGGGCGGCGCAGGCATCCTGCCTGCTCAAAATCATTAACCAGGCGAGACTCCCGGTTGCCCGCATGCTGGAAGCGTGCGCCACGTCTGACAAGAAAACGATGCTCGCTTTCGTTCTCGAATCGCGTTCCTTTGCCCGATGAGGATCGATCGAACTTCGCGGCTCGTCTTCGCCATGACATCCGCTGTTGCCGGTTCCTTAATCTTTTGCCTCACGATTGCGGCAGCCTTGGCAGCCCCCGCCGAACCGAGCCCACCACCGGTTACTCCCACGCCCGAAGCAAAACCTTCTCCTGTCGTTGTCTTATCACCCCCGGCCGCAACTCCCTCAAAGGCGGTCGAGAACTCAGTGGTAAAAATCTTCGCCACCCTGCGTCAGCCTGATCCGAGCAAGCCTTGGACAAAAAAAGAGCCGAGTGACATCACCGCCAGCGGGACTGTGATCAGCGGCAAACGCATTTTGACCAACGCCCACGTTGTCCAATACGCGAGCGAAGTGCAGGTTCAGGCAAATCAGGCGGGAGACAAGCTTCCTGCGATCGTGAAGGCAGTCGCGCCGGGCATGGATCTGGCGATTCTCGAACTGGAAGACGAGAAATTTTTCGATTCGCATTCCCCATTGCCGTTTAAGAAGTCGTTGCCGGACTCCAAGGAGCCGGTGATGGTTTATGGATATCCAACTGGCGGGGCCAGTCTCTCCATCACCAAAGGAATTATCTCCCGGATCGAGTTCACCGGTTATAGTCTCTCGACGCTTGGACTAAGGATCCAAATTGATGCCGCAATTAATCCCGGCAATAGCGGCGGCCCTGCGATAGTTAACGACGAGATAGTCGGGGTGGCTTTTAGTCATCTGCAAATGGCGCAGAACATCGGCTACATCATTCCGGTGGAGGAGATAGAGCTATTCCTGCAAGACATTGCCGATGGCCATTACGATGGAAAGCCAACTATGTACGATGATCTCCAGACTCTGGAGAATCCGGCCCTGCGCTCTTACCTGCATCTGCCGGAATCTTTGCATGGAATGGTTGTTCATCGCCCGTTCGATTCGGCGGCGAGCTATCCGCTAAAAGAATGGGATGTAATCACGAAGATCGGTGATGTCCCGGTCGACGATGAAGGCATGATCAAGCTTGGAGATACGCTTCGAGTCCGTTTTCCATACATGGTTCAGAAACTAGCGGTTAAGGACACCGTTCCGCTTACCATTTTTCGCGGTGGAAAAGAATTGAAAATAAACCTGCCGGTATTACGACAGCGTCCATTGGTCATTCCAGAGTTAAAAGGAAGCTATCCTTCATACTTTGTTTACGGTCCGATCGTCTTTTCTGAAGCTACCACGGACCTGATCGCGCTGGCGCAACGCAATCGCGAAACTGGCGCAATAGTTGGTATGCTGACCTATATTGGCAGCCCATTGATCACGAGAATTGGGGACAAACCAACATTTCCCGGTGAACGGCTGGTCGTCGTGCCCTGTCCATTTTTCCCTCACCGGCTCTCGAAGGGATATGGAAACCCGGGCTGGCAGGTGTTACAGACCGTTAACCATCAACCAATCAAAAACCTTGCTCATCTGGTCGAGGTCTTGCGAGATTTGAAAGATGAGTTCGTTACTTTCGAATTTAATACTCGCTCGAGCGGGGAAGCTATTGTTTTTCCTAGGGCCGAAATGGTCAGCGCCACCGAAAATATCCTGAATGATAATGGAGTGCGCTCTCAAGGTTCCACTGATGTGATGAAAATCTGGACCGCCAAGAATACGGACCACTGACTACAGACTACAGGCAATGACCTACCTCTCACGTTTCACCTCTCACTTCTCAAACGTTCGCTTTTTTCTGTCGTTTCTCGCGATCCTGTTTGTGCCTGCTACCAGGATCGCGGCTACCGAAGAAAAAGAAGAGACAGCATCCTATTTCGGTGATTGGACAAATGCTCACGGCGATACGCTTCAGATAACGAGCGACAGTATTCAGGTAAACGACGAGAAGCCCGTCCGCTACGACGACATTACCGAAGATAGTGATGGCAGCTTCTTCGTTCTCCAGATTAAGGACGGGAATGGATCTAGTTACTTCGAGGGCAAATTCCTCCGAATCACATTCGGCAAGGATCCCGATCGCTTCACCATGTCGATCTACAAAACGCTGGCCGACGCGCTGAAAAAGGAAAACGAAGTCAAGCGGGTCGAATGGACCGCGCCGCCCGAGGAAGATGAGGATGATGCTGGTGGGGACTGACTCGGGCAGTCTGAGAGCCGGTGGATCGAGCAGTCCCTTGCTCGATGTTAATTAATGGCGCGAAGCCGCCCTTATTTTTAGCGCTCCGCCGGCGCCGCCGATCCACTTTAAAAAATGAGCTGTTTTAATCAACGGGCAAGACGCCTAACGGCCCCACAGCCAAGGATGGCTGTGCTACATTCGGAATCGCTCGCCTAAATATAACTGGCGGCTAATCGGGTCGTTGATCAGAAAATCCTTGGAGCCTTCGCTTTCGACCCGGCCCTCGAAAATCAGATAGGCGCGATCGACGATCGACAACGTTTCACGAACGTTGTGATCGGTTATCAGGATGGCGAGACCGGATTTCCGCAGGTTCACGACAATTTGTTGCACGTCATAGACCGCAATTGGATCCACCCCGCTGAATGGTTCGTCGAGCATGAGTAAACTCGGACTGGTCACGAGCGAGCGCGCGATAGTGAGCCTGCGTTTTTCTCCGCCGCTCAAGGTCAACGCAGTGTTCTTGGCGATTTTCTCGATTCCAAACTGATGCAGCAGGTGATCGCAGCGTTGCTTCCGCTCGTGTTTACTCAGCGGCAACGTTTCCAGAATCGCCATGATGTTTTGTTCCACCGTCATTTTGCGAAAAATCGATTCTTCCTGCGGCAGGTAGCCCATTCCCAATCGCGCCCGCTTGAACATCGGGAAAGTCGTCACGTCTTGATCGCGAAAAATGACGTTTCCGCTGTTTGGCCGGACGAGGCCCACGATCATATAGAAAGTCGTCGTCTTCCCTGCACCGTTCGGCCCGAGCAGGCCAACGATCTCGCCAGCCTTGACGTTAACATTGATCCCATTGACGACGGCGCGGCCACCGTAAATTTTGACCAGCTCGCGTGTGGACAAAACATCTGGCGGCACGGTTGTTTTTGCGCTGAGCGGTGAAGGTGCAGCGGTCGCGCTAATCATTGTTTCGGGGATGGCGAGGGACTGGGCGATCCCGCTTTTTCGTCTTTTGGTTCCTGGCGTATTTCCGTCCGACTCGGGCCATGGGTATTGAGATGTCCGTCCTGATCGATAACCATGACCGTCTCGGAGCTGGTCGCAATGTGCAAGTTCAGTCCCTGCTGGACTTTGGGCATTCCGGTCAGCTCGACGCGGCCATCGTTTGCAGTATAAACCGCATGCTCGGAACGGCCGACGGCGCGCGTCGGCGGACCGCCGTTGGGATCTGGTCGATCACGCACCACGCCGACGTTTCCTTCCGCGATAGCTTTCTCCAGTCCCTGGTCTTCACCTTTATGCAAATAAACCGTTAGCTTGTCCGATTGCAGATTGAATCGCGGATCGAACACTTTCACGCGTCCGGTAAAAACACCAACGTTCTTACCCGAATCGAAGGATGCTTCATCCGCATAAATTTCGGTTGTGATCGGACCTTCGCTTTTCGATTCCGGCCCGAAAGGATTTTTGTTGGTGTTGTCGGCTTTCTTTTTCGGCGAACTGGTTGGCTTGGAAGTTTGGGCCGCCGTGGTGACGACCTCGGTTTGTGCCAAAGCACTAAATGCGAATCCCAGGATTGCGAGCGCGATCAGCTTCATGGCGATTTTTGCGGCCTCAATTTGGATTGATCGGTGATCACCATTTTCACGTTGCCGGTGATG
>Ga0207701_10007283_pt1 | contig 11012 bp, 11 predicted proteins | sample KBSSwiSSwithPhiX_FD_184294 | JGI IMG/M metagenome (GOLD analysis project Ga0207701, IMG submission 184294) | Switchgrass rhizosphere bulk soil microbial communities from Kellogg Biological Station, Michigan, USA, with PhiX - S5 (SPAdes) (version 2) | ecosystem: Environmental > Terrestrial >...
CGCGGGGTAGCGTAGCATCACTCGTGGCGCAGGGCCATAAGTGGAGTCTGCTGGAAACGGCGGTGAATTCGACGCGCAACCTGCGAGAGAACTCGATGACTTTCTCGACTGCAAGCAGCCCTATTGGATCTGCCTCATGATTGCACGCTCAACGGCGGCGACAAGGTCCTGGTAGCGTTTATCCATCGAGTCGATGCGATTCAGGACACAGGATCTGTACGCACAGGCGGGGCACCGTCCGTCGGTGATGGCCACGGTACTACCGAGATGACGGTTACCTCGCCACACAGCAACCATCCCGAGAGGCCGTAGGATGGTCCGAGCGTCACTCTGACCAGTCCGCTCGCATCAACCTCGAACTCTAGCGATGACAGCACGTTCTGCGAGCCCAGATCCCGAAGGTCTGATTCTCTAACATCGTCGAACTGGAGAGTCACTAGGACGCTCGTCCTCACACGGTCGTAACCCTTCTCGTCGACCGTGTTGTCTGTGTCGAAGGCATGGATGACGAGTGTCACCGACGGAGGCTCGCCGGAGACACCGCGATCGAGAAGTGCTCGATGGACCTCCCCGTCGTGAAAGGTGGGCCAGTAGCCAAACGCCGACAACAGCAGTGAAGCGTTAACGACCGGTACGGGTGGAGCGTTCTCTTGATCCATGATCATTTTCAAGGGTTCGTGCGCGTGAGCCAGTAGAGTGGCTTGCGCTTGGCGTGGGCGACCGCCAGGACGAGCACGTGCTGCTCGTGCTTTTCGAACGCGATCACGTAGGGGAACCGTTGAGTGGTTGCCCTGCGGATCAGCGGGCCTTCCGCCCGCGTGCTCGGCCATGCCGGGTAGGATTCTGGGGCGTGACTGACTCGATCGAGGGAACCCGAAATTTCAGAGATGAATTCGTCGCCCAATCCTGGACGTCGTTCCTCGTACCAGAGCGCGGCGCTGCGCAGCTCGGCCCGAGCCTCAGGATGTAGTTCGAGACGCACGTCGCAGTTCGAGTTCCTTCAGGATCTCGGCGCGAACGGCGTCCCAGCTCGTCGTCTGAACGCGACCTTCAGCGGCGTCTCGTGAACGCCGTTCCAGTTCGGCCGCCCATGCCGTGGCGACTTCGTCGTCCGACTCTTCGAGACTGGAAAGCAGTTCCTCCGCGACCCGAGCGCGGTCGACGCGTGTCAGGCGCAGAGCCTCGGCAAGCAGCTCGTCCGTCGACATGGTGTGATTTTAGCACCTGCTCTCGAAAATCGGCCTGCCCCGTCAGGGTCCGTTGACTTCGGGCGTTCACTCGTCGTCACTCTCGACGGTGATCCGGTGGTGGTAATGGCCTCAGCACCGTTCGTTCAACTCTTCCTAAGGGGCGCGCCGGCGTGGTGATGCAGCGCGCATTTGGTCTTGCCGCCGAGCCGACGTGCCAATCCTCGACGACAGCGGCAAATGCGCAATGGGCTTTCCTCGCCAACTTGCGCGAGAAGATCACTCGCCTGAGGATAGTCGCCGTCTTTAGCTGCCCGAGTCAGCAGACGTCGGACTTCTCGTCGATAGCGTGCGCCACCCCGATCGAGAAGTGCGACGGCAAGATGATATTGAGCTTCCTCGCAGCCGTACGCTGTCGTGTAGTAGGTTTTTATGGCCCTTCGGTAGGCCCGGATGGCGGCGGTCCGATCCCGACGAGTTCCTATCCCGTACTGAAGACAGTAACCGACCTCGAGCCAGGCATCACCATCCTTAGGGCCAGCCGTATGTCTCCACCACTGAAAGGCTCGCCGGAAGTTGCCGAGTTCGCGATATGTAGCGGCGATGTTGTTCGATGCGGTCGCGTCCCCGAGGCGAAGCTTGTTCCTCAGCCGACGAATCGCGACTCGATGTCGGTTCAGATCACGCATGAACTTGGATCAGGGTCGTCACGATAATCGCGGCAGCCAGGTGACCGTGACCGGACGGATCCTATCGCAACGGCCGCCAATGGTGACGAGCGTCGAGCCGCTTGCGTTCTCGAACGGTTCCACGAGGAAGGCGAGAGCGCCAAGTCCACGGATCGCAGCCAGCTTCAAAATCCGCGTTCTTCGACACGTACACAAAGCGCTTCGGAGTGACCACGGATCGGATGACCGCAAACAGCGATCCAGACCCAACGATCGAGAGAATCTGGCGAAAAGCCCCAGCTCGCGTGGACAGTGGCAGCTTTTGCACATCTGCGTCCGGGTGGCGGTTGCTGTTTGCGCACGACGCACGTTGCGCACATTGGCCGGCGTCTTGTGGTGACGATCTCGTCAGACGGCTTGGACGTCGAAGCCGTCGCCGCTTCGCGGCTGCGGCGCGACAGCCTGCACTGGGCTTGCCGAGCCGAAGCTCGTTCAACAGGCGACCGGCCCGCCTCCGCGTTGCCAAGCAACGCTACGGCGCGGCATCCTTCGCCTGCATTCATGAGCGAACGATGGTGGACCAGAACAGCGCTAGTTGGAACCTAATGTTCAGGTGGTTGCGTAATGTAGATGCGCTTCGGACCGCCGCCTAGTCTGGTGTCGAATCTCCCGGCGAGTCACGTCACTCGACGTGAAATCCGAGGCACTTGAAATCCGAGTCACTTGCAAGAGATCCGCTCTCCACAGGACATCGGTCCTCGAGGCGGTCACGCGCTCACCTAACTCGCCGACAGCGGAGTTGCCTTTGTTTCCCCATCTGAGCGAGCCTTGGCTCGCCGTGTCGGCGCCTGTGTCATCGCACCGCCGTTGAGGGGGAAATGAACCCCTGAGAGTAGGTACTCGCACATCTGCGAGGTCATCTCTCGCTTTGCCGCTGGATCGCCCGTATCGGCAACGAGCTTGAAAGACAGCAACACGTTTTGCACAGCCGGCAAACTGTCGTGATACTCCTTCAACTGCCTCACTGTTGCTACATCGACTGTTCCTTCGCGTCCCACGATTTCACTGACGTTCCAACGCTGGTCATGTCGGCCGTTGCGGCCGGCCACCGACGAAGTGCGATTCGACTACTCGCACCACTCCAGATGACCGTCTCGCAGCCAGAAGTGCGATCGACACCCAGTTTGCCGCCAGACGGAGGGATTCAGGCTTGGTAGGCCACCAGCGTTGATGCGTAGGTCCCAACGAGGCGCGGGCGCGCCGCCGGCGTCGCGAACCGGGATCACGACGCCGACATCGAATAGTGGAAGCAGGAAGGCGGTCGCGATGAGGTCAGCGATATGCCGCGCTTCGAGACAGTCGACCGATCTGCACATCCGATTCGCGAAGCGGTTGACGCGCCAGTCCAACTCTTGGAGTACTGCGCGCTCTTCGGCGTCCCGTTCGACGTGGTAGTGATGCACGTGCGAATCAGGAATCGACGGCGGCGCGCCTGGCCGCACTCCCCGTTTGAGCAGCACTGACTCGAAGACGTCCAACGCACCGTAGGCGAGGACGATCAGCTGTACGTGGCTCTGCGATTTCTCCACGGCCTCCGAGCTGCGCGCGGCTACTGTCGACGGATCGTGATCCGCGATCCGGTGCTGTCGCCATCGGGATCGTGATTGCTGGCCGGCGTGTAGACGCGCATGCCGTCAGCCGCTCGCGTCACGGTCAAGCTCACGGTGTTCCCCTTGCGCGGTATCCCTATCTTTATGAACAGGCACTGGCCAACAGAGTTCGTCGTGCAGGAAGACACCGTGCCGTCATCCCACGATCCACTGACCACGACACCCGCGACGGACCCGTGAGTGCCCGCGTGGACGCTAACGGTCGCGACTGCGTTCCAGTCCTTCCGCAGGACCTCCGCGCGGCCGTCGAGATCGCCGATGTGCATATAGCCGACGACGGTGTTCGTCCGACTGGCGCTGCTTCCCTGTCCGGCACTATCGAAGACCGTGAGCGTCACGGTGTAGGTGCCGGGGTCATGATAAACGTGCGTCGCGGTCCTGCCATGGACCCACGGCCCGTCGACGAATTGCCACTGGAAGCTTGCAAACGCGTCGTCGGGATTCGACGACGCCGAAGCGTCATACGCACAGACGAGCTCCGTGCAGGTGACAGTGAACGCGGCGACAGGAGGAGCGTTCGTCGTCGTCAAGGTGTGGGTGCCGAGCACGCTCGACACGCCGCTGTTATCCCACACCTGCAGTGTCGCTGTGAAGGTGCCGGTGCGGTAGACGTGCGTGACGGGCAGCAATGGAGCGTTGTCACCCCCGACGTACGTGCCGTCTCCGAACGCCAACTCGTAGCGCACGATCGTGCCGTCCGGGTCAGTGGAGCTGGAACCGGCGAAGGTGCACGTCGGGCCGACGCACGACACGCTGAACGAGGCGACAGGTGGTGTGTTCGCGGTGACATCTGTGCGCGCCATGTCGCGTAAGCCGTCGTTGTCTGTGACGATCAGTCGCACGTCGTAGGTCGCGCCGGTGGCGTAGGTGTGCGCCGGCGCCGATCCTGAGGCGGTCGTGCCGTCACCGAACTTCCACTCGTAGCTCGCGATGGTGCCGTCCGGATCGAATGAGCCGGCGGCGCTGAACTGGCAGGCGGCGCCGGTGCACTGGGACGTGAATGTCGCGAGTGGTAGTCCGGGTGGTGGCGCGAACCATTCCGGATGGTGCCCTCCGCCCATCATCGTGAGCCCGGTGCCGTCGGCATTGACGACGAACGTCTCGTCCGGGGATCCGCACGGCGATCCATCTGCATTGCAGGCCCCGCCGCCAGAGCTGCCCTCCTTCACGAACGCGAGACTGCGGCCGTCTGGTGCCCATCGCGGGTGCGTTGTCCAGTTTTCGGGCGCAACCCGCACAATCGTGCCGTCCGGCGCCTGCATAACCACATTCGCGGGCAATCCGGCTTGATAACCGACAAACGCGATGGCTCCGTTCGATGGGGAGAATACTGCGGTGTGGGCGGCCTGGAAGACGCCGTTCGTGAGCGTGCTCAGGTTGGTCCCGTTGGCATCGACCGCGCAGATGGTCGTACCACAGTTGAACGCGATTCGCGCGGCATCGGGAGACCAGCTGATGCCGCCGCGGAACCCTGCGCCGTTGGTCAGGCGCGCCAGGTTCGAACCGCCGACATCAACGCGGTACAGCTCGGCGGATCCTGAATTGTCACCTCCGAACGCGATGGCCGCGCCCGATGGCATCCAGGCGTACGACCCGCTCCAGTCGTTCGATGCCGCGGCGGAGACGGCCAAGCGGACGGCATGCGCGCCATCGGCGTCGACGACGAGGAGTTGAGCCGCGCCGCCTGCCGGAGCGCTGATGTAGGCGATGCGGGTGCCGTCCGGGGACCAGCGCGGCGCGAAGATGAAGGGCTGACCGGCGGTCGAACTGTCTGTGATACTGACGATGGAGTCATCGGTCCGGTCGAGGATGTACACGCCGAATCCGTCGGTGAACGCGATGCGCAATCCGTCCCGTGACCAGCTGGGGGAGTAACCGTACGCCACGAAGGCCTGGGTAGAGCCTTCGAACACGGAAATCCGGCACATGTACTCCCACCCGCTGTCGCCGGGGAACGGATAACACCAGTCATTGGCGAGGCGGGGACTGCGGGCCTGCTGTGCAGCCGCCGGCTGTTGCTGCAGCGGCAGGCCGATGCAGACCAGCACAACCAGCGCGAGGTGTTTGATCCACGTGATTCCTGCTAACCGCCCGAACTTCATAAACGACGCCTCCTGTAGTTAGAAACACGATTGGCGTCCAGATCGGGCCAGCGCGCGTATGCCGCTCCGGAGGGCTCGCGGTTGCGCCGGGTAATGGGTACCCGTAAGTCCTGCTGCGGAGCAGGACTCAATCGTGGAGGGCGTACTCGATTGCTTGATGTGCATCCATGGCCTGGCCTCGTTCCCACGTGGACAGGAAGGCCGCTTCACCCAGGGCCGTACGCGCAGCCTGCAGCTCGCGTTCGTATTCGTCGGCGTCGCGCGCGGCGCGGGGAATGGACAGCGCCGTCCTGGACGCCTGCGCTGCCGCCCACAGGCACACGGCGCGATTCGGCTGCCCTCGAGCGCTCCAGAGCACGGCCAGCTGTTCGAGCGGCCGCAGGAATTCAGGCTTCTCGTCCAGCTCCCTCCACGTCGCCAGACTCTCGCGGTACAAGGCTGCCGCCGAGTCGTGCTCGCCGCGGAGCCGGGCCACGTCGGCCAGACCCGTCAGCGCATGCGCGGTGGCGTCCCTGGCGCTGGACTGCCGGCTGAGCGCGAGACCCTCTTCGTGAAGCGCGGCGGCCATCGCGTACTCCCCTTCCCGAGCGGCCACAACGCCCAGACAGTTGAGGGCAATGGCGATTTCGCGCCTCCCGCCAAGCTCGCGATGAAGAGCGAGGCTCTCCTCGAAGGATGCTCGTGCGGTCGCCACGTCCTCGGCCACGAGCCCAAAAGACAAGAGCAGGTCAGCGATCAACCGCTTGTCGCCCGATTCGCGGGAGACCTCGAGGCCCTCCGTGAGGAGCGCGCGCGCGGTCGCATGGTCGCCGCGGCGACCCGCCAGATCACCGAGAGAGTTGAGTCCGATAGGCCTCAGCGCTTTGTCCCCCAGATCTCTGCCCAGGGCAAGGCCCTCATCAATCAAGGCATGCGCCGCGGCATGATCACCCACTCGTCGCGCCACGTCACCGAGATTGAGGAGAGCCGTTGCGATTCCATGCTGGTGATTCACTTGCTTCGATATGGTGAGGCTCTCCTCGAGGAGCGAGCGCGCTGACGCGATGTGACCCTGGCGGAAGGCGAGGAGTCCCAGGTTGCTGAGCGTGAGCGCGGTGAAGGTCTTGTCGCCCAAGTCGCGGCGGAGGGTCAGAGTCTCCTCCAGCAGTAATCGCGCCTCGGCGAAGTCGTCGTGCTTCCCCGCCAGTACTGCCAGGCAGCTGAGCGCGCTGCCGGTTTCGCGTTTGTCACCAGACTCGCGCGACAGCGTCAGGGCTTCCATAGCAAACGTCCGTGCCGCGACGTAGTCCCCCTGGTTCTCCGTGATCAGCGCCGCGGCGTTGAGCGCCCTGACACGTTCGCTTCTGTGCGTCGACGCGCCCGGAGCCTGTAACAGATGGACCAACCATCTTCGGGCTTCATCCCAGTACCCTCGCTGGTACCAGAATCGCCTCAACACGCCCGCCAGCAACAGTCCCATTCCGACGTCATGGCGCGAGGTCCAGGTCAACGCCGCACGAACGTTGTGGTATTCGGCGTTCAATCGGTCCAGCGATGTTTTCTGTTCTGTGCCAAGCAGCTTCGACTCGCTTTCAAGGGCAATTGCGAGAACGAACGCAGCGTGCGCGCGTTGGATGGCCTCTCCTTCCGCCGTGTCTCTCAGCTGCTTCCGTGCGTACTCCTGTAGCGTGACCATGAAGCGATAGCGTGTCTGCCCTTCGTGATCCTCGGTGAGGACCAGGGACTTGTGGATCAGTCCGGACAGCAGTTCGAGCACACTCTCGCCAGCCAGGCCGTCGCCCGAACACACGGCTTCGGCTGCTTCCAGCGTCCAGCTTCCGGCGAACACGGACAGGCGACGGAAGAGAGTCTTTTCCGGTCCGCTCAAGAGCGCGTAGCTCCAATCGATTGCGGCAAGGAGTGTCTGATGGCGCGGCGCGGCGGTTCTACTGCCGCCGGTCAGCAGACTCAATCGATCATGCAACCGAGCGGCGATTTGCGCGACTGACAAGACCGCGACCCGCGATGCGGCCAATTCAATTGCCAGCGGGATGCCCTCGAGCTGCACGCAGAGGCTGGCGAGCGGGTGAGCAATGCTCTCGTTGAGTGTGAAGGTGGATTTGACCGAGCGTGCCCGATCCAGGAACAGCTCCACGGCTTCATGTCTGCTCAAGGCCTCGAGATCGGGCAGTTGCGTGGGATCTGGCAGACCGAGGGATGACACCCTGACCACCGATTCACCGGCAATAGCCAGCGCCTCGCGGCTGGTGGTCAGGATATGCAGGCCTTTGGCGCGGCGCAGCAACAGGTCGGTCAACTGCGCCGCCGCGCCGATCAGATGCTCGCAATTGTCCAGCACCAGCAGGAGATGCCGATCTTCCAGGTAGTCGCCGAGGGCGTCTTCGACCAGACGGCTGCCGTCGTCACTGACTCCAAACGTCGCCGCGACCGTTTGCGGAACCAGACCGGGATCGGCAAGCGACGCGAGTTCGACGAACCAAACGCCATCGTCGTAGGCCGGCAGAGAATCGGCGGCGATCTGCAGGGCGAGCCGTGTCTTGCCGATTCCGCCCGGACCGGTCAGCGTGACGACACGCGTGCGGGTCCAGAGATCCCGGATATCCGTCATCTCGCGCTGTCGACCGACGAATCTCGTCAGCTGCTGCGGCAAGTTGTTCCTGGGCTTGTCACCGGCGGCCGGCAGCATGCGAGTGCCTCTGCACGTCCGCAGCTGTTCCGCGAGTTCCGATGCGGTCTGCACTCGACGTTCGACACGCTTCTCGAGACAGCGGCTGATGACGCGCTCCAGCGATAACGGCACGTTCGGGTTGATTGATGTGATCGGCTTCGGGTCGGCGTCCACGATCTCGTGGATCGTTTCGTACACCGTCGGCCCTGCGAACGGCAGGCGGCCGGTTGCCATCTCGTAGAGCACCACGCCCAGGCTGAAAAGATCCGATCGCCCATCGACCGGGTCTCCGAGCGCCTGCTCGGGAGACATGTACGGCGCCGTGCCCATCACCGCTCCGGAATCCTCGCGGGCGGCATCGTCAGGAATCGTTCGGGTGGCCAGGCCAAAATCGAGCACTTTCGCATGGCCGCGCGGCGTAACCATCACGTTGGACGACTTGATATCACGGTGGATGATGCCGACGCTGTGCGCGGCGTCAAGGGCTTGCGCGATCTGGATTGCCAGTCTGACCAACTCCGACGGCTCGATTGGCCCTTTGGTGATGTGCGATTTGAGCGTTGCCCCTTCGACATATTCCATCACGATGAAATGCACGCCAGCGTCTTGACGCAATTCGTGGATGGTCGCGATGTTCGGATGATTCAACGCGGACGCTGCTTTCGCTTCATCAATAAAGCGGCGCATTCCCTGCTGGTTGACAGCTTCCGCGGAGGGCAGAACCTTCAACGCCACTGAACGGTCCAGCACCGTGTCGCGAGCAACGTAGACATCGCCCATTCCGCCCGACCCCAGATGGGAGATCACGCGGTAATGCGCGAGTGTCGTTCCGATCAGGTCAGCTTCGCTTCGAGCCGATGGGAGCGGCCGCCGCGTCGCTCCGACACTGACCGCATCGTCTGCAGCCACCGCATCGAGCATCTCGGGCATCACCTCGGCGGCGAGCCGCTCGAGCAGGTTCGGCGTGCGATCGTGCGCGGCGACCAGCGATCTCAGCTCGGAACGAAGCGACGGGTCGTCGGTGCACCCGTCGATGAACGCATCGCGGGAGTCCGGCGGCAGTTCGACGGCTTGTTCGAACAGCACACCGAGCCGCTCGTGTTGTTCGTGGCTCATGGCATCAGGCCCGGCGCTGCATCTCCCGTTGCAACCAGGCCTGTGCCAGCATCCAGTCGCGTTTGACGGTGCGCGGCGAGACCCCAATCGCCGCCGCGGTCTCATCGATGGACATGCCGCCGAAGAAGCGGCATTCGACGACACGACGCTGGCGCGGGCTGAGCCGCTCCAATCGATTCAATGCTTCGTCGATCGCGACGAGAAGATCCGCGTGGTCGTCAGTGACCTGCAACAGGCCGGCGGGACTCGTCCCGATCTCGGTGAGTGACACCGTCCGTACGGCGCCGCCTCGCTTCCGGGCTTGTCGGTCGCGCGCGTAGTTGCTGACGATGTGTCGAATGGCTGTTGCGGCGAGTGCGAAGAAGTGAGCGCGTGTTTGCAGGTGAATTGTCCCCTGCTTCACCAGCTTCAGGTAGGACTCGTGCACCAGTGCGGTCGTGTTGAGCATCCCGCTCGCGTCCCACCGTCGCCGCTGCCGATGCGCAAGCACGCGCAACTCGCCATAGACCAGCGAATACAAGGTGTCCAGGGCCGGCCGATCGCCTCGTTGGACGGCTTCCAGAAGTCGGCCGACTTCATCGCCTGTCAGCTCATCCATTGGTCGAGCTTTGTGCCTTGGTCGAGCTTTGTGTCAATGAATCACGACCGACTCCCGTGACCGCTAGAGGGTGGCAGTGGGCGGCTGTGTCGCGGCGCTGCCCGACGTCGATTATACGTCTCGCCCGCTCAGGTCTTCCTTCCGGATGGCCCCCAGTGTCACCAATCCGTGTTTCTTATTTCTAGAGAGCAAAGCATTCGATCCACGACCGGATCGTCGCCTCGTAAACACTCTGGCGCGACAGGAGTTCTGATGACAACCGTCACGAGTAAACGGCCTCTCTGGCTCTTTTTTACGGCGGCGCTTCTCTCGATCGGCTGGTTCGCCGTGCCCTTTGCGAGTCAGGACGACAACGTTGGATTCTTGCTCATCACGTCGGACCGTGCCCATCCCAGCCCGCTCGGACGGTGCAGCAACTGCGAAGACATCTATCTGATGCCACCTGAACCCGACCCGGACGGCACCAAAGCGATCCGCCTGACAGATGGCGGCGGTGATCCCAGCGACTCGGCCGCCTACAACAGCTCGGCCGCCGACTGGTCCAACACCAAGGAACTGATCGCGTTTCACAGCAACAGGTTGGATCGCTTGCTGCAAATCTTTCTAATGAATCCGGACGGCACCGGCCAGCGGCCGCTCGTCATTCTCCCTCGCGGAGCAGCCTTTCCCAGCTTCTCTCACAACGGTAATGCGCTCTGCTTTCACAGCCAGACGATGCCTTCGCGAGATATCTACACAGTCAACATCGATGGTACGGCTCTGACGAACCTCACCAGCCCGGCGCGGGTACCGGGCGAGGACGGCGCGAACGGACCGGACTGACCGCAAACAGCGATCCACACCCAACGATCGAGAGAATCTGCCGAAAAGCCCCAGCGCGCGTGGACAGTGGCAGCTTTTGCACATGCGCGTCCGGGTGGCGGTTGCTGTTTGCGCACGACGCACATTGCGCACATTGGCCGGCGTCTTGTGGTGACGATCTCGTCAGACGGCTTGGACGTCG
>Ga0207701_10007284_pt1 | contig 11010 bp, 6 predicted proteins | sample KBSSwiSSwithPhiX_FD_184294 | JGI IMG/M metagenome (GOLD analysis project Ga0207701, IMG submission 184294) | Switchgrass rhizosphere bulk soil microbial communities from Kellogg Biological Station, Michigan, USA, with PhiX - S5 (SPAdes) (version 2) | ecosystem: Environmental > Terrestrial > Soil...
AGCGGCATTGTTAGTGGTAATGGAACACAGGTTGCTTACAGGTGTCCAGATATGATCCTGCAGGTTCTGCCCCACTCCTGGTAAATCGTGTTTCACTGGGACACCGGCATCTTGCAACATATCCTTGTCGCCAATTCCGGAAAGCTGCAATAAATGAGGCGACTTGATAGCACCCGCAGATAGTATCACTTCTTTAGTGCAATAAATTTTTTCTGTTGCCGATTTGCCGGTAATCAGCTCTACGCCTTTCACACGATCCTGATCAATGAGCAACTGCTTCACGGTAGCATGGGTCCGCACTTCGAGATTCGGTCGCTTCACTGCAGGAAGCAAGAAAGCCGTGGCGGTGCTTTGACGGCGATTTTCTTTGATCGTGAATTGCAGCATACTGGCGCCTACCTGGTTTGCGCCATTATAATCTTCGTTGAACGGAATTTCGTTCTTGCTGCATGCTTCCAGGAAAGATTGATTTAATGGCGAAGAGTTGCGCGCAAAGCTTACATATAGCGGACCATCGGTTCCGTGATAAGGTGCACCTTTTGTTTGATGCTTTTCTGATTTAATAAAGTAAGGCAGCACCTCGTTATAGCTCCAGCCTTTATTACCGAGTGTAGACCATTCATCGTAATCTGCAGCATTTCCCCGCACATAAGCCATCGCATTGGTACTGCTCGAACCACCTAACACTTTACCTCTGGGTATGAATAGCTTTCGGTTCAGCACGTGTGACTGCGGCTCGGTCCAAAATGCCCAATCAACGGCACTCCTATGGAGCACACTATAAGCGCCGGGAATGTTAACCAGGAAATTTCCTTTTCCTCCGGCTTCAAGTAAGAGCACTTTGCATGACAGATCTTCGGTGAGACGATTAGCCAGCACACAACCAGCAGAGCCGGCGCCCACTATAATGTAATCGTACGACATAAGAAGTGTTAAGAATGATGTTCCTTATAAAAATAGGGTTTACACCTGAAAATTGGTGAATGATTTCTGTCTTGTAGCCGGGGAGTTTACACTCGTTCGGTCATTCGGAAAAATAGCATATTCTCAAATCGTCGTCCTGCTCTTATGGTAACACAGGCAGATCAATTTTTGAAGGATAACCATCACTTGTTCGCGGCGCGATCTTTATAGGCTGCCATTTCCAATAGGTAAACGAACGCAGCAGCCATTCAAATGGCCCAAAGCGGTAACGTTTTAACCACGCCGTACTGAAAAAAAGCTGGAAGATTAATACTACAAGGAAAAGAATGAACCCGCCAAACGGTGGCATGTTGTTGAATTTATTAAACAACAACGCATAGGGCACCAATATTATGGATTGAATCAAATAATTGCTCAGCGCCATTTGTCCAAAACGGGCAAGGGGTTGTAACAACTTTTTTCCCCGTTCCGTTGAATTAATACTGATCAGCAATAAAGCATAAAACGCTACATGTACAAGCTGCTTTACCATATAAAGTATTTGCATGAAATCCCTAAAAATGGATTTCACCCATGGCAGCTTTATAAAATTACCGAGGGCTTTTTCTCCTGCATCTGTCCAGAGCCACCCATAAAATAAAAAACAAAACAAGACCGTCAGAATAAATGACCACGCCAGCAATTTTTTTCTCAGTTTCCTGTCCGCTTCAATTTTTTTCAGCACGCCGGCTCGCTCAAAATAAAACCCCAGCAGGAAAGAGAAAAGCATATTCGGATAGATGATGTACATCTGGTGATATTCTTTAAAAAACTGCCAGTTAAATCCCCAGTACGAGCTGAAATCGTTGGGTGGCACCCAGGAAGTTATTGGGACGGGTTTAATGCCAAGGGTTTTGAGTATGAATAATAACTTTAGCCATACCAGGAAAACGATCAACAGGTAAATTAATAACTGGCGATTGGAAAAATTGCGGGCGGGAAGTAATGCAAAACCAGCCAGGGCATAAAATATAAGAATATCACGATTGCTCAAAAAGATGGCATGGACAAACCCAATAAGTAATAAGCCGGTTAAACGACGCAAGAAAACGGGCACAACCGACTCCTTTTTTTGAATCGCTTTGCGAACCTGTACGCCAAAACCTAAACCAAAGATCAGGATCAGCATACCGTACATTCTCTCTTCAATCATGACATATTTAAACCATTTTACAGCTTCATCAAGGGCCGAGTTGACATGGTCACTAGAATAGCCAATGTCGCCAGCACAAAAAACGAATAATACGCCTGCCAGTGCAAAACCGCGGAGCGCGTCCAGATTTTCATCCCGGTAGGATTGGGATAAAGGCTGTAGAGCGGTGGACATGGTGGTTGGGTTTAATTTTTTAAGCTAATACCCACTGTTTGTGTTCGGTTGTAAGATGGTTCAGGGTGAGTAATTCGCACCAACAACACGAATATATAAAAGTTTGACGTGTTTGTGGGGCTTAGGTGAAGTTCCTGGTTTGAACTTTCAAAAAAAATCAAACACAAACAAGGACACAAAAACCTGCGTGCGGAAAGCGAGGCACCGATCATTCTACTTCTTTCGGCGAACAGTACAAAAATGCATAAGACCTGTTGAGCGTGGCTTCGTTCAATAATTGTAATTTACATAATGCCTCCCGGAGAATTAAGCCAAATTATTAACACAGACATCTACCTTATCGACCAGATATTAAAAGGCAGGTATACCGGAGGAGGCAAATTATTAGACGCTGGCTCCGGTAGAGGCAGAAATATTTCCTGGTTTGCTTTGCAGCCAAACTTCGACATATATGCGATAGATACCGACCGTGACGCCATCACTGATTTATTACAAGTATATCCTTCAATTACACCTGGCCAGGTAAAGTGTGGGCCTGTTCAATCATTGCCTTTTTCCGATACATTTTTCGACCATATAATCTGTAGTGCTGTCCTTCATTTTGCACGCAACCATGAAGAGTTTTTGCAAATGTTCTCCGAACTAAACCGGGTATTGAAGCCCAAAGGAAGTCTTTTCATCAGGGTAGCTTCCGATATCGGCATTGAAAATAAAATATTGCCACTCGGAGGCGGAAGGTTCTCATTGCCTGATGGCACTGACCGGTTTCTATTAACCAAACGAATAATAGAAGATGTATTGAACAATTTTCGGTTGACACTTGCAGAGCCAGTGAAAACCACTAATGTTCAGGATGTACGTTGTATGACTACCCTTGTAATGATAAAGTCTGCGTAAGAAACGGAATGAACCTGCTTTGCCTGGCGCATCGCCATTCCAACCACCATGCCCTGAATTTCCACCTTGCAGGTGCTCATTGCCCTTGCAGATGTTCGCCGAAATAAGCACGAAAAATTAGTAACTATCCTTTTTTTTGCGAAAATTCGATATAAGTAAAACATTCCGGAACATGTGAATCCCATACCCCATGTGAACTCCATGCCCAGCCACCAGAGGCTCCTAAAGCAATCATCCTACAAGAAGAGTTCTGAAATTGATTTACAACATGAAAATTTCCACGTTTGCGACGAGAGATGTCAGGCTGGTAAATTGGAAAAGCCAAAGCAAATCGTAGTTATATTGTTTCGCTGGCATGTAAAACCGATAGAGCCTTTCATTCTTTCGGCAAGAGGCAGCAATGTTTGGATCTGGCTTTCAATCCCGTTTATGTTGCATGCGCCTGAGTTGCTCACACGGACTAAAACAATGTTGCCGTACATCTGTGCAGACAACTGTATACAACTATCTTTTGTATAGAAAACAATGGTGGTAAGCAATCCGCTGAGCACAGAAGCAATTACCTGCGGATCCCTGTTCAATTGTAAATGACCGGGAATTTCATTTACGAAATAACTTTGGTTGCTGGTAGCCTTAGCTGTAAACGTTTTTACCAATTGATCAGCTACTTCCTGGAGTCTGCTGACCGGGCGGGTTTGGGTAGTCATAGGACAAGAAAGGTTTAATTAAATTTTTCGGTAGGGTACGGATTAAACCTTTCAAAGGATAGGATCAGGCGTTCGGCAGTACGGATCAAATCATGGTTTGCAAGGACAAAGAAAAACACAGATTCACCATAAACAAATAGAACATCCTATCAAACCCGGGTAATTGATTTTTCATAAAGTTTGTAGATTTTCAATTACGGAAACTTACCGTGTACTTATACTCGGTTTCATTCAAAATTACTATTGGAAAGAAAGTGGGTACTTACAAGACTTGATTTTCTCTTGACGGTACATCTAAACAGAACTCGTTCTGCCACCAACGGGTACCCACGCCGCGTGACTCGCCTGGGAAACAATTTTTCTATTACGTCCTGGCTATTTGACCCACTTAATCGTTTCGGGACTTTTGGCTCGTATTTAACCCTGCTGCCTGCAACGTAACAATTAGGATAACTTTGTTGTGCATATTGCATTATCAACGATTGTCAATCCAAATCATGAACTATCATTTACGTAAATCTTTCCTCTCTGTCATCCTTACCATCACAACCGGCCTGTCTTTTAATTCCCACCTCATTAAGAAATGGCAGCCATTGTTCGATGGCAAAACGCTTAAAGGCTGGCATGTCTTACCAGGCGGAAACTGGAGAGTGGAAAAAGGAAAAATCGTGGGTAGAAGTGAAAAATCGGATCCACGCCATGGATTGCTGGTTACAGATAGCACCTATAAGGATTTCACATTAAGAATAAAATACCTTGCAGTAAAAGGAAACAGCGGGTTGTACTTCAGGGTGAAGGAAGTCGGAGGAGTTTATGGAGTTGAAGGTTTGCAGGCGGAAATAGATCCGTTTAGCGGTGACGGAGGACTCTATGAGACCGGTGGAAGGGGTTGGGTGGTGGAACCTGATTCGGCTGATGTAAAGAAGTGGTATAAACCAGGCAAGTGGAACACCATGACGGTTTCTGCAAAGGGCCAATCGGTTGTAGTGCACCTTAACGGGTTTAAAACAGCAGAAATCCATAACGATCCCGGAAGAACGGAAGGACATATCGCACTTCAACTGCATGGCGACCAGGATATGCTTGTATCATTTAAAGACATAGAAATAAAAACCGAATAAAGAATTATTGAATTAATTAACGATATGCAAAACCATTATTTTGTTTCCTGGCTTTTTGTTTTGCGTTCGTTATTTCTGCAAGGGCGGAGAAATCGTGATGTACAGGTTTGAAGATTAACTAAACCTGTTTCCGGTGCTAAGGTGATTTATTTTTATTCCAAATATTTTTGAACCCATATTTCTTCGCATGACAATACCGTATTTGAAACGGCTGTTCGGCTACCTCCCACTTGCGTTCCTCGGCGCTTGCTCGCCCGACAAACAAAACGGTACATCTACGTGGCCTGCCTTCGGTCATGACGCCTCAAATAACAAGTTCTCTGCGCTCACGGATATAGATACGACTAATGTCTCGCGGCTGCGGGAAGTTTGGCGATTTGAAGATAGCAATGAAGGAGGAGGTGTTTATTTCAATCCTGTGATGATGGACAACCGCGTCATCGGCCTGATGCCTTCGAACAAACTGGTTGCTCTTGATGCTGTTACCGGAAAGCAGTTGTGGGAGTTTGCTCCTGATTCATCTGCCATTCCTAACTGGTCGAAGGGAATGACGTACCATCCCGGTAACCCCGACCGCATCTTTCTCATTTCCGGTGACAAGCTATATTCCATCAACGCTGAGAATGGTAGCCTTATTAAGGACTTCGGCAACAACGGCCGCGTCGATTTCTATGAAGGTCTGAGTGTGCCTGACTCAATGCGCACGCGTGTGCCCGTCTCCAGCAACGCGCCGGGAGTAGTGTATAACGATCTTTTTATTGTGGGATGTAAAGTTCCGGATGAGCTTCCATCAACGCCCGGTGACATCCGAGCATTCAATATCAAGACCGGCAAACTTGAGTGGGTCTTCAACGTAATCCCAAAACGAGGTGAGTTCGGCGCTGACACCTGGGCCGATGACGCCCGCAAGCGCAATGGTGGGGCCAATTGCTGGGCAGGAATGGCACTGGACGAAAAACGAGGCATCGTATTCGTGCCAACAGCGTCGCCATCTTTTGATTTTTACGGAGCCGATCGTCCGGGCCAAAATCTTTTCGCCAACTGTTTGCTGGCTCTCGATGCAAAGACCGGCAAGCGCATCTGGCATTTTCAAACTACCCATCACGATCTCTGGGACCGCGACAATGGTTCTCCGCCAAATCTTGTTACGGTAAAGCGCGATGGGAAAGAGATCGATGCTGTTGCGCTCGTCACTAAGATGGGATACCTGTTTATGTTTGATCGCGAAACAGGCGAATCGTTGTTAAAGGTGAATGAAGTACCTGTTGACACTGTCAGCAGCATGCCGGGAGAAAAGCCCTGGCCCACACAACCGATCCCAGTGAATCCGCCATTTGCGCGACAGGGATACCAGGAAAAATTCTTTGGCCGTTCGTCAGCCTGGATCAGTGACGAGATCACCAAAAACAAATACAAAACTGGCATCTATGAGCCGCCATCTATGGAGGGATCGATTATGCTCCCGACCGCGCACGGAGGGTCGAACTGGGGTGGCGCCTCGGTAAACCCTGAAACCAATAGACTGTTCGTAAACTCTACCGACATCCCGATGATCCTGAAACTTACCGACTTGAAAAAAATTCGCGCGGCCAATCAACTCAACCCTGAAATATTATTCAGAACCTACTGCAGCAGTTGCCATGGCGCGGACAAAAAGGGAAAGAGTGTTGGACCTGATCTTACAGGTCGTGTGAAAAAATATAAAGACGCGCAGATCGCAAGTATCCTACAGAAAGGTGCACCCCCTATGCCATCGTTTAAATTTTTGTCCGGGCAGCAGATCGCGGCGATCATCGCGTATGTTAAAGACACCGTTGTACAACAATCATTCGAAACAGCAAGTATTCCTGAGAACAATGAACCTTATGGCTTCAACGGATACAGTTTTTATCTTGATCCGGATGGTAATCCTGCCATTGCTCCTCCGTTCGGTACAATGACAGCCATCGACCTGAACACCGCCGACATTGTGTGGCAGGTTCCGCTTGGCGAAGATCCGCAATTCAAAAAGATGGGCATTTCAAATTCCGGGATGTTCAACCGCGGTGGTTGCATTGCTACCGCAGGCGGGTTGATCTTCGTTGGCGCCACCGGTGACAACATGTTCCGCGCCTTTGATCAGAAGACAGGAAAAGTATTGTGGGAATACCAGTTACCCGGAATGGCGACTTCGATTCCCTCCACCTACGCCGTTGGCAACAAGCAATACGTCGTGGTATCTGTGAATGGAGAGCAAAAAAATAATTTCAAAGGAGGATATATTGCTTTCGCGATTCCGTAGCGCATTCAAAGTTTCAGGTTGAAAAATATTTCTTCGCCCTTGCTGTGTTGTGAGGCTGAGTCAGCAGCATAAAATTCACCTGCTTTTGTTTTCTGTATAGCTACCATTACAAAAGCAATCAATCCCAATCAAAATAATTTTGTTACCTTAATAACCCTGCAACAGATTATTCACCTTCAATCCATATATTATGAGTCAAAATCACGGCGTCGCCTATATCAAAACCGGTGAGGTTGAAGTTCAGTCCATCGATTATCCCAGGCTCGCAATCGGCGACAGGAAATGCGAGCACGGCGTTATCCTTAAAATTGTTTCTACCAATATTTGTGGCAGCGACCAGCACATGGTCCGCGGACGAACCACGGCTCCCTCGGGCCTGATACTCGGCCATGAAATCACGGGCCTGGTAATAGAAGCGGGACGTGATGTGGAATTCATCAAAGTAGGAGACCTGGTGTCTGTTCCTTTTAATATCGCCTGTGGCCGATGCAGAAATTGTAAGGCCGGGCAAACAGGGATTTGTCTCAATGTAAATCCGTCACGTCCCGGCGCGGCATATGGTTATGTAGATATGGGAGGATGGGTCGGAGGCCAGGCTGAATATGTTATGGTTCCTTATGCAGATTTTAACCTGTTGAAATTTCCCGATAAGGACCAGGCCATGGCAAAGATCAAAGACCTCACGCTGCTTTCCGATATTTTTCCAACCGGCTATCATGGAGCGGTAACAGCCGGTGTAGGACCAGGTTCGACAGTTTATGTAGCAGGAGCTGGCCCGGTGGGTCTCGCATGCGCGGCTTCGTGTCATTTGCTGGGAGCTGCGGTGGTGATCGTTGGAGATATGATTACGGAGCGGCTCGAACAGGCAAAAAGTTTTGGCTGTGAAGTGATTGATCTTCGCAAGAATGTTCCCCTCGACCAGGCAATTGCCGCCATTCTCGGTGTGCCTGAAGTGGACAGCTTTGTGGATTGCGTAGGATTCGAAGCAAGAGGACATGGTAACAATGCTTCAGTAGAACAACCAGCCACTGTATTAAACACGGCAATGGCGATGACAAGGGCAGGTGGAGCTATTGGAATTCCCGGGCTTTATGTTACAGGAGATCCTGGTGCCGCTGATGCAGCCGCAAAAGAAGGAAGCCTCAGCATACGTATTGGGTTGGGCTGGGCAAAATCACATTCCTTTCATACCGGTCAATGTCCTGTTATGAAATATCACCGGCAATTGATGTATGCTATCCTGTATGATAAGATCCAAATTGCAAAAGCTGTAAATGTAACCGTGATCAGCCTTAAGGAAGCTCCAAAAGGATACAAGGATTTCGATAAAGGAGCCGCGAAAAAATTTGTGATCGATCCGCATGGAATGATCATGAATTGAGCAGGGAATTTAAACTAAAGCTATCCTTTACCCGCGTAGTGGTGCTGGCAAACTCAAAAATACACATATCTCAACGTGTACATCCGGGGCATTCGAAAAATTGAACGCCGCATACCAGTCTCAAGAAATATTTGAACGGAAATTGAATTCGCTGCTAAAAGCTATCCCATAAAAAAACTGTCCCGCATAACGGGACAGTTTGTAAAATGAAGATCACATGTCACTAATTAAAGTTTGATAAGCTTTAATATCTTCTTTTCATTGCCCTGCATGGCTTGTATTAAATACAATCCTCTTTTGTAGTTTTCACCAATAGTTATGACCTGGCCGGTATTTGTATTTGTTGCTTCTACCACTCTTCCCAGCATATCTGTAACGATTAATTTGACGGGCTCTTTCAGTGTGCCGCCGCTGAAAGCAATTCTGAAACTATTATTGCTGGGGTTTGGCGATGCCTGTATGTCAAATGCGTCTGTTGCTGATACAACTGTTGTCTCAGTGGTTTCCGCGGACCGCTTTTGAATACCGGATGCCAGTGTCGTAAATTGAAGAGAAATTGAGTAAGCCGTCCAGCTGTTACCGCACCTGGCTTTGATATGCCACTGGTACTTTACATTGGCGGAAAGACCGGTAATTTGTACCAAACGTTTATCACCTGTTATGTCGGGTTTTACATCAATCCATTTTGTACCAGGTTTTGTTGATTTATACTGAATCTGCCAAAGATTTGGATTAGGAATAGATACCCAATTCAGCGTTGCACTAATGCTGGTAATATTTGTTGTACTGAAATTGGTTGCATTACCGCAAGTATAACAATTCTGTTCATTCTGTACATTATTGCAGTTATCATCCTTGTTATTTCCACAAACTTCTGGTGATGCAGGGTTGATCGTCTGATCATTATCATTGCAATCCAAATTATTGGTTGAATATCCCACCGGAGCAACAGATGAACAAAGCATAGCTGTTGTTGCAGAGCCATAACCATCTTTATCTCCATCAACGTAATATTGAATTGAAGTATGAACGGCCGGGTCACCATCATTGCAATCCGTATTATTAGTTGAATATCCCACGGGAGCAGCGGATGAACAAAGCATAGCTGTTGTTGCGGAACCATAACCATCTTTATCTCCATCAACGTAATATTGAATTGAAGGATGAACAGCCGGGTCACCATCATTACAATCGGTATTATTAGTTGAATACCCCACGGGAGCAACGGATGAGCAAAGCATTGCTGTCGTTACAGAACCATAACCATCTTTATCTCCATCAACATAATATTGAATTGAGGTATGAACGCCTGGATCATCGTCATTACAGTCCCCCTGCTGTTGATTAGATTTTATTTGATATCCCGGAACAATAAAACAGCCCTGCTGCTCATCTATGTAGTAGCCGTCACCATCTTTATCCAATATCCAAATGGTTTCAGGATTATGCAGTTTGTTCGCGTCGTTGCAATCAACGCCCTTGGTGGAGTTTTTGAAATTCGGCCCCGGGCTTGTGCAGGAAATTGATGCGAGATAGTAAGGATCATGATAACCGTCACCATCCGCATCTAAATACCAGACAGTTTCCGGATTAATTGTTGGGTCGTCATCGTTGCAATCAGGGCCCTTAGGGTTTAAAAGAGTAAAAGAAGGGCCCGGAGAGGTGCACGAAGGAGCGTAAGGCAGGCTGCGATAATAGCCATCATTATCTATATCTACATACCAGATAGTTTCCGGATTTATTGCCGGATCATTGTCATTACAATCGGGGCCCTTGGTGCTCCTGGTGTTGAAAGACGGACCAGGCTGGGTGCATGATGGCGCATATGCGACGGAGCCATTGTGGTACCCGTCATTATCTTTATCAATGTACCAAATGGTTTCCGGGTTAATGGTCTCATCATTGTCATTGCAGTCGCCGGGCTTTTGCGCAATTTTTATTACATAACCTGGCCCTGGTGAAGCGCATTGTGTAACAGGGTCACCGGTGTAATAGCCGTCTTTATCGGCGTCCAAACACCATATGGCCGTGTTGGTAATGGTTGCATTACCATCATCACAGTCATTTACAGAAATCAGCTCAGATGATGCAAACCAATTGCCAGCCGGGCGGGTACAATCCACCTTAATTACTCCCCCAACTGCAATTCCCACGCCATGATGATCGCCATCATTATCCAAAAACCAGCCTTGATCGGGGTGTTCCAGAGGATCGCTGTCATCGCAATCAATTTTAAGTAATTGGGGTGCCCCTTCCATCCTGATGGGGCTGCTGATGTAGCCCTCGGGTTGCACACATGATCTCAATATGGTTCCATCTGTATAGCCATCATT
>Ga0207701_10007287_pt1 | contig 11009 bp, 5 predicted proteins | sample KBSSwiSSwithPhiX_FD_184294 | JGI IMG/M metagenome (GOLD analysis project Ga0207701, IMG submission 184294) | Switchgrass rhizosphere bulk soil microbial communities from Kellogg Biological Station, Michigan, USA, with PhiX - S5 (SPAdes) (version 2) | ecosystem: Environmental > Terrestrial > Soil...
AGACGGCCCCCGTCCGCGCATCGGTGCAGCCGTAGCGCGTGGCGCGGACCACCTGGTAGAGGATCTTTGGCGCGCGCGGATCGGAGGGATGATCCTCGACCCACTTCGTCGCCCAGCGTCCCAGCTCGTTCGGCGCGGTGTCGATCTTCTGCAGCGCCGTCCACTCGTCCGCCGCCTGGCGCCGTTGCGCGCCGGTCAGGAACGCGAGCCGGTCCGGCTCCTTCGGATTCGGCCTGAACGCTGCCATGACGGGATCCAGCCGCGCATGGCCGCGATAGAGCCTCGTCTCATACGGGACGCCGTCCTCCGAGGCGGTCGCGAAACTGCACCACCAGTTGTCTCGAAGGGCGTCGATCGCAGTGAGCGGCAAAGGTCGCGACTCGCTGTCAGTGAAATCGTAACGTGTCCGCCGGAAACTCCCGGCCGCCAGGAACGGGTGCAGGCCCGGATGCGAGAGCAGCAGGAGCCTGGCTTCGTTCATCAGCACGTCATCGGTAGCTGCCGCGGTCAACGAAGCCAGCGCCGCGCGCAGCTCGGGCTGTGACTTCATCAGCGGGTCGATGGACTGCCGCACCGCATGCGCATCCTGAAGCAGCACGGCCCGTGTGAACACTGCTCGAAGGGCATCCACACGCGCCCCGGCCGGCAAAGCCTGCGCATCGCCGATGTCGCGCAACAGCGCGAGCGGGATCTGCTCGTTCAGGACGTCGATACTGTCGTCATCGAGCGCGGGGGCGCCGACGCCCTGCTCGAGGATTGGCGTACGCACGGCATCGTGAAGAAACTCGTTCAGCGTCCTCGCAGTCAACAGGCGCGCCGCCTTCAGTTGATTTGCCGCGGATGCCGGCACGCCTGGAGAGGCGAGTGCACGTGTAAGCACTTCGCGCGCGTGCGTTCGGTCGCCGGACAACAGCAGGAGCCGCGCGCGATTGAAGGCGAGCGTGAGATAGGCCGGCGAGTCCTCGGGAACCGCCGCCGCGGCATTCAGCAGATAGGACTGTTTCGCATCGCCAGGCTCGAGCTTGATGAGGGCAGCCACGAGCCAAGCGGGCGACCGGGTTGCTTCCCACCGAGCGACCGCATGCCCGTCGTCTGCGACCTGCAGCGTCATGATCCAGTCCGTCAACTCGCTCGAGTCGCGGGCGGGGTTCAGCGCGGGAACGCCCGGCTCGGGGTTCAGCGACGTCCAGAACCGATCCATCAGGATGCGGAAGTCGTTCAGGTGCGCTGCGAAGCGTTCGCCATCCGACTCCGGCTTCTCAATGGCAGCCGCGGCTACCTTCAGGGCCGCGACCGGCTCAGTGCGCGCAACGAGGTATTGCAGCAGACCCTCTGCGGAACGACGAAGATCAGACGAGTTCGGATCCGCGATGACGGCTTCCAGCGCCGCTCGTGCCCGGGAGGCGGCCGCAGGGTCGCCCGCCGCGTCCTTGCCTCCCAGCGTCGCCTGCCGAATCATCGCGCGCGCTGACAGGTAGGGCCCGAGGCGACGCCATGGCGATTGCGCGTCACGGCCAATGGCGGCGAAGCCCGCTTCGGCTTCGGTGAATTGGCCCCCGTAGAACTGCGCCGCCGCGATCTGGTAGGCGCGATCCGCTTGCGCCAGTCTCGAGGCACTGGGCCCAAGCGGCCAGGGAATGGCGAGCGACCGATTGGACTGGCGCGCGCAGTTGCTGAACACCAGGTCTTGTGCGTGGACCCACGCCACGAACTCCGGATTGTTCGCGCCGAGTGATGCGCGGCGAGCGTCGAGGGTGCGGGCCGCGGTCTCCAGCGCCGAATCGCCGCAGTTAAGGATGTAGCTGTAAGTCGGTGCGAGAAACGTTTCTTGCCAGATGGAGTTGGAAAACCCGAATCCAGAAACGGTCTTCCGGGCGTTCAGCCAGACATCCCTGGCCGACACACGTGCGGCCACTGAGGGATCGGGCACGTAGATCCGTCGTTCCGCATCGACGAGCGGCCGTCCGACCAGCGTCCGCCAGGCGGCGACGAGCGCGGAGCGACGATAGGTCGGACGCAAAATGCCGAGGGTGCCTGAATAGAAGCGAGGGTCCTCCGGCATCTCGGTCGAAAGGAACATCGGATAGGGGCTGACGTCCCAGCAGGCCTTCACGGTGGCGCTTGTTCGATCGATCGACGGCGCAACGCCGAGCACGGCCAGGACGCCGATGCCAAGAGACGCGATCAGACGAACGCGCATTGGAGTGCCCTACTGGAACAGCCGCGCGGTCGCGTCCAGGTCGGAAGCCTGCCACGGCCGCGGGTTGAACACGTAGACGCTTCTGGACGCCGGGAGGCCGCGCCACTTCTCGTCGGTCGAGAGCCCCGCCGCGCCGTTGCACGCGTTGACGCGCCAGCGGCCATCTTCCCGCAGACGCGTGACGACGTGCCGGGCGTCGGGGCCCATCTGGAAAAGCATCGGCACGATCTCGTCCACGGTTGTGGTGTCGATCCATGGATCGTCGGCGCACCACGAGGCGAGCGCCGTCATCGACAGGCGAATGGAGCGGGGGACCCGGGCGCGCGTCCCGCGCAGCAGGGCCGCGTAGAAGGGGCGATCGGACTGGCGCGCGTCGAAGTCGATCTGGACCATCTCGACGCGGGGGAGGGCGGCGCTGTCAGCAATCTCGCGAGCCACCTCGCCGGCGCGGTCCACAGGAGATGAGACACCGCTCGCCTCGATTCGGACCACGGCGGTCAGCCGCGTGTCGGGCGCGAGCCGCAGCGGCTGATGGCGTCGCTGCACGCTGAGTTGGCCCGAGCGCAGCGTCACTGTCCGCTCGAGAAACGCGACCCGTACCGGGCGTCCCGCCAGGAAGCGCAAGTCCTCAGGGCGTTCCCACGCCCAGAGCGTGAGTTGAGAAGCGACGCTGTTCGGTGCGATGGACGTGTGGCCGACCGAGGCGCCGGCGACGATCAGGAACGCGAGAAGGATGGGAGCGCGCCGCACGTAGCGTTAGACACCGCGAGTTGGAAGACTGGGTGCCATTCGCCGCTCGGGTTGGCGAAGGACAGGACTAAAGTCCTGTCCCACTGGTGTGCGCGAACGAAGTGAGCGCGCCCAAAAAAGGTGGTGGAGCCGGGCGGAATTGCACCGCCGTCCGAAAAAACGTCCCCGCAGGCGTCTACGTGCGTAGCGGCGTCTGTTGTCTCGTCCCAGTCGTAAAGACACCGCAGAACCGACCGGGACCAGCTCCAGAACATCTCACGGCCATCGTCCGGAGCACCCGATGGCCGCCAGCCCACTAAATGGCGTTCCGTCCCGAGCCGTGGGCGTCCCGGGGGGAACGTCGCTACCTAATTTTAGTTAGGCGGCGAGAGCAAGCTGCTCGTTGGCAGTTGACTTTGTTTTCCATCTGTTTAACGAGGAAGATGGTCCTCGGCACGCATCCTGAGTCTCAGTTCCTCCGTCGAATCTGATTCGGCCCCAGATCCTCTATCGTAGGCTGCCGCGGTCGTCCTGTCAAACGCTTGAGTCACTTGCAGTTGCACGACATTACATTTCTTGACTTCAGTCGATCGCGACCTCGATAATTGCCGCAGGTCCCGACCGGGACCTGCCGATACAACTGAGATATGGCCTCATCCGATCAGCGCATCCAGGCATTGGTGTCCTCTGTGGCCGATCGCGTGCGAGACGACCTGCAGCGGGAGATCACCGGGCTGGTGCAACGCCTCGAGGAAGTGACTGCCGACGAGCGTGACGACGCCGCCCGCACGGCGCGTGCGGAAGCAGAAAGCGCGGCTGCGTCGCTCCTGTCCAACGCCATTGCCGCCGAGCGTGCGGCCGCGGCCGATCACCTCGCGACGTCCGTGGAGCAGGCGCGCGCCGTCGAGCGGCAGGCCGACCTCGCGCGAGCCGAGCGATTGCTCGACGAGGTTCGCAGCCTCGACGCCGCGACGTCACTGAGCGACACGCTCGACAGGCTGACGACTGCCGTGCGCGACGAATCCGGCCGCGCCGCCGTGCTCGTCGTCAGAGGAGACGTGCTGAAGATCTTCTCGCATGCCGGCTTTGCGCCCGGGGTCGTGGACGCGCAGACGCCGGAGCTCACGACGGCGTCCGCCGGCCTGCTCGGCGACGCTGTACGCGAGTCGTCGGCCAGGTCCACCGCCGCCGCGGCCGGCGGCGAGCACGTGCCGTCCCCGTTCACGCCGGCCTCCGCGGATCGCGTCGGCCTCGCGGTGCCGATCCTCGTGGACGAGCAGGTGGTTGCGGTGCTCTATGCCGATGACGAGGGCGTGCAGGGGCGGGAGGTGCCAAGCGCATGGCCCGAGCGCGTGGAGCTGCTGGCGCGGCATGCGGGCCGCTGCCTCGAAGCGCTGACGGCGCGCAGCGCGGCGCGCGCGCGGGCCGGCCATCCCGTGCCCGCGACGCTGGTGGACGTCACGAAGCCGGATGCCGAAGGCGCGCAGCGCTTCGCGCGCCTGCTCATCTCGGAAATCAAGCTGTATCACGAGGCCCAGGTCGACGAGGGCCGGCGCTCACGCGATCTGCGGCAGCGGCTGCACGCGCACATCGAACGCGCGCGCCAGTTATATGAGGAGCGCGTGCCGTCCGACCTGCGCGCACACACCGACTATTTCGAGCAGGAGCTCGTTCGCACGCTGGCTGACGGCGATCCGATCCTGCTGGGACAGGCTTCGTGAATCCGGCGTGGCGTCTCGGCGTGCTCGCCGCTGTCGCGGGACTCGTAGTGATCGGCGAGCCGACGCTCGGCGCGCAGGCCGGACAGATTCGGGCGCCGTCGGTGCTCTCTGCGACCGCGCACGTCTCCATTCCCACCAGCCTCGAGGACGTCTGGCTCGCCCCGACCGGGCGTCCGTCGGCGCCGCTGACCTCGCTCGGCAAGGCCGTCGCGCTCATCGCGGACACGAAGTACGACCAGGCCGCCGTGCTGCTGCAGAAAGCCCCGCTCGCGAGCACTCCGCTTGCAGGCTATGGGCGGTACTACGCCGCGCTCGCCGCGTTCCGGCAGAACAAGCTGGACGAGGCGCGGCAGGTCGCGTCGGCGCTCGTCGACAGCAATCCTACCGGCGCGCTGGCGGAAACGTCACGTCGCCTTGCGGGCGAGATCGCCGAGGCGCAGAACGATTCGAAGGCGGCCGTCGCTTTCTACGAGCCGCTGACGAAGGCCGTCGCGCTGGCGCCTGACGAAGCCTGGAGCCGCCTGGCGCGCGCCCGGCAGGCGTCGGGAGATACCAGGGGCGCGGCGGAGGCCTACGCGCACGTCTACTACGAGTACCCGCTCGGCGATCTGGCCACGACCGCGGCCTCGCAGATTGCCGCGCTCAACGCGTGGGAGCCGATCGAGTCCGGGTCCGCGCGCTACAAGCTGGAACTGGGCCGCGCGGAGCGGCTGTTCGGCGCGAAGCGCTACGCGCAGGCGCGCGACGGCTTCGCGCTGGTGCAGTCGGCAGCCTCGGGCGACGAGCAGGAGCTCGTTGCGCTGCGGCTCGCCGAGTCCGACTACTACCTGCGCCGGTATCAGAGCGCGCGCGACCAGCTGGCGCCGTGGACGAGCACGGCGCGCCGACGCGCGGAAGCCCAGTTCTTCTACATGGGCGCGGTGCGCGAGCTGGGAGACGACGCCGAGTACATCCGCCTGGCCAACGCGCTGGTGAGCGCGTTTCCCAGCGACTCGTGGACCGAGGAGACGCTGAACAACCTCGCCTCGTACTACATCATCAAGGATCAGGACGACAGCGCCGACCAGGCGTTCCGCCAGCTCGCGCAGTTGTTCCCGCAGGGCCGCTACGCGCAGCGCGCGCAGTGGAAGATCGGCTGGACCGCGTACCGCACGGGGAAGTGGGCCGACTGCGCGGACACGTTCGAGCGCGCGGCCGCCGCGTTCCCGCGATCCGACTACCGCCCGACCTGGGTCTACTGGGCCGCCCGCTCGCGCGAGCAGCTTGGCGACGTGTCCGCCGCGGATCGGCTGTACGGCATCATCGTCGCCGACTACCTGAACTCGTACTACGGCCGCATGGCGACCAGGCGGCTCACGGCTCGCAAGGTCGAGCCGATGACGATGGCGGCGTCGGTGAGGAGCGATGGCAACGACGCCGTGCCGGCAGTGGCCGGCCGCCCGGCGAGCGGCATTCCGTCGGCCGATGTGATTCGCAGCCTGCTCTCGGCCGGTCTCTACGACGATGCGCTGAACGAGGTCCAATGGGCGCAGAAGAACGGTGGGGATTCACCAGTCCTTCAGGCGACGCTGGGCTACACGTGGGCACAGAAGGGCGATCTCAGGCGAGGCATCAACGGCATCAAGCGTGCGTTCCCACAGTATCTGGCGGCCTCGGGCGAGGATCTGCCGGCCGAGGTGCTGCAGGTGCTGTTCCCGGTGGCGTACTGGGATCTGATCTCGAAGAACGGCACGGCAAACTCGCTGGATCCGTACCTGCTGGCGGCGCTCATCGCGCAGGAGTCCACGTTCGACGCCGAGATCGTGTCGCACGCCAACGCGATCGGCCTGATGCAGATCGTGGCGAAGACCGGCCGCAGCTACGCGCGCCGGCTGCGCATCCCGCGCTACTCGACGTCGAGGCTGACCGACCCGCAGGTGAACATGCGGATCGGCGCCGCGTATTTCGCGGACCTCGTCGATCGCTTCGGCGGCGTCTCGTATGCGCTGGCCAGCTACAACGCCGGGCCAGGCGCCGTGGCGCGGTGGATCGCCGAGCGGCCGGGCATCGCCGCCGACGAGTTCATCGACGACATCCCGTATCCTGAAACGCAGAACTACGTGCGGAAGATCCTCGGCACGGCCGAGGATTACCGACGTCTCTACGGCGAGCGCGGCGTGCGCCCGCCGGCGGGCCCGCCGGCCTCCACTGCGCCGTCCGCGCCTCACGAGCTGCTGGCCGTACCCGAGAGCAGCAGCCCGGTGAAGCCGGCGACGCACGCGCCGGCGAAGAAGAAGGCCACGCACAAGAAGCGTCACCACTGAGCCGCCGCTCAGGCGCGTCGCCCCGGATCTCTCATGCTGCGTCCACGCGGGTCGAAGAAGGCAGCACAGTTCACCGAGTCGGTCATCCGCGAGATGACGCGCCTCGCGCACCAGCACGGCGCCGTGAACCTCTCGCAGGGTTTCCCGGATTTCGCCGCGCCGGAAGAAGTGAAGGAAGCCGCGTGCGCGGCCATCCGCGCGGACATCAACCAGTACGCGGTCACGTGGGGCGCGCGGCCGCTGCGCGAGGCCATCGCCGCGCAGTTCACGGCGCGGCATCGCGTGCCCGTGGACGCCGACGCGCAGGTGACCGTCTGCTGTGGCGCCACAGAGACGATGATGGCGGTGCTGCTGGCGTCGGTCGATCCCGGAGACGAGGTCATCGTCTTCGAGCCGTTCTACGAGAACTACGGCCCGGACGCGATCGTCTCCGGCGCCGTGCCGCGCTACGTGACGCTGCAGGAGCCCGACTGGACGTTCGATCCCGACGAGCTCGCCGCGGCCTTCGGCCCGCGCACGCGGGCCATCATCATCAACACGCCGAACAACCCGACGGGCAAGGTCTTCACGCGTGCCGAGCTCACGGCCATCGCGCGGCTCTGCCAGCAGTGGGACGTGCTCGCGATCACCGACGAGATCTACGAGCACATCGTCTACGACGGGCACGAGCACGTGCCGATGGCGGTCATCGACGGCATGGCCGACCGCACCATCACGATCAACGGGCTGTCGAAGACGTTCAGCGTAACGGGCTGGCGCATCGGCTGGGCGATCTCGCCCCCGTCGCTGACGGGCGCGATCCGGAAGATGCACGATTTCCTGACCGTTGGCGCGCCGGCGCCCCTGCAGGAGGCCGGCGCCGCGGCGCTGTCGCTGCCTCAGAGCTACTACCGGGAGCTCGCCGCGCGATACCAGCAGCGGCGCGACGCGATGATCGAGATGCTCACGCGGCATGGCTTCCGCTGCCATGTGCCGTCGGGCGCCTACTACGTTATGACCGACGTCGCGCATTTCGGGTTCCCGGACGACGTGGCCTTTGCGAAGCACCTGGTGGAATCAATCGGCGTGGCGTCGGTGCCGGGCAGCAGCTTCTACCGCACGGGCTCGCGCGGCCGCACGAAGGTCAGGTTCTGTTTTTCCAAGCGCGACGAAACGATGGCAGAGGCGGATCGACGGTTGGTGAAGCTGCGAACGTGACACGGGCAGCGTAGTACGATGGCCGCCAATGAACAGCCGGCCGGCTGACCTGGGCGCACTGGCCGCTGCGCTCGCCTGGGCCGTCAGCACGTGGGCCGCGCTCGGAACGGTGGCGCTCACCGGGGACGGCACGACATCACGCCTCGGCCTCCTTCCTCCAGTCTGGCTGGTCTTCGCGCTTGCGGTTGTGGCGTGCGGCGCCGTCTACGCGCTGCGGCTCAGCGCGCCGGCGGCTGCACCGCTGTGGCTCGCGCTCGTCGCGCTGCTGCCCCGGGTGCCCGGGCCGATCCCGCCAGCGTTCCTGCTGTTCGACGGTCCGCTCGGATGGCTCGTGTGCGTCACGCCGGTGATCATCGTGGCGATTGAGGCGGGTCGCAGCCGCTGGGCACAACTGCTCGAGGCGCCGGTTCGAACACAGCTCGGGATCGCGGGTCTCTGCGCCGCATGCCTCTACGGAGCGGCCGCATGGCGCATCGCGCCGGTCATTCCTGGCGGCGACGAGCCTCACTACCTGATCATCGCGCAGAGCCTGCTCACCGACGGCGACCTGCGCATCGAGAACAACCACGCGCGTCGCGACTACCAGTCGTACGCCCAGTCCGACCTCAAGCCTGATTACCTGCGCAGGGGCCGGGACGGCGCGATCTACTCGATCCACGCGCCAGGTCTGGCGGTGCTGGTCCTGCCGGCGTTCGCGCTCGGCGGCTACCTCGGCGTGACGATCTTCCTCGTGCTGATCAGCGCGGCCGGCAGCATCCTGGCGTGGCGGGCAGGCTACCGGCTCACCGGCGACGCAGGGGCAGCGTGGGTCGGCTGGGCTGCCGTCGCGATCAGCGTCCCCTTCTTCTTTCAGGCGTTCACCATCTATCCCGATGGTCCGGCGGCGCTGCTGGTGCTCGTAGTCGTCGCCGCGCTCGTTGAAAAGGATCGCGCTGGCCGGGGGCAGCTGCTGTGGTCCGGCGCGGCGCTGGCCGCGCTGCCGTGGCTGCACACGCGCTATGCCACCCTGGCGGCCGCGCTCGGCCTGGTCTTGTGTGCGCGTTGCATCTGGCCCGCTGACGACGCCGCCGGCGATGCACCGGCACGGCGCGGTGGACGCTGGAGTGACCTTCTGCTGCTGTTGGCCATCCCGGCGGTCAGCGCGATCGCCTGGCTCGGCTTCTTCAAGTCGATCTACGGCACGTTCGATCCGCGAGCGCCATACGGAGGCGCGACCGATCAGCACCTGTCGCGCGTGCCCGTCGGCCTGACGGGACTGCTGCTGGACCAGCAGTTCGGCCTGCTTCCGAACGCGCCGATCTACCTGCTCGCCTGTGCCGGGCTGCCCGCGCTGGTGCGACGCCATCGGCGGGTCGCGATCGAGCTGGCCGCGGCAATCGTGCCGTACGTGCTCGCCGTCGCCAGCTTCCACATGTGGTGGGCAGGGCACAGCTCGCCGGGGCGGTTTCTCGTGCCGGTGCTGCTGCCGTGTGCGCTGCCAATCGCCTGCTGGTGGGCCCGTCACCCGACGCGTGCGCCTCGTGCGGCCGCGCGGGCGCTGCTGGCCGTCAGCGTTGCGACGACCGTCGTGCTGGCCTGGCAGGACCGTGGCGCGATGCTCTACAACGTGCGCGACGGGTACGCGCTGTCGCTCGACTGGCTTGCGCCCGCGGTGAACCTGGCGCATGCGCTGCCCAGCCTGTTCCAGACCGGCGTGGCCGGCGCGTGGGGTCGCGCGTCCGGATGGATCGTCGCCCTCATTGCGGCCTGGTGGCTGTTGCGCGCCCTCGAGCCCCGATCGTCAACACCCGGCCACTGGACGCTCGGCGTTGGTCTGATCGGCTGCCTGGCGCTCCTCATCGGCACGACATGCGGCTGGGCAGCGAGCGGCCGCAACTCCATCGAACGCGGCGCCAGCTTGCTCCGTCTCGCCGCGGACGCGTGCGGCGCCTCCGTGCCCCGCGTGCCGATCGGTAAATCGATCGTCGGCCTGATCGTGCCGGACGCTGCTCGCCGCGTGGCAACGGCACACGGCCCGCTGTGGGGCGGCCGGGACCTGCCGCCGGGCCGCTACACGGTGAAGCTGCGCACGGGCCTGAACGCAACCGGCACGCTTTCGGTGGCACTCGGCCGTCCCGACAGCGTCATCAGGACGTGTGAGTTCGCCGACGAACAACCGGGCCGTTCGCATTGCAGCGTCGAGCTGCCGGCGGGCGCCACATCGCTCTGGCTGACACCGGACGCCGCTCTTCGCCGGACAGTGCCTGCAGTCGATCTGTTGCTCGAGCCGATCGCATGGCCCGATGGCTGCGATCGCCGTGCCGGCCGCGCCGTCGTCTCGCCGGCCGGAATGCTGTTCGTCACGGGCGGCGACGTCTATGCCGAAGCCACCGGCGCGTGGGTGATCGCCGGCAGCACCGGCGAGTTCGTCGCGACAACCCCCGGCGAGCCGCTCCGTCTCTATCTGCGCAACGGCTCATCGCCGAACGAGGTCAGCGTCTCGAGCGGCGCCTGGCACGACCTGTTGGCGTTCGCCCCCAACCAGTCCCGCGAAGTGGCCGTCCCCAGCCGGAGCGATGTGTCGCTGGCGACGCTGCTGGCGATCAGGCCCTCCGCCGGTTTCAGGCCCGCGGATGCCGACTCCGCCAGCCGCGATGTGCGCGTGCTGGGAGTATGGGTGGAGCTGCGCTAGCGCGTGCCGGTCGCCTCGGGGCCAGGGAGAAAGGCTCGCCACGGAGCCGCGGAGCCAAGGAAGAATTCGCCACGGAGACGAGGAGGGCACGGAGAAGGCTCGCCACGGAGCCAATCGCCACGGAGACTCGGAGAAGGCGGAGAACTCTTCTGGGCAGGCTGTCGTCGGCCCGCGTGGCACGCGTGCTT
>Ga0207701_10007288_pt1 | contig 11007 bp, 10 predicted proteins | sample KBSSwiSSwithPhiX_FD_184294 | JGI IMG/M metagenome (GOLD analysis project Ga0207701, IMG submission 184294) | Switchgrass rhizosphere bulk soil microbial communities from Kellogg Biological Station, Michigan, USA, with PhiX - S5 (SPAdes) (version 2) | ecosystem: Environmental > Terrestrial >...
ATTCCGCACCCGGAACCCGTCCTGGGCGCGGGCGTGTGACCGCCGTCAGGACGAGGCGTTCGGACGACCGCGGAGGGCCACCCCGGCCAGGACCGCGAGCGCGAGCGAGCCGATCGCGCTGATCGCCGCGCAGATCTGCAGGCCGGCGATGAACGCCGTCTGCGCGGCGTGCGTCAGCGCGGCGCCGACAGGAGCGGGGAGCTGCGCGGCGGTGACAGCGGCGCCGCCCAGCGTGGCGCGGGCCGCGTCGGCCGCTTGCGGCGGCACGCCCGCGGGCAGCGCGTCGCCGATCATCATCCGGTAGACGGCGACGCCGATGCTGCCGAAGATCGCGATCCCCAGCGCGCCGCCAAACTCGGCGCTCGTTTCGGAGATCGCCGACGCCGCGCCGGCCCGCTCGGGCGGCGCCGACCCGATGATCAGATCGGTCGTCAGCGTGAAGACCGGGGCAAGGCCCAGCGCGAACATCGTCGAGCCCGCCGCGAACATCCCGAACCCCGTCGACGCGTCGATGCGCGTGAACAGCGCGAACCCGATCGCGGCGAGGACCAGCCCGGACGCCATGATCGAGGCAGGACGGATCCGGCGCACGAGCGGCGGCGTGACCAGCGAACCGACGACGAACGCGAGCGACCAGGGGATGGTCCACAAGCCGCCCCGAAACGGCGACAGGCCCAGCACCAGCTGCAGGTATTGCGGCAGAAACAGAAAACCGCCGAAGGAAAACAAGATCGACAGGCCGTACGTCGCCAGCGACGCGCTGAACCCGGGCATGCGGAACAGGCGGAGATCGATCAGGGGGTCGGCGAGCCGCAGCTGGCGCCGCACGAAGGCGACGCCGATCCCGACACCGGCGCCGATGACCAGGAACGGCGCGACCGACACACCGTCCTGCGCGATGCGCTTGAGACCAAAGATCACCGGCAGCACGGTCGCGAGCGACATCAGCGCGCTGATCAGGTCGGGCCGCCCGGCCGCCGGGTCGCGATACTCCGGCAGCAGCCGCGGCCCGACGATCAGCAGCAGCACCATGACCGGGACGCCGATCAGGAACACCGCGCCCCACCAGAACATCTCCAGCAGGACGCCGCCGACCAGCGGCCCGATCGCGCCGCCCACCGAGAAGCTGGTGATCCAGACGCCGATCGCCGTCGTGCGCTGGCGCGGGTCCAGGAACATGTTCCGGATCAGCGACAGCGTCGACGGCGCGATGGTGGCGCCCGCGACACCCAGCAGCGCGCGTGTCGCGATCAGCATCCGCGCGCTCGTCGAGAAGGCGGCGGCGATCGACGCCGCGCCGAACGCCACCGCGCCGACCAGCAACAAACGCCGTCGCCCGATCCGATCGCCGAGCGTCCCCATCGTGATCAGCGATCCGGCGACGAGGAACCCGTAGATGTCGATGATCCACAGCAGCTCGGCGCTGCTGGGCCGCAGATCCTCGGTCAGCCTCGGCACCGCCAGGTGCAGCACCGTCAGGTCCATCGAATACAGCAGGCAGGGCAGCGCCAGCACCGCGAGCCCCAGCCACTCGCGCCGGCTCGCCCGCGGGGGCGTTGCTGCGTTCTCGACGGTGCTCACGGCGGCGGGCCGCCGCAAGGCTAGCGCATGCCGCCGAGGATCGCTTCCAGCGCGGCGAGCAGCAGCGTGACGTTGCGCTTCGAGCTCGACGCGCCCATGAGGCCGATCCGCCACGCCTTGCCCTTGAACGGGCGCGATCCTAAGCCGCTCGCGCGTCCGTGCACGATTGTTCGCAAAGCCGTCACGTTTACGGGGCGCCGACGCTTCACGGTCGTCCGATCCGGTCCTATCCTTGCGCGCATGGCCGAAACCGCACCGCTCGCTGACGTCGCGCGCGTCATGGTCGACGACTTTCGCAAGGGCCGCGAGGCCGTCATCTCCGGCGCGCTGGCGCGCGAGCTGACGACGGCCGTCGAGCTGGCGCTGCTGACCGCCGTTCGCGGCGAGCGCCGGGAGTGCGCCGCCGAGTGCACCCGCCGCGCCGAGCTGTGGGAGCGAACCGGGGATCGCCCCGGGACGTCCGAGCTCGTCCGCCAGGAAGCCCGGTACCGCGCGAACGAGGCGCGCTACCTGTCCGACGTCGTCGCCACGCGCACCTGACGGGCGCGGCGGCGACGCGCGACGAGCACGGCGAGCAACACCACCGCGATCCACGAAGCGCCCGCCGGTTCGGTCGCGCAGCTGCAGCCGCCGCGCCGGGTGGGCAGCCCAGGCTCCTCCCCGAAGGTCCCGGGCGTCTTGTCGACGCCGCCGTCGGTCGCCGCGTCGGCCCCCGCGCCCGCGTCGAGCTCGGACCGCGGCGGCGGCCAGCTGCCGTCGGGCAGGAACAGCGCGAGCGCGTAGACCAGCGCCCCGTTCCAGTTGATGGCGACCTCGTTGACCATGTACATGTCCTGGTCGTCCATCCAGCCGGTCGCGGTGGTGCCGCCCCCGACGAGCAGGCCGGGATACGGGTTGGCGATCGTGTCGGCCGCGGAGGGGCGATGGTGCGGGTGCAGCGGCGGGTCGATGCCCAGTCCGGTGACCTGCGACCGGTTGTAGTGGTTGCGGCCGAAGAGATAGGCGAGCTGATCGGCGGCGACGTCCAGGTAGCGCGTGTCGCCGCTCAGGCGGTTCGCGATCGCCAGCAGCATCGCGGTGCGCGCCACCGATCCGTTCGAGCCCCAGTAGTAGTTCATGACGCCGCGGCCGTAGCGGCTGGCGTCGTGCGCCGCGATGATCGCGTCGGCGGCGGTCATCGCGCTCGCGCGCACGCGATCGACGACGGCCGGCGTGCGCCCCTCGCGCGACGACAGCAGGTACGTGAACAGGCCCAGGTTTCGCACCGACCCCCAGTCGAAGTCGGCGGCGACCAGCGTCGCGGTCGCGGAGACCGCGTTGATGCGCGTCTCGACGTCGGCGAGCGGCGCGGCCTCGCCGGTCGTCTCCCACATCTCCGCCGCCGCCCACAGCCGATCGTCGGGATCGCTCGTCTGGTAGCCGCCGGTGCTGAAGGCAGCCTGGTCGGGCGGCGTGTTCGCCGTGTTCGCGGTCAGGTACGCGTATGCGGTCCGCGCCGCGGCCAGGCAGCGATCGGCGAACGCGGCGTCGTACGGGCGATAGATGCGCGACGCCTGCCCGAGCGCCGCGACGAAGTCGGCCGTCGCCGCGCTGCTGAACGGAACGAAGTAGCGCGTCTGCAGATCGGCCTCGGGCGCGACGAACCCTTCGAAACCCAGCGCGGTCAGCTTGTGCGAGACGCGCCCGTCATCGCCGCCGTAGGCCATCGTCAACATCCACTCCAGCTCCCAGCGCAGCTCGGCCAGGTAGTCGGGCGCCGCGCCGCCCGCCTCCGGGATCGGCAGCGGCGCCTGCGTGATGCCGCCGGGATGCCGTTCGAACGCGCTCAGCAACATCCCCAGCGTGAACCCGGCGTTGCCGGTGTACTTGCCGAAGTCGCCCGCGTCGTGCCAGCCGCCCTTGCCGTCGCGCATCGCGCCCGCCTGTCCGAGGTAATCCAGGTAGCCGTCGCCCAGGTGGCAGGCCGCGTGCGAGAACGCGTCGCCGCTGAACGCGAACGACACCGCCGTCCCGCAGCGCCAGCCGTAGAACCCCAGCATCGCGGCGACGAACGGCCGCCGGTAGACGTCGTCGCCGATCGCGAAGTCGGCCGAACGCCCGACGCCCGGGACGTCGACGTAAAAGCGACCCGTCTCGGTCAGCGCGCTGAAGTCGCCCTGCGCGACCATGTCGTTCGTGCCCGGGTCGGCGGCGGGCGCGGGCAGCGTCCCATCGAACGCGCTGCTGCCGTCGGCGGACCGGCGGACCGTGAACGTCGCCGCCGCGCCGCCCAGCACCGACACGCCCTTGGCGCGCGCGGGCAGATACCCGACCGAGTTGACGCGCACGTCGGCGTCGGCGGCGCGCCCGATGGCGGGCGCGAGGATGAACGAAAGGGACGAAAGGGAAAGGACGAGCAGGGCGCGGGCGCCCCGCGAAGTCAGGCCAACGAGCACGCCGGGAGGATACGGCTCAGATCAGCCGCGCTCCAGGTTTGAATGGGCTCAGTGCCAGGAGGCGAATACGGCGGCCGACAGGCCGATGAGCAGCATGAACGTGGCGATCGCGATCGTGAGGAACCGTCGATCCAGCTGCGGCGTCGGGAGCGCCGCGATGAACCCGCGGAGGCGTTCGGCCAGGTCACGCTTCGACGTCGCCGCGGGCACGAGGTCGTCTTCGAACGACTCGGCCGAGACGGCGACGGGTTCGTCCGGCGGCGCCGCGGCGAAGAAGGCCTGCTCGACCTCGTCCCAGGCGGCGTTGTCAGATTGGCAGCGCTGAGCTTCTGCGCCGGCCGTGGCTTTTCGCGAACGCTTGCGCTTGGCCATGCCGGATCTACGTCGCTCGCTCGGCTTCGGATGCGTTCGTCAGGTGAGTATCGCGCACCGTGGAGAGGTAGACGATACACGACGTGACCGTCGCTCGTCGACGACGAAGTGCTGATTCCAAAGCGCGGCGCTCGGACGTTCGACTACATCCTGCGTCCCACATTCCTGCATTCCGACGTCCGAGCACGCACCGGCGTAATATCGCGCCGTGACCACTGCTTCCAATCCGCGCGTCGCGATCTTCGGTGCCACCTCGGCGATCGCGGCGGAGGTGGCGCGCGTGTATGCGGCGCGCGGCGCGCGATTGTTTCTCGCCGGGCGGGACCCCGCGAAGCTGCGCGCGCTGGTCGCGGCGCGCGGCGATGCGGTGGCAGGCTGGCGCGAGGTCGATCTGACCGTGCCGGGCGCCGCGGGTACCGCCGTGGCGAGCGCGCTCGAGGCGCTGGGCGGGGACATGGACATCGCGGTGATCGCGCACGGGTGGCTGGGCGACCAGATCGCCAGCGAGCGTGACATCGCCGAGGCGCAGCGGATCATCGACACGAACTTCGTCTCGGTCGTCGCGCTGCTGGTCCCGCTCGGGAACTACTTCGAGGCGGCGGGCGCGGGCCACATTGCGGTCATGTCGTCGGTGGCCGGCGAGCGCGGACGCCCGCGCAACTACACGTACGGCGCCTCGAAGGGCGCGCTGAACCTGTATCTCCAGGGGCTGCGCACGCGCCTGTGGCCCCGCGGCGTCGGTGTCCACACGCTGAAGCTGGGCCCGGTCGACACGCCGATGACCACCACGCACGAGAAGACGATGCTGTTCTCGCGCGCCGACCGCGTCGCCGCCGACATCGTCGACGCGATCGACGCCGGCCGCGCCGAGGCGTACGTCCCCTGGTACTGGCGCGGGATCATGGCGGTGGTGCGGAACCTTCCCGAGCGGCTGCTGCAGCGATTGCCCGCGTTGTCGGGACGCTAGGCGGCCAGTGGCTGCGCGTGGTCGTGCGGCTGGCGCGCCTGCGCCGTCGTGACCATCAGTCGCACGAGGTGCGCGCCCCACCAGGCGAGCGCCGCCAGCTCGAGGACACCGCTGACGCCGACGAGGGCGAAGAAGCTGTGGTGGACGTCGGTCAGCGCCTGGAGGCTCACGCGCAGGAAACAGCCGAGGTTCGCGAGCACGAACGGGCCGGTGAGCGCGGACAGGCCGGCGCGCGGGACCTGCCGCAGTGTCGGCACGACGAACGCGGCGATCCCCATGATCATCTGCGACGCGAAGCCGACCGTGATCGCGTGCCGGATCGATCCGTAGTACGCGTGGCTGAACGGGACGTGGACGGCGGCCTGGAACGCCGGCATCAGCAGGAGCAGCGCGAACGACGCCGCCAGCCAGCCGTACGCGGCGCGCACGAACTTCGCCGATCGGTCCGCGCGCGGGAACGGGCGCCACGGACGGAAGCTCGCGGCGATCGACAGCGCGCCGGTCGCGAGCATCAGCCACGGAACCATCAGCGCCGCCGCGAGCACGTGCCGCCCCGTGAATCGGTACAGCAGGAACAGCGCGATCTCGCCCGCGATGCCGCCGAGCATCAGCGCCCAGGCACGCCGAGCGCGGCGCGCGCTCACCTGCGGCACGCCGAAGAACCGCGGGAGGATCTGGATCGACACGCCCAGCACCATCAGCAGCACGAAGCCGTGAATCTGGAGATCGCGCAGCACCGCCTGGTAGGTCGCGACCTGCCAGATCAGCGCCTGGCGATCGGGCGCCGTCAGCGCGTTCACCGTGTGCCAGACGCAGAACGCGGCCTGCACGGCGAAGAACACCAGCGCCGCGGCGACGTAGCGGAGGTAGGGCTGGTTGCGCGCGAGGCTCGCCTGCCAGGTGAGGCCGAGCTGGACGGCGAAGGCGGTGATGGCCGCGATCTCCAGCGCGCCGCCGCCGATCACCGCCGGCACGGCCCAGCGCGCGCCGACCGCCGCCATCGCGACGGTGCGCAGGAGGACGCCGGCGAGCATCGCCACGAACACCGCCGGCACCAGCGCGGGCGCGAGCAGCCGCCGCTGCCACAGCGCCGGGAACATCTGGTAGCCGAAGCCCATAACGAACAGCCCGACCCAGCCGAACACCTGCGCGTGGCCGTGCGCGTTCACCTCGTGCAGCGGCGCGCCGGTGAACTGGCCCGCCGCGCCGATCCGCAGCAGCAGCCAGGCGCCCCAGGCGGCGCCCACCGTGAGGACGACGGCGATTCCGCCGAGGAAGAAGGAGCGGTACGGCTTGGCGGGGCCGGGCGGGCGGGCCGGCGCCGCGTTCGAAAGACGTTCGTGCATCCTCGACGACAAACGCAAGATCGAGGCCGCGGCGGCCGGGCAAAAGCGGGCGCTGCACGCGCAGATCGCGCGTCCGGCGCGCCGCGGCCGGCAGCGATTGCGCGGCCTGCCGCGGGATGTCGCCAAAAATGATATGGCGCGCGATACAAATGAGAGGCATCGGGTACGCGGGTGGACGATCAATGGTTGGGCGCCCGGGAATTGAACTGGTGGGAACGAATCGCGAATCTTTCGCGCCAGAAACCCGCGCCAGAAACCACGGAGGCCCCTTTGCGTCTTAGACTTCTCGCCGCGCTCGGTTTGCCAGCTCTCGTCTTCGCCGCCGCTTGCGCGAGCGGAGAGGGCGGCGGGGATCAAGGGACGGCCGGCTCGACCGGAACCGGCACCGGCGGTACCACCAGCTCCACCGGGACGGGCGGAACCTCGAGCACGGGGACCGCGGGCACGACCGGCAACGGCGGCAGCACCGCGGGCACGACGGGAACCGCCGGCTCGACCGGACCCGGCAACGGCGGCAGCGGCCCCGGCACCGGCGGCAACGCGACGGGGACCGGCGGCAGCGGCCCCGGCGGTAGCAACGCGACCGGCACCGCGGGGACGGGCGGCGCGACGGGCACGGCCGGCGTGACCGGCACGGGCGGCGGCACCGCCGGCGTCACCGGCTCGGCCGGGCGCGGCGGCGTGTCCGGCACGGCCGGCGCGGGTGGACGCGGCGGCAGCACCGCGGGGACCAGCGGCACCGCCGGGACGACGGGGACCGCGGGCACGACCGGCTCGGGCGGCAGCGGCACACCGGGGCCGTCAGGCCTGCCGGTGCCTCCGGGCGCTTCGGGCATGCCGAAGCCGACCGGCGCGGGGACCACGATGACCCTGGTCAACTGGGCGGGCTTCAAGGGCGCCGTCACGTACTCGTTCGACGACGACAACGATTCGCAGATCTCGAACTACTCGATGCTGAAGGCCGCGGGCGGCGAGTACACGTTCTTCCTGTGGACGGGCCGCTCGCAGGCGACGAACGCCATCTGGAAGACGGCGATGGCGGACGGCCACGAGATCGGGAACCACACGAAGAGCCACGACTCGAACGGCCAGTGCAACGCGACCGACGTCAAGGCAGGCGGCGACTTCATCATGTCGACGTTCGGCAAGCCGGCGCAGACGTTCGCGGCGCCCAACGGGTCGACCTGCTTCAAGACGCCCGCGTCGATGTACTACTTCATCAACCGCGGCGTCTCGCCAGCGTCGCCGGTCACGCAGACGGGCAACTCCGATCCGCTGAACCTCAACTGCTACATCCCCGCGACAGGGCAGCAGGCGAGCACGTTCAACAGCAACGTCGACAGCGGCCGCAGCCAGGGCGGCTGGGTCATCTACGTCGTGCACGGCTTCAGCAGCAGCGACGGTTCGTACCAGCCGGTCGACATCGGTCAGATGACGACGGCGATCAAGTACGCGAAGTCGCTGGGCGACATGTGGGTCGGCTCGATGGTGAACGTCGGCGCGTACTGGCAAGGTGGAAAGGCGTTCGCGGCGGCGATGACGTCGACCTCCGGCAGCGACAAGACCTGGACGTGGACGCTGCCCGCGCACTTCCCGCCCGGCCACTACCTGCGCGTCAAGACGGACGGCGGCACGGTCAAGCAGAAGGGCGTCGAGATCCCGTGGGATGGCCACGGCTACTACGAGATCGCGCTCGACGCCGGGTCGGTCACGCTGTCGCCGTAGTCAGAGACCGAAGACCGCGGCGACGCGGTCCAGGGACCAGAACGCGGCGACCGCGCCCATCGCGTAAATCACGCCGCGCGAGAGCTGCGGGCGCGCCAGGCGCAGGCGCAGCGCGAGGGCGCGCAGCGCGAGGACGGCGGCGATCACGGCGAGCTGTCCCAGCTCGACGCCCAGGTTGAAGCAGAGGAGGGCGGCGGGAATGTGCTTCTCCGGCAGGCCGATGTCGATGAGCGCGGACGCGAAGCCGAGGCCGTGGAGCAGGCCGAAGGCGAACGCGACGAGCCAGGGGGCGCGTCGTGCCAGCGAATCCCCCGGGCGGAGACACTCCGCGCACACGAGCACGATCGACAGCGCGATGGTCGCCTCGACGGGCGCGGGCGGGACGGTCACCAGGCCCAGCACCGTCGCGGCGAGCGTCAGGCTGTGCGCGACGGTGAACGCGGTGATCGTGACGAGCAGTGGCCGCCGCCGCCGGACGAGCAGCGTCAGGCCGACGACGAACAGCAGGTGGTCGAAGCCGGTCAGGATGTGCTCGACGCCGAGACGTGTGTAGTCGACGACGACCGGCCTGAGCGCGCCGCCCCCGCCCGCGCCGCCGTAAACGGTGACGGTGCGGGTGCTGGCGGTGACGATGCGCAGCAGGCGCGCGCCGTCGAGCCATTCGATCTCGAACATCAGGCGCGTCGTCGTTCCTTCGAGCCAGGGGAACTGGATCGTGCCCACCAGGCCCGACGGACCGCACGTCAGGTTCACGCCCTCCAGCACGCACGGCGGCGGGAACACCGCGGGCGTCGTCGACAGCTTGCGCTCCAGCGTCGCGGCGCCGGTCTGCACGTGCGCGACGAATCGGCCCGGCTCGATCTCCTTCAACGTCAGCGACGCGGCGTCGATCGGATGGGCGTGGGCCGCGCCCGCGCCGGCCAGCGATAGCACGACGACCAGCGCCGCAGCGCGCCTGGTTGTCCTTGGCGTCACGGCTGTTCCTCGATCCGATAGCGATCGATCGTGCGCTGAAGGACGCGGTCGACCGCCTCTTTCTCCATCGCGCGCTTCCAGTCGACGACCAGCTGCGCGCCCAGCTTCTCCCGGGTCGGCGCACCGCTGTCGACGCCCTTCACCCGCGCGAGGACGAGATTCTGGCTGGTATCGACGCGCTGCCATGCGCTCGGCTCGAGAGTCGGGATGCGCGCCGCCAGCTCGGGCTCCACGCGGCCCTGCATGTCCTCGACAGTCAGGTTGCCGCCGATCACCGGACGCCCGAGGCCGGCCGGGTTCTTCCCGTCCTTGATCGCGCGGTCGAAGTCGTCGCGCTGGCTCTGCGCGCGCGCCTCGGACTTCGGGAAGGCGATGAACTCGAAGTCGTATCGCGGCGGCGTCCGGTACTGACTCCGGTGGGCCGCGAGCCAGGCGTCCAGCTCGGCGTCGGTCGGTTCGCGCTTCGGCAGCTCGAACGCCGCCCGCAGCCGCATCTTGTCCGCGAGGATCGTGCGGATCCCCGGGTCGTCGCGGTCGAGGTGCTCGCGCAGCGCCTCGCGAGAGAGGACCTCGTCCGTCTCCCATTTGTGAACGGCCGCGGTCAGCTCGGCGGCATCCGGCGGGCGCCCATTCGCCTCCTGGAGCTGACGGGCCAGCTCGGCGCGCACAGCAGCCGTGACGACCACGGTGCGCGGCGCGCCGACGAACGCGCGGTGCGCGACGAAGAGCAGCGCGCCCAGCGCGAAGAAGATGACGACGGGCTCCGCGACGAGGCGCGCGGCGCGCCGATTCCAGCCGCCGTTTGGGCTGCTCACGGGCGTAGTATCCGACGGTGGCACGCCCGGCGACCACAGATTCCGCGCCGGCCGGCCAATTCAAACGGATGGGCTCGCGCCGCCTGGTCATGACCGCCTGCCTCGCCGCCGCGCCGCTGGCCGTCGCGCTGGTCCTGGCGCTGGGCCACGACGTTCGGCGCGCGGAGGCGGCCCGCCCGCTGTTCGCGCGCGACCAGGACTACGTCGGGGCGAACGCCTGCCGCGCCTGCCACCCGGATCACCACGCGAGCTGGCGTCGGACCTTCCACGCGTCGATGACGCAGCTTCCGGATCGCACGACCGTCCGCGGGCACTTCGACGGCACCGCCGTGACCGCGTTCGGCGCGACCGCGACGCCGTTCGCGCGCGACGGCCACTTCTTCTTCAGCCTCCCCGCGGTCGGCGGCGACGGGCCGCGCGACGCGGAGGTCGCGCTGGCCGTCGGCTCGCGCCGCTACCAGCAGTACTTCGAACGCGTCGACGGGCCCAGCGGCACCGTCTACCGCCGGCTGCCGCTGCTCTGGCACATCGGCGAGAGCCGCTGGATGCACATGAACGGCGTCTTTCTCGAGAGCGACGACGACGACTGGTCGAAGCATCAGGCGATCTGGAACGCGAACTGCGTCTTCTGCCACAACACCGGCATCGCGCCGGGCCTGAAGCCGGAGGGCGACAGCGGCAACAAGCGCTTCGACACGCACGTCGCCGACGTCGGCATCGCCTGCGAGTCGTGTCACGGCCCGGCGCGCGCGCACGTCGCGCTGTACACCTCGCCGGTCGCGCGCTACGGC
>Ga0207701_10007289_pt1 | contig 11007 bp, 9 predicted proteins | sample KBSSwiSSwithPhiX_FD_184294 | JGI IMG/M metagenome (GOLD analysis project Ga0207701, IMG submission 184294) | Switchgrass rhizosphere bulk soil microbial communities from Kellogg Biological Station, Michigan, USA, with PhiX - S5 (SPAdes) (version 2) | ecosystem: Environmental > Terrestrial > Soil...
CCCTTGTAAAGGCCTGGCCGACTACAGCCCAGTTCCGAATACCATCATCGATCTCGTCAGCCCAGTTATAGAGGTAGGTCTTGAAGAGTTTGCCGTCGAATCCATCGCTGGTCAGGCTATCGCCGTCAACGATTCTTCGAGCGAGTTCGCCGATGAGATCGCCAAGACTCTCGGTTTCACGATCCCCGCGCTCCACCGCTTCCTTGAAGAGTTTGTCGCGCAACTTGAAGAGCCCGTCGATAATCGGGCCACGTTTCCCATACACAACCAGCTGTTCATTGCCGGTCCCCGCCCCGGCATCCGCCGCAAGCTTGCCGTAAACTTCCAGTTCAGTGTCCGTGACGCTCTTGACGATGAAGTTGTCGAAGTTGGAACTGAACCCGTAGGCGGAAAAGCGCTGTTCGGGAGCAAACCCATCCGCCTTGAAGCTGCCGGCCGCTCGAACAAACTTGGTTCGGTCGGCACTGATCGTGATGGTGGTGATGCCGGTTTTGGGAACGTGAACGACGATCTTTTCATCGCCGCTGGCCGTTTCATTGACGAGCGTCCCAGCGACGGTCAGCACCGTATCCGTGACAGCTTTGACGATGAACTCCCCGTTGTTCGCATTGTTGTTGAATCCGGAAACCGTTATCTTCTGACCCGGAACAAATCCATCCCACTTGAAGCCCGCCAAACCAGCGAGGCCCGGAATCCCGATATCGTCTCGAGTGAACGTGCTCTCTGTCGCACCACTGGCGATGACCAGGGTTCCCTTCTGCCAGCTCATCTCCACGATAACCGTGGGATCGTCCGGAAACGCGCGGACCAGAGTTTCGTAAACGAAACGAATCGGCGCCTTGTACTCGATACCCGGAGTACTGACGTTGCTCCAGTCTCCGTCGGCGAGTTGTTCGCGGGTGTCCTTATTGGAATCGAAGCCGGGCAACGCATCGGCAATGTAGGCTTCCGAGAGGAAGTGACGCAGCATGTTGCCGAGGTCGCTTGAACTTTGCGCAGCGGCAACGAATCCAGGGGCAATACCCTCGGCAAATTCGTTGACCAGGGTATGCGCGAAGTGATCGCCGGCGGAGTGCGCAAGGACACCGAAGGAGAACGCGAGAATCTGGGATCGTTCCGCCGCCGAATAAGAAGCATCGGATTGCGCCGCCCAGGCCATGTCGAGAACGCGAGTGAGCCATGTGCCGTTCTCGACGGCGTGCATGGCCATCTGGCCCATCAACACATCCGGGAACCCATCAGGACCGACAACACCGGCGTTGTAGTACGGTTGCCAGTCTTTCAACGCCGCGACCACCAGTGGATGAACAACGTATTCCTCGTTGTTGATCGTCAACGTTCCATCAGGCCCGTTTATGCCGTCGTCATCCGCGAGCAGGTCGTCGCGCATTTCATTGGCGATGGCGACGTGGACGCGTGGGTCCCACGCAACCTCGGACAAAGGATTGCCGGAGTTCAAATCATGCGCGTGTTCATACCCGAGGAGATGGCCGAGTTCATGAGCCGCGTAGCCTCCAAGTAACTGGCCGTAGTCCCTGGCGTCATAGGTCCAGGCAAAAATGTTGTCCGTAAAAACGAAGGCATTGTCGCTATGATCGGCGTTCCCAAGGTCGATCTTTTCAGACAGGCCCTGGAACCGGCCGTACTCTGAAAACTCAGCGCCGTCTCCGCCCATATAGATGGTGGAGTAAGCGCCGGAAACGGGCTGGCTGAGACTGAAGTCAACGGCCTTGCCCGCGAAAATGGTTTCAAGCGTCGCAAGGATCGAGTCGATGATCTCGGACCGTTGTGACTGCATGTTCCACGGCGCGTGGAATGCATCAATGTCGATGTCTTCAATGTGAATCGGCCCGTCATAATCGACATCGTCAGCACCATCGAAGGACAAGAAGACCATCTGGTTTGACAGGCTCTCGAGTGATGCAACCGTGACGACGCCAACGCTTCCAGCGCCCTCAAGAGCAACGTCCCACGCACTGCTTCCCGAGTCAGGTGCAGTGTCTCGGGACGCGACGCTGCCTGTATCCCCTGCCGCGACAACCTGCAGTGAATCGGTGAGGCTGTTCCCTGTGAGTGGTGCGAGCGTGACGTTCTGTTCCAGACTGGGATCGCTGAATGCCGCCTGGGCAAGAAGGGCGGCAGGATCGCTGGACAGCAGCACTCGCTGCTCCAGAGGTTCCAGCTCCATCTTCTTCCGATACGGAGTGCTCCCGCGTTGAGGAACACTTCTGGGAAACTTTCCGATTTTTTTCTGATTGTTGCGGAAAATACGATCCAGAACGGACTGATTGGTTGCCATCTACTGCATTCCCTCATTGGCTGCCGTTATCATCCCTGACAGAGGTAGGACACTTTGCTCTATCAGACCTATTTTGGGCGAAGAATATGCCATTGATAGCCGCACTTCGCCAACAAAAAGTTTGCGCAAAACTCGTTACATTTATCGTACTAAGGTGTGGGACTGGTGTTACGACTGCGAGTCTAAGTCTTCAATATTTGGGTAGGACTCATTGCGTGAAGCTAACGAACTTTCCTCAAAACAAATCCGCACGAAGGTCGAAAACGAAGTCGGGCTCAGCCTTGACGAATACGTCATTCGCAATGCTTTCACCGAACACAACGTTGTACGTCGCCTCGGTGTAGAACTGGCCGGAGTAGCTTGCATGCCTTCCGTTGATGCTGAGTCTCGCAGTTTGCCCGCGCTTGATCGTCACCGCCCTGGGTTTGTTTTGGCGTCGCGGCTGTCCGATGGAGCCGTTCCACGTTAAGCCCAGCATAACGGAGTCCTCAGACAGTTCGATCACCAGACTGTTTTTGCTTTTCGGCGCGGAAGCCGCGCTGGAACGTTCCTGAAGATTTGAAACGAAGTCTTTCGATTCCAGGAGCTTGTAATGTTCGAAATAAAAGGCGTCGTCGCCGGAGCCGAGAATCGCGAATGCTCGAGGCAGCCGATTGCGGACTGTTGCCTGCGGAGCGCCCCTCGACGCTTTCGTGTAAACGATATCGACCTGCTGAACCCAGATCACTTCTTGTCTCTCAAGAATCCCTCTGCCTCGCGGAGAGAAGAACCCAGTCCGAGCGCAGCATTGAGTTTGATGGCGATCCAGGATCCGGCAATGAATCCAAGAATGCCACCCGCCACCATCGCCAGTGGACCTGCGGAAGCCTCTGAACCAAACGACAGACTCGCAATTCCTGAAAACACGAACGCCAACAACAATCCAAGAGTCGATCCGATGAGAAGATGCGGGGCCAGAAAGCGCGATTGCCTGGGAAACAGGAAGATCAAGCCGGCAATCACGGCAAATAACCACACTTTCCCAACGATGAACATCACCATAAGACTTACTCCAGATCGCCCTTCATTGATTCAAACCACCGGTGCACGCGTGCTGCGACAGCCGCGACGTCCTTATCGTTTGCGGGCACCCCAAAGTGTTCGACAAGTTGTTTGGAAAGGTAGCGCCTGATCGCGACTTCGCCGGCTCGAGACTGCAGCAGCGTCAATAGAGGGCCAACGAGACACTCGTATTCGTCTCGCGGCGCGTGGGACTCGGCGATAACGCCTGTCGGATCCCAATCGGCCATCAGGGCATTCAATTCGCGGACGCGTTCCCTGACTTCTCGCTTAGTCAGGCTCATGTGACGCGATCCAGCGCTATCACTGTCCATGGATCACGCGGAGGATGCGGCCGTCCCGCCTGGAGATGTCCGCCTCGGCAACGCCGCCCAATGTCTGCGGCGGCAGGTTTTTGCCGGTAACGGTCCATACATCGCCTTTGAGCGTGGCTTTGAACGGCTTCTGAGCCGCGATGTGGGCCTCACCGTAAATCGGAATCCACACGGCTTCGGCGATACGCATGGCAGTCGCGGCGTCCGGAACAAACCCGTTAGGAGGAGTGTAACTGGACTGTGGCGTTGCAACCGCCACTGCGACTGCGATTCCAACAAGGATAGCGACAACACAGAGTTTCTTCATGAAGCACCTCGACTATTTCTGGATTCTGCATCCGGCAAGCCGTGGAGGCAAATTCCAGGGGAGCCCGCACAGGTCAATTCCGCTGAACCCGACTATACATCTCCAAACTTAATGCCTTGCGCCAGGGGTAGCTGATCGGAATAGTTCACGGTAACGGTCTGCCGCCGCATGTACGCCTTCCACGCGTCGCTACCGCTTTCGCGGCCGCCTCCAGTTTCCTTCTCGCCACCAAAGGCGCCGCCGATTTCTGCGCCGCTGGTTCCGATATTCACGTTCGCGATGCCGCAGTCGCTGCCTCGCGCCGACAGGAACCTTTCGGATTCGCGCAAGTCCGTAGTGAAGATTGAAGAGCTCAATCCCTGAGGCACCGCGTTGTGCATCGCGATGGCTTCATCGAGGTCGCGATACGTCATGAGATACAGGATCGGCGCAAACGTCTCGCGCTGTACGATCGGCCAGTCATTCTCGGCCTCAGCGATACACGGGGTGACGTAAAGTCCGCCTGGATAGTCTTTCCCGTTGAGCCGCACGCCACCCGTAAGGATCCTTCCACCCAACTCCTTCAGCTCCTTCACAGCAGACATCATTTCCTTCACAGCGCCTTCGTCAATCAATGGACCAACAAGGGTTCCTTCTTTCAAGGGATCGCCGATTTGAAGCTGCTTGTACGCGGATACCAGCGAAGCCGCCAGCCTGTCTTTGATGGATTCATGAACGATGACGCGACGCGCTGTCGTGCATCGCTGGCCCGCAGTCCCTACTGCCCCAAAGAGAATCGCTCGCTTCGCGAGATTGAGATCCGCGGAAGGAGTGACGATGATTCCATTGTTCCCGCCAAGCTCGAGAATCGTACGTCCGAAGCGTTCTGCAACCACGGTGCCGACACGCTTTCCCATCCGCGATGAGCCTGTTGCGGACACCAGCGGAATCCTTGGATCGTTTGCCATCAACTCGCCGATCACAGGACCCGGGCCGATCGCCAGCGAGAAGACCGCAGGATCGACTCCGAATTCGCGGCACACGGTCTCCGCGATTCGGATGCAGGCAATTGCCGTGAGAGGCACCTTGTCCGAAGGCTTCCACAAGGTCGTGTCGCCACACACTGCGGCAAGGGCGCTATTCCACGCCCAGACTGCAATCGGAAAGTTGAATGCGGAGATGATGCCCACCACGCCGAGTGGATGCCACTGCTCGAGCATGCGATGGCCGGGACGTTCCGATGCAATCACCAGGCCGTGAAGTTGACGTGATAAACCGGTAGCAAAGTCGCAGATGTCGATCATCTCCTGGACTTCGCCTTCACCCTCTGCGGGTATCTTTCCGGCTTCAAGCGAAACCAAAAGCCCGAGTTCCCGCTTCACCTTTCGAAGCGCATTGCCGTAACTGCGCACAATCTCACCACGCCGCGGCGCCGGCAAGCTTCGCCACGACTCAAATGCGCGCTGCGCTGCCCGAACGATTCGTTCGTAGTCCGTTGCCGAGGCTTCTCGAACCGTCGCGAGAAGAGTTCCATCAATCGGCGTGTGTTTCTTCAGGATTGGGCCGCGCCCGCCCCACTCACCCCAAAACGCGCCGGGGTTAGCCGTCTTCTCCGAGATTCCCAGTTTTGGAAAAATTTCGCGTACGGTGGTTGCAACAGTCGAGCGTATTTTCGGAGCCACAGCTACCAGTTTCCTCCATATGCCGCCGAAAATTCGGGGCTCGTAATCGCCTGGTATTCGTAATGAAGAGTGTTGATCTGACGAATGTGGATCAAGTCATGCGCGAGCCAGGAACAAAGCAGGTCGCCTGCCCGCAGCGCTCCAAGCTTTGGATGGTTGTGCGCAAGTTGCCAGTTAACCGGCGGCAAAGTCCTCAGCCATTCCACGGAGCGTGCACGTTCGCGAGTGAAGCGATGAAACGATTCGTGCAGGTCGCGAGCATTGAATCGATTCTCCACCACTGAACGCTCGGGATCGATATTGGGCCACTCTCTCCTGGGATCTTCCAGGAGAAGCCGGAGCCTCATACGAAAGTCACCCGTCTCTTCTTCCGCGAGATGGTTAACCACTTCCACAAGGGACCACTCGTCGGGACCCGGCCTCCACATCGCCTGCACACTCCGAACAAGACGCAGCTGTCCCTGAAAGACAGAAACATTCGATTCGAGTCGGTCAATCACCCAGGCTGGATCCAATGCCATGGTTGCCTCCCCCAGTAATCGCTCCTAGCAGGATAACGCAGTGGGTCTTTGACCCCGCTACCTGTCTAACCGGTCAGCGACAGAGTTGAGGCCCGAGTGCAATCCAGAGGGCGACCAGAGCAGGCAGGAAAGCCGGCAAAAACCATGTGACTCTAAATGCAGGCATTGCCGGGAATCCTTATCTCACCAGCGGTGGCTGGAATTGAAATGTCGATTGGTCGATTGGAACGTTGAGCTGCGGCGAATACGTTACGGTCGCGCCGTTTGAGAAGATCCTTCGAACAAGAAAAGATTCCTTGTCCACCCAAAGAGTCACTGGCATCGTTGGTGAAAGAGGATAGTGCCCGCTCAGCTTGTAGCAGACGTTCCCGCTGACAGACTCCTCTTCAACACCGGCGTTATCCACCCAATTGTCCAGGGCGAAGGAGAACCCCGTGACTTCATCCGGCATCAGAAGCCTCGGAATATTGTGGCTGGATGCTGCCGAAATGCCGGTTGCGGCCGCGATTGCCATGCTCATCGACTGGTTTGGCGAATCAGGTCGTATCGTCCACCAGCTCTGCGCATCGCCGGGCGCCGTTCTCCAGATGACATACCGATCGGAGCGAGGACCAGACCTTGTGTATTCGTACCGAAATCGTGAGGGCCTCTCGAAAAGCGTAGCGAAGGAAATCTCCTCGAAGCGACTCACCACTTTTCCCTCATCGCGATAGGACGTGCAGTTTGCATAAACGTCCGCCATGCGCGAGAGAATCTGTTTTGGCGTCAACGTTGTCTGGATGGGCGCGGAAAGTGTCGTTGCAATTGTCAGGGAAATCAGAATCAGGCAGGCGAACAGAATCTTCTGACTGCGCATAGCACTCCCTTTCTAGAAAGGCATGTTCAGAGATTTCGTAGCCCCGTGATCCTCCATCGTCCTGGGGACATTCACCGCAGGGTGAATCGAAACGGCCGCGCCGGCAACCTTCGAACCCCCATTGGCTGAGCAGCCCGCCGGATCCAGGGTGATCCGCAGTGCCCCTGGTCGCTCACCGGGGTAGGCACAGACCACCAGAGGTTGATTCGCGGCCACGGGAGCAGCCGGCATGGAAGCCCAATAGGAAACACCAAACGGAATCCCGAAGAGCAGCAACCGGGCAATCATTCGTTTCAACATCGTGAAACCTCCCACCTTAGAGGCGGCATCCTAACTGTCACAGACACCAGTCCTCAATGCACGCTTACTAGACAGACTCTGAATTGCTGCTGAATTTGTCTGAATTGTGAGACTTGGAATGCTTCAGCCTACTAAAACGGGGATTCTTTTCAGCGTTGGCCCTTCCAATTAAGGATGACGCTGATTGGGGAACTGACTTCGGTAAGAGTATTCATCAGAAACCGCTTACCGTCACTGGAGACGACGTACTGCTGCCTGTCGTTGCTGTGAACGGCCCCGCCTACTCGGGTTGAAAACAACGAGATCGGCGTGTCTGGTCGAATTTCGCGACCATCCGGGCTGTAACGAATGGGAACCGACATGAGTTGGCCATCCAACGCGATGTAAAACAATTCGTTATTGCCGCCCCATCGAGGTTGCGCGCCGCCATTGGTTGAAACAGGCAGAAGAATCGAATCCGCATCCGCTGGAAAGGGTTGAATATAAACCTCTGAGCGGCCGGAAACCGTAGATTGATAAGCGATCCACTTGCCGTTGGGCGAAAACTCCGCCTCGCGCTCTTCCGCCTTCGTCCGCTTCACAGGTATCGGCGCCCCAGGTTTTCCTGCTTCGTCGAAAGGCAAAGCCCAGATGTCATAGCCGAAGTCAGGACTCGAGCTTCGATAAAGGAGATATTTGCCATCTCGAGACCAACTGGAAACGCTTTTTGCTTCGTCAGACTTGAGCAGAAGTTCCACTTCGGGGCCTGAGATCGACTGCACATAAATGTCATATGCGCCGTCGCGATTGGAAGTGAATGCAATTCGACGTCGATCCGGCGACCATACGGGATTGACCTCTCCGGCAATATCCATCGTAAAGCGTTCGCGGACACCACGTTCCACTTCCATCAGCCAGATGTCGGAGTTCCCGTCCACCGTACGGTACATCGCGATGTGCTGACCGTCCGGGGAGAGCGACGGCCCAAGCACACCATTACCGTCAGGCTCGCCAACGTGTTCAGTTTCCTGGCCCCGCCGATCGAACCAGATGAATTGTCTCTGACCGCCACCGGCGCCGGTTCTATAGATGAGTGTACCTGTGGCCGAAGCGGAGACCGCTGCACGATTCATGGCGGCATCCACCGTAATCTGCTCAGCAATCCGCAGCGGATCTCCTGAAAGCGTCAGACTTTGCGGATCAAAACTTTGTCCGAAAAGGGCGGACTGCATCACGTAGAGCACATGATTCGGAGCAACAAACTCCACCGCGGCGTCGGCGGGCAACGCGAGACGTTTCGGCTTCTCCGTGCCCTGCAAATCTCCAACCCACACGCCGCGATCCGTGCCCGTGCCTGTCACAAAATAAAGGAAATGGCGACCATCGGGCAGAAAGCGCGGGTGCCGATGACTGCCGGCATCAACGGTGGTGAGAGCCGCAGCGGTGCCATCCCCTGACGCTGGAACCTGGAAGATCGGACCTCCAACGTTCGGCGTAAAGAGAATGATTTCCGAGCCATTCCAGGTTCCACCTCTTCCGGCAGGAGCATCGGCGAGAACGCGGGGTAGTCCCCCATCGATATCCGTCCGCTTCAAGGCGCCATCCGCGAAGAAACCAATGGACTTGTTGTTCGGAGACCAGAAAGGAAAGAGTGCGTTATCCGTGCCGGGAAGTGATCGTTCCGTCCCGGTTTCCAGCCACCGAACTCGTAGCTGCGACCGGCCTTCAGAGATCGCAACAAAAGCAACCTTCAGACCATCCGAAGAAATGGCCACCGAGGTCGGATCTGCCGTGGACGGAGTCACGATCTCGAGCCGCAACTCCCTGACGTTGTCAGTGGGAAGTGGCGTTAGAGAATTTCGCAGCCCCAAACCGCCGAGCACAAGGATTAGTCCGCCCAGGAGCCACAAGAGAGGCGGGGAACTGTTTCGACGCTGCGGCAAAACGACAACATCGGGAGTCGGACCGTCAAGATTTCGTGGAGCGAGCTGAAGTTCTGGCGCCGGGCCTGGTATTGGTGAAGCCTCGGGAATCACACTCGAAACAGATTCGTCGGCGGCTTCTATTGACGCAATTTCAGGTGTTGGCTGTCCCGAAGGCTCCTCCACCCACTCGACAGGCGCGATGAATCGATAGCCCTTGCGTGGCAAGGTCTCGATGATCCTTGGAGTTTCCGGATCATCTTCCAACGCCTCACGAACCTTCTTAATTGCAGTATTGACTGCATGATCGAACTCCACGAAGCGACCCTCCTCCCAGAGGGTTTTCTGAATCTCCGTGCGAGTCACGAGTTCTCCGGGACGACCGGCGAGCAAAGCAAGTAATCGGCCGGGTTGGTCTTGTAGTCGCACCCTTCGCCCGTTCTTGCGAAGCTCGCTCGTGTCCAAATCGAGTTCAAAGGACTCGAATCGAACCTTCCGGGACTTGGGCTTCGCGAAGACCTTCATGGTGTGCAAACTCTACAACACCCTGTCGTCGCCTGCAAATTCCTCGCATCAACAACAACTTAGCTGTTCAGAAGTGGTTCAGATGATTTCGAGTGGCGCGAATTCCCCATCGCTCGAATTATTTTCCGCGTTAAGATCACGCAATGCCCCTCAGCCCCTTCCATCCTGTGATCGCCGATTGGTTCCATCGACGCTTCAAGGCGCCAACGGATGTCCAAATGCTGAGCTGGCCGGCGATTCGATCGGGAAAAGATGTTCTGATTGCGGCGCCGACGGGATCGGGAAAGACGCTCGCGGCATTTCTCACCTGCATCGATGGTCTTTTTAAACAGAGCATTGAAGGAAATCTCGCCGACAGCACGCAGGTACTCTACGTCTCTCCGCTCAAGGCACTAAGCAACGACGTCCAGAAAAATCTCCAGCAACCCCTGGCGGAAATCAGCGAGGCTGCGATCGAAGCGGGTTATCTGTCCCAACCGATACGGGTCACGGTCCGGACGGGCGACACGCCGATGGCCGAGCGGCAGCAGATGCTGCGCAGGCCACCACACATTTTGATTACCACACCGGAATCGCTCTACCTGCTGCTGACGGCAGCGCGCAGCCGGAAGATTCTAGAAACCGTCCACACGGTGATCGTTGACGAGATTCATGCTGTCGCGCCCAATAAACGTGGGGCACATCTGGCTCTCTCGCTTGAGCGGTTGAATGCGCTGACTCCGAAACCTCCGGTGCGAATCGGGCTCTCGGCGACACAGCGGCCGATCGAAGTCGTTGCCGACTTTCTTGTAGGAAATCGTGCGCGTCCGACGATTGTCGATATCGGGCATCGTCGAAAAATGGACCTCGCTGTTGAAGTGCCGAAGGACGAATTAGGCGCCGTGGCCACCAACGCGGTCTGGAGCGATATCTACGATCGACTGGCGACGCTGATCTGTGAGCATCGCTCTACCCTGGTGTTCGTGAATACGCGGAGGCTCGTCGAGCGTGTATCTCATCACCTCGAGGAACGTCTCAAGGAAACACTGGGCGCCGATGCCGTCGCCGCTCATCATGGAAGCCTTTCCCGCCAGATCCGTCTGTCGGCTGAGGAGAGACTGAAGAGCGGCAAGACGCGTGTCGTCGTTGCAACCGCCTCGCTGGAGCTGGGTATCGACATTGGCGACGTCGATCTTGTCTGCCAGGTCGGCTCGCCCCGAGCGATCGCTGTCGCGCTTCAGCGAGTCGGACGTTCGGGCCACTGGGTCGGAGCGCTACCGAAGGG
>Ga0207701_10007292_pt1 | contig 11005 bp, 8 predicted proteins | sample KBSSwiSSwithPhiX_FD_184294 | JGI IMG/M metagenome (GOLD analysis project Ga0207701, IMG submission 184294) | Switchgrass rhizosphere bulk soil microbial communities from Kellogg Biological Station, Michigan, USA, with PhiX - S5 (SPAdes) (version 2) | ecosystem: Environmental > Terrestrial > Soil...
GCGAATTCGGTCAACGTCACCGGAACTCCATTCTCGGGACGTTGCGTTGACACCATTGTCCGAGAGCCCTAAGATCGTTGCCGACTGACAGGACTGCTCGATGCCATCGAACGTGGAACGGTTTTTCGACCTCCGACCCGGTGACCTCCACCGGGGATCGTTTCTCGCGCTCTATTACTTCTTCATCATTAACGCCTATACCAGCGGACAGGTTGTTCGCGATGCCCTTTTCCTCGGACGCTACGAAGCCGTGAAGTTGCCCTATGTGGACTTCGTCGTAGCGGCCCTGGTCGGTGGTGTTCTGGCGGTCTATTTCCGAATCGGCAGAAGGATGTCGCTGGTGCACCTGCTCGCGTCAACCCTCTGCTTTTTTGCAGCAAACGTTGCGCTGTTCTGGTGGATCGCGAAGTTTCGGCAGACTGACTGGATTTATCCAGTCGTCTACGTCTGGGTTGGAATATTCGGAGTGCTGGCCACAAGCCAGGTCTGGACGCTGACAAACTATGTTCTCACAACAAGAGAAGCCAAGCGCTTGGTCGGTTTCGTCGGCACCGGTGGGATCCTGGGCGGAATCTCCGGGGGTTTTTTGTCCACTATTGTGGCGCAATCGATGGGCGCGGAAAGCCTGTTTCTTGTGATGGGGGGATCGATCGCGATCTCTGCAGTCCTGGTTTTTGTGATTGCCGCGAAAAGTGGAGACGTTGCTGCAACGCTCAACACCGCTCCGGCCATCGACCGCCGACGTTCGGCAACGTTGCGGGAAAGCTTCAGCCAAGTGGTTTCGTCACGCCATCTGTCCCTAATTGCCGCCCTGATATGCGCCTGTTCGATCGCAACCTACATCGCGGGCTGGCAGTTCAGGGCGATCGTCAAGGATGCCTTTCCGGATAAAGATAAGATGGCGGCGTTTCTTGGCGCGCTTTCGGGAATCACGGGCCTGTTGGCAATGCTGATTCAGGTATTGCTTACCCCCCGTCTGATGCGATGCCTCGGCATTCGTGCAGCCCTGTCCATCCTGCCTCTTGCGCTCATTGCAGGAACGGGTGCGGTTATCGTTTCGGGCGCATTGTGGGCGGCAACATTTCTGAGAGGCACCGATCGCGTGGTGCGGTATTCGGTGGACAACGCTGCGCTGCAGCTACTGTTCCTGCCTGTTCCAGGCGATATCAAGGTCCAGGCGAAATCGTTTCTGGACACTGTCGTCCTCAGGGCCGGCGATGGCGTGGGGGCGGTTGCCGTGCTCTTGCTGACAGCTGTAGCCGGCCTGGGCCCCGCTCAGCTGGGATGGGTCGTTCTCGGTATGCTGGTGCTTTGGATTGTCATTGCGCGGCAGGCGGGCACGCAATACATCGCCACCCTGGGTGACATGCTCCGCCAGCACCGACTGGACGCCGAACGACTTCAAGATTCGCCGCTGGGCAGTTCTGCCACGCAGATGCTGATTACGGGACTTCGGAGCGACGATCCCGCGAAGATCATCTACATGCTGGACCTTCTGGAAGCACAGCACTGGAAGGATGCGTACTCCGCCATTCGAGCGTTGCTCTGGCATGAATCGCCGGAAGTTCGAGCCAAAGCTGCGTCGATTTTGAGGCGCCTCTCAGACACCAGTGTCCTTCCAAGAATAGAAGAGCTTGTGACTGACCCGGACCTCAGCGTCAGAACCGAAGCCCTGTTATTTCTCTCGCAGCTCACCGGTATTGACCCATTGTCGCGGATCCAGGATCTCGGAGATTTCCCGGACTTTTCCATTCAAGCCGCAACGACTGCATTTCTTGCACGATCCGAGGACCGATCGAATGTTGAAAGTGCGCGCATCATTCTGACAGGCATGATCAGAGAAAACAGTCCGGCGGGCATGCGGGGGCGCCTCGAGGCGGCGCGCGTCATCCGGATGCTGCCCGACAGCTTTGCGACTTCCTTGTGCCCGCTGCTGGCTGACGAGGACGTTGAGGTCCTGCGAGAAGCGGTGCGGACCGCCGGCAACCGTCCGCACCGCCAGTACGTTTCGCTGCTCATCACACTGCTTGCAAACCCTGAAGTGAAGGCGGCTGCCGGCAAGGCCCTGGAGCAGTATGGCGAGAATATCCAGGGCACGCTTCGCGACCACTTGTCGGATGCCGCAGTTCCGCTTGAGGCAAAAAGGGAAATTCCCGACCTTCTGGTCACCATCGCGAAGCGCGCGGCACGAGACCCGCTCCTTGCGAATCTCACCCAGTCCGATAACGTTCTGCGGTTTCGCATTATTGCGGCGTTGAATAAGCTTCACACTCTTTACCCGGACGTGCAGCTGGATACGACAACGGTGGAGGCTGTGCTTGCATCGGAAATCATGCATCGCTATCAGGCGTATCAAATCCTCGGAAGGATGGATGCCCACCGGGAAAACCAATCCTTCGACCGGCCGCTGCAGAAATCGATGATTCATGAACTCGAACGGATCTTCCGGCTGCTCAAGATGCTGTACCCGAAGCATGATCTTCGGAGCGCATTCGTAGGACTGGAGTCCGGAAACAAGACCGCCCGCGATAGCGCGCTGGAGTTTATCGACAACACGTTAAAGCCTTCCATTCGACGGCTTCTGGTACCCCTGGTGGATAGCGAATTCAGCTTGACCGAAAGGGTCGAACTGGCCAATCGTGTTCTGCCATCGACGATCAATTCAAAGGACGACGCGCTGCTGGCATTGATGGGTACTGAGGATCCCTGGCTGAAATCCTGTGCCGCTCATTTGATCGGCATTCTCGGGTTAAAAGAGTTTCAGTCGACCGTTGACCAATGGGCCAGTGACCACGATCCAATTTTGCGGGAGAAGGCGCAAAGAGCGCAGCAACGGCTGGCTGCAGCTGCATCACAATGACAGAAGAAACTCGATACGACCTTCTTCAGGAACTTGGCCGCGGAGGAATGGGGATCGTGTACAAGGCGATGGATCGGGAAACCTCCGAGTTTGTCGCCATTAAAGTTCTCAGGCCCGAAGTGGTGGACGACCAGTTCGTGATGCAGCGCTTCAAGAACGAACTCCGTATCGCGAGGAAAATTACGCATAAGTCTGCCGTATTTACGAGTTCAGCCACATCCGCGAAGGTCCATGCATATCGATGGAGTACGTCGAAGGGGAAACGATTCGCTCGCTGCTGAATCGACTCGGTGTATTCAGTGTACGAAGCGCGATCGACATTCTGCGCCAGATCTGCAGCGGGCTGCGTGAGGCTCACGCTCAGGGCATCGCGCACCGCGACCTCAAACCTGAAAATCTCATGATGGATCGCGAGGGCAGTATCAAGATTATGGACTTCGGAATCGCACGATTCTTTTCCGGACATTCCATGACCACACTGAATGCAATCGCCGGCACACCCTCGTACATGGCTCCGGAACAGGTCGAGAGCAGAGACGTCGATCAGCGGGCGGACATCTATGCCTTAGGCCTGATCGTTTATGAAATGCTCACCGGCCGAGAGGTTTTCAGGGCCGACACGCCGATGGCCGTCGCCTATAAGCAGGTTCATGAAGCGGCCGTGCCTCCCCGCAGCATAGATCCGGGTATTCCCGATGCGGTAGAGAAGGTCATTCTCCGCTGCATCGAAAAGGAACCTGAACGAAGATTCCAGACGGTCGATGATCTCGAGAAGGCTCTTGGGGAGGGTTACGAACGGCCGACACCCCTTCATGTTCAAAGGGACCGTTCGCCTCGTCAGCATCACACGACATTCATCGTCGCCCGGAGGAAAGCGCGCCTCCTCATGATGGCGATTCAAGTCATGTATTTGAGTATCTATTCCTCTGTGCTCTATTACATTGATCAGGTCAGATCGATCCTCGAAGCGGTCTTTGACGTCCCCGCCGAGATAGGCGTCACTGTTGTGGTAGTCCTGGCGATGTGCGGAATCGCAACGCGAGTCTATGTGATGTCCTCCCTCACCTTCGATCACCCGGAATTTCCTAAAAAGTTCCGATTGCTGTTTCCCATCCTGTGGCTGCTCGACAGTATCTGGGCGGCTTCACCTCTCCTGCTGCTAGGCAAGTTACAGGGGATAGCCCTGGTGTTCGTCGCTCTGCTGGCCTATCTTCCCTTCTCGCAGAAGACACTAGTGCAGAACATGCCGACCAATAACCGGTAGCACGGCGAGGCGCGATCCCCGTGAGCGCACGTTGCTTTGCTACCACGAATAGCCGTGTTGGTAGCGAGTGATCTGGGAATGGTCACATTCTTGCCTGGGATAATGCTTGGGTGTACTGTAGGTCGCCTAAACATGACACACGAGTCCGATGTCCGCAGAAAAGATGCAGACCAAGGTTCGCCTGGGCATCGCAACCTTTCGCTGTGGTATGACTCCATACTAACGAGTGTTGTCCGGCTGCAATCCTTACGACAAAGCGTTCCGGATATTGAGTCCTTTAGAAGACGGATAAAGAGCACTTTGCAGGAGATCGAGCACGTCTCGATCTCTGCGGGCTATGACGGGCGCGATATTCGGGACACTCATTTTGCTGTGGTTGCTCTCCTCGATTCCGTGGTCCTTCATTCTAACGATCCGATTCGGAAGGATTGGGAGAAGCGGTTACTTCAAGAAGAGTTGTTTGACAAGACGGACGCGGGAGTTGTCTTTTTCGAAAAGCTCGATCAATTTCAACTGCGCCGCGATTCGGAACAACTTGCAAATATCTTGGAAGTCTATTTGTTTTGTCTGCTGCTTGGATTTGAAGGCCGATACTCAGGCGAAATGCGTGGAGGACTGGACAGGATTGTGGAACGCCTCAAGGGGCGGATTGAAAACATCAGGGGGCGTAGCCGCCCGATTTCACCGGAAGGAGCGTTGACCGGAGGCCCGGCAACTGAAGAGTTTCTGGAGAATCGGAAGGCGGACTCGCTTCGCTGGATTGTTTTCGCTGCTATCGGATTCACGGTTCTTTGCTTTCTGGTTTTCAAAGTTGACCTGTACTGGACTGCCGCAAGTTTGCGCAGCCAGCTACCTTAGTTGACATAAAGGACCACCGGTGACGATCAAGACTCTCCTGCTTTTGTTATTCCTATATATCTGTTTAGTTTGGGTCGGATCTGCCTACCTCCACCCAGATTCCGAATTCATCAGTTTCGGGCTGAGATGGACAGGGATCGGACTGATAACCCTGTTTCTTTACATCGTGGGCGGTCATGTCATGGGTTGGTGGCGCAGATGGAGAGCTACGCCAAAACAACGACAAAAGCGGCCTCCCAAAGAACTTCCTGTCGTTCACGAGGATGACAAGGCTATCGTTTTGGCTATTGCTGAAGCAAATGCCGCGCTCATTAGAGCACCCGAGTACGCAAGTCAACGCAATCCAATACATCGTCTTCCCTGGCGCCTCCTCATCGGGCCCGAAGGCAGTGGTAAGACCAGCCTGTTTGTGAATTCCGGAATGGAGGCCCAGCTCCTGTCAGGCCAGGACGGCAGGACTGCAACACAGGGCGCTACACAGCTCTGTAATCTATGGTTGGCAAATAACACGATCTTTGCAGAAATCGGTGGGAGAGCTTTTGATGGCGATCTTGGGCGATGGACACAACTCCTGCGCGTGATTCGCGGGTCAAAGACCATTCCACTCTGGCGGAGACTTTTGGGGCAACGCGAAGACACGATCGCGCTCAGAGGCGTCGTCGGTGTTTGTGACCTCCGGGAATTTTCTGCGGCTTCCGGAGATCCTCAGCGTTTCGAACGGTCCTGTCGTCACTGGCACGATCGGCTCATGGCGATCGGTGAGGTGTTCGGCATCCGCTTTCCCGTCTACCAGGTCATCACGAAGTGTGACGGCATACCTTTTTTCAAGGAGTTCTTCCACCAGCTTCCGGAGTCGGACACGCAGCAGGTTCTGGGTTGTACTCTACCCTTCAGCCTCGCAGCACCCACGGAACCTGGGCAGATTTTTGCAGAGGTCGAGTCCAAACGTCTCACGAGAGCATTCCGTGAACTCCATCAATCCCTGGCGGAACGTCGACTCACCCAGCTGGCGTACGAAGCCAATCGAGCGCTTCGTCCGGCGATATACGAATTTCCAAGGGAGCTCAAACGGATTCGAGCCTCGGTTGTTCAGTTTCTCGTTGATATTTTTCGCCCTGACCCCTTGCGGCCGAACCCCCTTCTCCGTGGCTACTACTTCACCGCTGTCCGGGACACCGAAGTAGCCGGATCGGGCCCAATCCAGAATACCGACGATTGGCACACCATGGCATCGGGCCCATCGTACGCCGCAGACGCCACCCAGATGCTTCGGCTCGAAGCATCTATTCCTGGAATCCGCCAGGGTCGCTCCGCACAAACCATGCGCCGATGGACGTTTGTTTCCGATATTTTCCACCGTGTCGTTTTGGTAGACCGGCCTTTGCAAACGGCCCCACCCGTCGATGCCCGTTTCGAGCACCTCCGACGTCGAGCATTCGCAGGAGTTCTTATTTGCTGCGCGCTGCTAACACTCGGGTTTTTCGTTTCGTGGATTGGGAATCGAAGCCTGTTGAAGGAGGTCGAGGGAGCTGCTGTCCTGACGCCGGCTAACAAACCCGTCACTTTGGCGCAACTTCGCGAGCTTGACGCTCTCAGAATTCAGGTTGAGGGGCTGCGAAATGGCGCAAGCTGGTGGATGCATTTGGGCCTGTATTCGGGAAACGGGGTCTTCGAGGCGGTACGAACGGCTTATTTCAGGCGGTTTCAGCACCTTGTACTCGATGACCTCAGCCGCGAGCTGGCCAACCAGCTGAAGGCGCTCCCTGATACCGGTGAACTCAATTCTCCCTACGAGTTTGCGCATCAAATACTCAAAACTCGGTTGATGGTCTCCTCAGGAGCATGTCCCGCGGAGCCTCCGCTCGTGGCGCAAGTATTGAAGACAACGAGAGACAAAATCGATTCCAGGAGCGAGCCGGACTGGCGAAGGCTCTCGGATGGACAGATCGATTTTTTTGCGAAAGAACTTGTCTACGGAAATCCATCTCCAGTAGCCGAGGACGTTGCCGCGTTCAGGCAAGGACGCCAGTACCTGACGAGCATCGCCGGCGTGGACCGGCACTACCACGCCATCTTATCGAAAGCCCGACAGCTGCCGAAGTCGAAGAGCCTCGGCGAATTAGCTCCAAACTACAACCAGGTGCTCAAGGGGAGAGATGTACCGGCCGGCTTTACCGCCGAAGGCTTTGCCCTTGTCGTGAAGGAATCCAAGGGCAAGAAGTCTTCCTTACTCGGTGACTGCGTCTTCGAGGATTCGAAGCAAGTCACACAGGCAGAGACTGATCCGAAGAATGCCGGCGATCTTGCTCCCGAAATCCAGCGGTTGTATGTCCGCGACTACAAGGCCGCGTGGCGGGAGTTCCTTAACGGCTACTCGATCATTCCCTATGCCGGGCCGGCCGATGCAGCGAGAAAGCTCGACATTCTTTCGTCGAACCGCTCTCCATTGTTGGCTTTGTTCGCATTAACGGCCAATGAGACCAATATCCCGGATGAATGGCTACCCAGGAAAGTTGATGACATCAAAGAAAAGGTGGGTGCGGCGGTGGGTATTGGAGCCCAGACCAAGGCACCTGCGAAACCGCCATCCAGTGCCGAGGAGATCACCCAATTCTTCCAACCCGTTCACGAAGTGGTGCCGGCAAAGAGTCCACTCTGGGTCACTGAAAAGAGTAGTGCGTATATGGATGCCCTCGCCCGTCTGCGCGGCGCCATGCAAGCGATTGCTAACAGTACCGATGCGCCGACTCGGCTTGCTGCAAATCAGGCAGCTAACCCCATCAAGGAAAGCGCGCTCGATACAGTCCGGCAGCTTGCGATGAGGTTCAAGCTAACTGGGTTGGACCAGGAGGTTCAGCGGTTACTGAGAGAACCCATCGAACAGTCGGCAAAGTTCATACAAATCGATCCCGTTCCGATCACAGCGAACGAAATCAATGACAAGCTCCAACAGCTTTGCAAACCTGCCGCGAGCGTTTTTGAGAAGTTTCCATTTAGAAGGTCGTCACCGCAGGAGGCGACGCTGGACGAACTCTCGGCGTTGTTCGCACCGGAAGCAGGGCAGATTTGGAAGTTTCAGATGGGTTCGCTTGCCGCACTCACGCAGTTCGAGAATTCTCAATGGAAACTCAAGGACCCATCGGCAAAACCTCAGATAACCCCGGAGATGCTCGCCTTTCTCAACCGAGCACAACTCGTTAAGGATGGATTCTACCCAAAGGGGGCTACTCGACCGCAGCTTACATATAGCTTGCGGCCCGAACTCGACAGCAGTTTCAAGGGTGCAACAGTAGAAGTTGAAGTAGACGGGCAATCCCACCAGTGGACCACTGTTTTCCAGAAGGAGTTCACGTGGCCGGCGTTGCCTGAAAAGAAGCCGGGCGCCCGCGCTCTGGTCCGAACCACAGTGGCTTATCCTTTCACGTCTCACGGCGGGGTATGGGGCATCTTTCGGATGATGGCCGATGCCGAACCGCGCGCGCCCAAGAGCGCAATCATTGAATGGAAGTATATTCGGCTAGGTGGTCAGGAGGACCCCATTCAGCCAGCGCCGGTGCGCATGTCTTTTCCTGAATTTCCAAATGGTATCGATGTGTTTCATCCACAGTTCCTCGAGGGGATTAAATGTCCAGCTTCGGCGGTCCGATAGACTCTTCCAACCTCTATCCAAATCGTGAGGCTTATCTAACCTTGGAGATAAGTTTTCTCGGGAAAAGGACGCTGTGCCTTATGAGAAACAACAGCCGAAGATGTGGTGCTTCACTTGCTATGACTGCGATCGAGAACCTGTAAAAGCTTTACCGGTATTCGGGCAAATGCTAGTATCCCGGACACCGAACCAGCTGAACAACTTATTAGGAAGGGCTAGTCCCTTCAAGGATTTTGCATCATGCCGAAAGAAAGTCTGCAGAAGAAAGTCGGCCGAGTTCGCCCGCCCAGAGTGCAAATCACCTACGACGTTCAGGTCGGCGATGCGATTGAAAAGCGCGATTTGCCATTTGTCGTGGGCGTTCTCGCTGATCTTTCAGGTATGCCGGAGAAACCGCTTCCCCCAATCGCGAAGAGAAAGTTCGTTCTTATCGATCGGGATAACGTCAACGACGTCATGAAGAAGATAGGGCCGCGTCTTGCGTTCAAAGTCCCCAATAGGTTGAGTGAAGACGACACGAAGCTGAACGTAGAGTTGCGTTTCGAAAGCATGGACGATTTTGCGCCGGCGAAAATTGCCAACCAGATAACGCCATTGCGCAAACTGCTCGACTTGAGGAACAGCTTGTCGAACTTGAGGAGCAGTCTCATCGGGAACGAAAAGCTGGAAAACCTGCTGCAGGAGATCGTCCAGAATCAGGAATTGTTACGCCAAGCCGGCTCGGAAGCGGGTGTCCGCGTTCCCGAGGAGGAGAAGTAGTATGGCTGCCGAAATGAACCCGATATCGGAACAGCAAGCTACGGGAGAGACCGTTGCTGAAAGCCGGAGTATTCTCGACAAAATTGCCGAGGAAGGCCGGATTGGGCAGAACGCCGAGGAAAGAACCAGCGGGAAGCTTTGGCTCAAGGACCTGATCCAGGACGTCATGACCGGCCAAATGACCGTATCCAAAGATACAGAGGCCATGATCAATACGCGGATCGCGGACCTGGACGCCTTGATATCGCGCCAATTGAATGAAGTCATGCACGCCGAACCGCTTCAGAAACTGGAAGGTTCGTGGCGAGGACTCCACTATTTCGTGCAGCAGACCGAGACCTCGAGCAGCCTCAAGATCAAGTTGATGAACATCAGCAAGACGGATCTCTTCAAGGATTTGGACAAGGCGGTCGAGTTCGACCAGAGCGCAATGTTCAAGAAAATCTATGAAGAGGAGTACGGCACACTCGGAGGTGCGCCCTTTGGTGCGCTGATTGGGGATTATGAGTTTGGGCGTCATCCGCAGGACGTTGCCCTGCTGGAAAAGATGTCGGGAATTGCGTCGACCTCCCATGCTCCTTTTCTCGCCGCCGCAACCCCGGCCCTGTTCAATTTCGAGAGTTTTACGGAGCTTGCGGGACCTCGCGATCTGGAAAAGATCTTTGACAATGAGGCTTATCTGAAATGGAACATGTTCCGGAAGACCGACGATTCACGATACGTGGGCCTGTGTTTGCCTCATGTTTTGATGCGCCTTCCATACGGAAAGGAAACGACGCCTGTTGACGAATTCGATTACGAGGAAAACGTCGACGGCCGTGATCACTCCAAATACTTGTGGGGAAACGCGGCTTATGCTTTTGGCGCAAGGCTTACGGATGCCTTTGCCCGACATGAATGGTGCGCGGCGATTCGTGGCGTAGAGGGCGGAGGGTTGGTCGAAGGCTTTCCTGCCCACACATTCATCACAGACGATGGCGATGTGGCGACCAAGTGCCCCACTGAGATCGCCATTACAGACCGGCGCGAGAACGAATTGTCGAAGCTGGGGTTCATACCTCTCTGCTACTACAAGGGTACCGATACTGCGGTGTTCATGGGGGCACAGTCAGCACAGAAGCCCCAACTCTACCTTGATAACGATGCGAATGCGAATTCGCGGTTATCCACGCAGTTGCAGTACATCCTCGCGTGCTCGCGCTTTGCTCACTTTCTGAAGGTCATGATGCGGGACAAGATTGGCAGCTTCATGTCCCGGGATCAGTGCGAGGCTTTCCTGAACAAATGGATTGCCAATTATGTGCTTCTGGATGACATGGCCCCCCAGGAGCTCAAGGCAAAGTATCCGCTGCGCGACGCGCGGATTGAAGTAGCCGAAATTGCAGGAAAGCCCGGCGCCTACAACGCCGTGGCGTTCTTGCGGCCACACTTTCAATTGGAAGAGCTAGCCGTTTCTTTGCGGCTCGTGGCGAGGTTGCCAGCCAAAGCCTGAGCCGGGCCTCTCAAGGCTCTTTCGGAAGCATTAAGTATCTGTAGATAGTTCGAGAAGTCGAAGGTCGTTCTCTGCCTCAAAGCGGTTTTGAGGCAGGCGGATGTTAAGTGGAATGAAGGAGGG
>Ga0207701_10007293_pt1 | contig 11004 bp, 9 predicted proteins | sample KBSSwiSSwithPhiX_FD_184294 | JGI IMG/M metagenome (GOLD analysis project Ga0207701, IMG submission 184294) | Switchgrass rhizosphere bulk soil microbial communities from Kellogg Biological Station, Michigan, USA, with PhiX - S5 (SPAdes) (version 2) | ecosystem: Environmental > Terrestrial > Soil...
CGGGTTGTGGCAGCGCCAGCAGTGCGGGTACGAGTGGCGCACCGTCTCGCCCGGCTTGTTCAGCAGCACGCCGCGCGCGGCCAGGTCGGCGACGATCTCGGGGTTGGCGTCGAGGACGCGCTTCCCCATCCACGCCTTCAGGTCGACGGCGCCCGCGAACGCGCCGTGCTCGTCGACGGGCGCGAAGATCTCCAGGCCGTGCTCGCGGCCCACGATGTAGTCCTCGGCGCCGTGGCCGGGGGCGGTGTGGACCAGGCCGGTGCCGGCCTCCAGCGTCGCGTGGCGCGCGAACCACAGCCGGTAGTCGCGCTTCGCGTCGGCGTTCGGGCGCGGGAAGGGCGGGGTGTACGTCGTCCCCTCCAGCGCGCGCAGGCCCGCGCGCGGGATCTCGATCCAGGTCTCCTTCGGCGCCGCGATGCCCGTCGCCTTGAGGAACGACTCGGCGAGGCCGGCGGCCACGATCAGGTATTCCCCGTCGCGCGGGATGGCGACGTAGTCCAGCTCTGGATTCGCCACGACCGCCAGGTTGGCGGGTAGTGTCCAGGGCGTCGTCGTCCAGATGACGAACGCGGCGCGCTTGTCCCGCAGGCGCGGCTCGGCCTTGCCGATGTCGCCCACGATCGGGAAGCGGACGTAGATCGACGGCGACGAATGCTCCTCGTACTCGACCTCGGCCTCGGCGAGCGCGGTGCGGTGGACGAAGCACCAGTGCACCGGCTTCTTGTCCCGGTAGACAAGGCCCTTCTCGACGAAGCCGGCCAGCTGGCGCGCGATCGTCGCCTCGTAGTCCTTGGCCAGCGTCAGGTACGGATCTTCCCAGCGGCCGAGGCAGCCCAGCCGCTTGAACTCCGTGCGCATGACGTCGACGAACTTCATCGCGTGCTCTTCGCAGCGCTGCCGGAACGCGACCGCGTCCAGCCCGCGCGCGTCCTTGCCCAGGTTCTTCTCGACCTGCTGCTCGATCGGCAGCCCGTGGCAGTCCCAGCCGGGGCGATAGACCGCCCGCCGGCCCATCAGCAGCTGCGACCGGACCACGATGTCCTTCAGCACCTTGTTCATCGCGGTGCCGTAATGGATGGCGCCGGTCGCGTAGGGCGGTCCGTCGTGCAGCACGTACTCGGGCGCCTCGTCCTGCAGTCGCTGCTCCAGGAGGCGCTCGTACTGGCGCTCCTTGGCCCAGCGGGCCAGCCATTCGGGCTCGCGGCGCGCCAGATCGGCGCGCATCGGGAACTCGGTCTTCGGGAGGTTGAGTGTCGACTTCCAGTCCACGGGCCGCGGGATACTACCTAATAAAAGGGCGCGCGGTCGGCTTTCCGGCCCTTGTTACGCACGCTACGGTTCGGGTAGCTTCGCGCCATGCCCAGCTCTTACCTCGTGACCGGCGGCGCCGGCTTCATCGGCTCCTCGATCGCCCGCGCCCTCCTCGCGCGCGGCGACAAGGTGCGCGTCATCGACAACTTCTTCTCGGGCAAGCGCGAGAACCTGGCCGACATCGCCCGCGACATCGAGCTCATCGAGGGCGACATCCGCGACAAGGCGGCGACCGCCCGCGCCTGCGCCGGTGTCGAGGTCGTGTACCACGAGGCGGCGATCGCGTCGGTGCCGCGGTCCCTCGCCGATCCGGTGTCCAGCAACGAGGCGAACGTCAGCGGCACGCTGAACGTCCTGCACGAGGCGAAGAAGGCCGGCGTCCGCCGGGTCGTCTACGCCGCCTCGTCCTCGGCGTACGGGGACACGCCCACGCTGCCCAAGATCGAGACGATGACGCCGTCGCCGCTGTCGCCGTACGCGGTGTCGAAGCTGGCGGGCGAGCACTACTGCCAGGTGTTCGCCGGTGCGTACCAGCTGGAGACGGTCTGCCTCCGCTACTTCAACGTGTTCGGCGCGCGCCAGGATCCCAAGTCCGAGTACGCGGCGGTCATCCCGCGCTTCGTCACCGCGGGCCTCGCCGGTGAGGGCGTGACGATCTTCGGCGACGGCACGCAGTCGCGCGACTTCTGCTACATCGACAACACCGTGGCCGCGAACCTGGCGGCCGCCGCGGCGCCTGCGGCGTCGGCGTCGGGGCGCGTGTTCAACGTCGCCTGCGGCGCGGCCACCACGCTGAACGACGTGGTCCGCATGATCAGCGAGAACCTCGGCCGTCCGATCCCGATCACCTACGCGCCGTCGCGGGTGGGCGACGTCAAGCATTCGCTCGCCGACATCGCCGCCGCCCGCGCGGGGCTGGGCTGGGAGGCCGCGATCTCCTTCAAGGAGGGGCTCGACCGCACCATCGCCTGGTACGCCGGACGCCGCGGCTGAAGCGTGGTCGGGATATCGAACGCCCGGCGTTTGTGCTATCCCAGGGGGCCGATGCGAAGGGTGCTGGGGCTCGCCGTCACGCTGGTCGTCGTCGCCGCCGGACTGGCCGCTTGCAACACGACGCGGCCGCTTTACGACTACGCGAGCGAGCCCGATCCGCGGAAGCAGGAGTTCGTGCTCGGCCCGTCGGACGTGCTGCGCGTGAACGTCTGGCGCAACCCCGAGCTGTCGGGTGACGTGCCGATTCGCCCGGACGGCACGATCTCGCTGCCGCTGGTGGGCGACATCCGCGCCGCGGGCCGGACGGCCGGCGACGTGCGCGGCGAGATGTGGAAGAAGCTGCAGGCCTTCATCAAGGACCTCGAGTCGAACAACGTCACGGTCTCCGTCTCGTCGATCAACAGCTACCGCTTCGTCGTGAACGGCAACGTCGAGCACACGGGCGTCTTCACCAGCAACCACTACGTGACGGTCGCCGAGGCGATCGCGCTGGCGGGTGGCCCGAACCGGTTCGCGAGCGCCAACGAGGCGGTGATCATCCGCGACGATCCGGGCAAGCCGAAGAAGCGGATCCCGGTCGACTACCTGTCGATCCTCAAGGGGACGCACCCCGAGATGGATCTGCCGCTGCTCGCGAACGACATCGTCTACGTTCCCTGACGCGCGGCGCTTACCGCGCTTCCGGCATCATCAGGCGGCCCGCCTCGCTCAGGGGCGGCGTGCCCGGACCGAACTCCAGCGCGGCGGTGAGGTGCAGCATGAAGACGTGGCGCTTCAGATCGGGTACGGAGATCAGCACACCGGGCCCGCCGTGCTGGTCGACGAAGTTGTAGTCCAGCGATCCCGCGACGGGGAGCTTCCCGAACTGGACGCTCACCAGCCCGCCCACCGTCTCCTGGTCGTACGCCCGCACGAGGTTCGCGTTCGCGTCGGCGGTGCGCGCGTAGATGAAGCCCGCGTAGCCCGACACCACGATCAGCTCGCGCTGGTCGACGGGCAGCGCCAGGCGCGCGAAGACCTCGTCGTTCAGCGACGCGAGCGCGGTCATCATGTTGACCGACGGCTGCTGCGCCGCCTCGAGCGTCGCGAACCAGTTGCGCAGCCGGTAGGCGACCAGCGCGCGCCCCGCCGGCGCGAAGACGTCCGCGCCCGCGCCGTTCGAGTAATAGGCGACCCCGCCCTGCAGCTCGAACGAGAACGTCACGCTGAGATCGTGACGCCACCCGAGCAGCGCCTGGCCGAGGGGCGCTTGCAGCTCGGGCACGGCGGCGAGCATGCCGGAGGCGGGCGCCGCCTCGGCGAGGAACTCGGACACCTGCAGCTGCAGCGACAGGCCGTCGACCGGCCAGGTGTAGTCGGCCCGCGCACCCGCCGTCACGACCGTGACGGTGCGGCGGTTCGGCGCCGGATCCGATCCCGGATAAAGCAGGTTGCTCGCGCCCAGCTGCTGGGACAGGCGCCAGCGCAGCCCTTGCCACCCCAGCTCCTCGCCCGCACCGGTCGAGAGGAACAGGGCCGACCCGGTGGCGTTGGCCTGCGGCGACACCAGCCCGAGCGTTCCGACCTGCGACGTGCGCGAGAGGACCGCGGTCGCCGTCAGGTGCAGCTCGGTCGCCGAGGTGAGCGTGAAGTTCGAAAGTGCGAGAAGCTCATTACTAACCGTGTCGGTGCCGCGTCCTTGAAAGTAATGCGCGAGCGACAGGCGATACCCCAGGCTCGCGCTCTCGCGCGCGCCGCGCTGACGAAGCTGGCCGAGGGCGCTCATCGACAGGAACTCGTCCGGCGTGCCGAAGACCTGGTTCTGCGCGTTCGAGGTGACGCCGAGGGCCAGCGACGGAACCAGCTCGTACTGAACATCGGCCTGAACGACGGCGGGCCAGATCGTTGACGCGAGCCCCGCGGCGACCGCGAACGCGATGGCGCCTCGACGGCCGATCACGCGCGGAACTCGCTAAAGAACATGGCGGCAGTGTAATAGGGGATGAACTTTAGCGAAAACAGGCTGTTGACGATTTCGGAACTACAAGATATCGAGTTCAACTGGGAGGAACCAAGTGAGCGCACATACGGTTCGCGAAAGCGCCATCGTGAATCAGACCCGCGCGATCGCGCGCGAGGTTGCAGTCAAGCACGCCGATGACGTCGATTCGAAGGCACGATTCCCGAGCGAGACATTCGCGGCGCTGAAGCAGGCGCGGCTGCTGTCCGCGGCGGTGCCGAAAGAGCAGGGCGGCGCGGGCGCGGGCGTCCGCGAGCTCGCCGAGATGTGCACCGTTCTCGCGCAGGGCTGCGCCGCGAGCGGCATGGTGCTCGCGATGCACCATATCCAGATCGCGTGCCTCGCGCGTCACGGGTTGCCGGCGAAGTTCTTCGCCGACTACCTGCGCGAGTGCGTCGAGCGGCAGATCCTGATCGCGTCGATCACCTCCGAGGTCGGCGTCTGGGGCGACACGCGGCAGAGCATCTGCGCGCCGGTGCGCACCGCCGATCGCTTCCAGCTGGACAAGGACGCGACGACCGTCTCGTACGGCGCCGAGGCCGACGACCTCCTGGTGACCTGTCGCCGCGACGGCGAGGCGCCGCAGAGCGATCAGATCCTCGTGGTGCTGCGCAAGGGCGACTACAAGCTGACGCAGACGACGACGTGGAACACGCTGGGCATGCGCGGCACGTGCAGCCCGGGCTTCAAGATGTCGGGCTCGGGGCCGCTGGAGCAGATCGTCCCGGGCTCGTTCGCGGACGCGTCCGCGCAGACGATGGTGACGTACTCGCACATCCTGTGGTCGGCGGTGTGGCTGGGGATCGCGTCGGACGCGTTCAGCCGCGCCAGCGCCTACGTGCGCGCCGAGGCGCGCAAGACGCCGGGGACGCTGCCGCAGTCGGCGCACCGGCTGGCGGAGCTCGCGGTGACGCTGCAGACGATGCGCAACCACGTCGCGATCGAGGCCAACGAGTTCGACGCCGTCATGCAGCGGCCGAACGGGATGGAAGAACTGCTGACGATCGGCTGGGCGCTGCGCATGAACAACCTGAAGGTCGCGGCGTCGGAGCTGGCGCCGCGCATCGTTCACGACTCGCTGCAGATCGTCGGCATCGGCGGCTACAAGAACGACGGCAAGTTCTCGGTGGGCCGCAACTATCGCGACGCGCTGTCGGCGGCGCTGATGATCAACAACGATCGCATCTACGCGAAGACCGCGTCGATGCTGCTCGTCTTCAAGGACGAATAGCGTGTCGACGACGCGCTTCGATCCGAAGACGTTTCACGACGAGCTGGTCGCGCACGGCCTGATCCTCCCCGGCGAGGCGCAGGGCGTGTTCGGCCGCAGCCGCCTGTTCGAGGACGTGCTCAATCGGTTCAACGACCTCGTCACCGCCGTGGCGAAGGACGACGGCGCCGAGGTGCTGGCGTTCCCGCCCGTGATCGATCGCTCGATCATCGAGCGCGTCGATTACATGGACTCGTTCCCACAGCTGTGCGGCAGCGTGCACAGCTTCCTCGGCAACGATCGCGAGGCGCGCGCGCTGTCCGACGTCGTTCACGCGGGCCAGCCGTGGGGCCACCTGCTGGGCGCGACCGGCGTCTGCCTCAGCCCGGCGGTCTGCTATCCGCTGTATCCGAACCTGGCGGGCACGCTGCCCGAGAAGGGCCGTCTGGTCACGCTGACCGGCTGGGTGTTCCGCCACGAGCCGTCGATCGAGCCGACGCGGATGCAGTCGTTCCGCATGCGCGAGTTCGTGCGCGCCGGGCAGCCCGACGAGGTCCTCGCCTGGCGCGACCAGTGGCACCAGCGCGGCTTCGATCTGCTGAAGCGCCTGCAGCTGCCGGTAGCGTCCGACGTCGCGGCCGACCCGTTCTTCGGGCGCGCAGGGAAGATGCTCAAGGACGGACAGAAGGCGCAGAAGCTGAAGTTCGAGGTCCTGTGCCCGGTCATCTCGGAGACGGAGCCGACCGCGATCTGTTCGTTCAACTATCACCAGGACAAGTTCGGCGGCATCTTCGGCATCCGCTCGGCGGACGGCGCGACAGCGCACACGGCGTGCCTCGGCTTCGGCCTGGAACGGATCACGATGGCGCTGTTCAAGACGCACGGCTTCGATCCGCGCGAATGGCCGGCGCCGGTCCGCGAGGCCCTCTGGCCGTGACCCGGGTCGCGGCGCTGCCCGCCCTCCAGGCTGCAAGCTACAGCCGACACGCGCTCCACGCCGAGGACCGCGTCTGGGTCGAGAAGAACTGCTACATCGACCTCTGGATCGAGGTCATCCACGCGCTCGGGTGCGATCCGATGGCGATCATGCCGTTCGTCGTCGCGGTCGACTTCGAGGGCGATCAGTGGACGTTCTTCAAGCCGCCGCTGGGTGAGATCCGCAGCCTCTACGGCATCGAGACGCAGGAGCTGAACGTGTGGCGGCCGCTGCTCGATCACACCATCGAGCACCTGGCCGACGGCAAGCTGATCGCGACCGAGGCGGACGCTTTCTGGCTGCCCGACACGCAGGGCACCGACTACCGCGGGCAGCACACGAAGACGACGATCGTCATCAACGACATCGACGTCGACGCGCGCCGGCTCGGCTACTTCCACAACGCCGGCTACTTCTCGCTGGAGGGGGAGGACTTCGAGCGCCTCTTCCACCTCGGCGAGGCGCCCGATCCGGCGCGGCTGCCGCTGTTCGCGGAGTGGGTCCGGGTCAACCGCGTCGTGCGCCGCGCGCCCGGCGAGCTGCGCGCGATGTCGCGCGAGCTGCTGCGCGCGCACCTCGCGTTGCGTCCGTCGGGCAACCCGGTCAGTCGGTTCGAGCAGCGGTTCGCGCAGGATTTGCCGGCGCTGACGGCGAGCGGGCTCGCCCGCTATCACGCCTGGGCGTTCGCGACGATCCGGCAGCTGGGCGCGGCGTTCGAGCTGGCGGCGGCGCACCTGCGCTGGCTGGAGGATCCCGAGCTGGTCGGGGCGGCCGCGGCGTTCGACAAGATCTCGGCGGGGGCGAAGACCTTCATCCTCAAGGCGGCGCGCGCGGTCAACGCCAAGCGCCCGCTCGACGCCGCGCCGATGTTCGCCGAGATGGCGGATGCGTGGCGGTCGGGGATGGAGATCGTCGCGGCACGGGTCGGGGGCTGAGCGCACAGGTGCTCGCGACGGGCGCGCTGGAGAACGACTTCGTGCGGCTGGTGCCGCTGGGGCCGGGCCACGTCGGCGAGCTGGCGGCCGCCGCGCAGGAGGACCCCGGCCTGTACGGGCTGGCGCCGGTGCCGGGCGACGCCGAAGGGATGCAGGCCTACGTGCGCGCCGCCCTGGCGGACGCCGCCGCGCTGCGCGCGGTGCCCTATGCGATCGTCCGCAAGGCGCGGGGCGGCGATCGGAGCGCCCGCGGCGATCGGATCGCCGGCAGCGTCCGCTTCATGAGCCTGGAATGGTGGACCTGGCCGCACCGGCCGAGCTTCCCGATCCGCGTGGCCGGCGAGCCGCGCCAGGCGCAGGCCGGCCACCCGCCCGACGTGGTCGAGATCGGCCACGCTTGGCTTGCTGCGTCGGCGGTGCGCACCGCCGTGAACACCGCCGCCTGCCTGTTGATGCTGGCGCACGCCTTCGAGGTCTGGCGGGTCCACCGGGTGACGCTGAAGACCGACGCCCGCAACGCCCGGTCCCGGGCGGCCATCGACCGCATCGGCGCCCGCTTCGAGGGCATCCTCCGTTCCCACCTGCCCGCCGCCGACGGCATCGTCCGCGACACCGCCATGTATTCGCTGCTGCCCGGCGAGTGGCCGGAGACCAAACAGCGTCTTGAGTCGGCGCTCGCGCGCGCGCAGAATGGAGAACGGTGAGTCTCTCCCGGGCTGTTTCACCGGCGGCGGCGGGTGGTGTGCGGGTCGGCATCGACCTCGTCCAGATCAGCCGCGTTGCGGAATCGTTGCAGCAATTTGGCGAGCAGTTCATGCGCCGCGTGTTCACGGACGGCGAGATCGCCTACGCGACGGCCGCGCCCGAGTTGACGGCGGAGCGGTTCGCCGCGCGGTTCGCCGCCAAGGAAGCGGCCCGCAAGGCGTTTCGATTCGGCGGCGGCATCGGCTGGCGGCAGATCGAGGTGCAGCGGACGCCGTCAGGCGCGTGCGATCTGGTGCTGCACGGCGAGGCGGCGCGCGCGGCGGGCGACTGCGTCGCCGCCGTCAGCCTCAGTCACGAAGCGGACTTTGCAACTGCAGTGGTCGTCATCCAAGGCGCGAACAACACATGAGTGAGAACAACCTCGTCACGAAAATCCGCAAGATCCTCAAGCTGCACGGCCGCCTGAGCAAGGACGTCGAGGCTCTGCCCGACGGCGCGGACCTTTACCAGGCCGGCATGACATCGCACGCGAGCGTCAACGTGATGCTGGCGCTGGAGGCGGAGTTCGAGATCGAATTTCCCGACCACATGCTGAGGCGCGACGTGTTCGCCAGCATGGTCGCGATGAGCCTCGCGATTCAGGAGCTCCTCCAGCTGTTATGACGACGACGGGGCGCGCGCGGAACGCCACCACCGTCGACAAAAGCGAGATTCAGGGGTGGGAGATCCTCGCGGCGCCGCCCGGTGCGCTGTCAGGTCCGGAGGCGCTGCCTTCGGCCGGGTGGACCGCTGCCGGGAACGCGCTGACGGTCGCGGCCGCGCTGCGTGCCGCGGGCGCGTGGAGCCTGGACGGACCGCCGCGGCGCTTCGACGCCGAGGACTGGTGGTGGCGGGCGCGCTTCGACAGCCCGTCCCGCGCCGACGGCGAAGAAGCCGCGCTCTGCTTCGGCGGCCTCGCGACGCTCGCCGACGTCTGGCTGGACGGCGCGCCGCTGCTCTCCAGCCGGAACATGTTCGTCGCGCATGAGCGCGCGCTGGAGCGCGACGGCGCCCACGAGCTGGTGATCCGGTTCCGCGCCCTCGACGCCGAGCTGGCGGCGCGCCGGCCGCGTCCGCGCTGGCGGGCGCCGATGATCGAGCACCAGCAGCTGCGCTGGCAGCGCACCACCTTGCTGGGACGGACGCCGGGCTGGTCGCCGCCCGCGGCCGCCGTCGGCCCGTGGCGGGGCGTCCGCATCGAACGGCGCCAGCGCTTCGTGATCGAGGACGTCACGCTCGGCACGCGATTGGAGGAGGGTGCGGGCGTGGTGGACGTCGCCTGCCGCTTGCGCGTGCTGGGCGGCGCGGCGCCCGGCCCGGTCGACGTCGTCGTCGCGCGCGCCGGCGTCGAGCACCGGGCGCGCCTCGAGCCCGCCGCGGGCGGACGGATCGGCGCGCGGCTGTCCGTGCCGCGGGCCGCGGAGTGGCTCCCGCACACGCACGGCGAGCCGGCCTGCTACACCGCGCGCCTCGAGATCGGGCGCGGCGCTTCCGTCGACACCGTCGATCTCGGACGCGTCGGCTTCCGCGCGCTCTCTCTGGACACCGGCGACGGCGATTTTAGATTTCGCGTCGGCGGCCGGCCGATCTTCTGCCGCGGGGCGTGCTGGACGCCGCTGGATCCGGTCACGCTGGCGGCGGACCGCGGCGCGCTGGCCGCGGCGGTCGACCAGATCGTGGCGGCCGGGATGAACATGGTCCGCCTGAGCGGGACGATGGTCTACGAGAGCGACGACTTCTACGACCTGTGCGACGAGCGCGGCGTCCTCGTCTGGCAGGACTTCATGTTCGCGAACATGGACTATCCCGACGACGAGGCGTTCGTCGCGGGCGTGACCGAGGAGGCGGCGCAGATCCTCGGGCGCCTGCAAGGCCGGCCGTCGCTGGCGCTGCTGTGCGGGTCGAGCGAGGGCGAGCAGCAGGCCGCGATGTGGGGCGCGCCGCGCGAGCTGTGGTCGCCGCGCCTCTTCCACGAGGTCCTGCCGGCGCAGGTCCAGGCCCATTGCCCGGGCGTCGCGTACTGGCCGTCCAGCGCGCACGGCGGCGCGTTCCCGCACCAGGCCTCGTCCGGATCGACCTCGTACTACGGCGTCGGCGCCTACCTGCGCCCGCTGGACGACGCGCGCCGTTCCGAGCTGCGCTTCGCGTCCGAATGCCTGGCGTTCGCGAACGTGCCGGCGTCGGCGGCGCTGCCCGGCGGCCCGTCGACACGGGTGCATCATCCGGCGTGGAAGGCGCGCACGCCGCGGGATCTCGGGGCGGGCTGGGACTTCGACGACGTCCGCGACCACTACCTGCGGACGCTGTTCGGCGTCGACCCGCTGGAGCTGCGATCGCTCGACAACGACCGCTACCTCGCGCTGTCGCGGGTCGTGACGGGCGAGGTGATGGCCGCCGCGTTCGGCGAATGGCGGCGCGCGCGTTCGACGTGCCGCGGGGCGCTGGTCTGGTTGCTGCGCGATCTGTGGCCAGGGGCAGGGTGGGGCGTGGTCGACGCGGCGGGCGCGCCGAAGGCCGCCTACCACTACCTGCGCCGCGCGTTGCAGCCGGTCGGGCTGTCGATCTCCGACGAGGGGCTGAACGGCATCGTCGCCCACGTCGCCAACGACGGGCCGGCGCCGCTCGCGGGCGAGCTGGAGGTCGTCCTCTACAGGGGCGGCGAGACGCTGGTCGGCCGTGCCCAGCAGCCGGTCGCGTTCGCGCCGCACGAGGCGCGCGAAGTGCCCGTGGGCGAATGGTTCGAGGGGTTCACGGACGTCTCGCACGCCTACCGGTTCGGGCCGCCGCCCTGCGACGTGGTCGTCGCGCGCCTGCGGTCGAGCCCGGCCGCGGTGGC
>Ga0207701_10007295_pt1 | contig 11002 bp, 11 predicted proteins | sample KBSSwiSSwithPhiX_FD_184294 | JGI IMG/M metagenome (GOLD analysis project Ga0207701, IMG submission 184294) | Switchgrass rhizosphere bulk soil microbial communities from Kellogg Biological Station, Michigan, USA, with PhiX - S5 (SPAdes) (version 2) | ecosystem: Environmental > Terrestrial >...
ATCGGGTTCTGGGTCGCGAAGACGTAGAACGGTTCGTCCAGTTGATACGTACGCCCCTGGATGGTGACGCGGTGTTCCTGCATCGCCTCGAGCAGCGCCGCCTGGGTCTTGGGCGGCGTGCGGTTGATTTCGTCGGCCAGCACGATGTTGCTGAAGATGGGGCCCGGCGCAAAGACCATCAGGCGCCGGCCAGTCGCCGGGTCTTCGTTGATGATGTCGGTGCCGGTGATGTCGGACGGCATCAGGTCCGGGGTGAACTGTATGCGCTTGAACTTCAGTTCGAGCACCTGCGCGAGGGTCTGGATCAGCAGCGTTTTTGCCAGGCCCGGCACGCCGATGATCAGGCTGTTGCCGCCGACGAACAGCGTCTGCAGTACCAGCTCCATGACCTGGTGCTGCCCGATGATTCGCTTGTGCAGTTCGGCCAGGATTTCCTTGCGGCCATTGTTCATCCGGTCGGCAAGCGCGATGTCGTCCGGCGATTGCAGGTCCACGGTGTTGGATGCCACGCTCAAACTCCTTCAGCTGTGACTGAACGTCGACGGTAAGCGGAAAAGCGGCTGGTCCTTTCTGCCGCTAGTGGGTCAGTCCGTAGATCACGTAATTCACACCAAGCTTGTACGCTTCGTTGGTATCGGTGACTGGCGCAAATCCCTGGTTCGAATATTCCCAGTACTCCGAGATGTCGTTGTTGTAGTTCACGATGGCCATCACGCGCCGGCTCGGGTCGTTGTCCTCGAAGAGCCCGTAGTACCGCGGCGGCAGTTCCTGGTCGTAGGGCGGCAGGAACTTCAGCGGGTCCGGGATCTCGAAGAACGAGTGGAAGATCGGGTGCGACCCGTCCAGCTCGATCCACTTCGCGCCGGGTATGACCTGGCTGAACACTCGTTCGAAGTAATCCCACCCGCCGCGGTTCTCCGCGAAGTCGTCGAAAATGACAAACCCGCCCTTCTGCAGGTACGCGCGGAACGCGGTCGCCTCGCTCTCGGTCAGGAACCAGTACCCGGGCTCGGACATGTAGGCCACAGGGTACTTGGGCAGTTCCGGGTCGTCGAGCGCCATCACGTTGTGCTCCATGATCCGCGGCTTCAGGTTCGTCACATCGTTCATGATCCGCATGAAGTGCTGTTCGCCGTCGGGGTAGTCGTGCGACCACGGGATCCGCTGCGACTGGTACGGGATCGGCGGCCCGTACCGCAACCTCACGAACGTGAACTGACCGTTGTAGTCGACGTTGGGCTTGATGTCCGCCCCGTGCGTCGGCCGCCACGGTCCGACCCCGAATTGCGCCGCCGCGGACGTGGAAGCGATCGCCGCCGCCACCGCCAGCGCCACGAGCGCCCGTTTCATTTCCTGCCTTCGAGTTCCCGAATCTGTCGCGTTGTCACGGCCAGATCCGTCACCAGCTTCTCGAGCTGCTGATCGTAGGCCGCCTGGTCCATCGAGTCTTTCTTGAGCCGCAGGTCGTTCACCTGCCGCTCCAGCGCATCGCGCTGCTCGAGCAGCGCGCGCAGCGCCGGGTCGGCATTCTGCGCGGCGGCAGTTCGCGACCGCTCGGGCGCCAGGTACTGCGTACCCGCCAGCTTTCCCTGGCTGCCGTCGTCGAGGGCCGCGTGCTCGGTGAGGATGTGGCCTTCCTTCTCGTACGCCGCTTTCACCTTCGACGCGGCGAAATCGAACGCCTCCTGCACGGAGACGCGGCCGTTGCGATCGCGGTCGGCTTCCTCCGCATCGAGCGCCTGGACGAAGAACTCGGCGAAGCGCGTCTCGTTCCGTTCGCCGCCGGTCTTGGTCGCCGTGATGATGGTGCGCGCCGGGCCGGCGAGCGGCTGCAGGAAGGCGCCGCTCGAACTGGCAGTGTTGATGAACGCCACCTTCTGCGTGGTGAATTTCTGGAGCAGCATCGCGTAGTCGCCGGCCGTCAGGTCGGGGCCCGGCAGGTTGAACGCGCCGGTCTTGCCGTCGAAGCTGCCGTGGCCGATGAGCATCACGAAGATCTCGTCGTTCGGCTTCGCCTGCGTGGCGAGATCAGCAAATGCCTTGGTGACGTTGTCCTTGCTCGACCGGCCCTTGATCCGCGGGTCCTTCTCTGGCGCTTCGCCAAGCCAGTTGACATTGGCCTCGAGCACGCCATGTTTCTTCGCCGAGTCGACCACGGCGCCCGCCCACTTCTGGAACTGCGCGCTGTGTTCCTCGTCGCCGCCGACGCCAGTGACGACGAGCAGGTGGACGTCCTGCGCGCTCGCGCGCGCCGGCGCGATGCCCAGGAAGAACAGGCCTGCCAGGATTGGCAGCACGATGTTCCGGGCCACGCGCCTCACGCGAGCCCTCGCTGCCTGCGATATCCCCATTCAGCGGCGATGAGCGCGAGCAGCGCGATGAGAATGATCGGCATGTCCCACAGGTCGCGTTCTTCGACGACGGTGACGCCGCGTCCGCTGTAGTTGATGGCTTCGGGCAGCGACGCTGCAGTGTCGGGCGTGAAGAAATGGCCGCCGGTCTCCTCGGCCACGCGCGTCAGCAGCGTCGACCGCATCGCCGCATCGAAGTACTCCGCGTCGCCGGCAGACGCGCGCGCGTGCATCGTGCTCGTGCCGAGTTCCTTGCCGTCGCGCATCGCGGTGGTCTTCACTTCGTAGGTGCCGGGCTCGTCGGGCACGAACTGGCCGCGATATTCGCCGTCCTTCGACACGGTCCATTCCAGCGGGACTTCGGAACTCTTGCCGGATGGCGAGGTGACCCTGGCGATCACCTGCGCATCGTTCACCTCGACGAACGCCGGGTCGACGACCTCGGCGGTGAGCTTCAGCGCTTCGCCCGGCTCGACGCGGTCGATGCCCGAGGTGATGGCGACCGGGTCGGGCACACCGTCCACCAGCCAGCGGACCATGCGCCGCCAGAAGGTGGCGTGCGTCATGTCTTCGACCGGGACGGCGGCGTCCATCTTCCACATCCAGGAATCCTGCACGGGGAAGGCGAGCGACTTGCCCCGCCCGTACCGCTGGAAGGCCAGGACAACCTGTTCCAGGCGGGTCTCGCTCTGGCCGGTCAGGAGAATCGTCGCGCCCGGCTTCACCGAACGCACCTGGTTCACGGCGCTCACCGTCGGCATCCCGTCCCACTTGGTTGCCGACGCTTTCTCGTTCTCGGCAAGCTGCGTCACCGGATAGAGGGCGCCGGCCCGCGTAGGATGAACCGACAGGCGCTCGAAGTAGCCGCCCTCGCCGTTGCTGTTCCCACGCGCGCCCCCGTCGAATTCGACCGGCAGCACCTCGGCAACGGGCGTGCCTCCCCAGCCGCCTTCGGCAAACGATCGGCGTCCGCCCAGCATCAGCAGACCGCCGCCGCGCTTGCTGACGAAGTCGGCCAGCATCCGCAGCTGGTCGGGGGTGAACGACGCGGCCTCGACGCTGCCCAGGATGATGGCGCGGTAGGCAAACAGCTCCTCACGGGTCTTCGGAAATCCACCAACGACTTCGTCGGGACTTCCCACGTCGAGCCGCAGGTACTTGTCCTCGGCCGTGCGCTGCAGGATCGTGACCGCGAGGTTGGGGTCGTCGGCGACGGCACGCCGGACGAACTTCGCTTCGGGACGCGGCTCGCCTTCCATGTAGAGCACACGTTCGCGCCGGTCCGTCACTTCGACCATCGCGTCGCGGGCGTTGTTCTGCGTGACCTGCTCGCCCGGCTGCGGCTGAATGTGGAAACGGAACAGCCTCGCGCCGGCATCGTTGGCCGTGAAGTTCACCCGCACCGTCGCCGCCTGCCCATCTGGCGGCATCGTCAAATCCTGCGAGCTGACGATGCGGCCACCGTCCTCGACCTGCAGCGCCACGGTCGAACCCGCGTATCCGGTCTGCGAGACGACGACGTCGACGGCGAGAGAAGTGCCCTTGAGGGTCGTGCGCGGCGTCTCGACGCGCGTGATCTGGATGTCGCGCGCGAAGTGGTCCTGGCCGACGCCAACCGGAAATACCGGGATGGATCGCGCCTTGAGGCTGGCGAGCGGTTCGTCAAGCGTGACATCCGCGGTGTCTGCGCCGTCGGTCACCATCACCAGGCCGGCGAGCGGCAGGCCGGACAGTTCGTCGCGCGCCCGCTCGAGCGCCTGGCCGAGATGGGTGGCCGTTCCGGCGTACTTCAGATCGCTCGGCGCGGCCATGCGGTCGGCGGAGGACGAAAAGCGGAAATAGCGAAGCACGAAGCGCTGCGAGAGCGCCTTTGCGAGCGCGCCGTCCGGGCCGAACTGCTCGTGGACGAACTCGGTGCGCGGCTTCTCGTCGCGGTCGGCAATCGTCATGCTGCGTGAGTCGTCAATCAGCACGCCGAGGAAGTTCTGCTGGGGGACGGCGGCGCGCAGGACCAGCGACGGTCTCAACAGGCAGAACACGAGGAGCAGGAGCAGGAGCAGGCGGATTGCGACGAGCACGGAGCGCTCGCGCGGGTGCCCTTCGCTCTTGATCCCGCGGTACGTGATCAGGCTGGCCGCGGCGATCGCGGCAACGAGCGTCAGGACGATGATGCCGTTCCGTGACGTCGCGAGTGTGAAGTCGCCCTGGCGGAATACGAATGCCGGGTACTTGAACAGGAAATTAAACAACCAACTCATCGCGGTCCGCTTGGCGGCATTCTACCCGGAGCTGCACGCGGGCAAGCATAGCCCGAACAGCGCCTTTTCAACCGTTCAGACGCGACCACGGTCTGGAAAGTCTCGGCAGCGGGCCGGACGCGTCAGCTCTTGACTTTGCCGAATCGGGCGCGAAGCCTTGCGTAGGCCATCAGCGCCGCCTCGCTGAGGACGACACCGCTCAGGATCCAATCGCTCGGGCGGGAACGCTCCGGCTCCGGGGCGCGTGCCGGCGGGAGTTCCGCGTCGATGGCGCAGTTCAGGCCGCCCCAGAGCGGCTGCAGGGTGCCGGCGCGCTTGCGCTCGTTCCAGTGCCGCTCGGCCAGCGGGCCGATCTTCTTCTTTTCACCCGCTTGTTTTTCGCCCGGATCCTTCCCATACGGAGAGGCATGCTCGATCTCGGCGTTCATTTCGGCGCCGATGAGGACCGCGAGGGCCGAGACATAGAACCAGAGCAGCAGGACGATAACGCCGCCGATCGCGCCATAGGTGACGTTGTAGGACCCGAAGCTGGTGATGTAGAACTTGAAGCCCAGCGAAATGACGAGCCAGAGAAAGGTCGCCAGGATCGACCCGGGGGTGATCCACAGCCAGTCCTGCTCGGCGTCCGGGGCGTAGTAATAGATGAGCGCCATCGCGATCGAGACGAGGGTGAAGACCACGGGCCACTGGACCACCTTCCAGGTCCACGTGAACGCCGCGCCGAGGTGGAACCATTCCGCGACCTTCTCGGCGAGCGTCGGCCCCGCGACGACGAGCACGGTCGAAATCACGATGAACGAGGCCAGCGCCACCGTCAGCGCCAGCGCGGTCAGGCGCACCTTCCACCACGGCCGCGCCTCCTGGATGTCGTATGCCTGGTTCAGCGAATCGATGATCGCCGTGACACCCGACGAGGAACTCCAGATGGTGCCGAGCATGCCGAAGGTGAGGAGTCCTCCAGCCTGGTCGTGGGCGACCTTGAGAATCTGGTCCTGCACGATGCTCAGCACTTCGACCGGCGCCACCCGCGACAGCGTGCCGAGAATGGTGTCCATCAGGTTGTCCACCGGCACGAAGCTGAGGACGGCCACGAGGAACAACAGCGCCGGAAAAAGGGCGAGAAAGAAGTAGTACGCCAGCTGGGCAGCGAGGCCCAGGCAGTCGTCCGCGATGACCTCAGCCCAGGTGCGTTTCGCCAGCGCGCTCCAGCCGATGGGGATGCGAAACGCCTTGAGCATCAGTGGTTAACCTTGCGCCGAAGTCCTGTGCCGACGGTAGGTGTCCACGACGGCGAGTCGCTGGCCGGGAACGATGCATCCGACTCGTCCATGATGCGATCCCCACGGCTCCACGGCATGCGCTCGACCACTTCGTTGAACCAGCGCCTCGCATCGCTGAGGTCGCCTTCACCGGTAAGCGCCCACCACGCCAGTGAACCTCCGATACCGGAAAGGGCCCGTCCTTTCCAGGTGCCCAGCCGCCAGGCCTGGACGGCGAGCGCTCCGCCGCCGACCCCGACCAGGATGCGAGTGAGGGTGAGCTGTTCCTTCGATCCGTCCCAGCCGCGGCGTTCCCAGACGCTGTCCGGCGAACGATGGGCGCCGAGGTTGAGCTGTTCAGGCGTATTCGGTGTCTCGTCCATGTCCCGGTGGGGATGCAAATTCGGGGACAGGTCAGGGATCAGGGATCAGGGATCGGGGATCAGGAGGGATCAAGAGGGACCAGGGCCGAATCAGGACCAGGGACCAGGGATCGGGGACATGCCCGAAGGGCCGACGGCCGTGCGGGAGCGACGCTCTTCGCTCCCGTCCTGATCTCTGATCCCTGATCCCTGATCCCTGATCCCTACTACGATCCCCCAGTGATCCTGACCGTCGCGACGACAAACCCCGGAAAAATCCGAGAAATCAGGCAACTGCTCGCAGGTCTGCCGGTCACCCTCCAGACCCTCACCGACTTCCCTTCGGTGCCGGCCCCCGAAGAAACGGGCGCGACCTTTGCCGAAAACGCGCGGCAGAAGGCTCTCTACTACGCGCCGACTACCGGCGGCATGACGGTCGCGGAAGACTCGGGGCTCGAGATCGACGCGCTGGGAGGCGCGCCCGGCGTGCAGTCGGCCCGGTTCGGTGGGGAAGACAGTACATATCCCGAGAAGTTCCGGCTGATTTACCGGGCCCTGGCGGACGCCGGTGTCGACACGAGCGCTGCGCGGTTCGTCTGCGCGCTCGCCGTCGCTCAGGACGGTCAGGTCGTCTTCGAGGCACGAGGCGTCGTCGAGGGTGCCATTGCTCCCGAGCCCCGCGGCACCGGCGGCTTCGGTTACGACCCGATCTTTTTTTACGAACCGTTTGGCTGCACCCTGGCCGAAGCGGGCGACCGGAAGGGCACGGTGAGCCACCGCGGACAAGCCTTCCGCCAGTTGCGACAGTGGCTGGAGGCGATCGACGTACGTAGGGGCGGGTCTTCAGACCCGCCCTTGGCCGTCGGGTCTAAAGACCCGACGCTACGCCAACCCTGAATATGTTTGCGCTCGACCAGGTCGTGCCCTGGGGACGTTCGTTCGACGAATACCAGCGGATGTTCGCGTTGACCGCGGCCGACCTCGCACGCCCGATTCTCGGTTGCGGCGACGGTCCGGCGAGCTTCAACGCGGAGGCGACCCGCCGGGGGATCCGGGTGACGTCGTGTGACCCCATCTACCAGTTCGACGAAACCCAGCTCCGGCAGCGCATCGACGAAACCTCGGCCGAGGTGCTCGAGCAGACACGCCGCAACGAGCACGAGTTCGTCTGGACGACCATCCGGTCGATCGACGACCTGCGCGAGACCAGGATGACGGCGATGCGTCTCTTCCTGGACGACTTTCCTGGCGGCAAGGCGGCCGGCCGCTACCGCGAGGCCGCGCTGCCGTCGCTGCCTTTCGCGGATGCCAGCTTTGGTCTCGCCCTCTCGTCGCATTTCCTCTTTCTCTACACGACACAGCTCGGTGACATCTTTCACCTGGAGTCCATCCGCGAGATGTGCCGCGTGGCGCGGGAGGTTCGCATCTTCCCGTTGCTCGCGCTCGGCAGCCAGCCGTCTCCGCTCGTGCCGGTGGTGACCGCAGACCTGCAGTCGAGCGGCTTCGATGTGGAGATCCTGCGCGTGCCGTACGAATTTCAGCGCGGCGGCAACGAGATGATGCGCATCAGCCGGCCCGCGGCGTCGCCCTCCGGCATGCGATGATGGTGAGCCAGGCGCGGGTACCCTTCGCGCGGTCCATTTGATGCGAACGTCCGGTCTCCTCCTGTCTGTTCTCCTGCTGTCAGCCGCCGGCTGCAGCTTCGGTTCGCGCAATTCGCGCGATGACGCGGCGTTGACGCTTGCCGCCGTCCGCACTGCGCACGACGGCTACGTCCAGTCGATCAACGCGAACAAGGTCGACACCTGGCTCGCATCGCTGAGTGACGATGTCGTCTATTTCGTGCCGAACCAGCCTGCGATTGTCGGAAAGGAAGCGGTAGCGGCCTGGGCTACGCGCTACCTGCAGGAGGTCACCACGCACTGGACCAAGCCGGTCGAGGAGTTCCAGGTCAGCGGAGACTGGGCGTTCGGACGGTATGTCTATACCGCCAGCGACTCGGTCGTCATTCGCGATCCCGAAACCGATGGTGGGGGTACCTCCAACGACTCGGGGTGGGGGCTGGTGGTGTACCACCACGACCAGGACGGCCGGTGGCGGGTCGCGCGCGATGCCTGGGGGTCCGACCGTCCGGCGCGCTGATGCGGTGCGCGTCCTGGAGCCTGACAGCGCGCTTCACGACGGCCCTCCCACCCGACAGCAGCGTCCGGACTGGTGCACTCAGTCAGACCTTGCCTGTGAAGCGATCCTGGCGTGGCATGAAGGCCAGGATCAGGACAGCCGCAAGGACTTCGAGTCCCGCCACAACATAGAGACCCGTTGATGTCGTACCGGTCGTGTCCCTGAGCCATCCGATGGCGAAGGGAGCGACCCAGCCTGAGAAACTGCCAATCGAGTTGATGAGCGCGATCCCTCCGGCCGCCGCCGTCCCCGCCAACAGCATCGGCGGAAACTGCCAGAATGGAGCAATGGCACTGACGCCGCCCATGGTTCCCAGGACGAGACCGAGAAACGCATACAGAGGATGATTCGTGAACAGTCCGATCATCGTGAGGCCGCCGGCTGCGACCAGGCACAGAAGCGCGGAATGGTAGCGTCGTTCCAGGGTGCGGTCCGAATGCCGACCGACCGCGATCAGGCAAATCACAGCCGCGATGTTAGGCACGGCGGACAGCCAGCCAATGGCCAGATTGCTCCGAACGCCTAACCCCTTCGATGATCGTGGGTCCCCAGAGCTGCGCCCGGCAACAGGCCTGCCTCGAACGCACCGAGCAGGAAGCGCAGGAGGTAGAACGATGTCGCGGTCTTCACCAGCACGGTTGCGATACTGGTCAAGCCCCACAGGATGGTGTAGAGAGCCTCCACATCGACGGAGTGTGGTCCGGCGATCAGAGGTTCTACTGGGCTGCCCGGTTGATGGTCCACGTGAGCGTGTCGCAGGATACGCCTGCCATCTGTGAACCTCCAGCGTTTGTGGATTTTGGCCCGCGAGGACGCGACACGCGTGATGGGGCCCGGGCCGCTTCTCTCACCGGCCTGCGATATTGAGGATGTTGCCGTCGGGGTCCTTGAACCACGCGACCTTCATGCGGCCGCCCACGTGCACGTCCCCGTGGCGTGTCATTCCTGGCATATCGTAGTGCTCGAACACGACGCCCCTGTTCTTGAGCGCCTTCGCTTCCTCCTCAACGTTGTCGACCGTCCACGTAACGGCAGTCGCCTTGTTCGTCCCTGCATACTCCGACCGGTACACGTTGATGGATGAACCGCCGCTCTGGAAGACGACGAGCTCCTTCCCTTCCTGGTGAACGGGCTTCAGACCGAGCGTATTCCTGTAGAAGTCGGTTGCGACGTCGACGTCTTTCACGGCCACGTTCGCCACAGCGTTCTCATTGCCAAGCATGCTTGTCTCCCTTCATTACCGGCAGGCATGAAAGACCACTGCCAACTTTGCAAGGCTGGGGTGAAGCGGCCGGGCACACAACGTCTTGACGGCAATTCTGGGTGGGTCGCAGCTCAGCGAGTTGATACAGTCGCGCCGCCCGCGGCTCGGCAAGGACCGGCGAGGTCATCTGCGCTCTGGTCCATCCTGATGGCGGCAGGTCCGAAGTAGTCTCTCAGAACTCAAAGCCCCGGTTAGGTCGGTCCGAATCGAGCGATATGACGATGCCGGTGAGGTCGTTCAACACGCTCGCAACGCCGGCTCTGATGGCAGCGTCCGCGCGCTCGGAAGTGAACGCGCCCGGGTCGAACGACGAGGCCGTGTTCGGGACCTCTCGTCCGCGCGATGAGGCTCCTCGCCAGATCGTGGCGGTGACGTTCACAGTGGGCTCGGGCAGCTGTGCTCCGATGACCAGGAACTGCTGGTCCAGGTGACTCGCTGTGACCAGCGCCAGGGCGTCGACGAGCGAGTGGCCGGCGCAGATCAGGTCGGGCCTCAGGTCCATAGCCTCGACGATCCCGTTCACAAAGCCGTCGGGCTCAGTCACAGCGACCGTCGTGAGCCTCACGTGTTCGGCGCTGGCCCAGTGCTTCACTGCCGTCACCAGCGTCGTTGTCGCTGGGTCGAGTCCGGCGGTGAGGAGCACCACGCGGTAGCCGCGCGGCGGATGGACCGCCTCCCACGAGCCTGGCCTGGGGTGGATCGTCCCTTCAGGAGGCGGCGGCGCCGCAGGATCAACGAACCCGGGACCGAGCGCGCCGACCGGGCGGCGATCGGCATCCACATCGGAGCTATGTCCGACGGAGGCCCATCCGCTCACGACCACGGCCAGAGTCGACGCGGCGACCACCACAGCAACGCGCTGCAGGCGCAACCAGGACCTTCTTACGAGAGAGTGGAGCATCGCGCGTTCTACCTCATCGATCCGACTACGTACGAACACTGCGCCTGTGGGTGGGCGCCCGAAGGCACCCACCCCACAGGTCGAGCACGGTTGGTTTGGCTTACTTGCGCGCGGGGTGCATCACGACCTTGTCGACCAGGGAACCGACCTCCAGAGCCGGGCTCGCGCCTCCGTCCGGGCCGCACCAGTCGACGTTGCCGCGCTCCACTGCGGCGTTCGGCGCCGCGCACGTGCCGCTGCGGATGTTCTCGACGGAGAGGAGGTTGTTGCGCACCATCACCTTGACGTAGCTGCGCACGTTCTCCTGGTTCTCCACGGAGTTGGGCCAGTGGTTCTCGGCATTGAGCGGATCCGGACCGTAGAGCGGGTCGAAGCCATGGTTTTCACGGGGGAAAATGCAATCTGGATCGGTCGAACCGGTCCTCG
>Ga0207701_10007296_pt1 | contig 11001 bp, 7 predicted proteins | sample KBSSwiSSwithPhiX_FD_184294 | JGI IMG/M metagenome (GOLD analysis project Ga0207701, IMG submission 184294) | Switchgrass rhizosphere bulk soil microbial communities from Kellogg Biological Station, Michigan, USA, with PhiX - S5 (SPAdes) (version 2) | ecosystem: Environmental > Terrestrial > Soil...
TGCCACCTTGGCCCACCTCTTCGATGAGCTTGTATCGGTCGGGGATCTTGGCTTGCTCCATCCGTCACCCTGACGAACGTGTCATACCGGCAAGCTAACGGCCGCATATTACGCGGAGTTGTAGGGCGGCTACAAGCCTACCTACAGTGCCTTCCGTGTCAGGGGTTCCGGTCAGCCTTTTGCGAGGTTGTCGACCGGGTGCGCAAGAAAGTAGGGGAGGGCCTCATGCATGAGGTCCAGCTCGGGGTCCAGCTGCTTGCCGATCCCCTCGGTCACGGCGATCGCGATGTTGACGATGGTGAAGCTGGCGTTCACCCGGACCCGGTGACGACGCATGATGCCAAGCAGGTCCAGCAGGACCCGGCCGACCTGCACATCGCCCAGGCGCTGGCCCCAGTAACGCCCGACGAACTCGATGATGGCGGCCCGCAACCGCTCGAACCGTTCCGTATCGGCGGCAGGGTCCGCCGACCCGGTCGACAATTCATGGATGATGCGGGCCATCCCGTCACCGTCCCGCTGGGCCCAGGCCGCGAACAGGCGCGCGAACCCCTTGCGGTGAGGCTCATCCAGCTCGCCCACCAGGCCCAGGTCCAGCAGGGCCAGCTTGTCGTCGGGGGTGATGAAGATGTTCCCCGGGTGCAGGTCGGCGTGCACGAAGCCGTCCTCGAAGATCATCTTCATCAGCGTCGCCAGGCCCAGGCGCGCCACCCGCTTCGGGTCGGACCGGGTCGCGCGCGTCGCCAGGATCTTCGTGCCCGCGATGTAGCTCATGGTCAGGACGCGCTCGCTCGACAGCGTCTCGACCACCTCGGGAAACACGACGTCAGCGTGCCCCTTGAAGTTGGCGCGGAAGCGGCGGTTGTTGTCCGCCTCGACGCGGAAGTCCAGCTGCGCGAACACGGCGCGGCCGAACTCCTCCAGCGTCTCGATCGGCGACAGCGTCGAGATCGACGGGATGCGCGCGATCAGGCGCGCCCACTGCCGCATCACCACCAGATCGAACGTGCAGATCTCGACGACGTCGGGGCGGCGGACCTTGACCGCCACGATGCGGCCGTCGGGCAGGCGGGCCTTGTGCACCTGCGCCACGGACGCCGACGCGATCGGGACGGGGGCGAACTCGGCGAAGATGCTGCCCAGCGGGCGTCCCAGGTCGGTCTCGACGGAGCGGACGACATCCTCGAACGGAAACGGACCCACGTGGTCCTGCAGCTCTGCGAGCGCGTTCGAAACGTACTCGGGTATCAAATCGGGCCGCGTGCTCATGATCTGGCCGACCTTGATGAAGGTCGCGCCCAGCTGGCGGAAGAGGTCGACGACCACCCGACCAAGCCACGCCTGGCGCCGGGCCTTGCCCGAACGGCGAAGCCACAGCCCCAGCCAGCCGACGCAGAAGCGCGTGCCGTGCTTGGCGAACAAGACGCCAATGACCAGGGCTCGCGTGACCAGCCGCCAGCGAGGCAGGGACTTCGCGGACATTGCCGGAAATTCTATCGCGAAGCCGGACCGATGCGCACCCCACCGCGCAGCCGGGTTATGCTGTAGGCGTCCGATGACCGCCCCCGCCCAGACCCCGGCCGTTTCCGCGCCCACCCGGGTCGCGTCCGACCTGCGCAAGGACGATCCTCCCACAGCGGTCGAGTTGTGGAAGCGGCGCGTGGCCGCCAGTCCGGACGCCGTCGCCTTCCGATACCACGACAAGGACGCCTGGCAGGGGATGACGTTCCGCGAGGCCGACGGGATCGCACGCGAGATCGCGGCCGGCCTGGTCGCGCGCGGCGTGGTACCCGGCGATCGCATCTGCATCGTGTCGCAGACACGCCTCGAATGGGTGCTGTGCGATATCGCGATCATGCTCGCGGGCGGCATCGCGGTGCCGATCTACGCGTCGAACACCGCCGAGCAGTGCGAGTTCATCGTCCGCGACGCGGGCGCCAAGGTCGTGATGGTCGAGGACGCCGCCCAGCGCGACAAGCTGGTCGGCCTGCGCGACAAGCTGTTCACTGTCGCGCACATCATTCAGCTGACCGGCGAGCCGCAGATCGGCCTGACGCCGCCGCCGGTGGCCGGCGCGACGGCGCCATCGCGTTTCGTGCAGTCTCTCGCGGAGCTCCGCGGGGCAGGGCGGCAGTGGGGCGTCGCGCACCCGGGCGAGCTGGACGCTCACGCCGAGACGGTCGCGCCGGAGTCGATGTTCACGATCATTTACACGTCGGGAACCACCGGCATCCCGAAGGGCGTCGTGCTGACGCATGACAACCTGGTCGCCGGGGCCTGCAGCGCGATTCGCGCCATGCAGATCGAGACGATCGACGTGCAGTACCTGTTCCTGCCGCTCGCGCACGTGCTGGGTCGCGAGCTCGAGTGGGCGACGATCCAGATGGGCTGCGAGACGGCGTTCTCGCGCGGCACCGCGCAGATCAAGGAAGATCTCGTCGCGATCCGCCCGACGTTCATGGCGGGCGTCCCGCGCATCTTCGAGAAGTTCCACAGCGGTGTGAAGGCGGCGCTCGAGCAGGGGTCGGGCCTCAAGCGCAAGATCGCCGCGTGGGCGCTGCGCGTCGGTGCGGCGCAGTCAGCGGCGCTGCGCGCCGGGAAGCCCGGGGGCGGGTTCGCCTACTGGCTCGCGGACAGGCTGGTGTTCTCGAAGCTGCGCGCGCGGCTGGGACTCGATCGCGCGACCTTTCTGATCTCGGGCGGCGCGCCGCTGGCGGCGGAGATCGCGGAGTTCTTTCACGGCGCGGGCATCCTGATCCTCGAAGGCTACGGCCTGACCGAGACCTTCGCGGCCGCGTTCCTCAATACGCGGGAGCGATTCCGCTTCGGGACGGTGGGCCCGGCGCTGGACGTCGTCGAGTGCAAGATCGCCGACGACGGCGAGATCCTGATGCGCGGCCCGTCAGTGTTTCGGCAGTACTACAACAACGCGGCCGCGACCGCCGAGTCGGTCGAGCCCGACGGCTGGTTTCACTCGGGCGACATCGGGCACCTCGAAGACGGCTTCCTGCGCATCACCGACCGCAAGAAGGATCTGATCGTCACCGCCGGCGGCAAGAAGATCGCGCCCCAGGCGCTGGAGAACGCGCTGAAGGCGCGGTCGCCGCTGTTCAGCCAGGTGCTGGTCTACGGCGACAAGCGGCCGTACTGCGTGGCGCTGGTGACGCTGTCCGACGACGCGCGCAAGCGGTTCGGCGGCGCCGAGTTCGAGACGCTGGCGGCGTCGCCCGAGGTGAAGGCGGCCCTGCAGGTGGAGATCGACGGCCTGAACGGGACGCTGGCCTCGTATGAGTCGATCAAGAAGTTCGCCGTCCTGCCCGCCGATCTGACCGAGGCGTCGGGCGATCTCACGCCCAAGCTGAGCGTGAAGCGCAAGGTCGTCATCGACAAGTACCGGTCGGTGATCGAAGAGCTGTACCGCGCCTAGCCGCCCCCGCGCGAAGCGCGGGATCGCGGCTACAGAAAAAACAGTAGTCGCACACCGCGCCTGCGGCGCGGAGCGACTAGAGCTTAATCGTTCGGAGCGAGGCGACGAGGGCGTCGAGGATCCCGCGAACCTTGCTGAAACCGGGCTCCGCAATTTCGTACGCGCCCTCGTCCATGTAGAGGTCGCGGCGGAGTTCGATCTGGATGGCGTGGATGCGATCGGCCGGGCGGCCGTGGTGGGTGGTGATGAAGCCGCCCTTGTAGGGATCGTTCGCGACGACGCGCAGCCCGGCCTTCTCGAAGTGCCGCGTCACGTGCTCGGTCAACGCGGCCGCGCAGCTGGTTCCGTCTCGATCCCCCGGGACGACGTCGGCGCGCGCGCGTCCCGGATCCTTGTGGCCGGCCCGCCCGCGTGACGGCATCGAATGGCCGTCGAGCAGGATCGCGTAGCCGAAACGCTCGCGCGCGCGGGCGAGCGCGCGCGCCACGGCGTCATGGTAGGCGGCGTGGATCGCCGTGCGCTCGCGCCATTCGTCGAGCATCAGCGGCCGCGCCAGCGTCGGCACGCCCGTCGTCGTTATCGCCCAGATGAATCCGCGGCCGTCCGTGTTGCGCGGCGCCGGATGCTCGGGCACCGCGCCGACGCTCACGTCGTCGGGATCGCGGTTCATGTCGCAGACGAAGCGCGACGTCTGGGCGGCCACGTAGACCTCGGGCCCCTCGGCCTCGCCCGCGCGATACAGCCGATCGACGAACAGATCGGCGTCGCACCGCACATCCAGCTCGGGATTCAACGTGCGTTCGAACCCCGCCGTGCCCAGCCCCGCGTGCGGAACGCTGACGACCAGCGGCGAGGTCGGCTCGTTGGTGGTTCGTGTCGCCAGCGCCCCTTCGATCATGTCGAACATCATCAACCCCCTAGAACGTCATCCTGTATCCGATGTCGCCGATCAGCCCGGCGCTGTTGCCGGTGATTTCATCCCCTTGCGAAGTTCGCCCCAGCTGGCTCCACAGATAGCGTAGCCCGATTACCAGCCGTCCGGGCTTCAACGTCAGCCCGACGTCGCCGCCCAGTCCGACCGCGGGGGCATAGGCGCTGCCGCTGGCCGTGAAATCCTTGCCCGACGACGCGGTCGCCAGCTTGGTGCGCGCGGCCATCACGCCGCCGGCCAGCTCGGTCGACACCTCCAGCCGCAGCGAAAGCGGAAGCCGCACGCGTGCGACCGCCAGCAGCGGGACCTGCTCGATCTCCATCTGCGCGCCGCCCGTCGCCTCCGGTCCCACCCCGCCGATCTCGGAGCGCAGGTACCCGACGGTGCCGCCCGCGAACACGGAGATGCGGCGGACCGGAAGCGGCCGTAATACCTCGACGAAGACCGCCGGTCCGGCGGCGTGTCCCAGGTTGTAGAAAAAACCGACGCGCGCCGCGGCGACCAGGCGAATGGGCGGCGGCGTCACGTCCAGCGTGGCGTTCGCGCGCAGCGCCTGCGTCGCCATCACCGCCACCACCTGTCGTTGCGGTTCGCGGGTCCGATCCGGCACGTACTCGGCGATGTACTCGCCTTCGCGCGGGACGCGCACGCGGCGGACCCGGCCCTCGGGCGTGTCCCAGCTCAAGCCCGGAACCGCCGTCGGCGTTCCGATCTGGTCGACGGCCCGGACCCGCACCTCGGTGCTCTGATGACCGTCCGCGACCAGGCGCGCGTCGCGAACGTCGATGGTCAGGCGCGCCGGCGGGCCGCCGGTGACGCGCAGATCGTCGGTGGCGCGGATGGCGCCCAGCTTGGCCTCGATCGTGACGCGCTCGCGGCCGTCGAACTTGGCGGGCGCGACGACGCTCAACGTCCCGATGCCGCCGGCGCCGACGGTCACGGGCTGCGGCTGCCCGTCGACGGTGATCTCGACGCCGACCGCCGCCGTCGGATTTCCGAAAGCGTCGCGCGCCGAGACCGCGACGCGCGCGGTCTCGCCGCTGCCCACCACCAGCCGGTGTGTGCTCGGCGCGATCACCAGCTGCGCGGGCGCACCGACGCGCAACGCGACCGCGGTGTCGCTGCGGCTGGGCGGCGGCCCCGCCGCCATGGCGGTGAGCGCGACGGCGCCGCTTCCCAGCTTGCGCGGCGCCTCGAACAGGAACCGCGCCTCGCCCAGCGGGCCGGGCCCGAGCGGGTGCAGCAGGCCGGCGGACGCGCCCAGGGTCAAGCGGGTCGGGTGGGCAGGCGCGCCGTCGGCGTCGACGGCCAGCAGGATGATCTCGGAGAAGCTGCCGACGTCCAGCGTCGTCGGTGCCAGCACGACGACACGCGCGAACGGCGCCGGTTGCAGGTCGACCTCGGTCTCGCGCGTGGCGCCGTTGTGGTCGACGGCGCGCGCGGTGCCGGCGCGGATTCCGGGCGGCACCTGGATCGGAATCTCGACGCGGCCCTGGCGGTCGGCGGCGACCGGGCCGAAGTTGCGGTCCGCCACCCGCATCGTCACCGTGGCGCCGGGGCTGGTGTGGAAAGGGACGACGGTCGATCCCTCCAGCAGGATGCGGGCGGCGACGTGCATCCGGCGCGCGCCGCTGGCCAGCTCGACCACCAGCAGCGCGACCTGGGGATAGCGATCGGGCGGCGGCAGGTAGCGGCACGTGAAATGTCCGGGCGATCCGGCGGCGCGCGGCAGCTCCAGCGTCCCGACGTTCGTCATCGCGCGAACGGGCGCGAAGCCGGCGGCGTCGGCGCCGCGGATGTCCAGGGTGACGTCGACCTGGCTATCGGTGCCCAGGAGCAGCTTCGGGCGCGCCGGCGTCAGGGTGACGGTGATGGCGGGGGCAGGGGTGTTTTCAGGCGCGTCGGCCGCCCGCACGTCGAGCGCCCCCGCGAGCGACGCGATGAACGGCGCCAGCACGACGACGGACCGGCGCGTGATCAAAGCTCCTGCGAAACGGGAAGCGTCAGGCGGAAGACGGTTCCGGCCGGTTCGCTCCAGGTGCCCGGATCGTCGAGCAGCTCGAGATCGCCGCCCGAGGTCCGGGCGATCTCGCGGCTGACCGCCAGACCCAGGCCGGTGCCTTGTTCCTCGCCCTTCGTGGTGAAGAACGACTCGAACAGCCGATGGCGGACGGTCTTCGCGACGCCCGAGCCGTTGTCGGCGACCTCGACGACGGCGAAGCGCGGGTTCTCGGCGAGCACGCGCGCGCGCACCTGCACGACCGGATGCGCGACGCCGGCGATCGCGTCCAGCGCGTTCGCGAGCAGGTTGATCAGGATCTGCTCGAGCGCGTGCGGCGTGATCACCAGGGGCGGGACGTCGGGCGCGATCTGCGTGCGCAGCGTGGCGTTCGCCTTGCGCAACCGGAATTCGAGCAGCGACGTCACGCGCACCAGGACCGCGCCGATCTCGGATCGACGGTGGGTGTCCTGGGTCGCCGGCACCGAGAGCAGGCGCAGGTTCGATACCAGCGCCGTCAGCCGTTCCGATTGCTCGACGATGTGGCGCGCGAAGTCGAGCACCTCATCCAGCTCGACGCGATCCTTCTCGAGCAGCAGCTGCGCCAGGCCCTTGATCGCGAACAGCGGCTGGCGCAGCTCGTGGATCTGCTGGGCGGCGAAGCGGCCGAACTCCGCCAGGCGCCCGGCCGCGGCCAGCAGATCGCGCAGCCGATCGACGGCCGCCGTGGAATCGGCCGCGGGGTCGTCCTTGTTGGTCATTTGTCGCCCTGCTTCTTCCACAGGTCGGTCGCTTCCGGCGTCAGCGCCGGGCGCGGCGGCGGGCGGCGCGTGAGGGTGGTGTTCGCCTGCTTGGTGTGGCCGACGAGATCCTCGGCCTCCACCTCGACCGGCGTCTTGCCGACGCCGACCGGAACGGTTACGGAGAATTGTCCGTCCGCGCCGACGGTCGCGGTCTCCAGTCCGCTGGGCGCGCGCACCGTGACGACGGACGACGGCGAGGCGCGGCCCTTGATCTCGGCGTGCTCGCCGTGGCGATCGACGGTCGGCCACGCGACGTTGAGGAACACGTCCTCCGAGATGTGCTCGGGGTCCTCGGGCGGAGAACCGCCCTTGCTCGCGGAGGCCGTGCCGGCGGGCAGCGCGACGGTCTTGCCGCCGGCCGCGAACCGCGTCGTCCCGGCGATGGTCGCGACGGCGACGCGCCCGTTCTCGTCGGCCAGCACGACGAAGCGCGCGGGCCCCTCGCTGGTCGTGCGGGTGTCGCGCGCATGGATGGACAGCGCGCCGGCGCTGCCGACGCGGGCCAGCACCTTGCCGCGGCGCAGGTCGACGCTGGCAGCGCCTGGTGGCGATGGCGAGGCGGAACCGCCGGCTGGCGCGGCTGCCGTCGCCGCGCCGCCGCCCGCGCCCGCGTCGGAGAGGCCGCCGGCGGTCCACGCGTCCAGCCGGATCTCGACGCCCGCGCGCAGCTCGATCTCGGTGCCCGCGGCCAGGCGCAGCACGGCGCCGGACGCGACGGAGGTGCGGACGATGTCGGAGCGCGTGAGCTTGTCGCCTTGCCTGATCGGCGCCCAGCCGTCGCCCCGCTGGGCCTCGACCTTGCCGGTCGCGGACATGACCTCGAACACGCGGCTCTCATCGACGCCGGGAGGCGGCGGCGCGGTGGGCGCGGCGATCGCGGTGTGCCGGTCGCCGCTGGTCGCGGCGCTGTCCGGCGTCTCGAACAGACGGCGCGAGATTCGTGTCGCCGCCACGACGATCCCGATCGCGATCAGCGCGACGACGATGGTGCCGATATGTGCGCGGCGCCGGCTCACGTCCGGTGCGCCTTCCCCGCGTCGGCCGGGAACGTCAGCACGAACTTGGTGCCCGCGCCCGGGGTGCTCTCGACCTGGATGGTGCCGCCGTTGTCCTCGATGATGCGGTGAACGAACGACAAGCCCAGCCCGGAACCGGAGCGGTCGCTGGCCTTGGTCGTGAAGAACGGATCGAAGATGCGCGGCAGGTTCTCGGCGCTGATGCCCGCGCCGGTGTCGGACACCGTCACGCGCACCAGCTTGCTGTCGATCGCCTTGATCTCCAGCGTCAGCTTGCCGCCGCGGTGGCCCATCATCGCGTTGCGCGCGTTCTGGATCAGCTGGATGAACGCCTCCTCCAGCTGCGTCGCGCTGGCACGCACCGGCGGCGCCGGCTCGTACTTGCGAATCACCTCGATGCCCGCGCCCGACAGCTCGCTCGGGCCGCACAGCTCGATCGCGTCGTCCAGCGCGCGGGACAGCTCGACCGCGGTCGAGTCCGTGCCGCTCTGGCGCTGCGCGAGCCGCAGCATGTTCTGGACGATCTTGCGGATGCGCAGCGCTTCGCGTTCCAGATCCTGCAAGAGCGGCAGGGCGGGGTGACCGCCCGGCAGATCGGCGAGCAACAGCTGCACGATGCCCAGCGCGCCCGTCAGCGGGTTGTTGATCTCGTGGGCGACGCCGGCCCCCAGCTCGCCCAGCGCGGACAGCGACCGCGAACGCAGCAGCAGATCCTGGGCCTGGCGCAGCTCGGCGGTCTTCTCCTCGACGCGTTTTTCCAGCGTCTGGTTCCAGGCCATGATCTCGTTGGTCTGCTGGGTGATCTTCTTCCGCGCGGCATCCAGAGAGCTGGCCATCTGGTTGAACGACGTCGCCAGGCTGGCGAGCTCGTCGCGGCCGTCCTGCGCGATCCGCGTCTCCAGGTTGCCGGCGGCGATCTGCTTCGAACCGGCGGCCAGCGCGGCGACGCGGTCGGAGACACGGCGCGCCAGCAGGAACGCGCCCATGAAAGCGACGATGATCGATACACCAATCCACAGGAACGTCGCCCCGACGATGGTCTCGACGGGCTTCAGCGCATCGCTGACCGTCCGATCGACCACCGCGCCCAGCCCCCAGGGGGAGACCGGCGCGTAGGCGCCGATCAGGTGGCGATTGCCGTTGACGTACTCGGCGACGATCTCGGTGGGCGGCAGCTCGCCCTCGCGCGCGCCCGGAAGACGCTGCGGTTCCAGCTTGTCGATCCGCTGGACTGACCCCGCCGCGAACAGGCGCCCGCGCCCGTCGAGCAGCTTCACGTCCACGTCGCGCGTCGACAGCGACGCGACGTAGTGAGCGAGGCGCTTCAGCGACACCTCGGCGGCGAGGATGCGCTTGCCGCCGCCGTAGCTGGGATCGAACGCGACCGCGAGCACGACGTGGGGCAAACGCAGCGGGCCGCCCAGGAAGATCGGGCCGATCCCCTGGCCCGACGACAGCGCGGCGCCCAGCGGCGCCATCAAGCCGACGCCCTCGACGTCGGTCGGGCGCATCGGCTCGTGGTTCTTCAGCGATTCATAGCGGCTGGGATCCTCCAGCGACGCTGGTTTTCCGATCAGCGCGCCGTGCTCGTCGAACATCGCGACGGCGCAGAAGTCGTCGTTCTGGTGATAGACCAGCCACAGCACCTGGTTCAGCGCCTGCGGCGAGGGCGGCTCGTTCTGCGCGGAACGCGTGAGGTCGAGGATGCGCGCGTCCACGCGCAGCATCGACAGCATGTTCTCGACGTGGCTCGACGCATAGCCTGCGACCTGCTTCGCGACCGTGAGCTCGTTCTGCTCCAGCGCTTCCCGCAGCACGCGCTGGCCGATGTGCAGCGACTGGTACCCCGCCAGCGCGACCGGCAGCGCCGAGACCGCGAGGGCCAGCAGCGTCAGCTTGTACCGCAGCTTCACGGGCCACCTGCGCAGTTCGTCGGGTCGGTGCCGCCGTCGGGCGAATCACCTTCGGGGTCGTAGGTGAAGGTCACCTCGTCGGGCACCGCGCCCGATCCACCGATTTCATCGTACGCCTTGACGGCGACTGCTCCGGGTCCCGTCGCCGAGGGCGGGACGACGCCGTCGATCCGGTTCGGCCCCATGAACACCGGGCAGAGGAGCGGCTGCGTGCCGAACTGGATCGTGGTCTTGATGCCGCGGAAGAAATTACCGGCCACGGAGATCCGGGTGCCGCCCGTGACCGGGCCGTGCGGCGGCTTGACCAGCCGGACGATCGGCGCGGCGACGAAGTCGAAGTACATCGTCTGCTTGCACGCGGCGCCGCCGGTCGAGACCTTCAGCGTGGCGGAGCCGGGATCGTGGGCCGGCGTCAGCGCCTTGATCTCGGTCGGGGTGATGGAGGTCGGCTGGACGGCCTGGTCGCCGAACAGCAGGACGGTGCCCTCGATGAAGTCCGACCCGCCCACGGTGATCTCCGTGCCGCCGCTCGCCGGCCCGACCGTGGGCGTCGCGCTGGTCAATGACGGCCGCGCCGCCAGCTTGAACATCGCCGGCCTCAGCTCGGCGTCGTGTCCGACGCTGTCCGTCGCGTACGGCGTGATGATGATGGCGTCGTTCTCGTCGACGGGGGCGGGTGCCTCGAACGCCGTGTGGCACGAGGTGCTGTGCGCGCCGGCCGGGACGTTGCAGGCCACGTCGGCGATGGCCATCGTCGTCGTTGCGATCGACGCGCCCAGCGTCGCGACCACGCCCTTGCCGTCGTCCGCGGACAGCGTCACCTGGACGGTGGCGCCGGTGCCGATGATCGCGCCCGGCGCCGGCTCATCGACCGCGACGAGCGGCGGCTCCGTGTCCGATCCCAGCGAGACG
>Ga0207701_10007297_pt1 | contig 11001 bp, 2 predicted proteins | sample KBSSwiSSwithPhiX_FD_184294 | JGI IMG/M metagenome (GOLD analysis project Ga0207701, IMG submission 184294) | Switchgrass rhizosphere bulk soil microbial communities from Kellogg Biological Station, Michigan, USA, with PhiX - S5 (SPAdes) (version 2) | ecosystem: Environmental > Terrestrial > Soil...
ACATATTTCCGCTGCGGGCCAAGCGGGGCGGGGTGCTTGTCAGGCCTGGGCAAACAGAGGCAAGCGTTGATATTTGCAGGATCGCGGGTCTTCAACCAGCTGCGGTGATATGCGAGATAATGAATGACGACGGCACAATGGCCCGAATGCCGGAACTTGAAGTGTTTGCAGAAAGGCACGGCTTAAAGATTATTTCTGTTGCGGACCTCGTTCGTTATAGAATTCAGAAAGAGACGCTTGTTCGCCGAGCGATGGAAAGTGACCTGCCTACCGAGTACGGTACTTTTCGGACCATCGTTTACGAGAACGTTATAAACGGCGAAACCCATCTCGCATTTGTGATGGGCGATGTGACGACAAACGAACCGGTTCTGGTTCGCGTCCAAACCGAGAACGTCACCTTTGCGATGTTCGGTGCATCGATCGGCGAAGCATCTAAAACGTTATATTCCTCTCTCCAAAAGATCTCCCGGGAAAAGCGCGGCGTTATACTTTATCTCAGGCAGCGAGAAAACGATCTCGATTTGGTTAATCAGCTTCGTACATATGCCGTAATGCAGGAAAAGGGCATTGACCTGCAGGCAGCAAAGATTGAGACAGGTTATGGAAAGCAGCATGATTACGGTGTCGGTGCCCAGATGCTGTATGACCTTGGAGTAAAAAAGATCCGTTTGCTTTCGAATCATCCACCGCGCATCAACGCGATAGAAGGTTTTGATCTGGAAATAGTAGATACCGAACCCGTTTAGAAGGCTTAGAGTTTATGCCGGAAATAGACGAACCAAGGGAAGAACGATCAGACCGGCCGGAAGAAAATGATCGCGTGGACACGCCCGAACGCGCGCGAAGATTTTTCACGGGCCGCAATGCTGCGTTCGCCGGCGGAATACTCGGGTTGGCGATCATTTTCCTCGTTATCCTCGGCATCATCTCATACCGTTACGGTGTTTTCGACCCATATGTAAAAGAACAATTCCGGGCAAAGATGGAGGACATCGGAATTGTCTTTGACGCAGAGGTCTTCCGCGTCACCGTCGCACCGCTTGAGCTCGAGCTAAAGAACGCTACTTTCAAGAATAAGAAAACAGGTGAACTCTTGTTTTCTGTCCGTGACGGACATCTGGGTTTGACCGTTCAGGACCTCTATGCCTGGCAGTTGAGCCGGGATATCACAGTTGATACAACCGAGATAAACGGTGCCGAGATATGGGTAAAGTTCGACGAAAACGGACGATCCAATTATGACGACCTGACGTTGGTCGAAGGGCCGCAGGGCCGGGTCAATTTCAAATACGATTCTGTAAATTTTGCTCTTCGCGACAGCGTCGTCCATTTTGGCGATGTGAAGCACAACATTTCCGGAGAAGCGAAAAACGTCATATTCCTGCTCAAGCCTGAGGGCACCACATCCAGCGAACCCCGCCGTTATAGTTTTGACCTGACGGCGACGGACTCCCAATTTGTTTACGACCGATCGCCACTCGACCGAATAGACATTCGTGCAGTTGGAATCGCTGACGGAAATGGAGCCGACGTAACCGAATTTCGTATTAAGACTCCGATCGGCGAAACGGCGATGAATGGCCGGATCGAAGATTGGAAGGCTCTGCGTTATCGAATGAACGTGGAGTCTACCGTCGACCTAACGCAGGCATCGAACACATTTCCTCTGGGTGCGACGTTGCGAGGCGTCGGAAATTTCAAGGGCGTTGTTTCAGGTGAAGGCGAAACATATCGGGTCGAAGGAGCGGTGGATGCCGATTCGTTTGCGGCTGACGGAGTTTACTTAAAAGCGGTCAATGTCGAAGGAACTGTAGCCGGTACAAATTCTAATTACGAAGCAAATGGAAAGGCCGTCGCGGAGCTGCTGACGTTTGAAGATTTCCGAGTAGAGTTTCCTCGGTTGGCTGGAAACATTCGCGGCACCGGTACCGACTTTCGCTGGGTCGGCGAACTGCAGGCGGCGGCTTTGAAAACGCCTGACATGACCATCGGCGGCATGTTTCTGTCCGACGCTGTGGCCGAGATACATGACCGTGACGTTGAGCTGGATGCGTCGACGGGACGAGCAAAGCAGTTTTCTGTCGGTGATACCAGAATGACGGAGCTGGCGGCCCGTACTTTCCGGCTCACTCGTAAAGGCGGCGTCACAAACATATCGGCGGCCTCAGGTACCGCCGGTTCTCTGAAGACCGGTGATCTTACATTGAATAACGCGTCCGGCCGCAACCTGAAGGTCCGCGATACCCGAACCTCAACGGACGTTGAAATGAGTAACGTGCGCAGCGAAAGCGGTAACCTAAAGCAGGCGAGGCTCAAAGGAATTACAGCTGACAAATTAACGGTTGCGGATAAGCCCAATTCCACGGATGTAACGCTAAATGGCCTAAAGGCCCAGCGGGCAGATTCTAATGGCGCCATTGTTTCCGGGCTTGATGCGGACACGGTCACGATACACGACACACCAGCCGAAACAGTCATATATTCTGACAAAAACCGTGTGGCGTCGATAACCGCTTCCGGGGCAACGCTGGGAAGCCTCAACATCGCTGGCGTTCGGCTGACTATTCGACAAGGAGTTGTGACCGGCACATCCAATGATTTTGATGCCGGCAATATAACGCTTGCAAAGAGTGACGCAATTCCCCAAGGCGGCAATCTCCAAGGTGTGCATGTTGTAAAGCCCGTTTTCGTGCTTGAACCGTCCGGCCGTTACCGTGCTAGTGCCGACATGAGCATCGGCGGCGGCGTGTTGGGCAGCATAGATCTAGGTGCTGCGAGAGCGGATGTCATTGCAACAAATAGTCAGGTTTCGCTAAATAATTTCACCGCCTCGGTCATGAGCGGAACTGCCAGCGGGAATGCAACGATCGCTCTTACTAACAGTTCTCGTTCTCAGATCAGCGGCAATTTTCAAAATTTGGATCTTGCGAAGCTGCTTGCTCTCGAAACTGGACGTGTCCTGCCGCTAGAAGGAACCACGACAGGAACGGTGGATCTGACGTTCACGGGCCGCAGCCTCAGAGACGCGAGCGGTTCAATCAATGCCGACGTCGCGGCGAATGCGGGGCGGGCTGGTGACACCGATCGAGTACCTATCACGGGACGAGTGGAGTTGACTGCCGCGAACGGACTGTTCTCCATCGGTCGCGCTGAACTTAGCTCGGCGGCAAGTCGATTATCGGCCACCGGGCAGTTTGACCTGGCTAACGAAAATTCGAATCTCGATATTGCGCTCAATTCGACCAACGGCAGCGAGGTCGCTCGCCTTATTCGCGTTCTCGGCATCTCGGATACGCTGAGAACTCAGATGGACTCCGCCGAAGCCGACCTTGCCGGCAATCTGACTTTTACGGGCAAGGTCACTGGTAACTTTTCAGACCCAACTATCGAGGGACGCGCATCGCTTGATTCTCTAATCCTTCATGGCCGCGATGTTGGAACCGTTACCACGGACATCGCACGCTCGCCGCTTGGATTAGAACTGAAAAACGGAATGCTTCGAGATCGCGATGGCGGAACAGTTGCGTTTTCAATGAATGCTCCGACGGGCGGCCAGAACAATACATCGGTTCGCGCGACGCTCACGAATGTAAACGCGGGAAACCTTTTGGCGGCGCTTCCAGTCACTCTACCCGAACGTATACGTGATTTCACCGGGCAAACTTCGGGGACCGTGGACCTTACCGGCCTTCCGAATGATGCTCGAGGCGAGATAAATATCTCATCGACGGCCGGGACCATAGGCGGCCAAAACTTCGATCGGCTGACGGCAAAGGCTGTTTTCACCGGAACCAGGATCGAGTTGCAGACAGGTGAGATCGTGGTTGGCCAAGGTTCGGTTTCAGCGACCGGAAACTACGATCGCGTATCAACGGAATTTAACTTTGATGTTAATGGAAAGGCAGTACCGCTGCCGCTCGCATTAACGTTTTTGCCAAAGTCGGACGCAATTCCAGCTATTGCCGGTTTGACCGATTTCACGGCCAGGGCGACTGGCGTCTATGACCGCCCATCCTCTTACAACGTAAATTTCAACGGCGTCGCGCACAATGTCTTGATAAACGACAATCCGTTTGGCGAAGTCACATTTAATGGAAATACCGTCAATCAATTATTGACGGCAAATTTGACAACGACCATCGACGGCCGTCCACAACAGATTAACGCAACAGTAAATTTCGCAAACGACAACCTACCATTCCATCTTGAACAGCGGCTCGACCAGAGTCCTATAGGGCCTTACCTCGCGTTCATCCCGGCGTTTAAGAATCTGGCTATCAGCGGAACGGCTACCGGCGTTGTCGTGTTCGGCGGAAATTTATCAGACATTGATGCGAATGGCATCCGCGGGCTGACGACAAAGAATCTTTCCGGAAGCGCAAAATTTTCGCAGCTTTCTCTTCAGATCCAGGACTCGCCGCTGGTCGCGACTGAACCCGTTTCTATTCAATTTAATACTCGCGAGATCGTTTTCGAAAACGCACACTTTGGCGGCGGTGGTTCCAGCATGACTATTGCAGGCACAAAAGCGATCGCCGACGATGCGGTAGAAAACTTGTCAATAACCGGCCGCGTGAATCTTGCGCTTGCGAACCTTGTTTTCAAGGACACCGACGCATTCTTTGGAGGTTTCGCGAACGTCTCCGTAAACTATAGTGGTCCAAAGCTCAATGCACGCCTGGTCGGAACGGCAGATGTAGAGAACGGTTCTGTCGCTACATTCATCGGTACCGACCGAATTTCGTTTGACAGGATCAAGGGCCGCGTCATCTTTACCGCCAACAATGCTCAGATCGAGAACGCGACCGGCTTCCTCGGCGGCGGAAGGTTTACGGCAAGCGGCGGAGCGTTGCTTGACGGATTAAGTTTGCAGGCATTTCGCCTTTCGATCGACGGCGACAATGTTACCGTCCCACTTCCCAAGGATTTCATTACGACAGGCGATGCGTCGCTGGAAATTGCCGGCCGCCGGCCGGATAATGGCGGCCCTCTCGGCGTTTCAATTACCGGGAAGGTCGCTGCAAAACGCAGCCTCTATACCAAAGATATTGATCTTTCCAGCGTATTAGGGGCGCGTCGTGATCATCCCATATCGTTTACAGGAAATACATTCGGAGCTTTACGATTCGACGTGTCTATCGAAGGCCGTGACGCCCTTGTCGTTAGAAATAATATCGCCGACCTAACTGCGTCGGTATCGCTCAGAGTCAGCGGTGAAGCTGATAATCCTCAGGTCACCGGCCGCATCACTGCCAACGGCGGGACAATTATTTTCAGAAAGGACCGTTATCAGGTTCAACGCGTCGTACTCGAATTTCCTCCTGAAACGTATATCGAACCGGTCATCAGCCTTCAGGCTGAAACAGAGATCGCCGGATATCAGATCTTTGTGAATTTGAATGGTCCGCTCACCGACACGGCGTCTCTAAACGCGACGGTGCGTTCGAGCCCGGCGTTGCCTCAGAACGATGTTGTTTCCCTGATAACGACCGGCAGCTTGTCCAATACCGCTACCGGTATTCCGACTCTTGCTCAAACAGGTATTAATACAGCTGCGGACATTTTGACCGACGCTATTATCAGCAACCCTGCACGCAAGGCGACCGACAAACTTTTCGGACTGAATGTCTTCGAGATCGATCCGATCATTTCAGGCGAGCGGGTCAATCCGGGAGCCCGCCTAACCGTAGGGCGGCAGATAAATAACAACTTGCGTGTCACCTATTCGACAAATCTTTCCCAGGACCAGAATCAGGTTTTGGCACTCGAATACCGTGTATCGAACAAGCTTTCGGTAGTCGCGCGATACGAACAGCGTTCGCTCAGCAACATCACACATAACCGCGACAATTTCAGCATTGAAGTTCGCTTTAGGAGGAGATTCTAGTGCCGCCGGTGGGCAGCTGCGTCGAGATGCTACCAATTCGAGCAAGGGATATAAAGCGAATTCTGTTTCAACTCTGCATCGGCTGGGCCGTCTGTATCGTATTCGTTGGCCAATTATTTGGACAATCCGATCTGGCAGGTAAACCGATCGGAACGATCGATGTCGTTTTCTCAACCGGCAATCCAAGCCCGGCCGATGAGGAAGAGTTTAAATCGATAGCATCAAATGCGGCGGGCAGCACATATTCAACGGTTCGCATTCGCGACTCTATCGAGGCCCTCCATCGAACGGGACGGATCGCGTCGGTCGACGTCGAGGCGCAGCCGGCAAGTTCAGGGGTAAGCCTGAGATATGTTATTAAGCGAAAAGTCCAGGCCCAGAAGGTATCGATCGATATTCAGAACGCTGTCGGGAATCAGGTAACCGAACAGGAATTGATGTTCAAGTTAAATCTCCTCGACCCCGGAACTCCGATTACAGAACAAACGCTTCAAAACAACGCCAATGTGATTCTGGAATACCTTCGTGATCGGGGATATTACAACGCCGAAGTCACGTTCACACAGACGCCTCTCCAAAACCAAAATGACGTAGGCGTCATTTTTCATGTTCGTCCAAATGCGCAGGCAAAGGTCGAAGCATTCAATGTTGCTATCGCCGGTGCCGACAATGCAAAACTTATTGCCGATCTAAAGCTAAAACCCGGAGAACCATTTTCGCGCGAAGCTCTTAACACAGACGTTGAGAAGGTGCGTAAGAACCTGCGAGATGCCAATTTTGTCGCACCCGAGCTCGATGAGCCGCGTTCCGTATATGACCACGACAAGAACTCGATCAACATTTCGCTGACCGGGCGGGTTGGGCCGACCGTCGATGTAAAGGTCGAGGCCGGTGACGAGAGTATCAGTAGTAAATCAACTCTGACCAAACTCATTCCTGTCCTTGGCGAGGGCACGCTTGATTATGCCGCTATTGTTGAGGGCGAGCGGCGACTCGAGAATTTCTTTCAGGAAAAGGGATACTTTTTCGTCAACGTGGTCCCTAAATGTTCGGTTGAGCCGGCATTCAAGGAGGATGAGGCGAGCGTTATAACGAACAACACAGAGTTTCTCTGCTCTGCTCTGGGCGGCGCGGAACTGATGAACCGCAAGGTAAATATTATTTATGAGGCCGACACCAATCGAAGATTCAATCTAAAGGATATACGCCTGACCGGTACCTCTCAGTTCACTATAGAGGATATACGGCCGGCCCTTGAATCTCAGGAATCCAACATCCTTGGCTTCATACCCATTTTCGGTTATGGCCATGGTGTTACCAGCGATAGGCTTCTTGAACAAGATCGGCAGACAATACAGTCGTTCCTGCGAGAACTTGGCTACCGCGATGCGACCGTTCGAGTAAACCGCGGTGCGACGCCGACAGGCTCCGAATTGATAATTACATTCGTCGTGGATGAGGGCCCGCCTACTGTGGTTACTGATGTTGCTGTGCTTGGCAATAAAGAGATCCCGACCGCAACCCTCGAAGGACTTGTCGACAATCTTGTCGGACGAAATTACTCGCGTGCTCGTGTCAGGAACGCCCAGCGAAGGCTTGCGGAATATTATGCGAATGCAGGCTACTTTGACGCCCGAATAACTACATCAGAAACGTTTGGCGATGACCAGCGGACGGATCAAAAATCGGTAAAGATCGGTTTTTCTGTCGAGAACGAAAACAAAAAGGTCGTGATCAACCGTGTACTGATCACAGGCAATGAAAATACAAAATATTCCGCGATCGAGAAAGCGGTCGTTCTCAGGTCCGGTGAGTTTCTAAAGAGGACAGACATATATCAAAGTGAAGAGAACCTTTACTCCAGCGATGCTTTCAGCCGAGTTGATATAAAGCCGATGCCGGCAGGTCCCGGCGACGACAACACTCGACTGAGCGATGTCGTCATCAATGTCGAGGAGCAGGCTCCGCGATTGATCCAGTATGGCGGCGGTTTTTCAACCGACCTGGGTGCGAGCGGCTTCTTTGATTTCCGTCATTTCAATTTGATGGGCAATCTGTGGCAGGGAGGCGCCAGTGTTCGCTGGAGCCAGCGCCAGCAGCTCATCCGATTTGATTTTATTAATCCGCGTTTCATACCAGATGCTGGTAGGGGCAGATTTGCTCCTTTGACAATATCTGCGGAATATCAACGCGACTCAACAGTAACAAGGTTCTTCCGGTCCGCCTTCGACAAAGGAACGTTTGGCATTGTTCAGCGCGTTGATGAAAATGGCGACCCGATCGACGAATTTGGAAATCCGGCCGGCGACCCGACGATCAATCGGCTATCGCTCACGGCCGAAACCAATAGAACAATAAACCGTGAAAACCGAAGCGTAGTCTTCATGAGGTATCGGTACGAGGATGTGCGTTTATCTAACATCGACAGCTTGTTAATAAAAAACCTTTTGGTACCGGACCAGAGAATTCGGATCTCCGGGTTTGGGGCGACGTATGTTCGGGACACACGTCAGAGATGCAGCATCAAGTATTCCGTGCTCGAAACCATCGCAAAAGGCGAACCGGCCGACCGCTGCAAATACGATCCGACCGATCCGAGCAAGGGGAGTTACTTAACTGCGGAATATAATTTTTCGGCTCCGGCGCTTGGGGCCAATATTGGTTTTCACAAACTGCAGCTTTCTTATAACTACTATTACACCTTTCCTAAGCTGGCCAATACTACGATTGCGGCCCGCTCGATCCTGGGCTTGTCCAGCCTTTTTGCACGCAGAAAGGATATCTCAACCACTGACTTTCCAGAGGAGCTTTTGGACATACTGCCGATCAGCGAGAGATTTTTTGCGGGCGGTTCAAATACGATAAGGGGTTTTGCGTTTGAAGAAGCCGGTCCGCGTGTGCTGGTGGTGCCACAGGGTACCTTTCACGACAGCAATGGTGACCCGGTGACTCTCTCTCCGTTTACCGTGCCGTTTGGCGGTAATGCCCTGGCGGTTGTAAATATCGAAGCGCGTATCCCGCTTTCAGACGCGATCCGTGCAGTACCTTTCTACGACGGCGGAAATGTATTTCGCAGTGTAAAAGAAATGTTCAATCCGCCTGATGACCCTACCAACGATCCGTTTAGGCATAACCTGCGTGCGTTGTGGACACACACAGTTGGTTTGGGACTGAGGATCAAGACCCCGATCGGCGGGGAGTTTGGAATCGACTACGGATTTCTGCTAAATCCTCCCCAGTTTTTGATCCCACAGCCTTCCGGTCCCGACGCCGTTTATCAGCTGCACAAAAGCCAGATACATTTCCGATTTGCTCAAGCTTTCTGATCTTTGATCACGCAAGCGGCGTCGCGTAGATATTCTGTTCATCGACCTCGACGACAGTGTCGATATCATCCTCATTGACCTTTATCGACATATCGAATTCAAGCGGTTTGCCCGGTTTCGGGATCATCTTGTTAACTTTGCCGCGGCGCAGTTTTCTGCGCGACTTGGTCGAATACATTTCCTTGTCAGCAGCGATCAACAGCTGATCGAACGCTTGAGCTGAGTGCGGGTACGTCGCCCAACCGATGCTGACCCCGACCTGGGCTACATCGCCGCCAGTCTCGAGCTCAAACTCTTCTACCGTAGTTTCAATTCGCCTGCAAAGGTCATACACGCTTTCGACGTTCATGTCCGGCAGCAATGCGACAAATTCGTCACCCGCATACCGAGCTAGAAAATCATATTCTCGGAGTTGTTCTTTTATCACCCGGCCGATCTCCAACAGCATCTTATCGCCGGCTTTGTGGCCGAACGTGTCGTTGACCAGCTTGAAGCCATCAAGGTCCAGCATCAATATTTGGAATGACCCGTTCGTACGCAGTGCCCTGGCCACCTCCCGCTCGAACTGCAATTGCAATGACCTCGCATTCGGCAAACCGGTCATAGGGTCGGTCAAAGCGTGGCTTTCTGTTTCGGCGTGACGCAGTGATTTAACGATCGAGTCGGCGGCGATCTGAGTGATGGTTTCAACCAGCCGCAAGTGTTCGTCGGTATAACCTGTTGGGTCCGTAGAGTATAAAGAAACTACGCCAATTAGCTTTTCATCTGCCATTATCGGCACCGATATCATTGAGCGAAAGTCGGTCGTCACGCTCGAACGCAGAAGCTGCAGGTCCGGCCAAGGATCGCTGTTTGAGATCGGTTTCTGCTCACTTAGGACCCGTCCGGTGATGCCGCCGTCTGCCCCTACAATGTGATCGTTGAATACTGCTGCGTGCTTTCCGGCGACAAACATAGCCCTTGCGTCACCTATGCCTTCATTCAGCAAAAAGACCGGGCAAGTGTCGAAATGTACAAATTCTCTGATCTTGTCCGTTAAGAGCTTAAGAGTTTCGTCCAGTGTTAAGGATGCCGAGAAATCCTTGGCAAGCTCATACATGGTCGAAGCCTCCCGATTAGCACGTTTTATCTGTTCGACATAGCTGTCCGATGCAACGCGAAGCAGACGTTCTTCCGTGTTCCGGTAGCTGAGTCCCTTACGTGTGATCTCTGCTTCAAGACGGTCGACATTCTCAACAAAGATCTTGACGATCCGCGGGTCGAATTTTGTTCCCGAGCCCGCCCTCAGAGACTTGCATGCCTTTGCCCGCGGGGTTGCGACACTATAAGGGCGCGCACCTCGCATTGTGTCGTATGCGTCAGCGACGGCGAGAATGCGTGCCGTCAAGGGAATATTCTCAGCCCGCAGAGCCTCAGGATAGCCGGTACCATCCCAATTTTCGTGATGATATTTGACGGTGGGAACAACCGGGGTATCGAATCCCACTTTTTCCAAGATTGAAGCACCGACCGATGCGTGGATCTTAACTTTCTCTGCCTCAGCCTGCGTGAGTTCTTCGGTCTTGTTCAAAATGTGATCAGGTACCGCAAGCTTTCCGATGTCATGAAGCAGCGCTCCCGTACGCAATGCAGAGATGTCCGATTCAGGCAGGCTGAGCAGTTCGCCGATCCCGACTGCAAATATCTGTGTGCGGCGGACATGGCCAACGCCCATCTGGTCACGCGCGTCGATCGCGGTTGCGAGTGTCTCGACTGTCGCTAAATGAATACGGCTCGCTTCGGTTA
>Ga0207701_10007303_pt1 | contig 10996 bp, 4 predicted proteins | sample KBSSwiSSwithPhiX_FD_184294 | JGI IMG/M metagenome (GOLD analysis project Ga0207701, IMG submission 184294) | Switchgrass rhizosphere bulk soil microbial communities from Kellogg Biological Station, Michigan, USA, with PhiX - S5 (SPAdes) (version 2) | ecosystem: Environmental > Terrestrial > Soil...
CATTCTGCGACCGGCTACATCTATACTTACCCTCTGATGGAACCGCAAAAATATGCGCGACAAATGCAGGAGGAGATGATCAGTGAGATCGAACGTGCGAACCCGAAGTATCTGGTGTCCGTTGTAATGAACGATTCCTGGTTGAGCCGGCCAGGATCGGATCCGCTGATCTTCAGTTGGGCAAATGAATATATCGCGAAAAATTATGTCCCGGCAGGATTCGTGAATATTACCTCGGCGGAGACGGAATATTACTTCGACAACATCCCGACGACTGTGGCGACTTTGAAAGACTACATCCTGATTTACACACGAAAACTTTAAGCGGTCTCGTCCCAACTTTACGTCGCAGTGCACATTAGCCGTCAATCAACCGCTTTCCAAGAGCGAAGCCTACGTTGGAAAACTGTCTGCATCTGCGTTGCTCTGGCAGCTCTTACGTGGGCGATTTTTGGTCAAACACTCCGGTACGATTTCGTTAACTACGACGATCCGAGCTACGTCTATCAGAACACCAGAATCGCGAGCGGCATTAACGTCGCGAACATCGCTTGGGCATTCACTCATGTTCATTCCGAAAACTGGCATCCGCTGACGACAATCACACACATGCTCGACTGCCAGCTGCACGGATTGAAGGCAGGCTGGCACCACTTTACGAATCTGCTGCTCCACACTATCGCGGTCGTCCTTCTCTTTATTGCGTTGCAGCAGATGACAGGCGCGTTGTGGCGCAGCGCTTTTGTGTCTGTCGTTTTCGCCGTGCATCCATTGCATGTGGAGTCGGTCGCCTGGATCGCGGAACGCAAAGACGTGCTGAGCGCCGTTTTCTTCATGCTCACCCTGCTCGCGTACCTACATTACACACGCGCGCCTTCGATCGGCCGGTATTTAATAGTGGCATTTGTCATCGCCCTCGGGCTGATGTCCAAACCGATGCTTGTTACACTGCCGTTCGTTCTTTTACTTCTCGATTTTTGGCCACTCGGGAGATTTGAAGCCCGTAAATCTAATACCGGCCGTCAGTTATTACGACTCATTCTGGAAAAGATTCCACTGATCGCGCTCTCTGTTGTTTCAAGTATCGTCACCTTTCTGGCTCAACGAGGAGCAATCGGTTGGACTGAGGAGTTGCCTGTATGGGAACGAATAAGTAACGCCTTCGTCGCCTACGTTATTTACATCCGGCAAATGTTCTGGCCGGCAGGGCTCGCTGTTTTCTATCCGCACCCGGAAAACAGACTGCCGGTTTGGGAAGTGAGTTTAGCCTCTATCATTCTTGTTGGAATCACCTTGGCAGCATTGTTATTTAGAAAGAAAGCGCCTTATTTCGTGACCGGTTGGTTGTGGTATCTGGGAATGCTTGTGCCAGTGATTGGGTTGGTGCAAGTAGGATGGCAGGGACACGCAGATCGTTACACCTATTTACCGCAGATCGGGTTGTACATTGCCGTGACTTGGGCTGTAAGCGACTGGAGTCGGTCATGGCGCTTTCAACGGATCATTTTGGGCACCGCTACGGCTTTGATAGTCGGCGCTTTAAGTTGGTGCGCGTGGCTCCAGACGTCCTACTGGCGCGATAGTGAGACCCTGTTTACCCGTGCGCTCGCTGTGACACGCGACAACGACGTCGCCCTCAATAACCTCGGTATCATTTTTCTGGACAAAGGACAGCTGGATGAGGCGATTTCAAAGCTGCAAGCGGCCATAATTCTCCGTCCTGAGAACGCGCCGGCTCACGACAACCTCGCGAAGGCTCTGTTGAAAAAAGGACAAGTGACGGAAGCGATGGTTCAATATCGCAAGTTTTTGGAATTAGAGCCCGCAAATGTTGAAGCGCGTAACACTCTGGGAACAGCGCTGATTCAACAAGGGCACGTAAGAGAAGCTATCGACCAGTGGCAGGAGGCGCTGGTAACACAACCAGAGAACGGAAACGCTGCCAGCAATCTTGCTTGGGTGTTCGCAACGTGCCCTGAAGACTCAATCCGAGATGGTGCACTCGCGGCGGAACTGGGCGAGAGAGCGCTTCGTATCTCAGGCGGCAAGATTCCAATGATTTATAAAGTGCTTGCAGCCGCGTACGCAGAGAATGGACGTTTTGCTGAGGCGGTTGAAACCGCGCAGCGCGGCGCTCAATTAGCAACTAGCCAGGGCAACCCTGCTTTGGCTGCCGAACTGGAAAACAATATTGCTCTTTACCAGTCCGGCAGACCGCTACGTGATCCGAGCATAGCAAATGGCAACTCGTCGCCCTAGCATGCGCGGAATAAAGGAGCGGCACGTTTCGAACCGCCGAAACCATTCGCCCGATGCGTCTGGATCCGGCTCGCGTTTGAGCGACGGGCGTGCGAAATCAGGGATCACCGACCTCCTCGTCTCCGTTGCGCTGATGGCAGTCACCTCTGCCGTATTCGGTCAGACGTTGACTCACGATTTCGTCAACTTCGACGATCACGTTTACGTTTACGAAAATCCGCTCGTGATACGAGGAGTTTCCCCGGAGGGCATAATCGGCGCGTTCACGCATACTCATGCGCGGAACTGGCATCCGCTGACCACGGTTTCGCACATGCTAGATTGCCAGCTGTACGGACTAAAAGCCGGCGGCCATCACCTCACGAACGTCATTCTTCACACAATCTCGGTCGTGTTGCTCTTTCTGGTGCTCAAGCAAATGACCGATGGGCTTTGGCAAAGCGCCTTCGTGGCTGCGCTATTCGCCATTCATCCGTTGCACGTTGAATCAGTCGCGTGGATAGCCGAGCGAAAGGATGTTTTGAGTGCGGTCTTTTTCATGCTGACGCTGGCCGCGTATGCTCGCTATGTGTGCGCGCCCTCGACACGTCGATATCTGCTCGTCGCACTGCTTTTCGCTTTTGGGCTAATGTCGAAGCCCATGCTCGTAACGCTGCCATTCCTGCTGTTGCTGTTGGACTACTGGCCGTTAGGTAGAATTGGGACTCACAGATCAGAAGTTCGACGTCGGCTGTTAACATTGATCATGGAAAAGATTCCGTTGTTCGCGCTGTCCGCCTTTTCGTGCATGGCGACTCTGTTTGCGCAAAGGCAAGGTCCGAGCGCGATAGATCAACTGCCGTTCCTATGGAGACTGGAGAATACATTTGTGACTTATGTTACTTATATTTGGCAGATGTTATGGCCTTCTCGGCTTGCGGTGTTCTATCCGCATCCAAACGATCGTCTCGCACTCGTACAGCTTATAGGATCGATTGCGCTCCTTGTTGGTATGAGCTTGGTGGTAATTTCTCTGCGACGAACAAAGCCTTACCTTGTTACCGGCTGGTTTTGGTATTTGGGAATGCTCGTCCCCGTAATTGGCCTGGTTCAAGTTGGCGAACAGGCGCATGCTGATCGTTATACGTACCTGCCACAGATCGGACTCTACATCATGATAACCTGGACGGTCGGCGGCCTACTCTTGGAATCAACCCGTCTCCATCGCGCCCTGGTCGGTGTTATCGCCGCAATGGCAGTCGTGAGCCTGGGCGCGCGCGCTTTTGGTCAAACCGCTTATTGGAAAAACAGCGAGACGCTCTGGAACCACGCGCTCGCCGTTACTGGCGAAAATGATGTGGCTCATAATAACCTGGGATTTCTTTTTCTGCGCAGAGGAGAATTAGACAAAGCTATTTTAGAGTTTCAGACGGCGCTGGATATACGATCCAGGAACACTCAGAGCCATTACAGTCTTGGTGCAGCACTCATCCAAAGCAACCTTGGGAATGCTCTTGCGAGGAACCAGCGTTGGGATGCAGCAATCGACCACCTTCAGGAAGCTGTACGGCTGCGTCCTGATTACGCGGACGCATACTTCAATCTTGGAAGCGTGCTATTCCAACAGGGCAAAATCGATCAGGCGATCGCCCAATGGCAAAAAACTCTCGCGATAAATCCACGCGACTCAGAAGCTCATAGGAATGTGGCCAACGCTCTTCGCAAACAAGGAAAAGTGAAGGAAGCAATGGCGGAATATGAGCAAGCGCTGAACATAGCGCCAGAAGACAGTGCAGCGTTAAACAACCTGGCATGGATTCTGGCGACTTATTCCGACCCTTCAATGCGCGATGGCGCACGAGCGGTCACGTTAGCGACGAGAGCGGTGCAGGTCTCTGGCGGCAGGAATCCAAGCTTCGTTCGTACGCTTGCCGCTGCGCACGCAGAGGTCGGACAATTCGCTGAAGCGGCCGCGACAGCGGAGGCAGCAAAGGCATTAGCCAACACGCAGAGTAAGCCAGAGCTGGCAAAAAGATTGGAAGAAGAAATAACTCTCTACCGCGCGCGCATAGCGCTTCGAGAATGACGCAACCGCCTCCCCCCGAGCGCGCTCACTTATGGTATGGCAAACCCAGATCGTAAAGCGCAAGCTCCCCTTGCAGTGCATCCGCCAAAGTGGTGTTGCCTTGGATGTTCGCTGCTTTCAACGCCTGCTGGGCAGTCTCTTTAGCCTCGGCAAACTGTCCAGCTTCCGCGTAGGCTGCGGCCAAGATCCGAAGAACCGTCGGGTGCTGGTCGCTCCTGGAACTTGCGGAATCGGCGCGCTCAGCCAAACGCACAGCCTCGGATCCATTTCGCACAGAAGGATCGGCAGACGTCGCCAACAACCATGCCAGGTTGCTTAGCGCAGCTAAATTCTCGGGAGCAATTTGTAGTGCCTTCGTGTACTCCGTCATTGCATCTCGAACACGTCGCTTTGCAAGCCATGCGCTGCCCAGGTTGGCGTGAGCGTCTGCGCTCTCGGGATGCATCTGGAGGACTTTTTGGTATTGGATAATGGCTTCATCGATGCGGCCTCGACGCAGGAGAGCGTTCGCGAGATTGTATCGCGCTTCTTCCTGATCCGGTATGGCTGCGAGACAGGCGGTGTACCGGGCGATAGCTCCGTCGAAATCGCCTTTGCCTATAAGCGCGCCCGCAAGATTGCATGAGGCCTCGGCATAGTCGGGCTGGATTTCGAGCGCCTTCTGGTAATGCGCTATGGCGTCATCAGCGCGCCCGATCCCGAAGAGCGAAACACCAAGATTATTTTGTGCTTCCGCATCGGCGGGATTAATTGCGACGGCTTTTTCGTAATGGGCAATTGCGTCGTCGAGTTGGCCCTTTTCGACCAAAAGGCGGCCCAAGTTGTAATGCGCCTCGGCGTAATCAGGTCGCAAGTCAACAGCTCGCCTGTAATGGCTGATCGCCTGTTCGGGTTCTCCCTGCGCGCTCAGAACGATGCCGAGATTATAATGCGCCATCCAGCAACCCGGATTTTTTTGTAACGTAGCTGTGTACAAAGCAAAGAGATTGTGATATTCCGCGGTCTGCCGCCACGTCAAAAACCCGAGCGATACCAGAAGGATTCCGCAGAGAGCAACACTCAAACCGATCTTCGCTCGCGAAACACCAAAATTGTTGCCCAAATTTTGTAAGGCGTCTGTGTCAAACGCCAACTCCCGCGGCGTCTCACAGATACGCCCTGCAATAGTTGCGATTCCCGCTCCGGCCAATGCGAGCGGTCCCATGCTGGCAAGGTACTGGAAGTGATCGCTTACAAACGAGTAACGAAAGAAAAACACGGTGAAAAAGCCGAGCACAGGAAACAGAGAAACAACATAATAAGCGGCAGCAAAGAGCAGAGCACGGCCCCATTTGGCGCGGATAAACCACAACGCAACCAGACCGGCAAATGCTGTCAGCAAAGGGAGATATGCCAGGACTTTCGATGAATCGAGGTCCCAGCGTGGATAGATGAAGATAAGAGGATCAGGCCACACCAGTTTGCAGAGATAGAACCAAATCGCTTTACCAGCGATGATCATTCGTTCCGGGAAGGTTTGGGCCCAATCCGGACCGACTGCGCGTGCATGAAACCTCTGTTCCCAAATTGTCCACCCGCTTGCGAGCGCTGAGATCAAGGCAAATGGAGTGAGTGTGAGTGCATCGCGCCAGCGAATCTTTCCTCGCATCCACCAGATGCAGAGTGCGATCACAAATGGCAGCATCACCACAGAAGGCTTGCTCAGCGTCGCCAAAATGAAGAACACCAGCGATAACACGAAACCCAAGGAGCGGCGGTCTCCAGTCCATCGCTGGGGCGGTCCAGAGACCGCCCCTCCTTGATCGCCCCACTTTAAAAAGAACAGGATCGAGAGCAGGTAAAACATGCATGACTGCGTGTTCTTTAACTCAGTTACCCATGCGACCGACTGCACCATCACGGGATGCAAAGCCCAAAGGGCAGCGCCAAGCCATGCACCGCGGACTTTGAGTAATTGCAGAATGCGCCAAAGCAGTATTACCGAGGCGGCGTGTAACAAAACGTTTAGAAAATGATACGGGAACGGATTTAGCCCGACAAATTTGTGCAGTGTCCAAAACGTGGTTAGCACGAGCGGATAGTAGACCGCCTGCGCAGTGGTCCAGATTTCCTTTAATCCGAACGGACCGATCACGCAGGGATTTCGCGTGAGATGCGATTCATCATCCCAAACAAAATCCGCCCGAAAAACCCGGGCGTAGGCAATGAAAACGAAAGCAATTAAGAGCAGCGCCCAAAACCAGTCCCGTCTCCAAAGCGAGACACGGACTTCATGAACTGGCACAAATCGATCCAAGACTTAGCCTTAACATTACCGAATTGGTGGCAACTCGCGTAATTGCGTCAAGGAGACTGAGCGCTACTCGCTTTTGCAATGCGCAGGTTCTCCTCCGCCTCTGGAAAATCAGGGTGAAGGCGCAGGGCTTCTTCGAATTGTCCAATCGCCTCGGGCACGTTGCCTTCGCGCATGAGAACTTTGCCAAGATAATTATGCGGCTGCGCAAGTTTCGGATTCAGTGTAGATGCTTTCTGGAAATGCTCTTTCGCCTCGGCAGTCTCACCGCTTTCAAAAAGCAAATTGCCAAGATCGAGGTGAGCATCGACGTGATTTGGATCGTACAGCAATGCCTGGCGATATTTTGCGATTGCCTTTTCTGCCTGCCCGTGTTTTTCCAGGAACGCGCCATAGCCATAGTGCGCTTGCGGAGACTTGGGCGCCAAACGAATGGCCGTCTCACATTCAGCTGCGGCTAGATCCTTTCGATCGAGTTGGTCCAGGAGATACGCGTAGCCAGAATGATATTCAGCGTTGCTCGGCTCGATTCGCAATGCCTGCTTAAAGTGGCTCTGTGCCTCGTCGAACTCTCCCTTCGCCGTCAACAGCGACCCAAGATTAACGTGCGCCTTCGCCGAGCCGGGATTTAAACGTATCGCATCAGCGAATTCCTTGGCTGCTTCATCGACCCGCCCAGCCTCCTGCAGTTCGGTACCGTAGTTAACATGCGCCCGCGCGCTCGTCGGAAGATCCGCAGCGATAGTGGCCAAACGTTCGAGTTTGCCCCGGCCGCTTCGTATTTCGGCAAACCAGAGTAATCCGAGAGGAATGACAAAAACCGCGACCCATTTCGCGCCGTGCAAAGCCCAGCCAGGCAAAAAACCACCTAACGAGACATCCGCCGTTCCACCGGCAATACCAAGCGATTGCCGCGTCGACTTCTCGCGAACTTTCCAAATGAATCCGTCGTAGTAGAAATGGAGCAGTGCCGATGCAGTCACGACGCCGGTAAGGATATTTTTAACGACGTCGATGCCGACAAACGATTTAGACAAACTCAGCCCACCGTAGGCGAGCACCAAGCCTATGTACACTCCCACCAGCGCGCCACTCCGCCGGAACACAAAGCGCATGAAACCACCGATCGATTTATCGCTCTCGACGCGTTTCCGATTATAAATCCAGACCAGCGAGAGGTATTGCACATCGTGAAACACTTCGAATAAAGCCACGCCCACGAGCACACTGGCCACGATGTTGTTGCAATACCACCAGAACGAAATGCTCGTCACGAGCAACACCAGTTTGACCGGGCTTGGCCGCTTTCCGCTGCTCCACAACCAAATAAAATTCGCCAGAAACAGAACTGAGATTAAAAGTGCCAGCGCAAGCAGACCTTGTTGCCCCGCCCGAAGAACTGCTGGCGGAATAAAAGGTCCGCCCGCGGAATAGAAGGTTTCCAGAGTGTCGGTCATTCGCTGCGGCGAAAGAAGAACAGCTGTTGCAAACCAAATCCCGCAGAGGGCGAAATCGAGGCGACGCGTTACCTCAGCAAACGAGCCGACTTTCGCATCATAAATCCGGCAGAAGCCGTATGTTTGCATCATTCCGTGCCAGACGCCCCAGATAAATGCCACGAGCACGATGCCCTTCAGGTCCCATACGGAAAACGCCGCGCAGACAACGACTAAAAAAATCGGCGCACAAATAAAACGCCATCGGAAACGCTGAAAGAGCGTACGGTCACCGTACGCTCGAATCATTCCTGGCAAGTGGTGTCCCATTGCCCCGAAGGCGGCAACGAAGAGGTAAATGTCTTCCGCGCTCCAGAGACCCTGCGCCCCAATGAAGATCGGCACCAGCAACAACGGTGTGCAGACGTAAAGTACCAAGTCCCGCCAACTGTCCAGAATCCACAAGTTAGGCCTGCGCCCAGCCGTTTTTTGCGGCGGCGCAGCCGGCATCGTTTGCGCAGATGAAATCCCAGGGACGAACTGCATGCCTTTTCCTTAGCGAAGCCAAGTCTGTCTCAAAGCGCAGCGAAAATCAATCCTGAGATGATTCGGGAGGCACAAAATTCAAAATCAGAATCGGTGCAGCGTTGTCTAACAAACAGATTCTGTGGAGATGTCTCAACGCCGTTGGACATGACACAAATGGAAAGCAAAACGGCCGGGCTCGTTTCGGGCCCGGCCGCTGTGAATTAACGAACGTTACAGTCTTAGAATCGCTTCTTCAGTCCGACGTACCAGAACCGGCCTTTGATAGTGGTAAGTGATTCGTCGTATCCGTTCTCGAAGCTGCCTGCCACGAACGGCGGATCTTCATCGCCGATATTCTGGATGCCCAACGTAACTGTGGTGTTGTTAAGCCACCATTTCCAGTCGCTGCAGCCATACTCAGCCGTCGATACAGGGACAACATTCTTCTCCTTGCCGTCCTTACCAGACTTCACGTTTTTCCCGCCGTCCTTGGCAAAGCCCGGTACTTCTGCTGGCGCAGGCGGTGGCAGATTAAACGTGTAGTTGAGAAGCAGGTCGACCGTGGCCAGCGCGGACACTTTACGCGCCCGTATTTCGTTACCGTTCGGCGGGACGAGATTCGTGCCGCCATTGGGGCCACTTCTGGGCTCCTGGAGTTTCGTGGCTCCTGTCAGACTGGCGTTGTCGTCTTGATACTGACCGGTCCAGTGCACTATCACACCGGTATCCAAGCCCTGCCACCATGTGTCTGCCGGACCATCATAGAAGATGCTGAAGTTAGCCCGATTCCACGGCAGCGAACTGGTTAACGCAAATGCCGGCGGCAGGAATTCGCCAGCGATCCCGACACGCTTCACGTTGTTGTTGGCCTGAAATTCAGCCCGCGAAAGCCACGTGCCATTGATCGTTGTGGTCAACCTACCAAAATCCCCGTGGCCAAAGATCGAGGAGTCCAGAATGTAGATTGCCTCGTAATCGAGACCTTCGAAGACCGCGCCGGAGAGGTTATTGCTGGGATCGATAACCAGCACGACTGGCCCATTCGTACTGGAACCGTCACCGGCAGCACGGACTACGACCGCCCCGTTGTTGTTAACAATTGACGCGCCGCCGTTTGGCGGGGGATTTTCCTGGATAATGGTTTGCGCCCCCAGAGTCGCTACGATATCGCGCATGTCAATGTGCCACCAATCGGCGCTCAGCGTCATGCCCTTGATCCATTTCGGGCTGTAAACAGCTCCGTAGGTCCACTCATAGGCAACTTCCGGATGCAGAGCGGGGTTACCCAGGATCCGCTCCTCGATCTGTGGCTCTGTCTGAGTGGAAAACGGATCAGCCACGATAGGGAAGTTTTGCGAGGACGCGGGGGTCAACTCAGACAGTGTCGGCGCATGGAAGGCTTCGGTATAGCTGCCACGCAGAGTCAGCGCACCGATGTACTTCGGATCCAAGGGTTGCCACCGGACAGATACCTTTGGCTTCTGCGCATTATACGTGCTGTGGAACGCCGGGACTTTCGCAAACAATCCGGAAGGCAGCACTGTCGAGGTGTTTTGACTGTACCATTCCTCGCGCTCAGCAAAGTCTACCTCCAAGCTGTAGAACCCGGGGAAGTTCCAGGTTGGGCTGGTGAAGGGCACTCGCACTTCCTGGTAGATACCCCAGATATCCCGGTTGACCCTGAAGCTTTGGCCATCTGTTGAACCAATGGAGTTAAACGTTTGATTCAGTGCATCCCGATCACGGGTGAATCGCGGCGCGTCGTACTCACCGCCGATTGCGAACGACACTGGCCCGGCAGGGAGATTGAACAAGTCACCGTTAAAGGTGGCATAGTATATAGGCAATTCGTACTCACCGGAGTTATGCAACGTCACATACACCGCACCTCTTGCCGCGGCTGAGTTGATGCCATTGATACCCAGGAAGGGATTAAACGCCGTGGCAGGATCTGTATCCAAAAGTGCCTGCCGTAAACCAGGCTGGCTGACCTCGCCTACAGAAAGGTCCTGCCCCTCGTTTCGCGAATACCGGAAACCGGCTTCCCAGTTCCACGTCTTGAAGTAATCGCCGATATAGCTCATTTCGCCCCGCAGCCCGACGTCGAAGAGCTGATCCCAGTAGGTGAATTTTTCGCTACGCGCGCCCGTGTCTTGCACAGCGCGGAAGCGAACACCGGTCGTGACTGGGAGACCACCGGTGGGATTCTCTGCAGTCGGAGGAAAGAAGTTTGGAATCACCGCGTCTGCAACAGTGAACGGATTGAACGGATTGGTAAGTGGCACACTGATTCCTTGGGGACTAAAGAAAGTACCCGTATTTCCGTCGTGGAACGGATCAGGTGTGAACGGCACCGCAGCCAGGGACGAATTGAAGTATGAACGCGCGTATTTGAAATCGCCAAATATCGTCAGG
>Ga0207701_10007305_pt1 | contig 10994 bp, 9 predicted proteins | sample KBSSwiSSwithPhiX_FD_184294 | JGI IMG/M metagenome (GOLD analysis project Ga0207701, IMG submission 184294) | Switchgrass rhizosphere bulk soil microbial communities from Kellogg Biological Station, Michigan, USA, with PhiX - S5 (SPAdes) (version 2) | ecosystem: Environmental > Terrestrial > Soil...
TGATCAACAGTCTTGGGGGAAATAAAAAGAAAATCTGCGATTTCCTTATTGTGTTTTCCCTTTTGTAGTAATTGTAGAATTTCAAGCTCTCTGTTGGTTAGGTTCATCGGATTTGATTTGGTACTTTCTCTCTTCCCCCTGGGAATTTTCCGGATGCCAGCAGCCCGCATTTCCATTTTTATCTTTTCACAAACTGCATGAGCTTCCAGTTGCTGAAAGATTGAAAGGGCCGCCTTCTTGTCGTTTTCATTGCCTTCAAACAGCATCAGCGCCTGCTCAAAAAGACAGTGCTTCTTTTGCCAGAAAGATGCCGCGCTCTTGATTTTTTTCTCTTTTAAAAACTGGAATGGTTCATACAATGTTTTTAAACCAAGATCCACTTTCCTGGCTTTTTTAAGCCAAAAGTCAAATTCGCTGTTTAAAATGATGTTATCCACACGTTCTGCCAATAAAACAGATTGCCTAAGTTCCGCTTCTGATATAACCTCTTTTGCAGTCAGCCATTCATATTGGAGCATGGCAATCACCAATGGAATAATGCGCTGGTGCTCTTGTGTTTTGAATATAAGCTTTTTCGTTTCATTCAAGAAGGGTAATATATCCTGGTTCCCGTTCCTCATTTTTATTGTGATCATGACAACCAGGGTGCCCATTTTAACGGTTCCCAATTGGTCCTGGTTTGAAAGTAAATTTTCTGCAATCACTCTGGCCTCCCCGGGATAACCTGTTTCCAGGAGCATTCGGGATTTCATGTACAACTTGTAATTTTTCGAAGCATCAAGGCCCCGTTCTTCACAATAAATAATGCCCTCATCCAAAAATTGACGACATAAACCATAGTCTCTTGATGTCAAACAATTGCTGGCAATATTTGAATAAGCCCTTGCCGCATGTTCGTGAAATGAATTTTTTAAAGCCAGCTGCAAACTTTCCATCAAAAGGTTTTTCCCCTCTTCGTATGACGGACCATACTTCCATTTTATGCTACCTACATTATTATATGCATGGCACAGTATCTCATTGTCGTCTATTTCCTTCGCCATTTCAATAGCCATGTTTCCCCAGTATACACATTCGTCATGGTCTTCGGCAAGCATTTTTAATTGCGACATGTTGCTTAGCGCCATAGCTTTCGCCTTTGAAGTAGGCTGTGATTGCAAAATTTCTATAGCAAGTTTTCCAAATTTTTCGGCTTCCGGACGATTTCCATCAAACCACCAGAGCCGGGAAAGAAACCGCAAACAGTTGCCGGCCTTTTCTATGTCTTTTTTTCCCTCCCAAAGCTCTAAAGCCTTACCTGCATATATGACGGCTTCCTTCGTCTGGTTGGTAAGATAACATTCGTAAGCAAACGCTTCAAAGAATTCCAGTAACCGGTCGATGTCTTTCCCGTCAGAGTATTCAATAGCCGTTAAAAACAGTTTGGAGGCTTCGATATGTGCTCCTACCGATGCAGCCTGCCTTGCGGCTACAGGCGCATATTTTACCACTACCTCGTTTTCGTTTGCGTTTTTCGCATAATGTACAATACGCTCAATGTCCTCTCCTTCCTCATAAGATTCCAGGAGAACATCGAGTATATTTTTGTTCAGTTCAATCCGCTTGAATGGTGAAAGCGAAGCTTCGATTGTTCTCCTATAGAGCTCGTGTTTAAAAATCACCCGGTTGTTTTTTACAATCAAAATTTTTAAAGCAAAACAACGGTCTATTCCTTCCCATGTAGATTTAAGTTTGGCAAAACGCCCCAATTCAAGTCCTTCCGGTACGACCGAACAAATCTGCCAGGCTTTTCTTGTTTCTTCTTCCTGCTGGTTATAAACGGAAAGAACGGAATCCTTGACGTTATCTGGAATACCGGGACTATAACTTGCCAGTATTTCGTTTACATAAAATGGATTACCACCGGATATCCTGTAAACAGTTTCAGAGTTGTATCCCTTCTCATCAGCCAATTTATATACAGCCTGTTTTGATAATGGTTCCAGCTGAATCCGGCTGAATGAATCAGGTGAAAGACTGCCGAGAGCACTTCTCAAGGGGTAACCCGTGTTACTTTCGTCATCACGGAAGGTCAGAATAAAAAGGCATCGCAATCGCGAAATACGTCTTGCAAAAAATTTTATGAAATCAAGCGTCGCTTCGTCAGCCCAATGAATGTCTTCAAAAATAATAATGATGTTCTCTTTATGTTGTCTCACCACATGAAAAAACTCCAGAAATAACTGGGATCGTTCTTCAATCGTATGACTGTGGTGCCATAGGTCGCTTTTTACCTGCCACATAATATCGTACAGCGGCGCAAGTGGGCGAGGTGTAAATAAAGCATCACAGGACCCCTGATAAATAATACACTTTTGTTGCTGTTGTTTACAAAAAACTTTTACCAGGGCAGTTTTGCCTATTCCCGCTTCGCCACTTATAAAAACACAATGGCCCTCACCATTTGCAATTTTTTCGAATTCCGTTTGCAATGAAGATAACGCTGCTGCCCGTTCAACTAGTTCCATACAAAAGTTTATAAAATGAGGGGACGGGTGAGATAAATTAGGGTGAATCACTCACATTCTAAAGTAGAATTAAAGCTTGCTTTGCCGCGAATCAATAATTGTCAAAATTAATGGTAATTATCAATGAATTTTTACTAACCTATCGGGGCTCATTGAATTAAACTGTTGACTGTACAGAAATTCAAAACAGGCCGCAAGATTTAAAAATAAACTTTAATGACATCAGTATCCTCTTTATCACCACCACATATTATCATGAAGTCCCACAGAATTGAATCAATTGATTTTTTGCGTGGCCTTGTGATGATTATTATGGCACTCGACCATGTTCGCGACTATTTTCATAAAGATGCCTTCTATTTTAGTCCAACTGACCTCTCCCAAACAAGCGTGATACTATTTTTTACCAGGTGGATAACGCATTTCTGTGCACCTGTGTTTGTTTTTCTTGCCGGCACATCTGCATATCTATATGGTATAAGAAAGGGCAAAAAAGAACTTACCTACTTCCTGCTAACAAGGGGAATATGGCTTGTCTTTGTTGAACTGTTTATTGTAGGACTGTTCAGAACTTTTAACCCTTTGTTCCCTTATTTCAATCTGCAGGTTATCTGGGCAACAGGTATTAGTATGATTGCATTATCTGCTCTTATTCATTTGCGATGGCACTTCATACTTCTTTCCGCCGTCGCCCTGATCGCAATGCATAACCTGTTTGATACGGTTCATATCAGCGGTAATCATCCTGCTGCGGTTCTCTGGTCGGTATTGCATGATGTTAACCACTTTACTTTCGGTCATTTCCAAATCCACATTCATTACCCCGTGCTGCCCTGGATAGGGATCATGGGTGCCGGCTATTGTCTTGGCATCCTGTATAAACCTGAATTCAGTTCCACTATAAGAAGAAAACTCCTGCTCAAATCCGGACTATTGGCTGTGGTCCTTTTTATAGTTCTCAGATTAAATAACTGGTACGGCGATGCCAATCACTGGTCCATTCAAAAAAATATTGTATTCAGCTTGTTGTCATTCCTGAACGTTACCAAATATCCACCCTCTCTTTTATACATCCTGGCGACACTAGGCCCCGCATTAATATTTCTTTCTGCTACGGAGAACCCGCTGAAAAAATGGAAAGAAAGAATTGTTACGCTGGGAAAAGTTCCAATGTTCTACTATTTACTGCACATTCTTTTAATACATCTTCTGGCGTTAATAGGAGCATTTATCGACGGGTACCGCATCAACGACATGATTCTTTCAACCAGAGTAAACGACGATCCGCATCTGAAAGGCTACGGGTTCATCCTGATTATTGTTTATTTGATCTGGGTAGTTCTTATTTTTCTTTTGTACCCGTTTTGCAAAGCATTTTCACAATATAAAGCCACTAAACAGTCACAACTTCCCTGGTTAAGTTACCTCTGATGGTATTCAATTGATTCGTTACGGATTTAATCGTAGTCTGTAAGGTTGCAAAAAAAAATTGAACTGGCTTGCATCAATGCAAACCAGTTCCGCGAGAGTTGAATTGCCGTAGTACAGTTATGACGAGGAGATGCTAATTCGTCGGTTCGCTGTAAATAAAGTCATCCATCACCACCAGGTCTTCTCCGCCACCGTCCGAAATGTCATCCTGATCCGAAGAAAGGGGCGCACTGCCGCTGATGATGCGTACACGTGAAACCTTATCATTTGGGAAATAAACACCAAGGAAAGAAAAGCCGCCGGGATTATTATTGCCGACGTTTGGCACCTTGAATGTGCCCAATGACCTGTCTCCATCAAAAAACTCCATAGAGGTAGAAGAAGCATTATTTACATCGCTGAATACTACCCCAAATCCTTGTATTGTTGCATCTAAATTAGTACCAGGTACTTTAAAAAAATTATCTGTAACTGTACTACCGACAGCAATAAACGTTTTCAACGGGCTAAAATCCTCAAACTGTTCAGCATAATTATCCTTGATAAACTTGAAGTCGTTGTCGCTTATACTGAACCCACGACCAGGCGTCTTATTTACGAGGCCTCTTTTCCTTCCATTCGGAAGAGCCGGATCAACAGCAGCAAAAAAATCGCCGGGAAACAATTCGTTATTGGTGAGTTCAGGAGGTCCTCCGTCCCAATTAATTTCCCTACGGCCACCCACTGAACCAGGTTTGGTATTTAAGTTGCCGAGTAGATCCCGGAACTCTTTCAAGGCACTGTCGATATTCCCCGAGGCCTTAATTACAACAGCGTTTGCTTTACTGTCGAGCTGCAGGTTTTCAGCAGCTGTCTCATTTCCTGATTGAGTTTTCATGTAGGAAGGCTCTTTTGAACAACTGACTAAAGACCCGACGGCGATTGAAACCATGAAAAGCTTACTTGCTAGTGTCATTTTAATTTAGATTTAAAAATTGAAATAAAATTTTTGCGATATGTGCGGAGCTTAATTTATTTGAACCCACACTGTTATTAGTTCTTTTGTGAGAAGCGATAGATAGCTGTATAAGGAACGTCTATTGTTTGATCCGCCGTTTCCGGTGCTTTTGCAGGAGCTTTGCCACCTGTGGTTCCTACCCTTTGGATGTATGAAACGTTTGCAAAAATACCTGTAGCCGTTTTGCCGGTTTTGGGCATTAACAAAAGCCAGTCGATACTGGATGGATCTGAACTGGCTGCGTTTTTTGGCGGATTGAAAGCTTGTCCCACCAAAGAATCTGCACCCCCGGTTAATTGCCATGCCGGACCTGCTGAGTGAGTTCCTACCATTTTATTGGTCGCATCATAAAGTTCTGCCTGGGGAGCAACTAACGCCCATTCATATCTTGCAGGATCGCTGCCGGCCACCAGTTGCGATTTGTATTTCTGAACTCCGTCGGCGAAGAAGGTGGCAGTTCTTGAGTTTCCCCCTGGCGGATTGGAGGGTAACTCAATTGATGCCGGGATAACCAGCTTCTCACTTTCAGAAATTTTGAAGGCAAACGAGTTTGTATCCTCTGTTTTGTCCTCTGTTTTGTCGTCCTTGTTACATGAAAGGAGGAGGGATAAAACTGTTCCGGCTAAAAAGAACAAAGTGCCAACCGAAAGCCTGTTCATCGTCAAATTAGTACTTGTCATACATGCTGTTTTAATTATTTTTTTTTAAATGACTAGAATGAAATGCCACGCAAAACAAGTTTTTCTTCTATCGAAGGAGATGAGGTTTTTGCCCCATTTTTAAAACAGACCTCCCATTTTGTAAATCGGATCACATAAATTTCAAACGAGAGTAATTAGTTCGGAGTAGAAGTTTGAAGGATGATAATTGTATTGTACAAGTGAATAATCGTAAAAAAAAATTAAGCACATCATCATTCCAGTTGTTGAAACCTGCGCATCTCAGCCAGGTCGCCAGATACATCATTTTAACAATTGCATAACTCAGGGAATTCCCTGAAAAAGAATTTCTGGAACAAAATGAAATTCTTTGAAATACAGAATGGGTATTTTTTTTCAATTAAATAGGGGATAATCCTGAACTGCTTTAAAATTCTTCTTCCAATTTTTGCAGCCGTAAAAATGTTTTTAAAAATATGTTGCTTATCAAAATGAGTAGAATGAAAAAATGTATTCGACATTTCCTGGCCATCACAATTGTGTCTATAACGATGATGGCATGTAGTAAAAGCGGAACGAACCATACCGATGTGCTGCCGCCACCTCCGCAAGAGGATGAATGCGCCTCAACACCGAAGTCGTTTTCGGCAGATGTAAATCCTATTATTCAAACAAAATGTGCACTTGGCAGCGGTTGCCATGGTAATGGCAGCTTTAATGGTCCCGGAGCTTTAACCACTTTTGAACAGATTAAAAGTGCAGCATCTTCTATTAAATCGGCCGTAACCAGTAAACGGATGCCACTCAACGGGTCTCTCACCGCTGAGCAAATCAAGACCATCTCGTGTTGGGTAGACAACAGCGCATCTAATAATTAATAATTCCAAAGCATATCAAACTATGATTGAATGGTGGATCAAATACAGACTGTTAATATACCTCGTAATGATGCTGTGCACCATAGGAGGAATTTATGGGTACCGGCAGTATAACCGCATGGCCCCTGATACACATCGTTTGAAGCCGTCCTTTGTCATTAATGCGCGGCAATTTATTAGTCAATTCCAAACCGACGAAGAAAAAGCCGGCGCCAGGTATGCTGATAAAACCGTAAGTGTAAAGGGCACTATACACTTTGTTCAGGATATAGACACGGCCGCTACTGTGATTCTGAATGACGGAAGTTCAATTTCATCTGTGATATGCCAGTTTGAAAAAGAAAACGTATGGGAAGTAAAAGATCTGAAAGAAGGAGACAACATAACCATTAAAGGAATTTGTACAGGTTACCTGATGGATGTTGTAATGGTCCGTTGTGTGGTTGGTCAATAGTATTTCCAATTAATCTATCAATAGTATTACAATTAATATAATAGTATGAAGCAATTTTTTGTTTTGGTTTCGCTGGTATTTATCGCTATGTCGACGCGTTCACAGGAACGGTTATTGACACGAAGCGGTTCCATTTCATTTTATTCGGATGCGCCGTTGGAAAAAATCGAAGCGAATACGCGTACAGCGGCAAGTGTACTGGACAAGAAAACCGGGCAGGTTGAATTCAGCGTTTTGATAAAAAGTTTCAGCTTTCGAAAAGCGTTGATGCAGGAACATTTCAATGAAAATTATCTTGAAAGCGACAAATTTCCCAAATCAGTATTCACAGGTCGCATTAACGATGTAAGCAAAGTAGACTTTGACAAGGATGCAGAATATGTTGTAACCGTTACAGGACAACTTACTATACACGGCGTTACGCGAACGGTAACCACGCCCGCCATCCTTACCGTAAAAAATAGGGTAACCGTAGCCAATGCGACGTTCAATATATCGCTAACGGATTACAAGATCAGTATACCATCCCTTGTGAAAGATAAAATTTCCGAAACAGTGAAAATAATAGTGACCCTGGAATATGAAAGCTAGATGCACGCAATCAAAGTTTTCTACTAATAAAAAAACACAACTCAAAAACAGCAAAATTTCTTTCTGATGAAAAAACTCCTGGCGATCACCTGTATTTTTTTATCTGCAACCTGCGTTTCAAATGCGCAGGATCAGAGCTTGTTAAATGGCATAGAACCTCCCCCAACCGGCATAGAATACATATCTAACGCGTTCAATTCGTCTAGGGTGATTAACGGACACTCCATGGAGTTTATCGGGAAAGGGGTTATTGATTTCCGCATACTTCATCGCTTCGGCAGGGTAGACGGGGGCGTGTCTGAATGGTTTGGTCTGGACCAGGCCAGCATGCGCATGGGCCTGGATTATGGCCTTGGTACAAATCTTACCGTGGGCATCGGAAGAACAACTTTCAAAAAAGATGCGGACGGGTTTATTAAATGGCGACCTGTGAGGCAGGCGAAAGGGGGCTCACCTTTTTCATGGGTGCTGATTGCCGGGATGTCTGTTTATACATATAAAAACACAGATCCGCAAAGAAAGTTGCCCTTTTCATCACGTGCCGGCTATTATTACCAAACTATTGTGGGCAGAAAGTTCAGTAGAAAATTTTCTTTGCAAGTGAGCCCTACGCTGGTACACACCAATGAAATAAACGGTGACAAAGAAGATAATATATATGCTATTGGCATAGGAAGCCGATTCAAACTAAGCAAAAGAACTGCATTCGTGGTGGATTATTTCCCATTGCTCAATCGCCCTGCGGATTCCGGCATGAAAAATTCGCTTTCCGTTGGTTTTGACATAGAAACCGGCGGCCATGTTTTTCAACTCCACTTTTCAAATGCTACCGGCATGAATGAAAGAGCATTTATAACGGACACGCACGACAGCTGGGGCAAGGGTGAAGTGAGGTTTGGATTCAACCTGTCAAGAGTTTTTTCAACCAGGAATAAGCTGTAGTTCTCAATTCATCCATGAAAAAGAAGAAGAAAATATTTGCAATCATCGGAAGTGCAAGTCGAAACTCCGCAAGCCACCAGGTTGTTAAACATTTTGCGGACCTGGCAAAGGATGAATTCATTTTAACGGTTTTCAATGACCTGAAGATGCTTCCTCACTTCGATCCTGAACTGTCAGCAACCAATCCCCCAGACCAGATTACCAGGTTCAGAAATGAAATAGAAAAGGCTGATGCCATTCTGATATGTACGCCTGAGTATGTTTTCAGTATTCCAAGCGGACTGAAGAACGCGATCGAATGGTGTGTTGCAACCACGGTATTTTCCAATAAGTACTGCGGGATCATAGCAGCTTCGGCAAGCGGACAAAAAGCACATGAAGAATTGCAAATGATCATGAAAACAGTCATGGCAAATTTTACAAAAGACACGGCATTATTAATTCAGGGAATCAAGGGGAAATTAAATGAACAAGGAAAGATTACTGACGAAAATACGAATCGGGAGCTGGCTAAATTTTACGACTCATTTAAAACGCTGACAAATGCCTGATGATAATGCTTTAATTCTATTAATATGATTACTGAAAAACAATTTAAAATACTTGCTGCGCAGATGTGGCATCCTCATGGGATAATGGGCAGGATGGTGGCGACCCATATGAATAAAGGCAATCTCCGGATGAACCTCGAGACGATTGCGCAGATTCAGCCAAAGCCCGATGATAACATCCTGGAAATCGGAATGGGTAATGGATACTATGTGAAGAATATTTTATCCCAAAGCAAACTGACCAAATATTTTGGAATTGACATTTCGAACACTATGGTGAACGAATCAATCCTGCTCAATGAAAGGTTAGTAAGGAACAATCAGGCTCTTTTTATCCAGGCTAATGCCAGCAATCTCCCCTTTATCGATGAATATTTTGACACTGTGTTTACTGTAAATACAATTTACTTCTGGAACGACATTCAAATTGTGCTGTCGGAAGTAAGAAGGGTATTGAAAACAAACGGGACATTTGTGCTATCACTCCGGCCCAGATCTATAATGGGCAGCCTCCCGATGACGAAGTATGGTTTTCGAAGTTTTTCCAATGAAAATATCATTGAATCGCTGGAATCAAATGGATTTACCCCGATAAAGGTGACAGAAAAGAAAGACGCAGCAATTACATTTAACGACCAGACTTTTGAAAATGCATTTTTTATTGTGAAAGCAAAGAAATCCAGGTAACGGGGGTCAGCTCAACCTATAAGCTGATCAAAAAGTAAGTAATATATATTTCGCTTTTTTTATTTGTTTTAGTCATAATCAACATACATCAATCAAAAACTACTATGTTTAAAAACGAAACCATTTTACGCAGATTTGTGCTTGCAAGTACTTCGTTTGCAATATTGTTTGCATCATGTTCCAAAAAAATCGACACCTCTTCCGTTACCGCTGATGCCGTATCAAGCGAAGCTGTTAGCAATGAGAACAAGGATCAGAAATATGTGCCTAATGAACTGCTTGTAAAGTTTAAAAAAGGAACCTCTCAAGCTTCAAGAAACAAACATCTTAATGACATTAGCGCCACAGTTGCCGAAAAAATTCTTACCAAAACCATGCAGCGCTTCGACGACAATGAAGGCGTGTTGCTTTTGCATACTCCTATGGCAGTTTTGGAAGCCAGAAACAAAATAAAAGGCCAGGAAGTAGAATATGCGGAACCCAATTATATATACCAGCATGATGTGGTTTCAAATGATCCTTTTTATGCCAACGGACGATTATGGGGTGTTTTGGGCAATGGTCTTTCTCCAGCAAATCAATTTGGAAGCCAGGCGAATGAGGCATGGGCTAATAATCACATTGGTTCAGCTACTGTACACGTAGGCGTGATAGATGAAGGAGCAATGTTTACACATACAGACCTTGCAGGACAGATCTGGACCAACCCGTTTGACCGTGTAGATGGTATAGACAACGATGGCAATGGTTTCATTGATGACATACATGGTTGGGACTTTGAAAATAACGATAATACAACTTTTGATGGTCGTGATGATGACCATGGAACACATGTTTCAGGAACTATCGGTGCAAAAGGTGGCAACGGTACAGGCGTTGCAGGTGTGAACTGGAAAATAACCATCATCACTGCAAAATTTCTTGGGAACAATGGAGGCACACTTGCAAATGCTATAAAGGCCATAGATTATATTACTGATCTTAAAACACGACATCAATTGTTATTACCCGCTACTAACAATTCATGGGGAGGCGGTGGATTTTCACAGGCTCTGAAAAGTGCAATCGATCGCGCCAATGCAGCAAACATTCTATTCGTTGCTGCAGCAGGAAATGGAGGACTTGATGGTGTGGGTGATAATAATGACGTTACTTCAAGTTTCCCTGCCAGTTACACCAGTCCAAATATAATTTCGGTTGCAGCGATCACCATAACTGGTGGATTGTCAAGCTTCTCAAATTTCGGGGCAACATCTGTTGATATCGGCGCACCCGGTTCTGCAATAATATCAACCGT